>Ga0180435_10000548_pt1 | contig 39668 bp, 20 predicted proteins | sample SS_ome_3_FD_132467 | JGI IMG/M metagenome (GOLD analysis project Ga0180435, IMG submission 132467) | Hypersaline lake sediment archaeal communities from the Salton Sea, California, USA - SS_3_S_1 metaG | ecosystem: Environmental > Aquatic > Non-marine Saline and Alkaline > Hypersaline >... | reverse complement strand
CCGGCTCCCAGGGCAATGACATTTTCGGTAAAATCCGGATTGAGGGAGACAATCCGCCGGGGTGTCTTCTGAAGTCTTAACTCCTCCCCGGTGGTGTCGATTATGGGAATCTCTTCTCCGGCGGACCGGAGATCTTCACACCATATGAAAAACAGAACGGGAATCAAAAGAAGCCAGATTAATATTCTCCGAATATCACAGGACATATTCTATATCCTAGTGCCTGCTTTCATATCTGGTTTATGCGATTTAGGAAGAACAATTCAGGTCAAATGATATTACCCTGTTGCTTCAATGCAAATCCCCCACCACTTTCGATCAGTAATGTTGTTCTATAAACCCCGAACAAAAAGATTATTGATAATATATTTTCCTAAAATATTACTAATCGAAAGTGGTGGGGGATACCGGAGGCGGGATTTGAACCCGCACGAGGTTTCCCTCAAGGGATTTTAAGTCCCTTGTGTCTGCCAATTCCACCACTCCGGCAAACCTTCTCGCCTCATTCAGACTCAAGAAAAGGTGGGAATATTCAGGTTATAAGCTTTAATCTTCCGCCATAGTGTGATTCTATCAATACCGAGCAGACGGGCGGCTTCCTGCTTGTTCCCCTTACTCTCTCTCATCGCACGGACAATCTGCTCCTTCTCAGTTCTATGAATCGCTTCACTTAAACTCAACGCTTTTTCCATCTCTTTAGTCTTCCCGGAGATCTCCATCCCGGGAGATAGATGATAGGGCAAAATCGTCTCATCCTGACAGAAGGTAACGGCCCTTTCAATCGTATTCTCCAGTTCACGAACATTACCCGGCCAACTACGGGCCATCATTACACTGAGAGCGACTGATGAGATATTCTTGATCGGTTTCTTCTGTTGCCGCGCGAAGTTTCTCAAAAAATAGTAGCTGAGCAACGGGATATCCTCCCGGTGCTCCCGGAGCGGGGGAAGAGAGATTGTCAATACATTAAGGCGATGATAAAGATCTTCCCTGAATTGACCGGCATTTACTTTTTCCTCCAGATCAATATTTGTTGCCGCCAGTACCCTGGCGTCCGATCTTATGTTACGCGTCCCGCCGACGGGCCTAAATTCCCCATTCTGCAAGAATCGGAGAAGTTGAGACTGTGCCTGAGGACTGATCTCCCCGATCTCGTCCAGAAGGATGGTACTGCCGGCGGCAGCCTTTAATAAGCCAATCTTATCTTTGAAGGCGCCGGTAAAGGCCCCCTTTACGTATCCGAAAAGTTCGCTCTGAAAGAGATGTTCAGAAAGAGCTCCGCAATCTACAACCAGCATCTCTCGCTTTCCGCGGTCACTGTTCAGGTGGATAGCCCGAGCTGAAAGTTCCTTTCCGGTACCGGTTTCTCCGTAAATAATAACCGGGCTTTCGGTCTTGGCGACAGTCAAAATCGTATGGTAAATCTTCTTCATCTCCACGCTCTTCCCGGCCATACCAAAGAAGATATTCTCCGATATAAGGTCCTCGTAGCTGGTCTCCTCCTCCTCCATCAGCTTTTTCTCCGTCAACGCGGTCTCGATCGTATAGTACATCTGTTCCATTGAGAATGGCTTGATGATAAATGACGCTGCTCCTTGTTGAACGCATTCTTTAGCGACTTTGACCGAAGCGTGAGCGGTCATGACTATAACCTTGCTCTCGGGAGCGACATCTTTAATGAAAGTGATCAACTCCGTCCCCTTTACATCCGGCATCACCAGGTCGCTTATCACAACATCATACTTATCCCCCTTAAGTAAATCCCGGGCCGAATTCCCATCAGAAGCTACACTGACTTCATAGCCATAGGATTTCACTCCTATCATGAGCATATCACGAATCTCGACGTCATCTTCTATTATCAATATTTTTGCCATTTTAACATATAGCCTCCGCTGCGCCTTATACGATGAGAAAATTGCAGCTATGCGTACGGGGTTTAAATCAAGGCGCGGACCGGATTCGAACCGGTGAATAGCGGTTTTGCAGACCGCCGCCTTACCACTTGGCTACCGCGCCATTTATTTTTTCCTTCGAAAAATTAAATCCTATTACTTTGCCTCAAAATATATATATTTTAAATAGCAAATTCACGTTAATGCGAAGCGAAGCGAAGATAAGATCCCTTAACATACACATTGGATTAAGAGTCATCTTCAAGGTGTCGCCTTGACAAAACAATAATAGTCATTGTTAAAACTTTAAAGTCGCTACTCTATATACCAGACTCGAAAAAAGTCTTCGTGGGTCTCAACATTTATTATCTTCCTGTTGTTTTTAGATATAAAACTATCAATTGTTTTTAAAAAAATCTCCTTGGTCTTGGGGATCGCCTTAACTCTTCCCCGATGAGGACGAGGGGGTGTCCGAAAATAAAAATCATTATAGCCTAGCCTGCTCATAGCCTAACACCCTTCTTCTGGATTATCTCCAGTGCCCCGGAACCCAGCGTCCACCCGGAGCACGGTGAGCGGGAACCCATTCCGCCCCGGCCCGCGGTCGGCGTGGACGTGTCGGTGGCTTCGAAGTAGCACAGGCCGAAACTAAAAATGCCAGCAGTAACAGAAAGATAATCTTCTTCATTTTCACCTCCCTGTGAAGTACGCCCTTCAGTCTAACTTCCGTCGGATTTCAATATAATCCATTATGTATTTGACTATGTGTTCGGCCAGATCATCCTTACTCATTAATGGCAGTTCCTCAACTCTACAATGACGATCTATAATTATCCCCCGGTTGGTATTTCCTGAGAATCCGCTGCCGGGAGCTGAGATATCGTTTGCGATTATTAAATCGAGATTCTTACTTTTTATTTTTTCTTGAGCATTGTCAATAATATTATCAGTCTCCGCGGAGAAGCCTACCAGGATTGAATCTCCTTTCTTCCGGCCCAGTTCTTCTAGAATATCGGGATTTTTTACCAGCTCGAGGGAAATTTCCAAGCCAACCTTTTTTAACTTATGCCGGGAATAAAACCGGGGACGATAATCGGCAACGGCCGCCGCCATAATAATCCCATTAACGGAGGGGAAGTAGTTCCTTACCGCGTCTCTCATCTCCAGAGCCGATATCACCGGGACCATAACTACCCCCGGGACTGGAGGCAATTCAACCGGCCCGCTGATCAGGATTACTTCCCAGCCTCTATTACTCGCAGATCTAGCGAGGGCATAACCCATCTTTCCGCTGGAGGGATTGGAGATAAACCGGAATGGATCGATGAACTCCCGGGTCGGGCCGGCTGTAATGATGAACTTCATAAAATTTTTCCTACAGAAAAATTTTACCATTAATAAGTTAGTGCCAAAGGTGCTAACTTACTGCTTCGGAATTTTCAGCCGGAGGCTCTTGTCCGCCTCTGGAGGAGATGTGCCTCTGGCGCACAATAAATGTAGCTGAAAAGGTAGCCGCAGGCTTTAGCCTGCGTTTTATTGCGCACCTTAAAAGGTGCGGCTACAAAAAGTTAGCGCGAAGCGCTAAGTTTCTGTTTCGGAATTTCAATAAACTGCGGATTAAACGGATTATTTTCTCTCTGATTCAGTAAAATTCGTGTAATTCGCGTAATTCGTAGTTCATATTTTCTTTTAATTAGTGAAGATTTGCGAGATTCGCGGTTTAATTAGTTGCGAAGCTATGTTCCTGTATCGGAATTTCAATAAACCACAGAGAACACTGAAAAATTACACAGAGAACACAGAGTTTGAATAAAATAGCTTATAATATCTCAGTGTTCCCTGTGAACCCTCTGTGATCTCTGTGGTTAATTAGTTGCCAGGAGCGAAGCGACGGGCTAAGTTCTTAAGATCGCCTCAATCTCCTGAATAATCGTATCTGTCGATGCCAGTCTCCCCTTCCCCTCATATCCACAGGCTAGGTATCCGGATTCCGGTCCAATAAAGATCACCCCCAGATCCGCTAGCTTTTTGATATTTGACTGGACAATACGATTCTCATACATGCCTGTATTCATAGCCGGGGCGATAAGTACCGGAGCACGGGTAGCCATCACCACCGAACTGAGCAGATCATCTGCCAGGCCGGCAGCCATCTTCCCGATAAAGTTCGCGGTGGCTGGGGCTATTAATACTAAATCCGCCCGCGATGCCAGAGAGATATGCACCGGATCAAATTGCCTCTGCTCCTCAAAGAGATAAGTATATACCCGGTTTCCTGATAAGGTCTCAAATGTCAGAGGAGTTATGAATTCGAGGCCAGCGCGGGTTATTACCGTAAAAACCTCCCCTCCCCTCTGCTTCAGCTTGCTGACCAGGTCAGCGGCCTTATACGCGGCGATAGAACCGGTAACACCCAGAACAATCGTTGATCCGGCTAATGGAGAATCAGGACTCATCCGGCTCATCTTTCTCTTCCGGCGGCGCCAGTGCGATCTTGCCGGTGGCGATCTCTTCTACGGCAACCATAATCGGTTTTTCCCCGGATAGACCGGGGATCAGACTCTTCTCCCCCCGGTTCAGACTGACCGTTCTTTTCGCGGCAAGAAATACCAGAGAATAAATATTATTTATTTTCTTCAGACATGCTTCTGTTGTCAGTGGGAACATTCTTCAACCTCCAAATTAAATATTAGACTTAACGATCTATTTAAATCCTATTATATCTTCCACGATTCGGGGAAAATAATCTACCCTGTTTTTCTCCGCCCGGATAATCGCTTTAATATCCTCGACCGCGACGGACAGATCATCATTAATCACGCAATAATCATACCCCTTATATCGGCTGATCTCTTCGATCGCCTGAGCAGATCTTTTCGCGATCACCTCAGGACTATCCGTTTTCCGATCAACCAGCCTGGCCTTCAGAACATCGAGTGAAGGAGGAAGGAGAAATATATACACCGCCCGTACTCCGGTCTCCTGTATCGACTGAGCTCCCTGAACATCCACTACCAGTATGACATCACGCCCGGCATCCAGCTCCGCGTCGATATAATCCCGGCCCGATCCATAGTAGTTATCATAGATAACCGCGTGTTCCAGAAACCGCCCGGACTTGAGCTTCTCCTGGAACTCTTCCCGGGTAAGAAAGAAGTAATCCACTCCATTGACTTCCCCGGGCCGGGGTGGGCGGGTCGTGGTCGTAATCGCCCGCCTGAGATCAGGCAGTTCCGCCAGCAAAGCTTCACAGACCGTGGTTTTTCCGGCACCGGACGGAGCTGATAGTATAAATAAGTGACCTTTCAATGTAATATTACCTTAAAAAATATCACTGTTTCATATGTAAATCTGTTAATAGTGGTTAATATCAAGTTAACAGGGGTTAACAGAGGTTACACGCCCGGCCTGAAGTCTTCATCAGTAATGCGAGGGAGTAACCTTTATTAACCTGCTATTACCCTCTTTTAACCATTTATTAACAGCACAACTTCCCTTATTAATCTCCGGCAATGCTTATCTCCCCCCCCAGTTGCCCCACCTCACTCCACATTCCTTGCCTGTTCCCTGAGACTCTCCAACTCCGATTTCATCAGTATGACCTGACGCGAGATCGGGCTGTCGGACGCTTTATCTCCCAGAGTAGTAACTTCCCTCCCCATCTCCTGACAGAGAAACTCCAGTGATTTTCCGGAGGGATTATCGGAAGAGAGAAACTCTTTAAACTGGACAATATGACTCTCCAGCCGGGAGATCTCCTCCTCGACATTCGCCACTCCCGATTTATCACTTCCGGATTTTCCGGGGGATTTGCTCTTATTCCCTTCTTTCTCTTTCTTCTTCAGCCTGCTCTTGACCCGGATAAGACATCCATTGAGAGAGCGGAGGTGCTTTGAGAGGTCGTTGTTCATCCTCTTCCCCTCCTTCTCCCGCAGAGACAAGAGCTCATCTATTGCCTGGTTCAGACTGGCTGAGAGCTGTCTCTTAAATCCGGTAACTGTCGGCGTGATCGGGGATGTCTCCAGGACCCCGGGCATACCGATCAAAACCTCCGGCCCGATCGACGATTCAGATTTAATCGCCTTCCTCAGCCGGTCGAGAGAGTTCCAGTATTTCCTGGCCAAGGCTTCATTGATCTTTACCTGGAACCGGTCTCCGGTTTGTTTGAAGGCGACATAGACATTGACTCTTCCCCGGGAGACCCGGCTCGAGATCCGTTTAGTAACAAAACTCTCCAGACTCTGATACTGCGCCGGGAGTTTTACTTTAATGTCCAGAAAACGATGATTATAAGACTGCAGCTCGGTCTTTACCGTAAAAACACTCGTCTCGGAAGAACCGCTTCCATATCCGGTCATACTCAGCATAATTAACCCTACCTTTTTGCTTGGGAAAAATCAGATAGTGAAGGTATCAAAAGAACAGGTTCCTGTCTATGGTATAAATCATTTGTATAATCTAGAGATCCTGATTGTGAGGGGAATTTGCCCTAAATCAACAGTAGATTATATTTTTTCCCCAAAAAACCCGAGTTTCTCAACCCGGGTTCAAAGTGAGATATAATATCCCTATCTTGGCCCCATACTATGCTATGACTAAACTTCCCCGACCTACTCTTTCCTTATATTCTGCAAATTTGCGGTATTAACCGGGAAAATCTCCAATTTTCTTGACAGGAATCAACAAAACCTATAATATTTGCTACACTGAAATAGCGGAAAATCTCAAGTATTTCTTTTAATATCGTTAACTAAGTACAGCACCCGAAGGGAGGACGGCGGCGTTGAAAGCTCTGCGGATATTTCTCTTTTCGGGGCTGGCTTTGGCGGCTCTCGGGGTGATATATTACTTCTTTCTCTGGCCGGACCCGGCAGTATACCAGGGCCGGAAGGGGAAATATTCTCTCTCAATTTTCAATCATAAAGGAGAGCGGCTCTCCAAGCGACGGGGGCGGCTGCGGCTTTTACTTGACCCATTCACGATTTATCGCAATTACCCAAATCAGGATCACGGGAGCTATTCCATAGACGAAAACGGCTTTCGGAAGGGTTACCGGGATCGGGAAGCTCCCCGAAGGGCGATGGTGATCGGCGGCTCGGCCGCTTTCGGGCAGGGGTTGGAGAATAACGATCAGACCTTTGCCTCACTCCTCAGCCGGAAGAGCGCAGAATACGATGTCCTCAACGCCGCCGTAGTCGGGTTTCTCTCCGGGCAGGAGCTAGCCGGAATGGTCCAGCGTCTGGACTCCTTCCGGCCGGATCTCTACATCATCTTCGATGGCTGGAACGATGTCTTTGATCCCCTGATGTTTGCCGGTAGGCGACCTCTAAACTTCGGCCCGATCGGATTCAACAACACCTTTCTGGTAATCGAGGAGCGGCTACGAAATTCTTACCTGCGGGAACATGGGAAGGCTGGAGAGATTCCTGACCTTATTCAACCTGGCCGGCACCTCGATAAAGATGAGTATTTCGAAAAGATCGTACAGACTTATCTCGAAAACTTAAGCAGGATGGCCGCTTTCTCCCGGTCCCGGGGGGCGAAAATTCTGGTGGTTTTCCAACCGGAAGTGGGAAATATGAAAACTCGGTCCAATCGGGAAGAGAAATATTTAAGGCGATGGGAGAGATCCTACGGTTATCTAAAAAAGGGGGTGCCTGAGAGATACCGGGCTTTGCTTGACACCGCCGGGGAATTCTGTGCCGAAAACAACATTCCCTACATCGATATCAACGAAGAACCGGAGTTCAGCGAAAATTCCCAGACTTTATTCTATGACGTTGTCCACCCCAACCCGGCTGGCCACGCTATTATCGCCGAGTTAATCGGGAAGAAACTGGAAACTCTTGATTAAACTAGGGAGTATAGCTTATCCACCAGGTTGCGGACTCGTCTCTAGGAAAACAGAAGAGCATCTAAATTGATAAGAAATCGCTTTTAGTGCTCTTTTGGCAATCACCCCTTTTCCGGGGATGCAAAGCTGGTTTTAAGGTTTATATTATATTCACCCACAAAAAAAACTCAGGTTAATTACCCCGGACTCAAAGTTAGATATAATATCCCTTTCAGACGGCTATCTTCTCCTCCAACTGTGCCATGACTGTATCGAAAATGGTGTGAGGTGGGGCGTTTTAGTGATCAAGGGTAATGCACTCACGACGAATCTGACTATTATATAGAAATAACCGGCCAACTGGCAACTGGGGATCAGTCCTGTTTTAGTTTTTCCAGTAGTTCATTCATATCGGAGGGGATAGGGGCAATGAACTCCATCTTCTCTCCGGTATCGGGGTGGGATATCCTGAGACGGTGAGCGTGGAGCATCTGCCGAGAGATATTTAATCGATGACCCTCCTCAATGGCCCTAGAGCCATACTCTCTGTCGCCCAGTACCGGATAACCGAATCGGGATAGATGAACCCGGATCTGATGGGTGCGGCCCGTCTTGATAATTACCCGGAGGAAGCTACAATCATCAAATCTCTCTATAACTTCGTAATCCGTCCGGGCGGTGCGGCCATCAACATATTTCACCGCCATCTTTACTCTATTTCGATCAGAGCGGCCGATCGGATATGTCAGCTTTCCGTAATCAAGCTCAGGGGCACCTGACACGACGGCAAGATATTCCTTGCCCACTGTACGACCCCGGAATTGGCGGGCCAGATTCTCATGAGACCGATTATCTTTGGCGGCGATCATCACTCCTGAAGTATCGCGGTCCAGTCGATGGACAATCCCCGGGCGGATGACCGCTCCGCCATCGGAGAGAGTATCGCAGTGATAAAGCAGGGCATTGACCAGTGTCCCCCCCTGCCCTGCCCGGAGCGGGTGAACCGTGATCCCCGGAAGTTTGTTTATTACAATAACCGAGTCATCTTCATAGATGATATCAAGAGGGATGGGTTCGGGAGCAGGATTTTCGGGGGGAAGAGGAGGGATTAATACTTCAACCCGGTCTCCGAAAACTACCGGATGGCGGGGCTTCAACCGGTTCTGATTAACCAGAACTCCTCCCTGCTCAATCAGCGCTTTTAATCTGCTCCGGGAGTATTCCGGTAATCGGCGAACCAGGAATAGATCCTGGCGGAGCCCCGATTCTTCTTCAGAAACATAAAACTCTCTTTTTTCGGTCTTCAAAATACTAGAACTTCGCCTCGAAACTAATTTAACCGCGAATCTCGCGAATCTTCACTAAAAGAACTATATGAACTACGAATTACACGAATTATGCTGATTATAAGAAAAAACAATCTGTCTAATCCGCTTAATCCGCGGTTCAATTATCTTTCTCCCCGGATCCGGGGTTGGTTTTCTTTGACAGAAGAACCGTTATTATCAGGAGAGTCACACCGACACAGATGGCGCTGTCGGCGATATTAAAGGCCGGCCAGTGATAGGATCCGAACTGAAAATCCAGGAAATCCACCACATAATTGAAGCGGAACCGGTCGATCAGATTTCCTACCGCGCCGCCCAGTATCAATCCTCCGGAAATACGAGCCAATGAACTACCGGAGAAAAAACTGCGATAGAAGAAGATCAGGGCCGCTATCGTCAGAAGTGATAGAACTATGAAGAGAATATTCCGCCCGGGAAAGATTCCGAATGCCGCTCCCCTATTATGGACCAGCGTAAGATAAAAGAAATTTTTGATTACCGTAATCCTGCCGGAACTGAGAAGATCAGTTGCCCACCATTTGGTGATTTGATCGGCAATGATAATTACCAGAGCAATAATTCCCGTCAACATAACGAAATCTGCTCCCGGCAGTGGCCGCAGAGAAGCGGGTCTTCCTGTGACTCACCAACTGTAGAGGAATATTTCCAGCAGCGGGAACATTTCTCCCCTCCGGCATGATCCACCAGAATACGAACTCCTTCTATCTCGGTAGGCTGAGATGAAGGACTAAAGGCTGCTTCGCTGACCTGGCTCACTCTAACCCCGGAGACAATCAGCAGCTCTGGTAGTTTATCCGCGTATTCATTAAGGAGATCCCTCCACCCATGATCGTCCACCTCGATAATTATCGAGGCTTCCAGAGAGGTTCCGATCTTCCCTTCGGAACGAAATATCTCCAGAAGTTTCAGAACCTCATCCCGGATGGCCAGTAATTTCTTCCATTTTTCGCTCAATTCATTGTTCATCCATTCAGGCCGAGGCTGAGGCCATAGAGCAAGATGTACACTCTCCGCCAGATCTTGTTTCTCTCCCAGGTGCCCCCATACTTCTTCAGCGGTAAAGACCAATATCGGGGCAAGGAGCCTGGCCAAAATGGTGGTTATCTCCCAGAGTGCGGTCTGGGTGCTTCTTCTTTCCTTTCCCGTGGCGGCCCAGGTATAGAGACGATCTTTTAATACATCCATGTAGAAAGCCGACATCTGGTTGACGCAGAATATGTAAATTTCACGATAGACTTTATGGAATTCAAAATTTCTATAGGCAGCATCCACCCTCTCTCTCAAACCTTCCACTTCCATCAACGCCCAGCGATCGATCTCGTCCAGATCCTCATATTTGACCCGGTCGGTCTTTGGATCAAAATCATTGAGATTTCCCAGACAGTACTTGAAAGTATTTCTGATCTTGCGGTATGCCTCGGACGTCTTCTTGATCAGTTCCAGTGAAACACCGATATCTTTCTGGTAATCAACGGAAGCAAACCAGAGCCGGAGAATGTCGGCCGGAGATTTTTTCAACGCCTTATCCACTGAAATATAATTTCCCCGTGACTTTGACATCTTCTCCCCATTCTCATCGACCACAAAGCCATGAGTAAGAACCGTCTTAAACGGGGCTTCATCCATTGTGGCAGTTGAGAGCAGCAATGAAAGCTGGAACCAACCTCGATGCTGATCCGACCCTTCCAGATAAAGATCTGCTGGAAAACGGAGTTCCGGGTTCTCCAGTACCACCGCACGATGGGAAGATCCGGATTCAAACCATACGTCAAAGATATCATTCTCCTTCTCGAACTCGGTCCCTCCGCAGCCGGAACACTTTACCCCGGAAGGAAGCAGGTCTCCGGCAGGTAGTTTAAACCAGCAGTCGGACCCTTCTTCCTTAAAGATTCTGATAATATTTTCTATTACTCCGGGATCCAGGAGCGGTTCACCGCATTTTCGGCAGTAAAAACCGGGGATGGGGATCCCCCAGATTCTCTGACGGGATATGCACCAATCCGGCCGTTGTTCCAGCATGGCCCTGATCCGCTTCTCTCCGTAATCCGGGACCCATCTTACCTTATCCACTTCTCGCAAAAGCTTATCCCGGAGATCGTGGTTTGAGAGAGATACAAACCACTGCCGGGTCGCCCTGAAGATAACAGGCTGATGGCACCTCCAACAATGAGGATAGGAGTGTCTTATTGTCCTCCGTGATAGGAGCAAACCCCTTTTCCGCAGATCTTCGGCGATCCGGTTGTTGGCCTCCAGAACATTAACTCCTTCCAGATCGGGGACCTCCCCGGTAAAGGCACCCCGACCGTCAACCGGACTGACTATTTCCAGCCCGTATCTCTGCCCGGAGATATAATCCTCCTGACCGTGGCCTGGAGCGGTATGGACACATCCGGTACCCTCCTCCAGATTGACAAAATCCGCCAGGATGACCGGACATTCCTTATCGAGCCATGGATGGCGGTAGATAAGGTTCTCCAGTACCCTGCCTGCTATTTTTCCAAGGAGAGAATAACTCTCGATTCCAGTATCTTCCATAACCCGCTCAACCGCGTCGGCGGCCAGGATTACATTCCTTTCTTCTCCACACTCCGGGTCGAGGCAGCTAATTAAAGCATACTGAAAATTGGGATTAACCGCTGCGGCCAGATTCCCGGGCAATGTCCAGGGGGTGGTGGTCCAGACCAAGATCGATACCTGCCCATCCGAGCTGGTGATAAATTCCTCCGGAAGGTCTGAAATCACCGGGAAATAGACATAGATCGAGGTGTCATCCCGTTCTTTGTATTCAAGTTCAGCTTCAGCCAGAGCCGTCTCGCAGCTCATACACCAGTGAATCGGCTTGAGCTTCCGATAGACAAATCCCCTCTCGACCATCTTCTTGAATACTTCCAGCACCGCGGCCTCATACCGGGGATTAATAGTCAGATAGGGATTCTCCCAATCTCCCATACATCCCAGACTCTTAAACTGTTTCCGGTTGGCCTCCACATACTTCCTGGCGAACTTCCGACAGCGCTCCCGGATCTGGAGGTCGGTCATCTCTTCCTCCTTGCCGGCAAGTTCAGTCATAACTTTGTGCTCGATGGGGAGACCGTGACAGTCCCAACCAGGAATATACGGGGCATCGAGGCCATGCATAGTATGAAAACGAATAATAAAATCTTTCAGGATCTTATTCATTCCGGTTCCGACATGGAGGTCTCCGGTGGGATAAGGAGGGCCGTCATGAAGGGTATAGTTGGGCTTCCCCCGCCGAGCCTCCCGGATCAGGGAGTATAATCCCATCTCTTCCCAATCCTTCAGATATCGCGGTTCTTTCTGAGCCAGATTGGCCCGCATCCCGAATGACGTCTTCGGCAGATTAAGTGTATCTTTGTAGTTATCAGTCATTTTATCACCAGCATAGTATTTTATTACGGTTCTCAGTCACTTCAGAAAAAAACAACAAATTCCAAGCACCATGACCACCAGCCTGCCAATAGTCCGGTTTGTAATCTAGGATTTGGAATTTCACAAGGTATCAGTGCCCATCTTCCATGTCAATCCAAATTCAACCTCCAAGAGTTCTATAAGTCTATAGGGGTCAAATAAGTCTATAGGGGTCAAACCCTAAGTCTATAGGGGTCAAACCCTAAGTTCTATTAGGATCTTATCTGTCAGCTTATCTATTAAATCACGCAGTATCCTGTCTTCAGCAATTTTTCCTCTCATTAACTTATGCACCTGCGTAATACGTTCTCCACTTATCCCCCCTACTTCTTCTCCCATTTTTCTGAGACTAATCTTTCTATAATTCAATCTATAACATATCTCCAGCATTACCTGCCGAGCTTCCTTATATATTGATCTGCTCTTAATTATCTTTTCGGGTTCTACTTCATACTCATTAGCTACAATTTCGGCGATTCTCTTAGCCGAAATTACATTCTTTATTCCCCTTAAATGAGTAAAATCTCTCGGAGGTAAGCTTATCTCACTCAAATAATTCTCTTTCACCCAGACAGTGAAACTATCCGATCCCAGAATGGCATTAGCCCTGGTTTCTTGCAAAGGATTCTCTAAATCGATTTTTAGCCCTCGGAGAACAAAACCTCGATATCGGGCTCTTCCTTTCTTCGTATCCCCCCCCATATACCCTAGGATCATTTCATGATGAAGAAAGTTATTCCGGCCACGCAATTTTATATAACCATGAAGGCTGTTCCAGCGATATTGATGCAACTTCTCAGCTTTCTCTTCAATGGTTAGCCCGTCATATTCCTTTATCTTGACGGGATTAAGATGAATATAGCGGCTCAACTTCAACAGATATCTATCCGCTTCAATCAGAATCGCTTTATATCTCCCTTGATAGAGGTGCCCACTCCGCTGGTGACGAAGGTTATAATAGGTGATATAAGCCGTGTTGAAGCGATGCATAAATCGTCCCAGATTCGCCTCCGGAGTCTTCAGCAAAAAGTGGAAATGATTTTTCATAATTGCGTAGCAATGCAATTCCACTTGAAAAGCTTCAAGGCTTTCAATTAAACTATCCAGAAACTTGTACCGGTCCCGATCATCTGTAAAGATCGGCATTCTCTGATTCCCCCGGCATGTAACATGATACCACGCATTAGGATATTCTATTCTCAGCGGTCTAACCATTCTGGAATAATAATATAAAAGATATTCTTGTCAACTTAGAACTTAGGGTTTGACCCCAAATAAATGAGAGCACTTCTTATTAATCCCTGGATCTATGATTTCGCTGCTTATGATCTCTGGTTGAAGGCGTTCGGACTGCTGCGGGTAGGCAGCCTATTGCGAAAATTGGGCTGGGAAGTGGAATTCATCGACTGCCTCGACCGGTTTCATACCAGGCTTCCAGAGTTCTCCGGGGGTAAATATCCCCGCCGGGATCAATTCGGCTGCGGGAAATATTTCAAAACTGAAGTCATCAAACCTCCCTCTATCGCAGAGGTTGAGCGGCGGTACTTCCGTTATGGGCTCCCAATAGAATTATTCCAGGATAAGATCGCGGGAATAGAGGCTCCAGACTGGATCCTGGTCGGTTCGACCATGACTTACTGGTATCCCGGATATTTCCTGGCCATTAAACTCTCCCGGAAATACTTCCCTCAAACTCCTGTTGTCCTAGGCGGCATCTATCCCTCGTTATGCCCGGATCACGCCCGGAGATATTCCAGCGCAGATGCGATCCATACCGGAGGTGGATTCACGGCACTGGCAAAGTTGATGATGGAACTGGGATTCCAATCACTTCCCCTTCCCCAGGAGAGGAATATCACCCCGGCGTATAACCTCCTCTCCGATCAGTCGGCTCTCGCGGTCCGGACCGGGCTCGGTTGTCCCAACTCCTGCTCATACTGCTCCGCCTCATTCCTGGAGCCTGAACTTATTCAACGGGACCCGGAAGCTGTTGCGACGGAGATTGAAGGATACCTCCGGCAGTACGGGACCACGGATATCGCTTTCTATGATAATGCCCTCCTCTCGAATGCTGACACCCATATCAACCGGATTCTATCACTGTTGATCGAAGACGATATCACCTGCCGGTTTCACACTCCTAACGGCCTTCATGCCCGGCTGTTGAGCAAAGAAACCGCCAACCTGCTGAAAGAGAGCGGGTTTATCCGGCCCCGGCTCAGCCTGGAAACATCCCGGGCAGATAGACAAAAAAAGTCCGGCGGGAAGGTGGAGAACCGGGATCTGATCCGGGCACTTGAGTATCTTGAAGCAGCCGGGTATAAACGATCGGAAATTTCCGTCTACCTGATGTTCGGTCTTCCGGGCCAGAGTCCCGGCGAGGTAGAAGCTGATATCCGTTTTGTTCATGAACTCGGGACATATATCACACTGGCGGCGTACTCCCCCATCCCGGGAACAAAAGACTACACTCAAATGCTCAATGAGGGATTAATCGCTGATGAGTCGGATCCCCTTCTCCAGAACAACACTATTTTATGTCTCCGGCAAAAAATATTTTCTACCAATCAGATACGTGCTTTGAGAAGAATGGCGTCCGGACTGAACCGGGAACTTGACTTGTAACACTTATCTCCGCATGTTATGATTTATTTATCATGAACAAAGTAATTAGAATACAGTCCATATTATTAATTATATCTTTAATTCTGATCACCCTTTCCCCGGGATGCAAACCGGAACTTAAAGATGAGAAGAAAATTACTCACCAGGCCGAATCAACTCCGGTAGGAAGATATGATATGCAGGAAAAGAGCATCCTCCCCCATAAGGCAAAATTCTCCCGGAAGTGGGAAGAGTAAATGGGGAATGGGGAGTAGAGAATAGGGAATGGCAGGAAGCTGGAGGCAAAAAAGCCCGAGGCGAACATTTTGCACCTTTTGCGCATTTCTTGACCCGCCATAGCTTGAAGAGCGACGGCTGGTTTGCGGCTATATAGGCACTAAGGAAAGATGAGTACTCAAGATAAGGTACAATGCGAATTATGTCCCCGGATGTGTATTCTGAGTCCGGGTCAAAGAGGTGACTGTCGGGCCAGGGCTAATGCCGACGGGGAACTGGTATCCCTGGTCTATGGTAATCCCTGCGCGGTGCATGTCGATCCGATCGAGAAGAAGCCTCTCTTTCACGTTCTTCCCGGTTCTTCCATCTTCTCGATCGCCACCGCCGGCTGCAACCTCCACTGCCGTTTCTGTCAGAACTGGGAGATCTCCCAGCGTCCGCCGGAAGAGACCAATAATTACGATCTCCCCCCGGAACGGGTGGTGACCACGGCCCGAGGAAAGAACTGCCGTTCCATCGCCTATACCTATTCGGAGCCGATCATCTTCTATGAGTATATGTATGATACATCCGTGCTTGCTCATAAAGAGGGGATGAAGAATGTTATGGTCACCGCCGGCTATATCAACGAGGGCCCTCTGCGGGAACTCTGTCCGGTGATTGATGCCGCCAACGTCGACCTGAAGGGGGACAAAAACTACTACCGGGATGTGGTCGGGGGGACGCTTCCGCCGGTTCTGAGGGCTCTGGAAGTAATGAAGGAGATGGGGGTCTGGGTGGAGATAACCAACCTCATCGTCCCCACGCTGAACGACCGGCCAGAACAGATCAAATGGCTCTCCGGCTGGGTTCATGACCACCTGGGGCCCGATACGCCGATTCACTTCTCACGCTTTCATCCCATGTATAAACTCCGCAACCTCCCCCCTACCCCGGTTGAAATTTTGAAACTGGCCCGAAATATTGCTCTTGAAAAAGGACTCAAATATGTCTACACCGGCAATGTCCCTGGACTCCCCGGCGAGACCACTTTCTGCCCGGACTGCGGTAAGAAAGTGATCGGAAGGATCGGCTACCGGATCCTGGGGAATAGTCTTAAGGACGGAAAGTGCGGATCCTGCGGGAAGACAATTCCCGGAATCTGGATTTAAGGAAATGGCTCTCAGTCATATTGTGTGAGTAGCAACATCTATTATTTACCACGAAGAACACGAAGGTCATGAAGAAAAATCATTTTTTCTTCTTTGCGTCCTTCGTGGTAATATACCCGATGAAGATGATGAAAAACCTCGATAACAAAATAACCCGACGGCGGTTCTTGAAGGAATGGTTTTTCTGGGGGTGTCTGGCGATGGCTTTCCCTCTACTGAAAAAGGCAACCGCCGCGCCGATATCTCAAGCGGTACGGCCCGTCAAGGCCCGGCATTACCGTCATCTGGCCGGTTAAATTGACACCAATCACCGGGTTGTAAATGGAATTATGTTTAGTCTACAACCTCAGGCGAAACCTCTCCCGCAATATATCCTATCGGTTAAGGGGAAGGCGGCGGGGTATAGAGTCCACAACCGCAGAAGAAGCTCAGGGTACAGGAAAAATCTTCGCTGCAGGTGAATACTCCGGCCTGCCCGCATTCGTAGTCATCGGCGCAGGAAAATAGATCGCAGTCATAAGCGTTGGGGTTGCTGAAGGCCCCGCATCCGGCTTTGACGGTAGGGTCGCACGCCTGGCTGAAAGAGCCGACTACTCCCCGGGCAATTTTTTCTATATCTTGTGGACGCATAATAAATATTCCCTTGTAATTATTGGTTCTTTATCATCTGGCCGGCAAACAATAATTGTAAATAACATATAACTTATAAAATTACAATGACCTAAATTCAAATCAAATTATCCCAACATAGAAGAGACTGGTTTACCAAGTTACCGGTACGGCGTTAGTGCCGCCCCAGTACTTCCGGGTCAGACCCCGGACCGCCCAGAGGCCGGTGGTGGGGCGATAGATGGTGATCCGGTCGAATCCGGATCCATTATAATCGGCCGGCTGGGGATAATCATTCCGGGCGCCGAAGTAAACCCGGGCCATGCCGTCGATCGCCCAGAGTCCGGTACTCTCCCGGAAGATACCGATCCTGTCTACCCCATCTCCATCATAATCAGCCGGTACCGGGTAGTCGCCGGAGAGGCCATAATACCTGCGGGTCAGGCCGCGGATCACCCAGAGACCCGATGACGGGCGGTATATGCCGATCCGGGCCCCGGGGCCGCTATCGTAATAACCCGGGATGGGTAAGTCCATAAGTCCTCCAAAATATGCTCTGGTCAGGTTGCGGATCGCCCAGAGGCCGGATGAGCGGCGGAAGATACCGATATCACTATAACCGTCTCCATCGTAATCAGCCGGTACCGGAGAGTCCCCATCAGTCCCGAAGTAGAGACGGCTTACCCCGCGGATCGCCCAGAGGCCGGTTGAGGGCCGAAAGATAGAAACATCGGTGATCCCGTCACCGTCATAATCTCCGGAGACCGGGAAGTCCCCGTCCTGGCCGAAGTAGATCACCTCGCTATCATCATAAGGACAGAGCTGGACAAACCATTTCCCCTCTCCGCACTTCCAGGTAGTCATATCATCAATCCCGTCACCCTGATAGTCACTACCATCCAGAACCAGCCAGGTAAAGGCCAGGGCATCGTCACTATCGAAGACATCAGGAAGATCCGGCAGGTCCTGACCGGAACTGTCGGTGGGATTACCGGTAGCCGTAGCAATATTAAGACGCATGGCGAGCCTTTCGAATGAGTATGCGAGTCCGGCGCTTTCAGTGGGCGCAATCGGACCGGGGATGGTCCCGACCAGGACATCATCATCGGGGTCTCCTGGGGTCCCATTATCATCCCAAACCTCAATGTCGGAGAGGTAGGTATCCCCGGTATTTGTTACAGCGTAATAGTAGGATGGGTCAGCGCAGCACTGGGTGATATCCACCATCCCATCCGGGAGCCCATCCACGGTCTTGATCAGTTCCAGCGCTGGATAAATCGGGGACATCTCCAGCTTACTGATAAAAGCATTGGCACTCCCCCGATTCTCCGATTGATAAGGGTTACTGGTGGGGAAATCCAGGGACCATGAGTATCCCGTCAGATAGACAATGCCGGTAGAATCAATCGCAACACCCCTCCCATAATCCGCTCCACTTCCCCCCAGGTAACTGGAAAATTCGAGCACGGAACCGGTGCTGGAAAGGCCGGAGATAAAAACGTCTGGATCAATTCCAGCCAGACTCGCCTGATATGAGTTGATGGTGGGGAAATCCGGGGACTCCGTACGCCCGGTCAGGTAAACCGATCCGCCGGAAGAGATGGTGATGCCATAGGCACGGTCATAGCCGCTCCCTCCCAGATAGGTCGAATAGGCCAGTGATGATCCGGCTGCTGAGAAAGAGAAGGCGACAACGTCGAAACCTCCACCGCTATATTCCGGCTGATATGGATTTTGGGTAGGAAAATCCATAGATTCAGTGTAGCCGGTCAGAAACATCTGATCGAATGAATCGAGGACAATCCCACGGGAACCGTCGATATCACTCCCTCCGAAATAGGTGGAATAGATGAGCGCCGACCCCGATGATGACAGGGTTACAACAGCTATATCCCAGGAGCCTTCCCGGCTGGACTGGTAGGGATTGATGGTGGGGAAATTATTGGAAGAGGTCCCCCCAGCCAGATAGGCCCGATTAGAAGTGCTCAAAGCGATAGACCACATGGCGTCGCTGCCGGCTCCTCCCAGATAGGTCGAATAAAGGAGTGCAGAACCTGATGCCTCAAGAGCAGTGACAAAGGCATCGTAATTTCCGGAATTGTAGACCGGCTGATAAGAATTCTCGGTGGGGAAATCATCGGAAGAGGTATAGCCGGCCACGAAAGACCGGTCGGTCGAGTCCAGGGCGATCCCCTCTCCGTAATCGTCTCCGGTCCCACCCAGATAGCTCGAATAGACAAGGGCTGAACCCGAAGAGGATAGACAGGCAACCACTGCATCGTCCCCTCCCCCATATAGGGCCTGATATGGGTTTTCGGTGGGAAAATCCGGGGAAGATGTATATCCGGTCAGGTAGATTCGGTTAGTAGTGTCCAGGATTATTCCTCTCCCGGTATCATCGCCGCTTCCTCCCAGGTAGGTTGAATAGATGAGATTGGAACCGGAAGACCCCAGGCAGGAGACAAAGATATCGGATATCCCCCCCCCATAAATCTCCTGGTAGGGGTTCAGCGTCGGAAACTCGGATGAGGCTACATCCCCGGTCAGGTACGCCCGGTTTTGAGAGTCAAGGGTAATGCCAAATCCCTTGTCGTTGGTGGTACTGCTCCCTCCCAGGTAAGTTGAATATCGGAGGTGCAGAATATCGGCTTTCGATACGCCGGGGCAAAGGGCGGTTATTGCCATCAGCACCATTATTGTTCTTCCGGCTTTCATTTTATCTTTCTCCTTTAATATACTATTCAGAGGGAATGAAATGTCATAACCATCATTAAATATATCATACTTGTAAAATTTTTATCCGGAAATAGTTAAAAGTAATTTGCATGCCAAATAGGGCGGATGAGAAAATATTTTCTTCGCTACCTGGTATCTCTGGAGTTATATATTTGTTCCTCGCTCGCGGTAGTGTCGCAATCACATTCCCATGCAGCACTATCCGAACACATTTTAAGACAGCAACGAAATTTATCGGAGTGAAATATTGCCAGACAGGAAACCGTCAGATCCGAGGATAGAATAGACAACCGCCAACCCCGCCCAGATCAAGACTACCTTTCTCTCCTGGATTATTTCTTTCAGCCCCCGGAGGGAATCTTCCGCATTCGGTAGCCCCTATCTCGTTACCGGGAGATCGCCGGAAGTCCCGTAGTAAACCCGGGAAACCCCCCGTATGGCCCAGAGGCCGGATGTATTGCGGAAGATCCCGATATCATCAGACAGATTCCCGGTATAATCGGCGGGAACCGGCTGATCGGATCCGGCGCCGAAATACGCCCGGGTCACACCTCTGATCGCCCAGAGGCCGGAAGAAGAACGGAATATACCAACCCGCCAATTCCCGCCACCGGAATAGTCACCGGGGACAGTCTTGTCTCCCACGGTTCCAAAGTAGACCCGACTGACGTTTCGTATGGCCCAGAGACCGGAACCGGACCGGAATATTCCGATATCCTTGCTGCCGTCTCCGTTGTAATCTCCCGGGATCGGACTATCCCCTGAGATTCCGAAATAAACCCGGGTTGTATCCCGGACCGCCCAGAGACCATATGCCGCCCGGAAGATCCCGATGTCGGCAAAGCCGTCACCATCGTAATCTCCGGGAACCGGAATATCGGAAGATGAGCCGAAATATACCCGACTTACTCCCCTCAGAGCCCAGAGACCGGAACCAGATCGGAATATGCTGATATCGGCGGTTCCGTCACCATCATAATCAGCAGAGACCGGATAATCGGTCCCCGTGCCAAAGTAGGTTCGGGTAACTCCTCTTACCGCCCAGAGGCCGGAGCTTCCGCGAAAAACTGCGATATCCGAGGTGCCGTCACCATCATAATCCCCCGAGTCAACCATCACCGAAAGCGGCGTGGGGGTCGGATGAGCCAGGTCGAAATTCCCGCAGGTAACCGCCTCATAGTCAGTCCCGTGATTGAGAACTCTCGGGCTACAGGTATAAGCATTAGTCTTGTCTATCTCCCAGAGCCTGTCATTCTGTGAGATAATAGTCTTATTCCCGGTGACTCCCCAAAGAGTTCCGTCGCAGCCAAAGCTTAACCCCTCCATGTCATTAATATAGTCCCCGGCGATCTCACAGTAGAGCCGACCTACATTGGTAATAATGGACCCATCTGCCGGGTCCAGGATTACGAGATAATCAATGGCACCACTGTTGTTTTCGATAGCGTATAACGCCCCATCAACGGGGTCGAAAGCGAGATCATCAACATCCCTGATAGTCCCGCCTGCTATTCTCAGTTCTTCAATTACAGCGTAATCATCACCGCCAAAAGCTCCCGGGATATGTTTACCGGTAACGAGATCTACCTGAACCAGAAGATCATTGGTACTTGGTTTGCGAATACTCACGAACAACGTACCGCTGATCGGGTCAAAAGACATACCATCTACATCGTTGAAAACCTGGTACCCGTGGGCGCCGTTCCCGCCACCGAGACTGTCGGCGGAGATCGGAGAGAAGAGTCCGGTCACCTGATCAAGGATTCCCAGCCGGTCATAGTTAAAAGCATACAGATTACCGGAAAGATTATGATAGACAATCGCTTCGATCCCCGTGGTCCCCGTGGTGGTTCCAATATCCGTTTCATTGGTAGCTGGATCGTAGTCGGATGGATCAACCAGGATCAGAAGGTTATACCCTCCACTGGCATATCCGCTTTGAGGAACCACATAACACCGGCAGGCTGGAGTGGGCGTCGGGGGTGGAGTCATTGTCTTTCTGGGAGTCGGAGTCTTTCTGGGAGTCGGCGTAAAACCTGGGGTCGGAGGCACGCTCGCCGTCGGGCTCGGAACGATGCTCGGGGTGGGGACCACACTCGGCGTGACCGTAGGCGTCGGCGGTACGCTCGGCGTCGACGTTGGAGTCGGGGTGACCGATGGCGTGGGAGTAGTAGTCGGGGTCGGAGAACCTTTAGCAATGTTACAGAGGTAAACATCGGTATAGGTATTTCCATTTAGACCAATATAAAGTTCGGTTCCGTCCACTGTAACTGCAGGGAGAATAACTTCGAGGAAATAATAGGTATCATATATGATATCGAGTTTATCTCCATCCTGGATGGCGATCGGTTCCGCCTGCTGTTCAAAACGAAGCTTAACCTGGCTTTCAATCGGGAGTACCCCACCATCCCACCAGAAGTTCAGCATGTCAGGAACATACCCAAACTCAGTCTGATCATTCCAGGCGAGGGCTTCGATGAACCAGCTATTGTTAACACTCCCCCTTGTCTGCAGGATATCAATGGAGTTGATATCCCTGGCCATCAGAGGGGACATACAGGGGCCGGGAGTCGGGGTGACGCTGGGGGTCGGAGTCGGGGTTACGCTCGGTGTCGGGGTCACACTTGGTGTCGGAGTCGGAGTAAGACTCGGGGTCGGCGTAACGCTTGGCGTCGGAGTCGGGGTGATCGATGGAGTAGGGGTAACGCTCGGAGTTGATATTATCGAAGGGGTTGGAATAGGCGTGGGAGTGGGAGACCCCTGCGCGATATTGCAGAGGGATAGGTCGGTGTAGGTGTTCCCATTGAGTCCCACATAGAGCTCGGTACCGTCCACCGTAACAGCGGGCAATACGGCATCAACAAAATAGTAGGTATCGTATCCAATCCGGATAATGTCTCCGGCCTGAACGGCAAGCGGCTCAGCGGCCTCGACAAAACGCAGCTTTAACTGGCTATCTACCGGAAGCGTTCCTCCGTCAAACCAGAAATTCAATTTATCCGGGACATACCCGAATTCGGTCTGGTCGTTCCAGTCCAGAGCGTCGATAAACCAGCTGTTGTTGAAAATGCCTCGCGGCTGGTGAATATCGATGTAATCGATTGACATAACCATCAGAGGGGATTCACAGGGGACCGGGGTAACACTCGGTGTTGGGGTTATACTCGGTGTCGGCGTAATACTCGGCGTCGGGGTAGGAGTAACTGATGGTGTCGGAGTAACACTCGGCGTCGGGGTCGGAGTTACCGAAGGAGTCGGCGTCACGGTCGGGGTAGGCGTCACACTTGGAGTGGGCGTTACCGTCGGCGTCGGGGTGACCGTTGGGGTCGGGGTAACCGATGGTGTCGGGGTAACCGTCGGCGTCGGTGTAACAGTTGGAGTCGGAGTAACCGAGGGCGTGGGAGTAACGCTAGGCGTCGGCGTCGGTGTCAGCGAAGGTGTAGAAGTCGGAGTTACACTCGGAGTTGGCGTTACCGTGGGCGTAGGAGTAACACTCGGCGTCGGAGTAACGGTTGGTGTGGGGGTAACAGATGGCGTGGGAGTAGCAGTCGGGGTGACAGTCGGGGTCGGTGTCACCGTAGGCGTTACCGTCGGTGTCGGCGTCGGGGAGTAACAGGGTGTACTCAAGAGCTCGAAAGAGCAGTTCAGGGGTTGTCCCGCTAGCGGATGACTTCCGCAATAATAGGTGAGTGTATTCCAGTCGCTCCATTGCAGGCCATCAGTCGTAATCTTTTCAACGGCGCCATCATTCCATTCGTCCAGTGTGGTCTTCCACCCCCAGTAGTTTTCTCCACAGAGGTTCTCATATACAGCCTCGATACTTACGAAGTAATAATAGCCGGCGGTCTGTTCGAAGGGACACGGCAGACAGGCTTCATACTGGAACTCGTGTTCCCACTGGTCGGTGTACTGGAACCAGCAACCGGATGTTTCTTCCCCCCAGGCTGAGTCAACGCCGTACCACGTTTCATCATAGGTGGTTATCTGATTGGAGCCCAGTATCGGCCCGGGTTTACTGAAGCTGCCGGGATGGGTATATTCATACCAGTTGACCTGGAAACTCCGGTTGGGGCAAAAAGGAGGATCGACGGATACGTCCGTATCCTCGGAGTAGCCCGGATAGCTCCCCCACCAGCGTATATAGGTAATAACAGCCCCGTCGGTACAGAGAAAATCATCTGCCAGACGGGTTCCCTTCTCTTCCCCGGGGATATCCCAGCGATATGAATCAACATCATATCCATAATTCATATCCGGCATCTGAGACCATTTAACTCCGGGCAGAAGCGTGGGAGTGGGACTGGGGGTCTTATAGCCGAACGGAGTCGGAGAAATACTCGGTGTCGGAGTCGCGGTGATCGACGGTGTTGCCGTAGGCGTCGACGAAGGGGTCGGAGACGGCGTAACACTCGGCGTCGGTGTCGGAGTTATACTCGGGGTTGGCGTTACACTCGGCGTAGCAGTAGGCGTCGATGACGGTGTTGGAGACGGCGTGACGGTCGGAGTTGGTGTTACCGAAGGCGTCGGCGTCCCGGATGGAGAGGGTGTAATCGAGGGGGTTGGCGAAGCGCTCGGTGTAGGCGTCACGCTCGGAGTCGATGTAACTGTCGGCGTCGGCGTCACGCTCGGAGTCGGTGTGGGGGTCACACTCGGTGTCGGTGTCACAGACGGAGTCGGCGTTACAGACGGAGTCGGGGTGGGTGACGGTGTTCCCAGCAGTTGCGCACAGTCAGCGCCATCGTCGTTATAGTCATTAACCTCGCCGGGGTCAGCAGAATCACCTGTCCGTTCATAGGCGTTCGAATTATAGGATGAAATCTTCCCCGGGTCTCCGGAGAGAGAGGTCCATTCCACTCCAGCGGTGTTGCAGATAATATCGGCGGGATCGCCGACGGAGTTAAATGACAGATCGAAACTCAGTTGAGCCGGATTGGTCTGGACATAAAAGAGCGGGATATCCGGCCAGTAGAGAGAGAGTGACGGCAGGGATGAAGTGTCGGCGGTGAAGGCCGGTCCGGAGATCGATGTTAAATTATTTTCCCAGTCAAATTCCGAGGGGATTATATCCTCAAGGTCTACGTTGAAAGCGTCCGCGGTTGAGGTCTCGGTATGCCAAAGGGTCAGAGTAACGGTGAGTGTATCCCCCTCCTCACCGGTCTGGGGTGCGAAGGCCTTATCCACCCGCAGTTCCGGTTCATAAACCTCGGTATCGGAGGCGGAGTTAAAATGAGGGCCGCCGCCGTTATAGCTCAAGCCAACCAGGTTGTTGAGCAGGATCCCGTTCTGGTTGATTGATTCGTTGGTCACACAGACCGTGTAGGTAATGGTAAGGGTATCAGCTGTGGGACCGGGAGGATTGGTCACGGTATTGAGGAACCACCAGATGTCCCGCCCCTGATTGAGGACAAACGGCGTGGTCGAACCGCCTATGGTAATAGCGGGATCGTAACTAAAACTATCCATCCGGACAAAAGCCAGCCCGAGATCAAGGGTATCTACCACCATCATATTCTCGATCACGCCTTCAATGAGATCAACGGTAACTTCGTACTGAAAGGTCTCGCCGATCACCGCGTCACCGGCGCCTAAGAGAACTTTATCTATCGAGATATCGGGGACCGTGACCTGATCACTGTCGTTATCGGTGTAATAGTTCCACTCCCCGCCATCATCGGGGTCTCCGGTTCGTTCATAGGCGTTATCATTATAAGGAGAAACTTTCTCGGTGCCGATAGTCCAACTGGTCCAATCGAGATTGACCGTATCCGGAAATACCTCATTTGGCTCAACATCGCTATCAATGGTGACGTCAAACGTGAAGTAGACCGGATCAACCGATGTATAGTAGGTGTCTATCTCGGTCCAGTTGAAAACCACATCGGGGAGACCGGCTGTATCCCAGGTAAAGACAGGGCCGGTAATCGGAGTTACGTTATTCGCCCAGTTTAGACCATCGGTCACGACCTCGGATAACTCAACATCGTAAGCGACGGAGGAACTGTCCGTAGTGTGGTTGAAGGTGACCAGCACCGTAATCGTGTCGCCGGCGTCACCGGTCTGAGTGGAGAGAGCCTTATCCACCTCAAGTTCCGGTTCCAGCACCTCGGTATCGGAGGCGACAGTCCAGTCCGAACCACCGGTATAAGTGAGGTCAAGGTAATTGTTAAGCAATGTACCATCCTGATTGCCGAAGACATTAGTAATGCAGGCGGTATAGGTGATTGTGACGGTATCGGCCGCCGGTCCGGGAGGGTTGAGTACCGTATCCAGGGTCCAGGTAATCGTCTCCCCCTGGTTGGTAATCACCGGGTCGGTCGAACCGGAGAAGGTTATGGATGGGTCGTGGGAGAAGCCGTCCAGGGAGACGAAGGCCAGCCCCGGATCAAGCGTGTCTTCCAGTTCCACATTGATCATGGTCCCCTCGTTGAGGGTCAGGACCGCCTGGTACTGAAAGGTTTCGCCGATGGTGGCATCGCCGTCGCCGAGCAGCGTCTTGACGATGGCAAGATTATCGTCGATAGTTATATCGGCGGGATCTTCGTCATTATAGGTATCACAGGCGATAGCACCGGTCCCGGTCCTGGCGTTTGGATCGCCGCCGGGTATACTCTCCCATTCGACGCCGGCGGTATTGGTAACAATCTGGGATGGTCCCACCGGTGTTCCCAGTATCACATCGAAATCAATCTGGGAGGTCGCCCCGTCGGGGATGGTCTGGAAGGTGAAGGTGACCGCGGGTAACGCACTGGTATCTACGGTAAAGGCCGGGCCGCTGGAAGAGAGATTACCATCCCAGGCCAGGGCGGAGGGGAGTACGTCAGTGATCACGGCTACGAAAGCGTCGGAATCACTGAGACCGCTATGATCGGTAGTAAGTGTAATGGTAATGGTATCGCCGGCATCGCCGCTGGGGGGAACAGCAACCTTGTCAATCCGCAGCGTCGGTTCCACAACCGTGTTGCTGACCTGGTTGGAGGTGTCGGTAAACCAGGTTCCACCGGAAGTCTGGTTGTTCCAGCCGATGTAACCCCGGTCGGTGAAGATATCACCCCGGAGGACGCAGCCGCCGGAGTCGGTCTGGTCGACAAAAGCGGAGACAGTCACCGTGGCGTCGGTCCCGGTCTGGCCGGGGCCGAAATCGCCGAAGTCGACCGAGACCGAGGTGGTCCCGTCCGGATTCTCCAGCCAGGAAGGCGCACCCGATGGTACGGCGGCGACATTAGTGACGGTCAGACCATCTTCAACCGTATCGGTAAAGACAAGGTCATAGGCGGTGGTATTATTCGGGATATCTATGTAGATCGTATAGTCAAGCGGTTCCCCGATGGTAACATCGCTGCCCGGGGTGTACCCCTCCGAGGACTGGGCCTTGGAGAGGGAGAGATCGTCGGTATAGTGGGTCTCGGAATCGGGCCCGATCCCGGGATAGACCCGTTCATCGGGGTCGCTCCCGGGGAGTGAGGAATACTCGGTTACCCGCGCCACATCTGTCATTGAGAAGGACGCCCCGACATCGGCATCGACGGTGGCGTGATACTGGATCGTCACCGTCTCCCCGGCTTCGATCCGGGAGTCGGAAGTGTTGGTAGAGACCGGGAGCGAGGTGTCGGAGGAGACAAAGACGATGCTGAAGGTCTGACCCGACCAGGCCGTAGAGTAGTCGCTCCCCACCAGGGTCCGCCCGCCGACGTCGATATTGTCGACAACCGGGGAGGCGTCCCGCATCCCGACCGGGATCAGGTCGTCTATGATGGTGTCAAAAGCTGTATTCCAGCCGTTGTTGGTGAAGGTGATGACGTAGTCCACCTGCTGACCGCCCTGGACCGGGTTCCCGGTGGTGGTGGACTTGTCGAAGACAGCTAATACCGGCTGATCGATATCGGTCACGATATCGGTATCGTCAGTGAAGCGGTTGGTAGAGCCATTCCCGTCGGAGAAGGTGGACCAGTTGATCCGGCCGTCATCGAGAGCGTCATCACCGGCGGCGGGAGGATTCCAGACCGTATCCCCTCCCCCATCATCGAGACCGGTCACCAGGAGAGCGTAGTCGACCCGGAAGTAGTACTCGCTGTCGCCCCAGGGCGTACCGGAACTGGCATTGACGATCGGGTTCATGTCCCAGAAGATAGTTGCCCCGGGATTCGGATCGGTATAAGAGACCCATCCCGGCTCGGTCGAGGTGACGAATGATACCCCCTCGACCGGGGAACCGGTAACATCGGAAAAAGTGGATGATCCCGGCAGGTAGTAGAGCCCGTCTTCATGTATGATGTCGTAGAGATCGGGCCAGTAGGCGGTCGTCTCGGGGGGAACGGTGACGTCCAGCCGATAGTAGACGGTCTCCCCGATCGTGGCGGGCGAGCCCGAGATCAGGGATTTGCTGATCGTCAGGTCATTGGTGGTAAGCGCCAGCCAATCGCTCCCATCCGAGTACTGACGGATATCGGGGTTGGAAGGATCGTAAGGCAGTGAATAGTAGGTATCGACCTGGGCGAAGTTGGAGAACTCGGTAAAGGCTCCCACGTCATAGTCGATGTAGGCTTTGTAGTAAATCAGCATCCGTTCGTCAGGCTCCAGCCGGGCGGCGGAGGTGGTGAGCGGGGTCTCAAAATCGATCCCGAACCGGCCCGTAGTCCCGTCCCAGATAGTGAGGTAGTCGGCCCCGGCGATCAGGTTCCGGTCGATTGGTCCGTAGGGAGGCGTATCAACCCCGACCGCCACTATCGTCGGGGAAGTATCCCGCATCTCTTCGGGGAGAACATCGTTGAATCGGATGCCGTAGGCGGTAGACGTAACAACGGTATCATCGTTGTCGAACTGGACCCGGAAATAAACCTCATCGCCGGCCTGGACCGGATTGGGATCGCCACCTTCAAAGGCCTTGATGAAGGAATCGATGTCGGGTTCGATGATGCCGACATCGGCCGAATCGCTGTCGTTATAGGTGTTGGTCTGGTAGGTGAAGGAGATATCAGCGTTATTGGTCTGGGTCAGCCCGGCCCAGTTTACCCCGTCGGAATCAATCCGGGCTTCGATGTCGATTGTAACGGTGGTAGCCTGGGTTATATCAGTCCAGGTCACCTCAATCGTCCCCGCAACAGGATTGGCCGTGTTGGTGGCCCAGGTCGCGGGTGTGACGGTGTGGCCGAGGTACTCGAGGCCCGGCGTCGGCAACTGATCGCTGATCGTGATGCCGGTGTAGTCCGGGTTCTGGAAATCGGCCAGAATAGTGAAGTAGACAGTCTCGCCGATCGTGCCACGGCTGTCGGAGAGTTTGCTGAAACTGGCATTGGAGGCGTAGGCGTTTGTCCCGTCGTCGCTGTAGTTGCAGCCGGTAGCCGCGCCGCCGGCATCGACGCACTCTCCGATCACCTCGGCCTCGTGGAGAAGACTCCCGGACCCGACATCGGCAGTGATAATATAGGTCCGCTGGCCGGAAGCATTGATCACGCCGCCCCCGGCGTCGCCTGAGCCGAAGATCACCTGCTGGCCGATGACGGACCCCAGCGTGGAGCCGATGCTGGAATAACCGGATCCCAGCGTGTGGGTCACCGTCCAATCATCCGCGCCGGATGTCCCGTTATTATCAAGGCTGACATTAAAGGTGGCCGTTCCCCCATCGACAACGATCTGGGTAGTGGGGAGGATTGAGAGATCGAGATCGGAGTAGTCGGGCGTTACCGTGAAGGTGGAGAAATTTACCCCGTCGGTAACATACGTCCCGCAGCTATTCGAATAACTCCCGATCGCCGAACCACCGACCGGACCCGGAATTGGGGGGTCTGTAGAGGGATCCGTATCACAGGAAAAGTCGGATGGTTCCCGGTAAACATTAAAAGTAAAGGTCAGTGTCTCGTTGGGACCAATGTAATCGTTCCCGTTGTTGATATTCCCGCTCTGGTCAACTCCGGCAAACCGGAGCTGCTGGGGCGTTCCACCCAGGTCGTCCGGTTCCTCTTCGGGCCCGGTGAAGGTGTGAGCCGGATCGGAACTGGTGATCGTAGCGCCTCCTCCGCTAGAATCATAAAGATAATCCTCGGGAACGGTGTAGGTAAAATCAATATCGTCGGCCGTCGCGCCGTCGTTGACGACGAAAAAAGTAACAATGCCGTTACAGGTGGTAAAATCGGAGAGTGCGTTGAAGCCCGGGAGCTGAAAGTCAACCTCGGTGATCAGGCTGGAAGTCTCCTGCTTGCTCCCCGAGGTACACATCAAACTCTGGCACCCCCAGGAGGCGGCCACGGTATTGATCGAGAGAGCTTCGCAGCCGTCACCATCTACAACTGCCTCCAACCCCACCACAAAAGGCAGGTCCGTCCCCACAAACCAGGATGCGATCTGACCACTCTGAAAATCGGGTGCCGGGTCGGCGGTCAAATAGGTGACGGTGTCGGGGAGTGTGTCGGTGAACCGGACCATCTCGGCATCGGTATCGCCGGCGTTAGTCACGGTTACCCGCCAGTAAACGGTGTCCCCGGCATCGGCGACAACGGGGTCGGCGGATAGGACTCCACCGGGATCCCGGCTTTCGTTTCTCCCCTCCTTGACTATCTGGACGTCCATATCATCGAGATCGAGTTCGGCCTCCGTCTCGCCAGTGATGCGGGACTCATCGCAGGGGGTATTGAAACTGGCCTGTGAGCGGAAGATACGGTCGCCAGCGGGGAAGTCGCAATCGGCCTCGACTTCGAACTGGATCTCAACCCGGGCACCGACTTGAAGATCGGCGAACTCCGGGATGTGGGTCTGAGCGGTCCAGTGATAAGGGCAAGTCTGGGTCGGCCAATAGTCCGGGTCAGGGGTATCAGTATATCCTGTCCAGCCGGAGCCTGAATTGTATCGATACTCGGAACTTCCGCTCACGTAATTAGCCCCATCGGGCAGCCTTTGGCCGGCACAGATATCATAGATGTTGGTCTGTCCGCTATTTCTGACCGTAAAATGAACAGGGGCGGTCTCGCAGAGATTGATCGATATCGGGAAAGTCGTCACTCCCAGAAGTCCCGGGGGAGGGATAAGCACCTGAGATACCGCCAGGTTGGAGGACTGACAGGAACCGGTACAACAGCCCCATTCGGCATAAACTTCGTTGTCCAGATCGTTGCAGCCATTGACATCGGCATCCAGGGTTAATGTCACCGTCCCCCCGGCAACCAGATCGTTGAAGTAGCCTTCACCGTCAAGATCGGTCAGGCCGTCCCAGGTGGAGGTCAGACTCTGGAAATTCCAGGTAATTACCTGACCGGAGACATCCTCAGCTTCGGGGATTCCGTAGTAATAAGAAAGTTCAGTATCCAGGGTGTCTATTACTTCCAGATTATAGGCCGCACCGTCGCCCCCGTTGATCACGGTCAGAGACCAGGTGGCTATATTCTCCGTGGCGTAATAGGTTTCGGGCATCTTGACCATCGAGATGTCCCCTTCCCGGATCCACATCGGCTCATCCGGGCCGGCCGAGACCGAAGACTCCCTGGGTATGGTCCCGTCGTCGCAGCGGTCGTTGTATTCCGCTTCAGCTTCATAAGTATAGACAGTGGCCGAACAGGGCATCCGGAGATCAACCTGGATGTTGCCCACCGCCGTCATGTCTCCGCTCCCGCCCCCCACGCTCTGGAAGTTCCAGCGCAATTCTCCCGGTATCGACAGATCGGGCTCAAAGGAGGAGACCGCGCCCCAGCCGTCCTCAGTGAAGGTCCCGGTGAAGACGGTGCTCCCCGGCATATAGTAATAGTTATCGGTCCCGTTCCCGTCGGGGTCGATATCAAGAACAACCAGGAGATCGTAGGAGATATATCCGTTCTTGGAAAGGGAGATGGCGTAGGTATCGACGCCGCAGCGGTCGGTGATCGATGGTCCGCTGAGGCCGATACCCATTGAGGAACGATCGATGGTGACTGGAAGCCAGTTGCGTTCGGATCCGCAGGAACCGATGATCAGATCAGTCTGGCTGTAAACATCCTCTCCCGTCACATCGTCGGCCTGAAAAGTGTAGACGATAACAAGGGTGGAGGCCGCGTCAGGAGCCGGGCATCCCGGGGCGCTGTCCAGGCCTTCCAGGTAGACCTCGAACGTCCCGCCTCCGCCGGCGTTATCGGAAACAAAAGCCCCATAATCGGTCCCGTCGACGATAACCGCGTCGAGAGATGAGTAGCTCTGACTTAGAACCATATTGTCGGTCATGGTTGAAGCAGCCCAGCTGGAGGGGAGTCCGGATCCGGAGAGGGTGTATGTATTGGTGTAGGTGGCAAAGGTGCAGACCTCCACGGTTCCGGGGCCAGTCCGGGTTCCATCCACGCTACAGGTTCCGTCGCAGCCTGGAGTGTCCTCGACGTAAAAGGTCTGGGAATCGCTATCGCTCGATATAGGACAGCCCCGGCAGTCGGTCCCCCCGGTCACAGTGGCGGTATTGGTATAGGATCCCACCGCGGGACCTACACAGGGATCAGTGAGTCCCAGCCAGTAAGTCGCGTTCCAGGTATCGCCGTCGTTTAAGGTCGGTGTCCAGGTAATCTCATCTCCGTCATCGACACCCCCGCCGGTGATAGTCTGTACCGTCCAGCCGGGGGATGGATTGGGATAGTCGTCGGTGATGGTAGGAGTAAATCCGTCGGGGCCGTCGTAATTCACCGTCAGGGTGAAGATCAGAGTATCGTTGCCGTTGACAATGCCGGGGTTGGATTTGGAGATGGAGAGCGAAGGAAGACCGGCCATGGAGATGGGGTAAACCTGCACCGGGGGGGCGAAGGGATTATTGCACTGGTCGTCATATAGAGGGAGCCAGAGCGTGTTCTGGGTATCGGGATTCGGGGGGCACGAACCGTTCGGCCAGCCTATGTCATAGGAGAAATAGACGGTATCATTGGCTGGTACCGTGCCAACGGTAAAATCACCGGCAGCGTACGATGCCCCCACCACACCGGTCACTTCGTAGCCCGTGAGATCGAGAGAAGTGTCAAGCACCAGGTTATAGGCGATGCCTACATCGGAGTCAGGGGTGACAGGGTCGCCGTTTGTGACCGCGACGGTTACATTAGTCTGGGAGCAGTAGTCAATCCCGATCATCGAAGGGGAGAGATCGAAACTGATGTCGGGAGGCTTGAGCTGGTAATCGATGGTGGCGGTGGCGGTCCCGACCGGAACCTCGGTCTCGGTATCGAGGCAGATCGTATCGGGGACACTTACCATCCCTTCGCAGCCGAAAGAGGCGTTGAGGACGTTGTCGAGATTGGTACAGGAGATGACCTGGGCGGTCAGTGTGATCCACTCCACAGCGTCCGGTGCCATGGCGGCAAGTCCAGGGATCTCGGTAGCCGTCCAGTAGTAGGTAGAACCGATATTCGATCCGGGCGCTGGATCGGCGGAGACAAACGAGAGTCCGGATCCAACCGTATCACGGACTTCAACATTCTTAATATCTCCCAGCCCCGTACTCTCGATCTTGATGGTATAGGTCGTCCAATCCCCCCGGGAAGCTTCCTGGGTCACGGGATCCTTTATGACAGTGATATCACCGGGCTTTACCGTTATGAATAGCGAGTCCGTATCGGTCTGCTGACTGGGTGACGGAAAATCATATACCACGGCCAGACCATCCTGTCCGGCATCTCCGGCACAGTCGATCTCCATCACAAACTCGATATCGAGAGTATCCCCAGGGGTGAGATATACATCGGTTCCAATGAGCGTATCCAGGTCCCAGGTGAGATCGTCGCCTACAATCGATGGGTCGGCGGCATTGCCGGAGATAGACCCCTGGGGCGTGGTAATATCGGCGGAGTCATCCTGGAAGACAAAACCGTCCGGCGGCATGGTATTGGTTATGACAATATTCTCAGCCGTCTCTGTCTGCCAGGCGGGATTCTCAACTGAAATATAGTAGGTATGGGCCTCACATTGGCTGGGAGTCTCCGTGCCTGTAATCGAGACGGTAAGTGAAAAAGCTGGACCGGTCAACCCGGCGACGGTAAGAGCCAGAATTAATAGGAGAAGTATCTTATTCTTTTTCATTTTGTTCCTTTGATATATAGATAGAATTATTTATTAACAAATTATCTGTGACTTAATCCATGAATTATTAATCTTATTAGTCTGGAAGTCAATAAAAAATACTAAAAAATAGAAATATATTTTACATTGATCATACCCACTATAACATTGGCCATCACATCATTCGAGCAACTCAATTTGTCTTTAACCACCGATTTGCCCCGGGAAACCGGTGGCAGGCTGTATCAGCAGGATTAGATAATAATATATTGTCAAATTATCGGGTTATTGTCCCGATAAATAACATGAAACAACCCGGGATCCCGAAGTATTTCGGTCCCGAGACTTAATGTGAAACCACTCGGGAGCCCAAGTAATTCCGGAGAGAGAGAGAGAGAGAGAAAAAATCATAAACTGGAGCTATGAGATTTTATTTCACGACCGGATCAAGTTCTGATCATGAAACACCCGATATATTGTTCTGAGCGAACAGGGGATCGCGTAACGTTCCTTAATAGTTCCACCACCCCATTTCGGATGAAGATATTTAAGTTCAATAATTCGGGTTTCAAGCTCTCGAGAAATTCTGTTCGGACGGCGATGGGGCGCGTGACTCAAGTCGCTCAGTCCTTCTATTCCATCATCCTGATAGCGGCTCAACCACTTTCGAACCGTTTTTCGGGTTACGCTGAATTCTCGGGCGGCCCGTGAGATGGAAAATTCATAAGCCATCTCTACCATTTTAAGTCGATGAATTTTCATACCATTACTATCCTTAAATCAATACGTGTACCCTTCAATTATTATTCCAATCAACCTATACCTTACCCGGAAAAGTTTTATCATCTGGATAAAAATTAGGTATCCACCACGAAGTTCACGAAGAACACGAAAAACACAAACAACCTCTATAATTCTTTCCGGCGTTTTGAATCATTACGTGGATTGTATCTTCTGGCAAAAAATCTACCCCAGCAAGCCTACTTAAAGAAGTTACAGCAAGTTCCATGCCATTTACTGACTATTATTCGATTTATCAGGAATGCAATACGGGAATAAAATAAAAGTATTCTTTTCTCTCCCAGAAGGCGGGGGTAAATGGGCAAATATTGCCCTATTTTCAGGAAAAAATTGACACCGGATGGGGCCTTACATATACTGCTTGATCATGAAGAAAACTCCTTCATCGGTTCGAAGTATTATAATCAGCCTGTTAATAGCTCTGATTATCACCGCCCTCTATCTGGCCGATGTCTTTGAAAAGATTGAGAATCTGAGCTATGACGGTGCCATGCGATTACTGGGGGAGCAGCCCCGGGACAGCTCCCTGATACTGGTCGCCATCGATGAGGCCAGTCTGAATAAACTGGGCCGTTGGCCCTGGCCCCGCTCTACGACGGCACAAATTCTGGAGGTGATTTCGGAGGGCAATCCGGCGGCGATCGGCATCGATATCGGTTTCTTCGAAGCCGACCGGGAAGCCCCTGAGGACGATGAGAGACTGATCGCGGCGGCTGAAAAATCCGGAAGGGTGATCTTGCCGGTCTATCTCGCCGACCTCCATTCCCTGGGCGAGATCATATCCTTCCAGAAACCGTTCCCTGGATTGGCCGATACCGTGGAGGGGATCGGTCACGTCCATATCGAACCGTCTCTTGACGGCGTGGTCAGAAAGGTCTATCTCCAACAGGAGTGCGGAGGCGAATATATTCCGGCATTTTCGGTAAAATGTGTCGAGGCATATCTCTCCCGGATCGGCAAGGCTAACACGGTTAAGCTCACAGATAACGGTATTGAGATCGGAGAGATCTTCATCCCCACGGTCAACCGGAAAGACGGAGATAAGGATACCGCTGGAGGGCTGATCACACAGGATCACCTGATCTATATCCGCTTTGCCGGACCGGGAGGAACATTTTTCAGCCTTCCGGCCTGGAAAGTACTGGAGGATGGTTTTCCTCACCGGATATTCAAAGATAAGATAGTTCTAATAGGGGCCACGGCGGCCGGGCTGGGAGATGTCTCGATGACCCCCTTCTCTACCGAGCGCAAGCCGATGCCGGGGGTTGAGATCCAGGCCAATATTATCAATGCTCTCCTGACTGAAAACTTCATTGCCCGGCCAAACCGGGGCCTAATGATCTTAGGGATCTTTATCATCAGTCTGATCGCCGGATGGCTCTTCTCCAGCCTGAGGACCCGGGGAGCAATACTTGTCTTAACGGGGATGCTCCTGGCGATGGTCGGCATCTATCTCTTCCTCCTCTTTCAGGTTCACATCTGGCTCGAATTCTGGCCGTTACTGGCGGTGATCCTGGCCAACTACCTGGTGGCCACCGCCCGGACATTTGGATTCCTCTTTCGCTCACTGGATGGAGAGATCAAGGAACTGAACCTGATCCAGAAGTTCGCTCCTCCCCTCCCCCAATCCCCGGATGAAGAAGAATTCTTTCAGACGTTCTTTACTTTCCTATCTTCCATCCTTAAGATCGATACGGCACTCCTGCTTCTCTTCGATCCCGCCGGGAAGAAACTTAATCTCCGGCGCGCCTGGGGGATTCCCGACCTGGCTGAGGCAGGGGTCACGATTCCTCCTCCGGCTATATTTACCGATCTACACGAACCGCGGCAGGTTAACTGTACGGAGAAGGAGTGCCCATTTCTCTGTAGTGCCCACTGCCCCAAGACCTGCCTGATCTTTCCTCTTGTGCTTGGGAAGGTGAGACTGGGATTTCTGGTGGCGGGGAGAGCTTGGAGAGAGCCATTGAAGGAGAGTGAGATAGCAACCGGGAAAATCATATCCTATCATCTCAGCCACGCAATTCAGAAACTGGACGCGTATTCGCGGACACTTGGAACGGTTGACAGCTCAATTCATTTCTTTCACCCGGGAGGGATGGAGAGAAAGATTGAGAATTTGAACCTCCTCTCCCGGGCGATGTCCTATGAACAGATACTCCTCATCTCCATGCTGGGATCGATTACGGACGGGGTCATTGTTGCCGACCTGATCGGCAATATCCTCCTGGCCAATCCACGGGCCAGAGAGATTCTCCAGATTCCGGAAGAGGAAGCCCGGAAACTCAATATTATTAAGCTTCTGCAGGGACTTCTCAGTATCTCCGAAGATGACTTACGGAATCGCCTTCATCTCCTGGTCGCGGAGCGCGAATCATTTACCGGTGAGGTAACAGTCTCATCTCAGACCTATCTTCTCTCCCTCATCTCATTCAGGAGAGAAGAAGGAATCCCGGGCGGGATTATGGCCGTATTTACCGACATCACCTATCTCAAGGAACTGGATAAACTTCGGGCTGAAACGATGGCCATGCTCACCCACGAGATCAAGAATCCGCTGAGTGGAATCATGGGCTTCTGTGATCTGTTCGCGGAAGGCGCTCTCGAGCCGGAAGAGACCAAGGAGTATATCCACTTGATTAAACAGTCTGTCACCGGCCTTCATAAACTGGTCATCGAGTATCTGGAGGCAGCCCGGCTGGAATCCGGCTCGGTTGAACTCAACTTCGTCCATCTCGACTTACCTGTAATCGTCGCCGAGACGATCACACTACTTGCTCCCCGGGCGGAGGAGCAGGGGATCAGGATTAAGCTCGACTATCCGGACCGGATCCCCGCGATCGAGGGAGACGCGGATATGCTCCGGAGGGTCTGCGGCAATCTCATTGGAAACGCGGTCAAGTACAGTCCCTCCGAAACAGAGATAACGGTAACCATCTCCCAGCATGGAAGTGAGATCATCATGGAAGTAGCAGACCGGGGTTACGGAATCCCGGAAGAAGACCGGGAGAAGGTATTCCAAAAATTCTTCCGGAGTAAACAGACGCAGAAGATTACCGGGACAGGACTGGGGCTCGCCATTACGAAAGAGATAGTCGAGAGGCACGGGGGAAAGATCCGAGTTGAAGATAGAGATGGAGGAGGAACTGTATTTATAGTGGGTTTTAAAGTAAATAATGATAAAGATTAAACTATCAACTTTTGCTCGCATCCCGATTTTATCGTGGCAACGTTCAACGACAAAAATACCTTGCCATAATTTCTTTTTTGCATAGTATTAGGAAAAATTTGCACTATTACTCCTTACTGTGATTAAAAAATATATCCAGTAAAATTTTCCAAAGGAAAATTTTAGAATGAAAAAAAACGGGAATATCTTGGCGATTGATGATGATCGCCTCAGTTTAAAGATTCTGGAGAGCTACCTGAAGGACACCTCCTACCGGGTGACCGCGATCGAAGACCCGGAAAAGGCGCTCTCACTCCTCGCTGAAGATAACTACGATCTGGTTCTATCCGACATCCAGATGCCGGAGATGGATGGTTTTCAGTTGCTGAAGAAAGTCAAACTCAATTACCCCGAATTGCCGTTAATTATGATCACCGCCCACGGAAGCATCTCAGACGCGGTACGGGCAATCCAGGAAGGAGCCTATGACTACCTGACCAAACCTCTGGATAGACAGGATCTGATCCTGAAAACAAAACGCGCGATCGGACATTATCAACTATGGCTTGACAACCAGCGATTGAGACAGGAGCTGGCCGCCCGATATGGAATAGAGAATATCATCGGTTACTCCAAACCGATGAGGGAAGTATTCCGGAAGATAGCCAAAGTAGCCCCGACTAACGCCTCGGTATTAATCACGGGAGAGAGCGGGACGGGGAAAGAACTGGTAGCCCGGGCTATTCATTATAACAGTCCCAGGAAAGATCAGCCTTTCATTCCGGTCGACTGTGCCGCTATCCCTCACACTCTGTTGGAGAGTGAGTTATTCGGACACGCAAAGGGAGCATTTACCGGAGCATATAAGGATCGGCCGGGAGCATTTGAGAACGCCCGGGAAGGCACCTTGTTTTTCGATGAGATCGGGGATATGGATATCAACCTACAGAGCACACTTCTCCGGGCCATCCAGGAACGCGTCTTCAAGCGGGTAGGAGAGAATAAATCCCGGCGCCTGGAGGCCCGGATGCTATTCGGGACTCATATCAATTTGATGGAAGCGATGGAGAATAACAAATTTCGAGAGGACCTCTATTACAGGATATCGGTTATCCCGATCAATCTGCCACCACTGCGTGATCGAAGATCCGACATTCCGATTCTGATCAATTACTTTCTGGTCGACGCCTGCCGGAGACACGATACCCCGCCTAAAACGATCGAACCCGAATTAATAGACGCGATGGTACAGGCTCCCTGGAAAGGCAATGTCCGGGAGCTGGAAAACTATATTGAAAACTTAGTTGTAATGAGTGAAGACAACTATATCTCTTTCAAGGATGTTCCCAGAGTAACCGGCAGTGAACCAAGAGTCGCTCAAATAGAACCGGAGGGAGTCCCGGATCGGCCCCTGGCCGATATAGAGAAAGAATATATACTGCGGGTTCTGAAAGCGGAGGGCGGCAACCGCACCCAAACCGCAAAGGTACTGGGGATCAGCCTGCGGGGGCTCAGATATAAACTCAAAGCCTATGCTGAGGATGATATAAATTAGCTCACTGTGTTCGCAAATTTATGTAGGATCACTTCCCGACTTTGTCGGGAATGTTTGTAGTATCGGCTTCGCCTTGTGGGAAATGTAGTAGCTCCCCGTTTTACATCTTTCCCATTAGTGTGCAACTTGTGCTCGTACGAGCACAAGTTGCCCACTAAATATAATCCTGGAACAAATTTTCATGCCCCCTTTCCCCTATCTATGTTAATGTATTATATCGTTTCTGTTTACTGTTATTGCAAACTTCAAGCATTTCTCTGACTCTCCAGGCAATAACCTCAGAATAAAACAAAAATAATTGTAACATTTTAGTGCTT
>Ga0180435_10000545_pt1 | contig 39705 bp, 31 predicted proteins | sample SS_ome_3_FD_132467 | JGI IMG/M metagenome (GOLD analysis project Ga0180435, IMG submission 132467) | Hypersaline lake sediment archaeal communities from the Salton Sea, California, USA - SS_3_S_1 metaG | ecosystem: Environmental > Aquatic > Non-marine Saline and Alkaline > Hypersaline >... | reverse complement strand
GAACCAGGACAACCGGCTGAACAAGCCGTCTCACGCGAGGGTTTCAGCCGCGAGTTAACGGAGGCGTTCCCGCGGGTGTCCAGTGCGCTTTCCAGCTTACTTGCCAGCTTCCACGTGTCCTTTAAAGACGAAACAAGTGATGGCCCCACAGTCGGCAATGCTCCATGTAACATCTGAAGAATGGGCCAATAGCTCCATTGGATTGGCGCGAAGAAGAAAACCTACTATCCCACCATATGAAGGAATATGAGCAGAACAGATTCAGCTTTTCCCCGCCATTGCCCGGTTCTCGCCCGGATGCGGTTGACAGGGTGTTTTGTAGGCGGGATAGTCTAGAAAACTATCCAATGACTTGTGTGGGTGCGGAGAATAGATCGAACAAGAAGGAGACGAACACAATTATGACACTTAGATGCGCAGCAGTCGTTCTGCTGGGAACCTCATTGGTTGCATTGGCAGGAGATGACGCTGGAGTAGAGTGGAAATTGACGCGGGAGAAGCAGAAAGAACTGCGCAAGATGCAGGAGAGTTGCGACTATCCTGCAATTGCCAGAGCCTACGCCGACTATATGATCAAGTACGGGAGAGACCGCTATGGCAAGGTTCATTCGCCGCTGTTCGTGTCGGTCATAGACCGCAAGACGGGGACCGTCTTTCGGAACAAGAACCAGGTGCCCTACCCGCACGCAGCCACGAAACCGTTTGCGCCGGGTCTGATGCGAGACGTAAAACTGCGCCCGCACGACAGGCATTATACGGGGGCAAATCCGGTTGAAGATCTGCCGCTGTACGAACTGCTTGGTCGTCCGGATGTCCTGGCCCGGGTGATCCATGTGCTGCGCAGGACTTACCGGATGACCGACAACCCGATGTATCTGCGGCGGGCCGAGCACTTCGCCCAACTCGCTGTCCGGCTGCTGTTCGACGACACGTCGCCGCTGCCCAAGATTTCCAGCTTCGATGACTGGTACGAGTCGAACTGGAAGAACGGCTCGTCGGTCGAGATCATCGGCCAGATGCTGGAGTTGTCTCTGGAGATTAAGGCCATGGAAGAATCGCAGCGAACCATCCCGGTTGTTGCCCTGCAGCCACCGGGCCAGCCACCGGCCACGAACGCCGCCGGGCAGTATTCGCCAACTGAGTTCCAGGCTGATCTGAAGGCCGCTTGCGCTGAGGGCCGGGGCGGCGTATGGGACGGGTCGGGCCTGGGCCGAGCGAGTCAAGACGTGTATCTCGAATACGGCGTGTCCGGGCAGAAGCGGAGGCTGTATCTGTCCCAAGCTGCCGGTACGTTCGCACCGGTTCGGCAGGCGGGCGCCGCCCTGGCAATCGGCGTCTCGGACGTGATCAACAAGATCCCTACGGTGAAAGAGGCCGACAAAGTCAACGGTGCCAGAAAAACACGCTTCACGGGTAAGTACATCGATGTGGCCGCCTACTCACATGCCGGCTTCAAGGATGTTCTCAAGAGTTGTGGCCTACTCATTGGCAATAATTCACGCAAGGAGCAGGTGGTCGTTCTGACCGCTACCTTTCACGACACCTACCATGACAACAGGACCGAGACCATCACCGGCACCGTTCCTGCCAAAGGAACTATGTTCTTCGCTGTAAAGGCCCCGTCGCGAAAGTATGTACGTAAGCTTCACGTTCAGAGTCGAAACGGGAGTTACGTCAGCATAAAGAACATGGCCTTCGTCATGAATAAGAGGAATGCCCTCTGAGAAGGCAACCAACTGACCCAATCCCTTTTTTAGATCGGTCCACGTTCCGTTCTTCATCGCGGAGTTGATACAGGGAATCCGCGCTGTTTCCGTAATATCCGACTCTCCAGTTACAGAACCACAGAAAGGATCATGTCCGCTGAGAGCGAGGCATCTTGCTCCCTTCAAAGGCCGTCCTAGCAGGTAGGCGAACACGTTGATGGGGCTTGTCGTCAGGTCCCGGATCGGCCGCAGTGCTTCCAGTCTTCTGATGTCCCATTGGTTACTTAAAGCAATGCGGATCATTGAGTCCTCACCGTGTTAGTCTCGTCAGTCTGTACAACTGATGCCTCACTCAACGGTAGTCAGTGCTCCTCAACAACTCGTGGCGGTCTTGCCGCTGCTCTGAGAGTGCAATGAAGTGAATACTCAGAGACGTTCTGTCTGCGCTCCTAGCGTAAACGCCGCGAGGCCTCCGACTGATGTTGGCCGACAGCCTAGTTGGACTGAGTGTTGAGGCGTCGGTGCAGGAGCAACCATGAGTGCGTCCGTATCTCCCTACTGGAAAATTCTCTGCGCTTTTTTGGGAACAAAGAAGCGATCGCGAACGTCTGCGTAACAGATGAGGGGCAAGAAGCCCGAAGCGACGGAGGCAAAAAGCGATGCTAATGCTCTCAGAAGCGAAGCTCACCGTTGGCGCGGGCGGCACAGTCAGGGTGGAAGGCAAACTTGCGCCCTACTGGTCCAGAATTTCGGGATTCGTGCGGGAGCACGGAATTAGTGAACTCACTGTGCGGCTGCGGGACGGACAGTTGGTGTTCCCAAAAAGTACTCCGCCGCGTATACGAGCGAAACTCAAGACATTCCTGTCAGTGGAATGTCCCGTACGATAGCCAGAGATTGAAGTGACACGAAGCACTCCCAGTCACCTTGGTTGTCCGTCACCACTACGTTGCAGCCCGGCGTGTACTTCCTTACGGTCAACATCGCGGCGGGTCGGCACGAACGTGGCACCCATATCTCAGTAACGCACAGGGACGATGCAGACCAACTGGCCCAATTCGTTGCATGGAGCATTCAGAACGACAGGGCGTTCTGTCGCAGTAAATGCTCCAAATAACCAGAGGGGAGTCCAGCCGCGCTTTTTTCGGGGAAGGGGGTTGTCGCACGTCTGTCGGGGCGCTATGGATGTAGGACTCGAAGACAGTAACCGGCAAAGGAAGGGAAGCCAGCAAAGTGATCCAAAAGACCAGCGCGTCATATAAAGTCAGCACCAGCAGGGCCAAAGGAAAGGAAGAAGAACGCAGGCAGAGAACCATCACCACATTACTATTCATCCCGGCGGTGATCGCGTTGCTGAGTCTGTCGAACGCATCTGCCGCCGAGGAGTTCAGTGACGGGCTGACGACTATTGTCAGGGCGGTCGCACCGGGAGAAGCAACCCCGTCCGACCGCATCGTCAACGACTGGATGATCCAGGATCACGGTGCGGACATCGGCCGCTGCTTCACCGGCGGGAACGAAGCCGGAATCGAGTCCGCAATGGTCCGGAAAGTCTTGAAGGAGACCCCTGACCGGACGCTGCAGGCCACGCTGGACAAACTCGCGGCAGAGAAGATTTCGGGTAACGATCCCCGCTGGCGTGAGTTGTATATCAAAGCCTGTGAAGGGCGCCGGAAAGAGCGTCTGGGCACGCTTCTGGGGAAGACAAGACGCATTGTCTTCACCAAGCACTACAACATGGGCGGTTCACACTACGCATATACCGAGGGGCAGTCCGATGCCCAAAGCGAACGGCATTTCAGGCCCGGTAGCACCCTGTGCATTCTCGAGATGGACGGCATCTACGGGAGCGTGCAGAATCTGATCGAAGACGTGAACGGGGTCATTCGCGATCCCGATGTGTCGTATGACGGTCAGTTTATCCTCTTCTCATGGAAGAAGTCGGATCGACGGGATGACTATCACCTCTACGAGATGAACCTTGCCACACGCGAGGTGCGGCAGATTACCTCCGGCCTGGGATTCGCTGACTATGAGGGCGTCTATCTTCCCAACGGCGACATCCTTTTCAATTCCACCCGTTGCGTACAGACTGTCGATTGCTGGTGGACTGAGGTCAGCAATCTGTATACCTGCGACAGGGACGGGAAGTACCTGCGCCGGATCGGTTTCGACCAGGTCCACAGCAACTACCCGCAGGTGCTCGAGGACGGGCGGGTAGTCTACACGCGTTGGGATTACAACGATCGCGGGCAGTTGTATCCGCAGCCCCTGTTCCAAATGCGAATCGACGGTACAGGCCAGACAGAGTACTATGGCAACAATTCCTGGTGGCCTACAACGGTCGCTCATGCCCGCGGAATCCCAGGTTCGGACAAGCTGATTGCGATTGCAACCGGGCACCACTCAATTCAAACCGGGGCATTGATAGTGATAGACGCCAAGAACGGGCGCCAGGAGACTTCAGGCGCTACGCTTGTGGCGCCACTGGTTGAGGACAAGAGCGACAACCGCTACCGCCGCGTGGATGCGTACACCGGCTTTGACGGACACTTCATGTATCCCTATGCTATCAACGAGGACGAGTATGTTGCTTCATACAGTGCGCACCAGACGGGCTGCGACTCTATGAACGGGTATGACCTGTGCTACGTTCGCAAGGACGCAGCTCGCGAAGTGCTGGCCCATGATCCGGCGATTTCCTGCAACCAGCCGGTGTTGCTGATGTCGCGCAAGGTTCCACCCGTGCGTCCGAGTATCTTGGACTACCGCAAGAAGACGGGAACCTACTTCGTGCAAGACGTGTACTTTGGCCCGGGTCTGAAGGGTATTCCCCGCGGCACCGTCGAGAAGCTGCGCGTCATTGCGCTGGATTTCCGTGCGGCAGGCGTGGGAAGCAATCGGAACGGTGGCCCCGCGGGCAGTGCCCTGGTCAGCACACCGGTATCCATCAACAACGGCACGTGGGACGTCAAGTCAGTTCTGGGTGACGCGAAGGTCTACGAGGACGGCTCGGCCTTCTTTGAAGCTCCGGCACGCACGCCGGTTTACTTCCAGCTTATCGATGCAAACGGGTACTGCGTACAGACGATGCGGTCGTGGTCCACACTCATGCCGGGGGAGAGCTTCTCGTGCATTGGCTGCCACGAGGCCAAGGATACCGCACCCCCGGTGCCGAACAGGGGGCAAAGCATGGCCGCCAAGGCCGGCCCGCAGAAGCTTGAACCGTTTTACGGGCCGCCGCGCGGGTTCAGTTTCATGAAGGAGATCCAGCCCATCCTGGACCGTCACTGCGTCGAGTGCCACGACGGGAAGAAGGTGGACGAGAAGACTGGCAAGCCCGTGTTAAGCTTGTTGTCGGCAACCAGCCACACAAGCGGTGGCCGGCACTGGAGCCAGTCCTACCTGGCACTGACGCGCAGCGGGGAGCCGAATCCCGTCGTAAACTGGATGAATGTCCAGTCGACCCCGCCCATGATCCCGCCATATTTCGCGGGCTCAGCAAGGAGCAAGCTGCCTTCGATGCTCAAGGAGGGGCATCACGACGCGAAACTGTCGCGGGAGGACTTGGATAAAATTGCCTGCTGGATCGATCTGCTCGTGCCGTACTGCGGGGACTACACGGAGGCCGCCGCCTGGAGTGAAGAAGAGATGAACAAGTACCGCCGCTACGCGGAGAAACGCCACCGGATGGCCAAGCTGGAGCTGGACAATATAGAGGCGCTTATTGAGAAGAGCGCGGGAGATCCCTACGAATTGGACACAGATCGCCTGCCGTGGTAATGAGCGGCACCGCTGGCGGACCGGGAACCCGGCATCATCAGCCTTGCTCACGTGCCACGTCGGGTATTCCTGTACGTAGTGTGCCGTCCCCGCCATGTTCGTTAGAAACAGGCGAACCTCACCCCGCTGGTTATTCGGAGCATTTACTACGACAGAACACCCTGTCGTTCTGAATACTCCAAGCAACCAGGGCCGGTCACCGCTTTTTCGGCGAAGGGGGTTGTCGCACGCTTGCCGGGGCACTATGGTGAAAGCAAGAGGCATGAGGCAATTGCCAATAGAGCGGGGAAAGAAGAAATGAAGAAGACAGTGACTTCCACGGTCGTGGCCATGCTGGTCTCGGTGGTGGGGCCCGGCCGCGCGGACACCGAGTCGCCCGAGCTGGCAAAGTACCGCCGAAGCGTGGATCTGGCGGTGCAGAGGGCGCTCGCTTTCATGGCGACGCTTCAGAAGCCGGACGGCTTGTTCGATGACAGGTGGCGCATGAACGCACCGGTGGCCGTGGCCGGCATGGCATATCTGTCGGTCGGCCACACGCCGGGGCAAGGGCCTTACGGGGACGTGATCAACCGCTGCATCGATTACATCCTTGCGACGCCGTTCAAGGTGCGGTACGTCCCCGGGGGCGCCACGGAGGGTTACTTGGTCCGCGCCAATCCGTACGGACACATGTACTCGCACGCAATCGCCACGCTCCTCCTGACGGAGGTCTCGGGCATGGTCGATCCCGAGCGGCAGAAGAAGATCGACGCGGTGCTGCCCAAGGCGCTCAAGATCATCCTGACCGCGCAGGCCATAGAAAAGGAAGAGCGCCTTTCCGGGGGCTGGCGCTACCTGCGGAACGATACCTCAAGCGACCTGTCCATCAGCGGCTGGAACCTGATGGCGCTGCGGTCGGCGCGGTTGAACGGCGCGCCGGTACCGGCCGAGGCGATCGAAAAAGCGATCGGTTTCGTGGAGCGGTGCCACGATTCCGGTACAGGCGGTTTCGCCTATCAGCCTCAGCCGGGCGAGGGCTCGGTATCGCCGGCTATGTCGGCGGTGGGACTGCTATGCCGCGAGCTGTGTGGCCGCCACGACGACGAGATCAACCGCCGCTGCGGCGCCTACCTGCTCGGGCTCGCGCAGGAGAACAAGCTGTTTGCAGGAGAGCCCACCTACCGTGCGTACACGATCTACTACGCCTCCAACGCGATGTTCCAGCTCGGCGGCAAGTACTGGGAAGAGTTCGCGCCGCAGCTCTACAAGCACGTGCTCAATTCCCAGAGCCCCGACGGCGGGTGGGGCCAGGCGAATTACGGCAGGGCTTATGAAACGGCAATGCGTGTGCTGGCCCTGACCGTGACCTACCGCCAGCTGCCGATCTACCAGCGATGAGGAGCCGGAGCGCAGTGCAGTCGAGGTCGAAAACCACTTCGATGTGCCGATTGGTAAGTAGCGCCTATCGCCAGGATACTGCCGGCTGCTCAATCATAGGGCCTCACGGCCCAGAAGCATTCAGGGCTCATAGGCCAAGCATCCATATCAAGGGTATATTGGTAAGCCATCCCATTGGTCCTTTGGAGCAGACGAAACAAATGATGGCCCCACGTAAATGCTCCAAATAGCCAGTGGGGAGGATCCAGCCACCGCTTTTTCGGGGAAAGTGGTTGTCGCATCTCTGCCGGGGGCTATGATAAAGGCGGAACTTGGGAATAGTACACCTTCAGTAATAAGGAGACGGCAATGAGAAGAGCAGTAGTAGTCGCAGTATTGGTGCTGGCATGTGCGGCGGCGCAGGCGAAGCCGATGGAATTCGACGAGAAGATCGGGCACTACAAGGACCTGTCCTACGAGGCCCTGAGTGACGAGGGGCTGTCGTGGGAGGAGAAGACGCGCATCTTCGGCGGCGAGACGGCGACCTACGGGGAGCTGACCGACGAGCAGCGCAAGGCCAAGAAGAAGGAGCTGAAGGAATTGCGGGCCAAGATCGACATGGACCTTGTGAACCAGTGCGAGGCCGACATGCGCGCCTGGCTCGACAAGGTGGTGACGGCCCCCCTGAAGAGACCGGGTGACTGGAGGATGGACTGGTCCGTCTACACCAAAGCGTCCAAGTGGCCTCTGGAGTCCAGCGCCGCGATTCTCCTGAGGGCCTACGAGATCTGGGGCGACGAGAAGTACCTGAAGGCGGGCCTGGAGCGGGCCGACATCTTCCTGAAGGCCCAGTACCCGCAGGGGCCTTACAGAATGAGCGGCGATATCTTCCGCATCCAGGACGGGTGGAATAGTGGGCCGATGCGGACGATCCTGTACGCCTACAAGTTCTCGAAGGACAAGAAGTACTTCGACTCGGCGAAGAAGTACGCCGACGTCCTGCTTTCGGCGCAGCGCAAGGCCAGCGGCGGCTGGCCTGACCAGTGGCCGCGTGCGGCCGGCAGCGGGATCGTCCACGGCATGTCGCACAACGACGCCGCGACGACCTCCTCGGTTCGCATGATGGTGTTGATGTACCACCTCACGGGTGATGCGAAGTACGTCGCCAATATCCACAAGCTGGGACCGTTCATCGAGAAGACGAACCTGGGCGAGGGTGAGGTGGTCGGCTGGTGTGAGCAGTACGACGATAACGGCCGGCCGCTGCGCGTGCGGCAGTACGAGTTCGAGGTTCCCAATCCGAAGGCGCTGACGCGCTCGGTGGGGACGCTGCTGATCTGGCTCTACCTGATGGACCGCGACGAGAAGCACATGGACCTGCTGAAGCAGGGCTACGCCTGGTTCGAGACCGTGCGCAAGAAGGAGATGGAGCCATGGCAGCTCGAGGCCTGGAAGGCGATGGCCGAGGCCTGGCCGGCTCAGTGGAACGGCCTTGAGATCAAGTTCTTCTACAGTCCCGGTTGGCCGGACGCATACCTACCGGACGGTTCGAACTGGGGTCGATGCCTCAGCTACGGTATCCATGGCTGGTACCCGGTGACCCCGGAGATGAGGAAGAAGTACGGCGGGCTGATCCACAACGGACCCCCGCAGGGCCATCTCAAGGTCTGGGCCGAGGAGGCCCGTACGGGCAAGCCGATGTCCGGCGGCATGCGGATGGGAGGGGTGACGCATACGTCGTGCGGGAACTCGATGATCCAGATACGCCGCGCGCTGCTTGAGCACAAGCGCGGCGGCTATGAGAGCCTGCTCAAGTACTACTCGAACCCCGTGAAGTACACGCCGGACCAGTACCTGCAGGCGCGGGTGGACGCTGCGAAGCGCGCGCTGGACGAGCGCAGCGTCCGACTGGCCGCGATGCGCGAGAACGGCGTAAGCCAGTTCGACGGCTACAACACCATGGCCTTGTTCGGTGCGAAAGGCCGTTGGTTCGGTGCGAAGCACACCAAGTGGGGCAAGGCGTACGACGACGTGATCATGCGCCAGAAAAGCCCGATGCACACCGCCTGCTACCAGTGGCAGCTCGTTTACGACACCATGATCGCACAGGGCAAGATCGACGCCGATACGGCCGCCCGCGGCGGGCGCGGTTTCCAGGGCGTCGGGTCGATGATCAATCTCGACTCCTGGGACGTGTTCGGCGAGGTCTTCGCAACCATCGTCGAGAAGGAGAACCACTTCGACGTGCCGATCGGAAAGTAGTGCCTATTGCCCGGATACTGCTTCTGACTGCTCGATCATAGTGCTCCTGAACATTTTTCGTGAGGGCGCAATTCACCTGTCCCGCGGGATGCGGTTTTTGTTTAACCGTTCAGGAAGCAATTAAGGCAGGGTACGTGAGAGCAGGCGGTACGCGCTAACGCGCGCCCCTCACCGGCGACGTTCGACATTCAAAGGATAGGAACACAGAATGAGTCAGCTTCTGTATAAAGACGATTTTGACGAGGCGCGTGACCGGCTAACAACTTGGTGGAATGGCAGCGACATTGGACGGCCTGCAATGCAAATCAGAGTGCCTCGCGAGAAACCGGTGGAAGATGTACCCACAATGCCTACCCCGGAAGGTTGGCTGACCCACTATTCGACGAGCAATTTCGAGTATCGAGTCAACTTGAGCCAAAGGGCTTGCATCAACACACACTACCTTGCGGAGGCCGTGCCGTTTGTTTCGCCCGATCTGGCACCGAATTGTCTGGCATTGTATCTTGGGTGCAGAGGCGTTGATCAACCTGGCACAGTCTGGTGTGAACCGTGTATTGATAGTCCTGAAACAGCTGCCTTCGATAACGACCCCGCGAACTTCTATTGGGATTTTACCCTGCGCTTGGCCAAGGTACCAGCTTCATCTTGGCGAGAATAAGTTCATGATTCAGTTTCCGGATCTGATTGAGGGCCTTGATACGCTCGCAGCCATGCGCGGATTGCGGCTGCTCAATCAGTTAGTTGGAGCATTGCCGACTGTGGGGCCATCACTCTCGTCCCGTCTGCCCCGAAGGACCAGTGGGACGGCATACCAATATACCCTTGATATGGATGCTTGGCCTGTAAACCCTGACAGTTTTCTTTTCAGGAGCACTACGATTGAGCAGTCGGTACCAGTATCCGGGCGACATGCGCCACTTTCCAATCGGCACGCCTACACGAGAAGACAGCCTTAAATTCGCTGCCCATGTCACGGTGCCAGGTCCCCCGCATCCGCTCGTGTCCCTTTTGGGCTTCGGCTTTCGACATTCGTCATTGCACTGTTCCGTTATCAAGCGACGCTCGTTTCAATCATAATCCCCGTAGAAATGACATTCGCCCGTGCTCCGGACGCAGAAGACACCCTTCGGCGGGCGAGCAGCAGGGTCACCAGATTGAATTCATCTGCCAGGCATCCAAGGATTTCAGCGTCGCCTTGCCGCCTTCGGCGAAAACGCCGACGCCCAAGTCGTCCTCGCCGGGGTATTCGACGCGCGTCACTGCTTGCCGGCCGCCGTTGATAAACACTTCCATGACGGAGCGATCGAGGAACACGTGCAGCGTGAGCGACCTAGCCTTCCGTGCAGTTTCGACCGGCACCTCGGTCCCGGCGACGTTCAGGGTCCCGCTGGAGTATCGCAGCGTAACGGCCCTGCTCCCATCGTCGTTGCTGCGCAGTTTCAACCCGAAGGCCCTGGCATCGCCGGGAATGAACTCGACGATCAGCTCGAGTTGTTTCCCCTCCGCATCGTCGATCCGCTCGAACGCGTTGCTCAGCGTGGTCTCCGCGACGCGGGTGTGCTGTCCGCGCAGCTCCTTCAGTTCCGGCGCGGGCGTCTGGATCAGCCGGCCGTCCCGGTCCAATGTCAGCACGCGCGGCAGCGACATGCACCCGTTCCACCCTCGGCCGGTCTTGAATCCGGAGATCCAGCCGAACATGATCCGTCGGCCCTTGAGATCCAGGTAGGTGTTCGTCCCGTAGAGGCCTCTGCAATGCCTGCTTCGACCGGCGGGCTTGTTCTTCCCGTACCCGAAGTCCATCGCCACGGCGGGCCCATCGGTGTCAAAGCCAATGGCGTCACCCGAGAGCAGCAACCGCCCGGTGACGTAGGAAATCGGATGGGTGGAACGGATGATGACCCACTTGTCCTGCAGTTTGAAGACGTTTGGGCACTCGCCGACGACGCCGGCAAGCCTTCCGATGTACTTCCATTCGGTGAGCGGTTTGTTCCGCGCCTCGCAGACGAGGCCGCCGCACGCCTTGAAGGTGACAAAGGTACGGCCGTCGGCCTTGAACACGTAGGGGTCGCTCCAGCCGCCGGACACATCCGCGGGCACACCGTCCCTGGCGGCCTGCATGAGCGGCCCGTCGCCGACGCGACGCCAGCGGATCAGCTCGTCGTCGAGCGGAACCGCGGCCCACTGCGAGCGCTTCGCTCTCGTCGTCGGGACAAAGGTGTAGAAAATCATCGGGCGGCCGTTCCCGTCGAGCGTGACGCATCCGGAGTTGCACCGCATTTCCCCGCTATGCCTCATCGGCGCCAGGGCGAACGGCAGCGCCTCCCAGTGGACGAGGTCCTTGCTGCGCGCGTGCCCCCAACCCCAGCCGTACTCGTCGTCCAGATAGGGATTGCTCTGGTAAAAGACATGGTGATAGCCCTTGTAGTAGATCGCGCCGCAGATGTCGTTCATCCAGCGGGCAGGCGGGCGAAAATGGTACATCGGCCGGGTGGTGTCTTTCGCCGCGCGCGGAATCGCCTCTTCCAAGGCGGCCCTTGCCGCCTGCCGCTCCCTCTCGAGCGGGTCTTTCTCTTGGGCGACCCCGGCACTGGACGAGAACGACAGCAGGGCGGCGATTGTCATGACCATTTCGGCTGCCTTGATTGTCGAGTTCTTCATGATTCAGTTTTCCTTCCCGGAAACGCGCAATACCCCAGCCCCCCCCACTGGTTCAACAGACACCCCAACATAACGCCCCGGCAAGCGTGCGACAACCCCCTTCGCCGAAAAACACGGTCGTGAGCCCACTGGTTTCTTGGAGCAGGGAAACCCGTCAGTCCCACTCAAGTTCTTCTTCTACGCGGCGGCCCTACCAACTGACGTCTTGGCACGCCAGTAGCTTATTTCTCAGTTCGGCGGATGGGTGGTCCACCGGCAAAACAAGAGGAGGTGCCATGAGAAGGCAGCCAAACGGTTCCTCAACCACACCTGTACCGAGAAGGATTGCTCCGGTGTGGCCCTGCCGAGAATGTCAAGACCCCAAACGTGATATACTCCGAACCCCACTTCCTTCAGGAGACGGAGTATAGAGCGCTCATCAGGGGGGCGGCTGCTCATAGAAACCCCTTTCTCGTTCTTCGCGACCAAGCGTTGTTGGCCACGTTCCTCGGGACAGGAGCGAGGGTTTCCGAATTGATCCATGCCGACCTCGGTGATCCTATCGGAGAACAGCACTTTTGGAGGCATATTCCCCCACAACCGGGAACGTCAAGCAGGCCATCGGTACGTAATGCGATTCAGACAGCGGGGAGGATGATATTTCAAAGGCCGCCCTCCCCCTTCTGTGTCGACCGATATTGGGTCACAAGCGGCGCCGTTAACGCACTCCTTAACCGTCGAAGGTTAAGCGGGAACGTACTCAGGCCGCAGAGTTTACGCTTCAGATCAAGAACGTACTGATACCACTCTCGTTCGACGTCTTCGATATTACCAATATGGCGCTCGAAAGCGCCTACATCACTGTCCCCGCCGATCAACTGGATGGCGCCGTTTCTGTATCTTCCGTCTTCGTAGTGCATCAGAAAATGCGTCAACGACCACCAGTGAAGATAGTACAGGTTGAAGAACTCGTCTATGTCCGGTCCGCCCGAACCGGAAATGATGGAACGCAGAGGAATGACGCTCATATTGGCTTTGTCCGTATCCAGATTACCGGACGTGGCAAGGATATTGAGCCACCAAACCGGATAAGTGTTTGTGTCGATCTGTCCCAAAGCAAGTCGATTGCTGATAATACGGCTGGTTCCGAAATAGTCGGCTATGCCTTCCTCCAGCCATTTGGCGAGCGACAATCCCGCGACCTCGGCATTCAGCTGGTGGGTCGCTTCGTGTACCATCCAGTGATATGGATTTGCTTCCTCGGCGGAGTAATATTGACAACAGTATGGCTTCCGATAGAACGCCTCCGCCCAGCCACTCACGCGATTGCAGAAACGAAACTCATCGCGGTCCTTGAACAACTTCATCTTGAGTTTGCCGTGAGATTGCGGTGTCCGCTTGACTTGCTTGAGGAATTCGACGTAACTACCGTAAAGTGCCTCGCCAATATCCCCGATTTCTCGGGTCTGTTCAACGGTGGCCGTAGAGTAAATCGTGTAATGCTCCGTCGTGATTGTGATATCGGGGGACCAGCGCCGGCGGAGGGCATCCCAACCGACGACTGCAAAAAAAACGCCCAAGTAGGCTGACAGTCGCTTTTCCCTGCCGGTAAGCCGTCTCATTCTTCGCAAGCGTCCCGCATCGAGATCATCATTGGAACAGATACTGAACCCGACAAGCCGGGAAGTCAAGTGGGTGGAGTCACACTTACTCCGCCATCACATCCCATTTGGAACGCTGCCAGGATTTGCGGAATGTAGCCAGATCTGCCTCGACAAACCTTTGCTCGGCTTCATTGCCGTCTAGAAAGAGAACAAACTCGAGTAGGCACTGTTCCCCATATGTCTGATCCAACAACCGCACAAAGCGATTGGGCGGCAGCATAAGCCGGCCATTCATTGTCACGGGCGTGAAGCCGAGTTCCGGTGAATCTTCATAAGCTTTGTAGATGAGCTCGGAGCAAACCAGCGCCTGGTCGGTACTGAAGTCGAAATTATAATCGTACGGCTTGCCGTATTGACCCAGTCCTTTCATGACGGCATTGAATCTGACTCTTGGCGGAAGCCCGGTGCGGATTACTCCCAAGTAGTCACAGTTGGCGCTCTTCTCGAGAGATTGCAGTGTAACCCCGTCCCGTATGGCCTCGATGACACATCGCTTGTGGCCCCCCTCATCCGTCGCACCAACCAGCTTTGCGACATCGGGATAAGCCTCGGCGATCAGGTCGAACGGTGTCCTTCCATCGGGCAGAGGAATTTCAGAGAACGCCGCGTTGATCTCTTCCGGCGTACCGATAAAGAGTGCGGCATGCGGCCAGAATCCGGGAATCCCGATATTCGTCATGTGCCAGTTACGGCGTTCGATCAGGATATCTCCCGGCTGAAAGTGATCACGGTATCTGCGAATTGCTTCAGGTGTAATGAAGTACTCCCGGTCCGTCGTTCTGACAAGACTCATACGAACCGCGACCTCTTTCTGGAACGGAAGCCACGCCGTGTACGCGGCCCGCTCAAAGTAATCCAACGGTGTCTCCAACAGGATCCCGGGATGTTTGCCCAAGGTCTTCATCACTACGGTCAAGTCGTCTTCGATGCAATCGACAGCAGCCTGATGCGCTTCCAGATCCTTCTTCACCAGCCTGAAATAGGCCGCCCCCGCAGTGAATCGTGTCAATGTGTCGGGGTGGATAACGCGTTGTGCGACCCCTGCCAGCGTGCCGGGAGGAATACCACGCCCCGGGTCTCCATCATTGAGGAACGTTTCAAGAAACACGTTGTCTCCGATCTGCTCCAGGATACGGATGGCTGCGCGGCACTGTGCAAGGAACGCTCCGTACGCGATGAGAAAGCTCGTGCTGTGCAAATCGGGGGCTGTGTTGTAGTCCAGAAGGTAGAATCCCTTGTAGCGTTGTTGAAGAATATCCAGCTCCAGGGACAGGTCTACATACTCCTTCCAGAAGTCCTGGAGTTGCTCTTTCTGATCCGGTCCCAACTCGTCGACTGCGCGGGCAAGCATATCTTCGCTCTCCGCCCAATTCAGGAGTTCCGGGGTGGTCTTGGCCAGCACACCGAGCGATTCCAGGTCGCGGGCAAGGTCAGCACGCAACTCTCCTGCCGACAGCTTGGTCAACAGGCTGTCTTCGGTAGGTGCCACAACGTGCGCGCAGTAGGCAAACAGAACAAGTCCGACACCCACGCCAACGTGAGGCCAGTACGGTTTCACGCGCCTTCGTAACCGACGTCCGTGACGCCGCAGCGTTGCTCGGCGCGCCCGTATAGAAAGGGCAAACGGAACAAAACTTACAGCGTAAAGTGCCGCCGCCACCTTACGATGCTGCGGATAGAAAGACTTGGTCATCAAGAGTACAAACGCGATGGCCGCCAGCAGGTAGCTCAATCCGACATTGGCAATCAACCTGCCGATTGGATCGGGAAGGTCCTCGCTCAGGACCTTCGGTGTCGGTGCGGAAACACTACCCGAAGCACGTGTGCCTCCTGCCTGCTGCTCGGCATACCTGGCCCGCATGTCGATGCGCCACAACTTCCGTTGCGTTCGATAGGCAGTGATGAAGAGGCCGAATGTCGAAAATCCAAGTACGTATGGAAGAACGCGGACCATATAGGTCTTGCCGCACAGGATCAGCAAAGTGTTCACCGCAATGAACACCAACCGGATCTCCGTCGGACCGACGCCCATATAGGTGATCTGGAACTCGTTTGTGGCGGCAAAGGAGAGAAACGAGTTGATCATGAACGCGCCGAAGAGCGCCAGGATAAAGAACAGAACGTACTTGAAGTGATCCGGCAGAAGCATGGAATAGCCGATAAGAATGGAGCACATGAAGACGTAGTCGAGCAGGTGATCCATATAGTAGCCCCATTTGACGAGGCCCGTATTGCGCGTTCTTCCCACAGCACCGTCCAACAGATCGGTGACGTACTGGAGGAAGATCATCAAAGATACTGCCCACAGCCAGCGTATATCGTGCCGTGCGAGGAAACTGAACAGGATGATCAGGAGGCTCCAGAGCAGCGTGGTCAGGGTCAAGTGATAGGTTTCAATCCGGCGCGGGATCTTGGGAACCAGCCAGTCCCTGAACTTCTGTTCGGGCCTGCTGAGCAGCGAGCGACCCGCCTTCTTGTCTCCGGAAAATTGCACAAACGTTCCTGTTTCGTCCCGCCTTGCACCATCACAGATCATGGTGTCACGGTATTCTGACCCGGATGCTCCATTTGCCGCGCACTACTCTCCCCTCCATTCATGTACTGGCATATAAACGCCTTAACAAGACAAGAGCAAGCAAGGCCTGTGTTTTTTCCTGCCAAGAAACTGCGTAATCCGAAAATATAAGGTCAAGCGTGCGCAAATCGATTATCCCTGATTCCTTGTTAATGGAAGCGGAAATGAGGCCGGAACCGGAGACAGCTCAACTTTAACGCAAAGGCGGACGGCGTTCCTACCGCTTCCAGACCGTTTCCGGCTTGAGAATTGCCGGAACGATGCGCTCCGCGAAGACGACGTCCCAGGAATAGGTCGATATGACCTGTTTGCTGTAAATCAGTTCGGGCCTCTTGCGCATCGCTTTGATCACTTTACGGGCCACGGCCTCGGCGCTATCGCCCAGACGGATGAAAACCGCATCGCGTCCCGCCAGCTCCCGCAACGCCGGTATATCGCTGATGACCGCCAACAAACCGTCGAGCCCGGCTTCCAGCACCGGGAGGCCGAACCCCTCCCGTTCGCTCGGCAAAAGCAGCATGTCCGAGATACGGTAGAGCGCGCGCAGATCGTCGTCCTTCACGCCGTCCGCGAATCTCTCACAGAGAAACACAACTTCACGGCTGAGCCTGAGCTGACGCCGCAGCGACCTCAGAAGACGGTAGTACTTTACCGAATCTTTGTTGTGCGCATCAGGCGCGCCGGTAACAATCCAACGCACCGAGCGCCCCTGCTTCTTGATCGCCGCCACAATCTCCATGCCTACACCGAGATTCTTGCGCCTCAGAATTCTCGCCGGCGTCAGCGCAACAATGTCGACCTGAGCGAGGTCTTCGTCGCCGAACAGGCGCGCGACTTCCGGGGTCAGGGTAAGCTGTTGCGGAACATCGATGCCGTCGGGTATTACGGGGATCTCGGAGCGTGCCACGCGAAACAACCTGCACATTTCCTGTTGGCGCTGACCGGAAATGGCGCAATAGTCGCAGTTGGGCAGTTTCGTCAGCAACTGGCTCCACGGAAAGCGCCGGTGGTGGTGCGGCTCGTAAAACGGCTCCGAAAACGTCAGGTCGTGGGTCCAGGCGATGAAGCGCACGCTGCGTTTGCGCTTCATAATGTTGGCCAGAGCCGTCGTCAGCACAAGGTTGAAATGCATCGTAAGCACATTGTGCATGATGCAGACATCGACCCCGTGCAGCGCCTGCATGAGCCTGGACTCGACACGGCGCACCACCTTGTCGAAAGACGGCGGCACGCGTCCGCTCGCCAGCGACTTGAGAACCGGCGCAATCGGCCCTCCCCTGGAGGTGATTTCGGGAATAACCAACGTTTTGACATCGGGATGAACCGTGCCGCCCTTGCCGACGATGAAACGCGTCGCGTAGCCGGCTTCGGCAAAGGCCCGCGCATGAGCTTCGATTATGAACTCGACGCCGCCGATTACCGGCGGGCACGAATAGTGCACGATGGCGACGCTGGGTTTGGCCATGCCGTTAAATCTCCAGCTTGTCGATCAGGTAGCCTCGTTTCGCATGAAAGACCTGCGCCTGGGCGAGAATCTCCTCTTCCGCCTGCTCGCTGGACCAGTCCCATGTCTTGTTCATAAAAGAAAGCGCCCGGCCGAAGTACAGCCCCTTCAGAGAATCGACCAGTTCGTTCCGACAGTTTCCGCCTCTGAAAGCCGCTATCATGTCGTATACCGTCGTCACCCATTGCTCGGCCGAGATATCTATCGTCTTCCCCGAAAACATTCCCGACAGCTCTGCGAAAAGGTTCTTCGAAAGAACCTGTTCGAGGCAGCTCTTCTGCTCCTCAAATCCTTCACGGGCTTTGTTCTCTATGGCAGCGCGGTCCATATCAAGATCCTGCGGTGGCTCCATGTGCCTCAGCCCGAAAAGCGGAGGCTGATCGATCGGTTTGTCCCGCTTCCAGGTCTCGAAGCTGCGCAGCACCGTCAGAAACGCCGTGCTGACAACCTGGATGAACATCGGCCCCAGTTTGGGCGCGCTGGGTTTGTGGCGTTTGGCGCCCAACCCTGTTTCGCAGGTCTTGAAACCTCCCAGGATTGAATTCATGGTCATGAATATATCGATCCCGTACTCCTCCGTAGTGCGATGCCAGGGCTGCCGGATCAGATGCTCGACAAATCGCCGCGACATCGCAAAGTCGCCGCCGATGGGCTGCCGGATATTGCGGCAGAACAAACCGTAGATCAGCGGATAGCAGATGTTATTGGTGATCGTCCCGTCGTACTTGTGGCGCGAGTAAACCGGATTGACGAAGTCGTAACCTTCAAGAACCGGATCAGCGAAGTACTTAACCCATTCGGGCGTGATGCTGGTAAGGTCGGCGTCGACGCACACCAACGCCTGCGCGTCCAGTTCCAGCACCTTGCGAAACATGTTCTCGAAGTTGTAGCCCTTGCCGGGTGTGTCGGGGGGGGTCGTAATGTATATCTTGTCGACTTCGGTCTCGGCGCCGAGGAACACCTGTTCGGTGCCGTCCGGCGAATGGTTGTCGCAGTTGACTATCGCGGAGGTCCTGTCGCCGTAGTATTTCTTCAGTCCGGCGCTGACCTGCCGGGTGGGGTAATCGATGCTGTCTGCTTCGTTGTAGGACGCCAGGCCGACGACTATGTCGGCCTGAGTAACGTTGCGCGGGTTTTCTTCTCGTTCAAACATTATCGTGCACCCTGGTTTATCTTGCCGTTATGACGACGGATTTCTCATTGAGTTTCAAAGCCATCAGGCGGGCAACCTGCTCGGCACAGTTTTCCAGCATTGCCGGTCCCCGCGCGGGCAGGTCGGTTTCGTCGACGGGTTCCTCCAGCGCCGAAAAGAAGGCATCGATGCCCACGTCGTGTACGCCGCCCGCGTCCGGTCCGAGCGACCCGCATATCGCTATCACGGGGATTCCCATTTCGCGCGCCGTGCGCGCAACGCCGGCCGGAGTCTTACCGAAGGCCGTCTGTCCGTCCATGCGCCCCTCCCCCGTCACGACGAGGTCGCATCCCTTGAGCCGGGCGCGCAGTTTTACGCTGTCGATGACAATGTCAACCCCGGGCCGCAGGATTCCCCCCGCGAAAGCCATCAACCCGCCGCCCAGGCCGCCGGCCGCGCCGGAACCCGGCGTCTCGATGATATCCACGCCCAGGTCTTGCAGCACGATTGCGGCCATATGCTTCAAGTTGGCATCGAGTTTCTTAACCGTGGCCGGTGACGCTCCCTTTTGTGGTCCGTAGGTCCGGGAAGCCCCGCGCGGACCGCACAACGGATTATCCACGTCGCAGGCAACCTCGACCGCGACTTTCTTCAGCCGCGGATCGATCCCGCTCATATCTATCCGATCAAGCTCTCCAAGAGATCCCCCGCCCAGGGGAATCTCACCGCCGTCGGACCTGAGGAACCTGGCGCCAAGCGCGCGGGCCATTCCCGTTCCACCGTCATTGGTGGCGCTGCCGCCGATGCCGACCAGGATCTTGCTCACGCCCTGCGCAAGTGCATGTTTCATCAGCTCGCCGGTTCCATAGGTCGACGTCAGCATGGGATTGCGTTCGCCCGGCTTGAGCAACGCCAGCCCGCTGGCCGCGGCCATTTCTATCACGGCGGTCGAGCCGTCGCCCGTCAAGCCGAAGTGCGCCTCGACAGTGCGCCCGAGAGGACCTTTGACCCGCCGCTTGAGCATTCGGCCCCCGGTCGATTCGACCATAGCCCGCACGGTTCCTTCGCCGCCGTCGGCCATGGGAATCTTGCGCACGCTTACCCGCTTCAACGCCTTGCGGAATCCGCGCTCGATACAGGCAGCGGCTTCCATCGCCGTGAGGCTGCCCTTGAAGGAATCAGGGGCGATAGCGATTTTGAAGGAGCGCATCAGTCCCCTTTTTTACCGCGTGAAAGCCGCGAAAGCAACCTTCAAGTGCGGTTCGAAGGCATTCTCACTCTTCCGGTTTGGCGTAGATTGCGCCCTCCCGGAAGCGGGCCCACGCAGTTTCGAACCAGACGTCGGATTCGGGAAGGGGACGACGCGCCACCCAGCGGCATTGGACGGCGCCGTCCGGTTCCAGGCGCGTTTCAAGGACTTTGTCCCTGAAACCGGGGTCCTCAGGAGCGATGCGCCACTCGGATCCCAGCTTCTCGTGCACCGGGTCGCCGTTTGCAGAAAGTGCGATAGAAGATCCCCGGCTGCCGACCCCGCTCTTCTGAGCAAATAGAACGGCCTCGAGATACACGGCGTGGGCCAGACAGAGCTGACGGTTGCGCGCGGATTCCACGGCGCATTCGCCTTCCCGATACGCGCAACCCGTCGATTCTATCCGGGCAAATTGTTCCCAGGCCTCGACAACTGCCTTCTCCAGCTCTTCAACCGATCGAATATGCGCCCCGGCGCGCGTCATGCGCAACTGCAGTTCCTCACGCTCTTCGCGCCAGTCCGTTAAAGACGATCCGCATTTCTCCATCCATTCGGCCATACCGGCCGCGGCCTCGGCAGCCGCTTTTTCAGCAGCGGCTTCGTCCAGGTTGCTGTGCCCATAGCGGTTGGCAATGTATTCGGCCGCCCTGAATCCTCCCACCTGCCCGGAATTCAGGGCCGAACCGCCGGGACGGTAGACACCGTGCGAACCGTTCACTTCGCCAACCGGGAAAAGGTGCGAGACAGTTACGGACTCCCACCACAGGTTGGCGCTCAGGCCTCCGTTGTTGTGCTGGGCGCATACAGCAATCTCCAGCGGCTCCGAGGCCAGATCGATGCCGTGTTCGGCATAGAGTTGTATGGCGGCCGGATTCATCGCGCGCAATCGATCGATGGGAGTCGCCTGCAGCGCTCCGGACTTCCTGAGATATTCGGCCGCCTCATTGCTCAGATCCTCGAACGAGAAATCCCGCGACTCCTCGCGGAAGTCCAGAAACACGCGGCGTCCCTTAACGACCGTTTCGATGTAGACCAGGATGTCGATCAGCGACGAGCCGCCGATAACCTTGCGCGAGTCGAAGGGCCACTGGTAGCCCTTGAGGAAAACCAGGGAATTCATCTCCCCGGGGCTATCGAAGTACTCGCGCAGGAACTCGCGTTCGTCCCCTGCCCCGTCGGCGCCGGTACTGATGAATCTCGGTATGACCTGCATGTAGGTACCGGAGACATTCCACCTGAACTTGGTCGACGCCATGCCGTACTGCGACTCCGGGAGACTCTGGGCGGCGGCGCCGGCGGCCAGTGCAAGACCTATGGCCCCCGTATGCACGTCCGGGTAAACACTTGTCCTGTAAAGCCCGCCGGGGCCGCCCACGGCAAAGACAACGTTATCGGCAGTGTATGCCTCCATTTGACCATCGGACGTCAGGGCAATGGCACCGGCGGCGCGCCTGCGCTCCTCCCGCGCGACGGTAAGAAGCTGAACGGCGGTTCTGCCTTCTCTTACCGGAATCCCGAGCTGCCCGGCCCGCCGTATCAGCGCCCGGCACATCTCGCGCGAGGTATACGGACCGATCGACGTGGCCCGCTGGCGCGGATCGTGATCGGTCTTGTACCCGACGAACTGCCCGTACGCGTCCCGAGGAAAAGGCACGCCGAGGTTCACGAGGTGGATGAACGCGCGCGCCGACAAAGCGGCTTCAACCAGCGCCAGGTCCCCGTGCATGCTTCCGCCGGCATAGTATGATTCCGCCATCGTGCGCGGGGCGTCGGCGTCATCACCGCACATAGCCAGTTTGTAGTAGGTCTGCTTGTCGCTGCCCGTGTTGATGGAGGTGCCCATTGCCAGGCCCTCGGTAATCACGAGCACATCCTCCACGCCGCCCGCGCGGAGCTGCACGGCCGCGTTCAGCCCGGCCGCCCCGCTGCCGATAACCAGCGTATGAACCGCCGTCAGCGGAATATCCCGCGCCGAGGCTCCCTCTCCAATCCGAATAGTCTTTTCGTGCATCTATTGCCTTCCGCTTACATGTTTCTCAAAGAAGGAAAAGCCGTCTGCCGGCGCGGCCGGAATGCGCAAACGCCCGGACCTTTACAGGCGCTGCAGCGTCAGTCCCCCGTCCACCGAGACCACCTGTCCCGTGGCATAAGCGATGTCGCCCCGGGCCAGCATCGCCGCCGCCTTGCCGACGTCGTCCGGCTGCCCCCAACGGGACTGGACCAGCAGGCCTTCCGCGATCAGCTTGTCGTACTTGTCGCGGACTTTCGAAGTCATGTCGGTCGCGATAATACCGGGCCGAATTTCGTAAACAGGAATCCCGAACTCCCCCAGCCGCGCCGCCCAGAGCTTTGTCGCCATGCTTACGCCGGCCTTGGAAATGCAGTATTCGCCGCGGCTGGGCGAGGCCACGACCGCCGATATCGAGCCGATATTGATGATGCAGCCCTCGAATTCGTCGGCAGCCCGGCGCTGTTCGATCATCCAGTTCGCAACCGCCTGGGTGAGGAAATAGGGTCCCTGCAGGTTGACCCTCATCACCTCCTCGAAGCTCTGTTCCGCGGCTTCGAGAATGTCGGCTCTGACCCGCGGGGCGATGCCGGCGTTATTGACCAGCACGTTGAGCCGACCGAAGTTGCGCTTCACCGCGGCCAGCATTTCGGCACGCGCCGCCGCATCCGTCACATCAGCCCGGCAGTACAGAACTTCGGCGCCAAGATCGCGCAGCCCGTTCAGCGCTTGCTTCACGTCGCTCTCATCATGTATGTCGCCGACGGCGATATCGTAACCCTCGTTCGCCAGGCGTTTCCCGATGGCCAAACCGATTCCCCGGCCGCCGCCCGTTATCAATGCCGTTTTACCATTCGACGTCATAATCGTTCCTTTGAGTCCGGGTCCGGTTCACACATCAAGCGGCGGAACGTCGACCCAGGCGCGCCGCCGCCATGATTCCATGCCTTTTTCGGCCAACTGGATACCTTTAGCCCCCTCCAGTAAAGACCAGCGAAATTCCTCGTCAAGAGCCACGTGGCGCAGAAAAAGCTCCCATTGCACACGGAACGCGTTCGGATACTCTTCCTCGTCCGGCACCGCGTCCCATCCCTCGTAGAAATCGATCGGCTGCGGTATGTCCGGATTCCAGACCGGCGACGGCGTCGCACCGGCGCTCTGAAAACGGCACTCGCGCAGACCGGCCACCGCCGAACCGCGCGTTCCGTCGACCTGCACCGTCAGCAGGTCGTCACGCCTCACACGCACACACCACGAGGAGTTGAAATGGGCGATGACATCGCCATCGAGCCGGAAAGTCGCGTAGGCAGCGTCGTCGGCCGTGCAGGCATAGCGGTGACCATTCTCGTCCGCCCGTTCAGGTATGTGCGTCGCGCCCAGGCAGGAAACGGCCTTTACTTCTCCGAAGAGATTGTCGAGAAGGTACCGCCAGTGGCACAGCATATCGATGATAATACCGCCGCCGTCTTCCTTGCGATAGTTCCAGGAAGGGCGTTGCGCGGGCTTATCGAAGCCGTCGAACACCCAGTATCCGAACTCGCCGCGGACCGACAGGATGCGCCCGAAGAAACCTTCATCGATCAGCTTGCGCAGTTTGACGAAACCGGGGAGCCAGAGCTTGTCCTGGACCACGCCGTTCTTCACCCCGCCTTCGCAGGCCAGGCTGTATAGTTCGCACGCGTCACCAATGCTCGTGGCGGTCGGTTTCTCGCAATAGACATGCTTTCCGGCCTCGATCGCTTTCCTGACGGCAGGGACACGCCGATCGGTAGTCTGCGCGTCGAAGTAGACGCTGTATTCGGGATCTCCCAGGACGGTGTCCACGTCCGTCGACCATTTTTCGACTCCCGATTTCTCGCAGAGTTTCTGCAATTTATCCGGATTGCGCCCCACCAGTACAGGATCCGGGAGTATTCTTACGCCGTTGCCCGCGTCAAGGCCGCCGGCCTCCATGATCGGCACGATCGAACGCATGAGATGCTGATTGGACCCCATGCGGCCGGTAACGCCGTTCATTACAATCCCTATTCGCCTGGTTCCGGAATCCGTCATCTAGTCGCCCTCCTTCGCAACATCTTCAAGCCTGTCGGTGCACTGCGGCCGCGCTCCTTCGGGCAGCGGCGGCACATCAACCCCCGCCCTGGGCAGCGTTCCCGCCAGCTCCTGACGCCAGTGGGCTACGTCCCCCGCCGGGCCGTAGCAGTAGATCATCACCAGCGGCGAGTCCTCGACGTTTGTGAGCTGATGAAATACCCCGGACGGAATGTATACGGCCTGGCCGGCGCGCAGGATCTTCCTCTCTTCGCCGAGGCACATCTCACCCGTGCCGCTGACAATGAAGTATACTTCCTCCTGTTCCTGGTTATGCCAGGGCACCTGCCCCCCGTCCGGCTCCAGCGTGACGTACCCCATGCTGAAGTTCGAAGCATTGATCGGGGAAGCTCCACCAACAAGGTTCTGAGTACGGCGGCGGGCGCCGTAAATCCGGCCTTCAATCTCCTTAAGATCCGCTACGAGCATACTTGTGTATTCCTCTCCTTTTCGCCTTCTATCCGGTTGAAAAAGCGCAACTCCGGGTTCTTTCCGCTTACGTGACGGCGTGTCCATGCCCGTCCGGAAGAGATCCTGAAGATACTCGAACCACTTCGGCTGTTCAAGGCGCCAATCTTTCGATTTCTTGTACTTGACGGCGGAGTAACCAGTTCGGATAATCCTTTTTTTGCGAACAAAAGGTAAGGGCTATGACAAACGCCGAAAACGGAAAAACGACCGAGGGCGCCGCCGGCCGCTGGGTAGCGTACCGGCCCGAGATCAAGATCCTGGATTGCACGATCCGCGACGGCGGACTGATCAACGGGCACTTGTTCAACGACGACATGGTAAAACGCGTCTACGAGACCAACGCCGCCGCCGGCGTCGACTACATAGAAATGGGCTACAAAGCCTCCAGGCGCATCTTTTCCCCCGACGAGTTCGGCAAGTGGAAATACTGCAGCGAGGACGATCTGCGCAGGGTCGTGGGCGATAATCCGCACGATATCAAGATATCGGTCATGGCGGACGCTGAACGAACCGACTACCACGAGGATATCCTCCCGCGCGAACAGAGCGTAATCGATTGCATTCGCGTGGCCTGTTACATCCACCAGATCCCGGCCGCCATGGACATGCTCCACGACGCCCGGGACAAGGGATACGAGACGATGCTGCAGCTCATGGCGGTTTCGGTCGTCAAGGAACATGAACTTGACGCCGCGCTGGAGCTGGCCGCCCGCAGCCCCGCCTGCGCCGTCTACATCGTGGACAGTTTCGGCTCGCTCTATTCAGAGCAGGTCCGCAACCTGGCCAAACGCTACCTCGCCGCGCTTGAAGGGACCGGCAAGGAAGTCGGCTTCCATGCTCACAACAACCTGCAGTTGGCGTTCGCCAACACGATCGAAGCGGTCGTGGCCGGCGTCAACCGGCTTGACGCCACGATTAACGGCATCGGCAGGGGCGCGGGGAACTGTCCGCTCGAGTTGTTGATCGGTTTCCTGCATAACCCCAAGTTCCGCATAAGGCCCGTCCTGGAATGCTGCCGGGATGTTTTTGTCCCGCTGGCCAAAGAGATCGAGTGGGGATACAGCATCCCTTACGGGATTACAGCGAGGCTGAACCAGCATCCGCGCGAGGCCATCAAGTGGCGCGCCGGAGCAACGCCGGACGACTACGTTGCTTTCTACGACCAGATGATTGAAGAAGAGTCGTAGACCGGGATCTTACGGCGCCTCGCGGAGGCCCTGCGCCGGCATTTCTTATGAACCCCTACCTGATTGTCATACCGGCCGCGCTTCTCGGGCGCTACGCCCTGCACGTGGCTGCGGACCTCTTGAACCTGCGGCACGTGCGCGAGGAGCTTCCGGCGGAGTTTGAAGGCGTTTACGATGCCGGCAAGTACCGCGCCTCCCAGCGCTACCTTCGCGATACAACGCACTTCGGGATCGTCGAAGACACCTTCATGACGGCGGCGGTTCTCCTGTTTCTTCTTGCCGGCGGCATGGGGTTCGTCGACCGGCCGGCCCGCGCGTGGGGATCCGGTCCGATCGTGCCGGGCCTGGTATTTGCGGCGATCCTGATGCTCGCGTCCCGGATCCTGCACCTGCCGTTTTTGATCTACGACACCTTTGTGATCGAAGAACGCTACGGGTTCAACAAGACAACGCCGAAAACTTTTGCTCTGGACCTGCTCAAGTCGCTGCTGCTTGCCGCGCTGATAGGAGGCCCGGCGCTGGCGGCCATACTGTGGTTTTTCGAACGTACCGGCGGCGCGGCATGGCTTTACTGCTGGGGCGCAATGAGCGCATTCCAATGCCTGCTGATCTTCATTGCCCCATACGTCATAATGCCTCTATTCAACAAGTTCGAGCCTCTGGAGGAAGGCCCTTTAAAGACAGCCATCAGTGACTACGCGCGGAAACAGGGATTTCGCATGCAAGGCGTCTTCAAGATGGACGGCTCACGCCGCTCCACCAAGTCCAACGCTTTCTTCACCGGCTTCGGCCGGACGAGGCGTATTGTGCTTCTCGACACGCTGATCGGCAGGCACACCGTCGATGAACTTGTTGCCGTCGTTGCCCACGAGATGGGCCACTACCGCGGGAAGCACGTCCCGCGGGCGCTGCTGCGTGCCGTTATCGAATCCGGAATCATGTTCTACCTGCTGTCTCTGTTCATCGGTAACGAGCAACTTGCGGGCGCTTTCGGTATGCGGCAGGCGACCGCCTACGGGGGAATATTCCTGTTCGCATTCCTTTATACTCCGCCGGCGGTCCTGATCTCGCTGATCGAACAGGCGATCTCGCGCAGGCATGAATACGCCGCCGACCGGTACGCCGTGCAATCGGCGGGAACGCCGCAAGCGCTGATCGACGCCCTGAAGAAGCTCTGTTCGGACAACCTCGCCAACCTGACCCCCCACCCCTTCAAGGTGTTCCTGAGCTACAGCCACCCTCCGATCCTGGAACGGATTCGCGCGATCAGGGAACTCGCCCGCGGGCAGTAGCCCCCCCGGATCTCAATCGAATTCGATCGTGACCGTATAACCCGACGGCGATCCCTGCGAGCCGTGGTAGATCCTGAGGATGGTAAGCTGTCCTTCGAGTATGTCGATATCATCCCGGAAACTGCCGTAGATATCGTCATCGTCGTCGAGCACCAACCTGCGTATGCCTGGGTCTAGGTCGATGATGCGCTCCCGACCGTCCTTGACTTCGCCGGCCGACTCGCCGTCAATGAATAGGTTAAAGTCGATTGAAGTCAGGTTGTCCACAACCAGGCTCCCCTGCCCGGCGGGAGGATCGTGGTCACGGTAATCGTCATCGTCGTCGCATCCCTGGCACAATAACGCCGCGACAATACACGCGCAGCAGATTCTCAGAATACGATTGCGGAGCTTCATCATGCTCACCTCCGGTTGCTGTTTGACCGTCAGTTTCTGAAGAACACCAGTGTGCCGCCCGGAATAGCCCCCTCGTCGACTTCCTTTCCGTTACGGAACCCTCCATCGGGAAAACGGTATACGGTGGAAGGGTAATTCCACTTGGGTCCGCAAACGTCGAAGGCGCTGCGCCTGGAGCTGATCGCCCCGCCATGCACATAGCCCACGAGTATACCCGTCTTCCCGGGCATGGACTTGAAATCGCCGTCGCTCAACTCGTCGCCGCGCCTGACGCGTCCGTCCGGCAGGAAATAGATCGTGGTCCTGGCGCCGAATTCGTCGCCCGCGATTTCCGCGGCCGTACCGCCGTCGCGGCCGAGATAGCGTACGCTTTCCGGCTCGTTCGCGCAGGCGTCGGCGATCTCCACGCGCGTGCCGGCGGGCACTTTGCGCCAATCCCTGATCTCGTCGCCGCGCCTGCGCGTACCATCGGGATAGATATACACGGTGTCATGACTGTTGTACTCGTCCCTGGCAATATCCCATGCCGAGCGCCCGGCTACTATCACCCGTGCTCCGTTGCCCGCGAAGTGGCGCTCGGCCTCCTTCTGCCTGGCCGCGTCACCGTACAAGACCGCCGCCAGATAAGGATCGCCGACGGTCAGCCGGCCGGCCCTGACATCAGGATCGAACGACGGCTGCCTTTCCAGGCCGAGCCGCAGGCGAAGCGAGCGCCGCGCAAAAAGCATGCCGCAGCGTTTCCTGCCGCGGTGCGACCTGCTGTGCCAGCGGTTAGGAGCGCCGTAAGCCACCATCGAGTGCGTCAATACGCGCTCGTCCGGGATATTGTATATGCGCTGCAGATCGGCGAGGAGATCGCGCAAGGCCGCGATCTGCCCCTCGGTGACGGACTTGTTGTGATAGCCGACTACCTCTATGCCGATCGAACGGTTGTCCAGGTTGGTCCGACCGTCCCACATACTCCGCCCGGCGTGCAGCGCCACCCTGTCGCGGTGAATAATGCGGTAAACCTTGCCGTTAGTATCGACGAAATAGTGCGCTTCGCCGTTGCGGCGGAGCTTGTCGAGAGACCCCTTGGCTTTGCCCTCGGTCGTATGCAGTATGATGAACTCCGTGCCGGAACGCCTCGGACGCGAACGATTCCAGCGGCTGTAGTGGCTGCGAATGCTGAGCGCCCGCGCCGGACCGCCGAAACAGGCAAACAACACCGCCGCCAGCAGGGCAGTCTCTATAGATGCTCTCGAAACGGTTTTCATACCTCGTTTATTGAACCGCATGGACAGCGCGCGGGCAAGCGCTTTTTGAAGCACCCACACAACCGTTACCCGCCGAGAAAATGCCACAGGAGGTGATTGACCGCCAGAGCGTACAGGCCGGAAACAGCGTCGTCGGCCACGATCCCCAGGCCGCCTGTCAGGTTCTGCGCCTGCCTCGCGGGGGGCGGCTTCGCGATGTCCATAATTCGGCAGACGATAAAGGCCGCGGCAAGGAACCACGGGCGGCTGAGCCACGGAATCCCGATCAGGCAGATCGGGAAAGTCATGTACTCGTCGGCGACAATCCGTCCGTCATCCTTCTTGCCGAAGTGCTGCTCGGCGACATCGCACAGCGGAACGGCCGCCGCCGTCAGGACCGCCGCCGCCGCCACTTGCCAGCCGGTGCTGAGCGAGGCAATGGCCCAGGCCGACAGCAGGCCCGGCAGAGATCCGGCCGTCCCCGGGGCAAACGGGCTGAACCCGAGTCCAAAACCTGATGCCGCGAAGATCGCGAATTTCTTCATACAAAACGATACTTGAGGATGCACCAGAGGGCGCGGAAGCCGTCTTTCCAGGTGATCTTCTTGCCCTCGGCGTAATTTCGGCCGTAATAAGCAATGGGCACTTCGTAGATCCGCCACTTGCCCCGCGCGACCTTGGCGGTGATCTCGACCTCGAATCCGAAGCGGTTCTCCTTAAGCTCCAGGCCGTCCAGGACCTCGCGCCGGAACAGCTTGTAGCATACCTCCATGTCCGTCAGGTTCAGGTCGGTCATCATGTTTGAAAGCGTTGTGAGAAGGCGGTTGCCCAGGTAGTGCCAGTAGTAGACCACGCGGTGCGGCCCCCCGCCCATGAAACGCGACCCGTAAACCACGTCGGCGTGACCGTCCAGGACAGGCCCCAGAAGCAACGGAATATTACACGGGTCATACTCCAGATCGGCGTCCTGGATGACGATCAGGTCCCCGCCCGCCTCGGCGAACCCGCTGCGCAGCGCGGCGCCCTTGCCCAGGTTCTTCTCGTGAAAGACGAAACGCCATTCGGGATGAGTTTGCCGGAGCTTCTTCAGAATATCCCGCGAGCCGTCGGTCGAGCAATCGTCCACCAGCACGAGTTCCTTTTCCATGCCCATCTCGACGCCGGCGACTTTGGCGATCAGCCGCTCCACGGTCGCGGCTTCGTTGTAGACCGGGATGACGATGGAAAGCTTCATGTGGCGGACGATAGCGGAGGGTGCGCCTGCACGGCAATGAAAAACCCCCCTTACGAATGCGGCGGGGCCCTTGGCCGGATCGCCCCCTCACCAAGTATAATCCTCTTCCGCGTTCGTGACGACTGAGAGAACGCTTTACGTTTCAGTCCCTGTTGTGTGAATCAATCCGATCACGTATGTCATCCCGAAAGATGTCGAGGTATACCCAGCCCAGCAGGAAGTCAACAAGTTCGCCCGGGTTGAAACCGAGCCGCAGGGAAACACCAAGGCCCACTACCGCCTCCACCTGCGTGAGGTAAGGTAGAGGGGAGTATCGCATGGACTCGGGCACCCCCTGGCGCAGTTCCCGATCGACTATTGTTGCCTGTTTATGGAGATCCTTCGGTGTCGGTATGTTCAGACCAAATATCATGCCGGCGGCAAAGGACTTGCCCCGCTCCTGCACCAAGCGGTTTCCCACAAACTCTTCCTCACCCACCAGAAGCAACTGGATATCGTTGTTCACCGGAACCGGCTTGCCGGGATTGGCGAAATTGGCGGCCGTCAGCCAATCCCCGCCCCGCAGCCCGGCTATGGGCGCATCAAGCAGAAGACCGGTACCAACCGGGCCCAATCTTGCCTTCAAGCCGACACCCGCGCCGATGGACGCTCCGAATATGTCCGCCGCGTCCCTCCTGCGATCCTGCATGAATCCGGGAGAGGCGCAACCCGCCAGAAGCGAGACCGCCACAAGCGCAGCCGCGACCTTGCCAGACCGGTATCGCGAGGCAACGGCACATAGTTCGTCCGAAAAAATGTATAGATTTGTCAAGTTCCGGTCTCGTGAGAAAGGTGAAGATATACCGTAAAAACGCTGCCGTCGCCGGGGCGGCTTGACACTCTGATCTCGCCGCCCAAGGCTGTGACGATGGCCCGGCTCAGGCTAAGGCCGAGGCCGCTGCCGCTACGCGACCGGCTGCTGTCCGCACGATAAAAGCGCTCGAACACGTGCGGGAGATCGTTGGCGCTGATGCCGGCACCGGTGTCGGTAACGGCAATTGCCGCGCGCTCGCCCTCGCGCACGGCCGAGAGTACAATCCTGCCGCCGCGCGGCGTGTACTTTATCGCGTTGTCCAGCAGATTGGCCAGAACGCGCTGAAGCCGCGCGCGGTCTGCTCGCACCACAAGTTCTTCGCCGCCCGGGTTGCACACCAGGCTGATACCGCTGTCTTCCGCCGCGGGCCGGTATAACTCATGCGTCTCCTCCAGCAGCGCGCTGACGGTAACCGGTTTCACTTCAATACGCGCACGGCCGGACTCCGTTTCAGCAATTTCCAGCATCGTGTTCAGCATCGCTATCAGTGCATCGGCCTCCTCGACGACCATCGCCGCAAGTTCCCGGTATTCGTGAAGCCCCGCATCCGACATCAGCGTGGTTTCCGCGGCGCCGCGCAGCCGGGTGACCGGACTGCGCAGGTCGTGGGCGAAGTCGTCGGTCAACTCTCCGAGGTTCCGGACCAGGGAGTCGATTCGAACAAGCATTCCGTTAAAGGCCACAGCCAGGTCTTCGATTTCCTGACCGTCCCGGCCCACGGCAACGCGCTCGCCGAGGCGGTCGCGACCCATTCCGGAAGCCAGCCGGGTAACCCGCGCCACGCCAGCCATGGCCCGCCAGGCCAGCAGCCAGCCCATCAGGCTTCCCGACGCCAACATGCCCAGCAGGGCAAGCAGAAGAATGCCACGGAAGATCTCCATCCACTCGTTCTCTTCATCGAGAGAGCGGAATATGCACAGTACACTTCCGTCGTCCAGCGTCAGAAAGGCCGACCTGACCGGTTCGCCGCTTAAAGGATGCGCGATTGAACTGAAAACACCCGCTCCCGGAGCGCCGCTGTTCTCGACCAGCAGCGCCAAAGTCAACCCTCGCCAGGGAGCCGCATCGGATGATGCGACGATCTCGCCCTTCGCCGTAACCAGCGCAAGAAAGATCTCTTCCGCTCCCGTAGAAGCGGATTCACGGTCGAAATCCGCCTGCAGCGCGCTTCTGCCGTCGGACCGGTAGTGCAGCCGCAGCTCCCGCAGGTCCTCCAGCAGATCGCTGTCCGTACGCTTGCGGAGAACGGCCCTCAAACGGGCATGGGCCAGAATCGTCACCGCCAGAGATACCAGCGTAAACAGCAGCACGTACCCGGCCGTCAACCGGAACGTGACCGTCTTCGGCCATCTATGTCTTTTCTCGAAGGACATAACCGACACCGCGAACCGTGTGAATAAGGGGATGAGAAAACGGGCGGTCGACCTTTTCGCGAAGCCGCGAAATCCGCGCTTCCACGACATTCGTTGCCGGATCGAAGTTGTAGTCCCAGACGTGTTCCAGGATCATCGTCTTCGAAACGACACGGCCGGGGTTGCGCATGAGGTATTCCAACAGGGAGAATTCCAGCGGCTGCAATTCCAGGCGCCGGCCCTCCCGTGTGACCTCGCGCGACAGAAGATCCATACGCAGATCGCCCACATGCAGCTTCGTCGGCTCGGAAACGTTTGTTGCTCTGCGCATCAGCGCCTGGATCCGCGCCAGCAGTTCGGAAAACGCGAAAGGCTTAGGCAGGTAGTCATCGCCGCCCGCGTGAAGGCCGCGCACACGGTCATCGACCGACCGCCTGGCACTCAGAATAATCACGGGGATCATGACCTTGCGCTTCCTGATCTCCTCGATCATCGTCAATCCGTCCATGCGCGGCATCATGAGGTCGGCGACGATCACGTCAAAGTCGGCCGAAAGCGCGGCATACAGACCTTCTTCGCCGTCGACGGCTTTCTCCACCGTGAAACCCGCCTGTTTGAGCCCCTTCTCAACGAAAGCGGCTGTTCGCTTGTCATCTTCGACTAAGAGAATTCTCATGGTCGGCGCCGGATTGAGCCTGCTCTTCTCCATGCTTTTACCATGCGCGTCGAGTGCAATGCAACAGCATCTCAAAAGATGACGAAAAGGTAATGTTGCGGTCACATGCGCGTCAGGTTGTTTTTGTATTCTACCCCCATGAAAAGCGCCCTTGTGTCGATAAACATTGAGCGAAAGGAGGCTGCCTATTCGAAACGACATAGTTCCGTTCGCAATGGGGGCGCCCGGTCTTGCCGTGATCGCCATCGGCGCCGGGAGCCCGGCAAGGAAACACGCACGAATAATGGTGAACCAGAGGAGGCAGAATGAAGACGCAAGAATCCAGAGTGAATACCGTATACAGTCTTACGGCCGTTCTGGCTGCAGGCCTGCTGGCCGTGACGACAGCAGTCGGCCCGGCCACGGCAGGCAGCTGGACGCCAAAGGGGCGCCGATGGCAACTGACGCCGTCCCAGCTTGCCGCGAGGCAGGCGCACTGCGCCGAACAGCATGAGGCGGCCGACGACTACTGGCTGGCTTTGGCTAACGCCAACATGCTGCCGGACGACGACGAGAGAAGCGAGGCACGGATGGAAGCGGGGGAAGAATACTGGGAGGCCCTCGCGGAAGCCCGTGAGCGCTACGAGGCGAGAATGGAGTTGAGCGAGGCCCTGGACGAATACCGCTACTATCCGGAAATCGACCCGGAGAACTTCCTCTCGCCGGGGGAGATCGCCGCGAATCCGAACCCGTACTGGCCGCTCGTGCCGGGCACGACCTACACCTACGAGGGGGACACGGAAGACGGTACGGAGGTGATCGTAGTGGAGGTAACTGATGAGACTCGCGAGATTCTCGGGGTCGAATGTGTGGTAGTTCGCGACAGGGTGTACCTCGACGGGGAACTCGTAGAGGATACCCGCGACTGGTACACCCAGGATACAGACAGCAACGTCTGGTACTTCGGCGAGAACTCGCTGGAGTACGAAGACGGCGAAGTGGTGGGCCTGGAAGGCTCATGGGAAGCCGGCCAGGACAGTGCTCTGCCGGGAATCCTCATGGAAGCCGCTCCCGCGGTGGGCGACATCTACCGCCAGGAGTTCTTCCTGGGGGATGCGGAAGACGCCGCCGAGGTACTGGCTCTGTCCGAGTCGGTAACGGTGCCTTACGGCTCCTTCGACAACTGCCTGCAAACGGGCGAGTTCACTCCGGTCGAACCGGATGCCTATGAACACAAGTTCTATGCTCCCGGAATAGGCCTGGTGCTCGAGGTCGATCCCGAGAGCGGCGAGCGGGTCGAGCTCGTTTCCATCACGACTCCCTGATTCGCGCAGGGCGCACTCCACGGAGCCCTTACGCTCCTGGAGTGCGCCTGCGGTCAACCACTCTACCCGCCCGACAGCAGCGCATACATCTCTTCGGGCGTCTTGCACTTGAGCAACGCCGCGCGGCATTCCGCGTCCAGCACCTGGCTGATGGTCGAGAGAAAGCGGATGTGCGGTCCGGTAACGTCTTCCGGGGAAAGAACGAGAACGAAAATGCGTGAAGGCTCACCGTCCAGAGAGTCGAAATTTAAACCTTCCGGCTTCAGACCGATGGCGCAGGCAAGTTGATCGACCGCCGCGGTCTTCCCGTGCGGAAGTGCAATGCCGTGCTGCATGCCCGTTGAGCCCGCCGACTCCCGCGCCATCACTGCGTCTTTTGCCGTTGCTGTGTCGCTTATCAATCCGCTGTTCGCCGCCAACCGGATGAGCTCGGTTATGATCTCTTCCTTGCTGTTGCCGGTGAGATCCGGCTCCAGCACTGACGGATCAATGTGGGCCGAAAGGGCCTGACTGGGCATTGTGCCGCCCGTATCCCGACTCATGCTTGCAGCCAGCATACCTCGATCGATCGGCTTTGCCAGTTGCGACGCCAAACGCCGTAGATCGCTGACAACCTCCAGAACGGCGGTCCGCACAAAAGACCGGTCTTTCTCACCGCAATCGAAAAGAACGTCCCGCCCTTCGTGGCGCAGCGTGATAACTGAATCATGTTTCCTCATCTGGAAAATCTCGCCTGACCTGTCCAAAGTGTGGACGAAAAAGCCATCGTCCTCGAAGATTTCCCGTATCCTCGCATTTAGAACGTCGATCGCCTCCTGGGACGGCAGTGTGAATCGTATCGGCGCTTTATCTCCGGTCGCAGCCCGGCGCCGAACGCCCTGCCTTTCCCCGCGCAAGAGTACCAGCAGCAAGGGAGGCGCAATGATGGTTGTAATAAGCGTCATCAGGACACCGACTCCGAAGACCTCTTTTCCGACCACGCCCGCGGCCAGCCCGATCCCGGCGACGATCAGCGCCACTTCCCCTCGGGGCAGCATCCCCGCTCCCACGCGCAGTGCTCCCCGCGTGTTGAATCCGCACGTCATGGCGGGTGCTGCACAACCGAAGACTTTGGCGGCTATCGCAATGGCCGTGTAGACTCCGCCAAATGCGAGAACGGAGGAGGAGGCTATCAGGCGCACGTCCACAAGCATCCCCATGACTACAAAGAAGATCGGCACCAGGAAAGCAGAGATTGGATCGAGCTTCTCCTTGACGAGATGGCAGATATCCGTCCGTGAAAGAGACAGTCCCATCACGTAAGCCCCAACGATCATGGCAAGGCCCGCCTCTTCGAACAATCCGGCCAGAATGAGGCCCATCCCGAGCGCCATAATGGCGATAGTGCGTCGAGCGCGGAAGAGCTTGAGCAGGAAACTGATTCTGTGGGACGCCGCCAGGCCAAGCACCGTGGCCGCCAGCCAAATGCAGACAGCCTTTGCGGAAATAACACCGATATGTCCCCAGTCAATGGAACCTGTTGCGCGTGAGGCCGTAACCACACCCATTGCCACGGCGAGGAGGACGATGCCCAGCACATCGTCAATTACGGCGCCGGCGAGGATCGTCACACCCTCCGGCGAGTCGATTTTGCCTTTTTCCGACAAGATCCTTGCGGTAATCCCTACCGATGTTGCCGTGGACATGACCCCCAGGAACAGCGCCGGCGGCGAGAAGAACCCCACAGGCTCCGGAAACATCAAGTGCGAAAACCACACTGCGGTAAAGTCTCCCAGAACAAAGGACAGCAGAACCCCGCCGAGCCCGACCATGCACCCGGCAAAGGAATACCGCATGAACAGGGGCACGTTCGTCTCCAGCCCCGCGCCAAACAGCAACACGATGGCGGCGACGGAACAGAACCCGTAAAGCTCGGGGGAAATCGGAAACTCACCGTTCAGCGGAAACAAGCCGCCGGGCAGACTCGGCAACGGCACCGTCCCCAACATGTAGGGACCCACAAGTACGCCTCCGGCGATTTCGCCAAGTACGCCCGGCAGTCTGATCTTCTCGAACAAACCTGCACTCAGCTTGGCGACAAAAAGGATGACCCCGAGCTGAAGCGCGAGCACCATCATTCGATGCGTCATCCCGAACCCGCCGCCTGAGATTCCCTCGGGCCCTCCTTCCGACGCCCAGGCAGTCATGGCGACCAAGGCCGGAAGACCGGCTGTCAATAACAGGCGTCGGATGCGATTCCTCATGCCGCGCTCCCCGTTCCTTCAGCGAGCTGCCTTCGCCGCCAGACCTCGCGCGATATGCGCCTTTCACAGGTGCGCAGCTCGAGCATCCCCTTGTAGCCCCCCTCCACGTCCAAGGCGGGCACAGCCTCCAACCCCGCCTCCCGCAGCCGCTGCACGGCGTCAGCAAGAGGGGTCTCCGAACACACCGCTTCGGTGACGGGTTCCATCAGGTCCGCCGCGACAAGCCATGCGCCCATGCCCACGTCAGCCAGGCATTGCTTCAGACTATCTATCGAAATCGTCCCCAGCACCTTCTTGCGCTCTCCCAGCACAGCATAATACATCGCCTCCGTGTCGGCAATCATGCGCATGATGTCGGCCACTCGCGCGTCCTTCGGGAAGCCCGGTACGCCGGCGTCCATTACGTCGCCGACCTTGAGAGTATTCAGCAGGTCCTGCTCAGTTACGTTCAGACCTCTCTCGCCTGCGCGGGTCACGGCAAGTTTCACGCAGGGGGGGCCGACAAGCTGCACGATAAACGTCGTAGCGGTAACTATCATCACAATCGCATCCCCCATCGCCACCGCGCCGAGCTGCTGCTCGCCGAACCGCAATTCGGCCAGAATCGCCAATCCGATGGCCACCCCGGCCTGGCTGAAAAGGCAGAACCCCAGATACTTCCGCACTGAATCGGAGGCCTTTGCCCAGCGAGCGCCCAGGTACGCGCCAAGGAACTTGCCGGCCGATCGACCGAGCACATAAGCTCCCGCCAGCCCCCACAGCAGCCCCGACAGGCCACGAATCGACAGCCGCGCTCCCACGAATACAAAGAACAGGACGTAGATCGGCTGAGCGAACCGCTCGGCAATTTCGAACGTCTCCCGCGTGCGGTTGGGCGCAAGGTTTACCAGCGTCGCGCCGAGGGCCAGGGCCGCGAGGATCACGTCAAGGTCCAGCATCGTAGCCAGCCCCAGCACGAGTGTGAGCACGCCGATAATAAACGTCAGGTGCTTGCCGTGGTCATGAATGCTGCGGACAAGACGATTCAGCAATACGCCGGCGCCTGCCCCCAGCACGATTGAACCGCCTATCGCGACGCCTGTGCCGACCAAGCCGGACACCATTGATGTTTCGCCCGTGCCCGTCAGCAGCGAAGCGATGCTGGAAGCAACGCTGTAGAGCAGGAGCGCCAGACCATCGTCCAGAGCCACGATTGCGAGCACCGTCGTGGTCAGGATGCCCCTTGTTCTATACTCCCAGAGCACATCTACAGTTGCCGCCGGCGCCGTTGCCGAGGCGATGGCACCAAGCAGCAGGCCGAATGCAATCGAGTCGGCGGCTTTGGCGGTGGCGACGAACGTGATGCTCGTTACCAAGGCGCCCACCATAACCGCGGTTACAATACCCTCGGCGAGCAGAATCACCATCAACTTCCTGCCGTACTTTCGGAAAACACTCAGCCGAAGTTCGCCGCCGATCAGAAATCCGATGATGCCCAGCGCCAGAAGATTGAGGGGCAGCAAGGCTTTCAGGGTATCATCGTTAACGAGTTGAAATCCGGATTTGCCGACAACTACCCCGATGATGATGTAACCAACTACCTGGGGAACCCGAAGAAACTGGAAAAGCCGGCCGCCCACCGTGCCCGCCAGAATCGCGCTGCCGATCAGGAGCAGAACAGGAATGTGAGACACATGCATCAAGTTTCTTCCGCGGCCGCCGCCTCCGGCTCACCTTCCGCTCCCGTAAGCACGCTGTAGAATGTCTCGGCGTCGGAGCACCGCAGCAGTCTTCCGTTCAGAGCCTTGGCGCGGGAACTGATCACGGACAGCAGGCGCAAATATGCCGCGTGTTGACCCGTGGGCGCCGCAATCATGTATATCAAGTGCACGGGCTTGTCGTCGAGCGACGCATAGTCCTGGATACCCTCGGCGGAAATGCCTACCGCCATGACCAGATCACTCACGGAGCCGAGGCGCACGTGCGGCACGGCCAACCCAAGGCCGATACCAGTGCTCATCAGTTCCTCGCGCTCGAAAACGGCTTGCGCAAGTTCATCCTTGTCACGAATGCAGCGGCTCGTCGACAGGATATCAATGAGACGAAGCAGTGCCGCCTCCTTGTTCTTTTCCTCCAGGAAGCATATCCGGTCGCGCGAAAGAACCTTTCTCAGCAGATCGATCCTGCCTTTCGCCTTTTCACAGCTTGCCGCATCCATCTCAGTTCTCCCGTACCGGAGTTACAGATGTTGCTGCGATCCTACCGTTCGCAAGATCGCGATCGGCATCCGCAAGAATCTCCATAACGCTTTTCTTTGTCCGCACTTCCTTCATCGCGCCGAGCACCCCTGGCCGGCGAAAGAGAAGAGAGATCCGCGCAAGAAGCCGAAGATGGGCGGATTCACTGCCGGCGCAAGGCATGGCGAAGACATGCGTCTTGCCGCCGTCAAGAGCATCAAAATCTGTCCCGTGACGGCAAATACCCAGGACGATGCACGGCGGGGCGACAGGCGACGCTTCCGGCTCCCGTACATGCGGAATGGCGAGACCATTGCCGATTCCCGTCGAGACAACGTCCTCTCGCGCCGCCAGGCGTCGCACATATGCCCCCGCGTTGCTCACCAGGCCATCCTCCGCCAGAGGAGCCACAAGTTGCTCAAGAACGTCTTCCCGCCTTCCCGGTATCACTCGGAGAACGATTCTCTTGTTCGATATCAGCCGCGTCAGCGGGATAGCCTGCAGTTCCGTTCCGACCACGTCGAGAAGACTCGACGTCGGGGCGGAATGCATCCGCGCACTGAGCCAGTCATCGACGATAGCGCGGACAAAGCGCCATTGGTTGGACACTTTTACCCCCGGGAACTGGCCCGATTGCACCATGCGGATAATCGTCTTCTCGGAGACCTTTAGATAACCGGCAATCTCGGTCAGCGTCAGTATTTCATCTTTGTCCGGACCTTTGGCCATTCCGTTGCACCTCTTTCGGCCGCCGCGAGCGACCAAAAACCAAGCCCCGCCACAAGGTCAGGCGGACATCTTTCGCAATCGCATGTCGCACCGCCTCCGCGGCCCATTTGTCCGCCTTTGTCCTTTTTTGTCTATCTCTGGGCAGGCTACAGCACGCGTATCTTCATGTCAAGCCCACATCCTGCATCATGCCTTAAACCGCACGGCTTCATAGCAGATGCGCACGGCTTCCTTCTTCAGATCGTACTTGTTAAGCGCTTTGCGCAGCGCCGAGTTCTGGCCGGAGAAACTGACCATGCCGGTTGGCCTCGCGGTATCAGGCCGAAATACTGCCGTCCCTCCCTAAAGCGTCCTTCGGTTGGCAGACGCCAACAGCGAGATGTACCCGCCACCGGAGCAGCAAACGGAGAACACGGTGTCAGCGCCGGTCGGGCATTGACCCACCTGGCGGTGAAGATTGACCCACCGGCGGCGGGTGTCGGTGGCGGAGGAAGTTGACCGATCAGCGGCTATCCTGACGCGTTTGCTGCACGGGCTTCGAAGGTGGAAG
>Ga0180435_10000544_pt1 | contig 39724 bp, 29 predicted proteins | sample SS_ome_3_FD_132467 | JGI IMG/M metagenome (GOLD analysis project Ga0180435, IMG submission 132467) | Hypersaline lake sediment archaeal communities from the Salton Sea, California, USA - SS_3_S_1 metaG | ecosystem: Environmental > Aquatic > Non-marine Saline and Alkaline > Hypersaline >... | reverse complement strand
TCGTCTTACATACAAGATCCTGAGTTCTGATCCGGAGGGGATCATGAAACACTTGTTTGAAGATTTCGATCCTTCTTTTGTAGCAAGGCTTGCCCCCGGCGATATTATTTTGGCCGGTGAAAATTTTGGTTGTGGAAGCTCCAGAGAGCACCCGGCCGTTGGTCTTGCATATGCGGGAGTAGCTGCAGTGATCGTAAAATCTGTAAACAGGATCTTTTTCAGAGCCTCCATCAACCAGGGACTGCCGCTGATCGTGCTTCCGGAGGCCGTAGATGCTTACCGACCGGGTGAAGCTGTGAAACTTAAGCTGGCAGAAGGCCGGATCAGTGTCGGTAATAATACATTCCGCTTTGAACCACTGCCCGAAAAACTACTGGCTATCCTGCAGCGGAAGGGCCTGGTCAACTACCTGGCGGGTCAGTAGTAAATACTTTCCCTTTAAACGGATATTTATTATCTTTGCAGCGCTTTACGGTTCCGTAGCTCAGCTGGATAGAGCAACAGCCTTCTAAGCTGTAGGTCGAAGGTTCGAATCCTTCCGGAATCACAAGCCAATGTTAAGCCCAGCGCGATAGCGCCGGGCTTTTTTTCTGACACTTCGTTGAAAGCTCGCTTTCATAAGAAGGGGCAGAAAAAAAGCCCGAAATATTGCGCAGCAATATGGGGCTTAACAATGGCTTGCCGCATGGAGGACAAGGATCACGTAAGTAATCCTTACCATTAAATGAAGGAGATTTGCAGAAAAAAAGCCCGAAATATTGCGCAGCAATATAGGGCTTAACAATGGCTTGCCGCATGGAGGACAAGGATCACGTAAGTAATCCTTACCATTAAATGAAGGAGATTTGAAGAAAAACAAAAGAAATCAGAACTTGAATATCTTGCCGGTCTGGTACCCCAGATTGCTGGTTACGGTAATGATATAGAATCCATCCGGATAAGGCGACAGGTCGATATCTGCCACGCCATTTTCAACTCTTATGGTCAAAATCACTTTCCCCGAGGCGTCGATGACGTTGATTATAGAGGGACTGTCGAATCCGGACCTGACATGCAGTATGCCATCGGTAGGATTGGGAAACAATTTAAAGTCAAACGGATCCGGAGTGCTGAAAAAATCCTCTTCCTCTTCCTCTTCCTCTTCCTCATCTTCAACATCCTCGTCCTCTTTTTCCTCCTCTTCTTCAGCTTCTGCCAGGGTATAAAAGTAAAGTATACTGTCGGCCACCTGGAAATGAACTGAATCAGGTGATATATACCTGATTTCCTTCATGACATTGTTCTCCTCATCATATGAAAACAACAGTTTTTCATACACCGGACCGGTATTTGATTCTGTTGTTTTCGTTCGCATGGTATTCCTGTCCAGCTCGTCATAGAAAAACTGCAGTTGTTCCGCATGCTGCCAGTCTCCCTGTTCATTCTCCCGTGTGTCTGAATGGATCCAATGCAACAGATTTTGCTCCCTGTAAATATTCTGGTACCTGGTCTCAACAAGGTTCAACCGCTGACCAGCTTCTGACAGCTCCTTGCTTTCTGAGGAAAGTGAGCCAATGGAATCGTACTGATAGGCTTCCTTGTAAATGGCATTGTCAGGGTTGATTTCGCGCGGGATGTTCATGGTGTAGTCGGAAAGCTGATTGGCGGCATCGTAGGCATATTCTTCATTAACATCCAGGCGCGATGTATCATTCGCTGTCCGCCATTCTATATTTGAATCCCGGGTAAAAGAACCGCTTTCGTCATAATTATAGGTTTCCCTGATCAAGATGAAAAGATGCCTGATCTGGTCGTTCCAGCTGGATTTAAAAACCCCGGCTACCCGGCCGGATTCCTCATAAGTATACCTTGCCGTATACCCTGAAATATAATGATAAACATTGTCCTGGTAACGTTCAACAATTGAATCTAAAAAACTATTTTCGTCAAAATAAAAGTACCTGCTGCTGACATTTGGCTCCTGCTGGTCTTCCCTAAATTCGAAATGTATAACAGAATCCAGTGCTTCCATGGCACACATGGCTTCAAAGCTGGTGATACCGGATGTGCATTCTGCATTTTCTTCAAACGCAATCGTCTCACTTTCTGGTAATTGCTGATTAAAACAGGGCAATACAATCACACTTAGCAAGATGCTAATTAAGATGGTTTTATTCATATAGAATTGTGCTGCAATTCTTACTTTCGGACGCTAAAATAGGCAACTATAGTTTTATTTGACGAAATGTTTTGTTAAAAGTTTCATTCATTCGTCAAAATGCCCTGCAATGCTTGTCAACAAACGATTGTCTAAAACAGGAACTTGGCATTTTTTCTGCTGATCATATTTAAATTTTGATTATTATTGATCTTTAGAACTGCTGATCATATCCTGTCAGCGCTGTTTTTTTTAAAATACAGAACCTCACAAACTTCAGCATATGAATTATGCCAGCAAGATTTCCTTTTTCCTTTTTTTTATACTGCCCGTGTTTCAATTTTCGGGATGCAACATGGACCGAAGCAATAAAAAATCATCCAGGGAAACGGTTACCGATATTGACGGGAAGATATACCAGACCGTGAAAATCGGGAAACAGGTGTGGATGGCAGAGAATCTTGCAGTAACACAATACAACAACGGGGAGTCCATTCCGGAAGTGACAGATGCTTCAACATGGTACAGGCTTGAATCCCCTGGCTTCTGCTGGTACAACAATGATTCTGCGCGATTCGGAAAAGCATACGGGGCATTATATAACTACCATGCAATCCAGTCAGGCAGATTATGCCCGGATGGCTGGCGCATTCCCACATCTGACGATTACAAGACCCTGCTCAGCCACCTGGACCCTTCCTCTGATTTCGTTAAACACGAAGCGAGCAGTATTGCAGGGGGTAAAATGAAATCCCGGGACTCCGCTTACTGGGCGCCGCCCAATGTGGAAGCCTCCAATGAAAGCGGGTTCAGTGCACTGCCTGGCGGTTGCAGATCCTATGCCGGCAATTTCTCCATGGCGGGCTCCTTCGGATACTATGGTGCTGCTGACAATAACACCTCCCTGGCCCTCCGTTCCGCCACCGGCAGTGCTTTTTTGCGTGACAAGGTGTCGGGATATGTAGGTGTTTCGGTGCGCTGCATAAAAGAGGACTAAGTTTTATATATTTAAATTCTACCAGAAAAGGGAGCATGACATGAACAGCATTTCAAATCACCGGATGAGTAAAAAGGTATTTTCAAATACTATCCTGGTAGCATTGTTCATTCTCCTTTCAGGTGTTTCGATGTCCGGCCTTAAAGCACAGATTACCTTGTCCGGTGTAGTGAGAGATGCAGAATTCAAGGCAGGCATTCCTGGTGCAATTGTAACAGAAGGATATACTGAGAACAGAACACATACAGATGCCGTCGGGGGGTTCAGTCTGAAGGTGCCGACACATACGAACCTGACATTGGTGATAACGCGCAGTGGATTTGAAACAAAGGAGATACCTGTCATAACAGCAAATACGTCCATCTACATTGGTGAAATAGCCATTCAATCGGATGAATTGAACCTGGTGGAAATCTACAAATTGGCTGACCGTGCGGTATTTCGGGATCCGGTGACCTGGTCCGGCCAGGATGGAAGCGATCTCAGTATTATGCAGGGGATGCTTCAACCGTCAGCCCACCTGCATCATATTCCGGGTGTATACGCCACTCAGAAGGGCAGTATATATGGTGAAACAAAGTTGAATATCAGGGGATTCGGACAGGAGCACATTGCAGTCATTCTGAACGGTGTACCAATGAATGATCCTGGTGTAAGGACCTATTCCTCGTCTGGCCGGGATGGTTTCCTGGAGAATGCATCTACGTTCCAGCTGCAGAAAGGAACGAGCCGTGTGCAGCATTATTCTCCCTTTGGAGGAGGCACCATGAACTATATTACTGAATCGGCAAGTCAGCAGGCAGGCGGAAACGCAGGCTTTGAATATGGTGCAGGCAACTACATGCATGCAACAGCGACCTTGCATACCGGTCTCCTGAATGATAAATTTGCCCTCAGCGTGAGTGGTTCAGGAAAAACTTATGATGGTATCATCAATGCTGCCTGGACAGATGCCTGGGCCTATTATTTCACCATGACCTATGCAGCTTCAGACAAACACAGATTAGAAATGTATGCCATGGGTGCACCGCAGCGTCACGGGCAGGCAATACAAATGCAGCATGTAGCCGCTTACAGTCATAACTTTGCCGAGGAGCTGGGAGTTCCCCAGGAAATCCTGGACGCCATCCCTCGGTCTGATATCGGCAGGTATTATAACCAGGGGTTCAACCAGGTTGATCCAGCTTATATGGGACAGCAATATTGGAATGGAAAAAGTCACAGCAGGTATGCTTCGGATTTTATCAATGAAAATGAGCACTATTCACATGCTCCAATTGGGCAAATCAACTGGTATGCAGACTGGTCGGAGCGTGTCTCACAACAAACAACCATTTATTATTCCGGACTGAAAGAAGGAAGTTCTGGTGTTTCTGGCAGCGTGAACCTGGATTATTCCGGCCCCTCGGCATTTATTGATTACAATTCAACAATTGCAGAGAACCAGGCGAAATCCGCTTCAGAAGGAATTCTTAATAATTCTGTACGCGAACAAACATCTGTGGGTGCGATTTCACGGTTGAATTTTCAATTTAGCGAACAGTTCAACAGTTCGCTGGGACTTGATCTCAGCAGTTCCAGCATCCAGCGGTACCAGGAAGTCAGGGATCTTCTGGGCGGTAATTATTACATTTTCAGCGGAAATGAATTTGATGACCCTACAGATGAAGAGAAGCCATTGGGCGGCATCATCGGATATCATCATACCGACCAGATTCAAAGGTTTGGTATTTCGGGCGATATTGAATATACCGGAAAAAGACTCGCTGTTTTTGCAAGCGGTGCATTTTCCATGGCAAATTACAGCAGCACCAACCATTTGCGGCGCGATATGGATAATCCCGATCAAAATTATAAAATTGCACCTGGTGTCTCGCCCGGTTTTCAGATTAAATCAGGCATCAGCTACCGTATATTCGATGACCTCCTGATGTATGGAAACTACAGCTTTATATCAAGGGAGCCCGACAGCAGGTTGTTCCTCAATTCCCCCTGGCAATCGGTTGCGGGAAATCCTTCCAATGTTTCCATGAAAGGCTTGGATGGAGGCATACGTTATAGATTCTCCCCGGAAAACGGCTTTGCAATCAGTGTATATGATTACTCGCTGATCAACAGTTCACTTACACAGGAATTCAGTGACCAACTCAATCATGTCTACCTGCTTCATATCTCAAACATCAGTCAACGTCACAGGGGCATTGAACTGGAAGCAGATTTTCAGCCAGTAAGGTTCTTTGGGATTGAAGCAAATGCCTCGCTTGGCAGCTGGGTATATGCTGATGATGCGACCGGCACGCTGGTGAGCATTCCTGAAGGGAATGGAACCGGGATTGATTACACATTCAGGACCAGGGATCTCAGGACAGGAGGTGCTCCCCAGCTTCAGATTGGTGGGGTATTGTCTGTATACCCGCTAAAACATTCTTATATCAAGGCCAGTTTCCGTTTGTACGGTCAACATTATTCCACCTGGAATCCGGCAGGTGCGCTGAACATCGAAACGCAAGAAACCTGGGAGATACCGGAATACTATCTTATTGATCTGCATGCAGGTTACACCCTGGTGATGAATGCACGTTACCGCATTTCCCTCAGGGGACATGTTTTCAACCTGCTGGATGAGTTATACGTTCAGGATGCAATCAATAATGGCGCTTTAAGTGAGCTGCCCGGAGATCAGCTGGAATATGCCAATACGGCTGGCGCGGCCAGGGTGTTCATTGGGCTTCCAAGAACTTTCAGTGCAGGAATACATGTTACTTTCTGATCGTTTATGACAGCGCCGGGTCGTTTTATTGCCTGTCGCCCTGGCTGAGGTAATTCACCAATCCGTTGCATTCGAGGATCTGCATCAGTTTTTCCGGGAGGGGTCGGAAGGCAAATTCCCTGCTGCCGATTTTCACCAGTCCCTTGTCGGGCGCAACACTTACCGTATCACCCGGAATAAATGCCTTTACTGCTTCAGGCAGGACGATCAAAGTGAGTCCCTGGTTGATGGCCGCCCGGAAGAAAATACGGTTGACAGATTTTACAATCACAGCCTTTACCCCTGCATGCGCAAGTCCCACCGCAGGATGTTCGCGCGAACTGCCGCAGCCAAAATTCTCCCCGGCAAGAATGATGTCACCCTGCCGGACCCCCTGTGCAAAATTCGGGTCAAAATCCCCGAACAGGTGTGCCATGATGGCCTCAGGATCAGAACTGTTCACCTGGTAGGTCAGGTGACCTGCGAACATCTGGTCCGTATTCAGATTGTCCACATCGGCATAATTCCAGACATTGCCCACCCGGCGGTTGTCAGATTCAGCAATCGATATTTCACCAGGCTGTGGCCGGGTGAACGGATATTTCTCAGAACCATTCGCAGGTCTTGGATCCGTGATCTTACCGCGCAGGGCCGACATGGCCACAACCGCTGGTGAAGCAAGATATATTTCTGCATTTTTGTTGCCCATTCTTCCCGGGAAATTGCGGTTGGCCGTCGAGATCACTTTGGTACCGTCTGCAGGAATACCCTGTCCTGTCCCAAGGCAAGGTCCACAGGAAGCACTCAGCACATTGGCTCCTGCTTCCAGGAATGTAGTGATCAATCCTTCATTGATGGCCTGCAGGTAAATAGCCCTGGAAGCGGGTATAACAAGCAACTGAAAACCCTTGCTTACCTTTTTGTCCTTCAAAATGGCTGCAGCCGCCCTCAGATCTTCGATCCTCCCGTTTGTACAAGTACCGATCACTCCCTGGTGCACATCCTCTCCTGCCATTTCAGCCACCGACCTGATATTGTCCACCTGGTGTGGTGCTGCCACGAGCGGGTATACTTCGGGCAGGTCGACGGAAATTTCCCTGGTATACTTCGCATCCGGGTCTGCCCATACCCCATCGCATTCCTCACCAAGAAAATCGGTTAACCGTTCATCAACGGGAAAGACTGCGTTCTTGGCACCCATTTCAGATGCCAGGTTGGCCAGGGTCATACGGTCCGCTACAGACAAGTGTCTCACACCTTCGCCGTGAAATTCTATGGAAAGGTAATTGGCCCCGGCAGACCCCAGTATGCCGATGATCCATAATGAAAGGTCTTTTCCGCAGACGCCGCGCTTCAGAGCACCGTTCAGGGTAATCTTCAGCGTTTCAGGGACCCGGAACCAGGTTTCTCCCTTTTTCCATATCCCGGCAGTTTCGGTCCTGTCGATGCCTGCTGCCATTGCGTTGAATGCCCCTGCCGTGCAGGTATGACTGTCGCTTCCTACGATCACCATTCCGGGCCTTGCATGATTGGCCATCAGCTGGTGGCAGATTCCATCTCCCGCATCGTAGAACCGTTTTACTTTGTTCTCCTTCACAAACTCCCGTATGCGCTGGTAGCTGGATGCAACAGATGCAGTGGTGGGCGGGGCGTTATGATCCAGCACCACCATCAGCTGGCCTGGATCCCATACTTTCTCACCCCCCATCTTTCGAAAAGTTTTCTCGATACTTGCCGTATTGTCGTGGGTAAGGACAATATCCGGTTTCCGGAACACAATCGAACCAGCGGGTGCACCGAAAATTTTTTCAACAAATGTTGGCATGGGCAGAAGTGTTTGTTACATGAGTTTGATTCCGCATTTCCGGCAGTGATCAACCATTTCTCCGGGCCAGATGGCAGATTGTACTTCACCGATATGTGCCTTCTGAAGATACACCATGGCGGTGCGGGACTGACCGATGCCTCCCCCGATTGCTGAAGGCAGCTCACCATCGATCAGCCTGCGGTGAAACAGCAGTTCCAGCCTGTCCTGGTCACCGGTGATTTCCAGTTGCCTGACCAGTTCTTCCTCGTCAACACGAATCCCCATGGAGGACAATTCGCAGGCCGACTCGAGCACTTTGTTCCAGATGATGATATCCCCGTTCAGTCCTTTAAAGCCCTTTTCCGTTTCTGTTGTCCAGTCATCATAATCAGGGGACCGAAGATCGTGGGGCTTCCCATCCGGGAGCATTGCACCTATCCCGATGATAAATACAGCGCCATATTTTTCGCAGATTTTGTCTTCCCGCTGTTTTGGTGTCAGATCGGGATACATCTCATACAGCTGCTCTGCATGGATGAATGTGATCTCCTCTGGCAGTTGCGGCCTGACCTGCGGAAACAGGCTGAACAGGTAAAATTCTGTCCGTCTGATCGTTGCATAGATCTGCCGCACCACCTTCTTCAGGTAATCCAGGTTTTTCTCCTCTTTGGTGATCACCCGCTCCCAGTCCCACTGGTCGACATAGACACTATGCAGGTTGTCCAGTTCCTCATCTTTCCTCAGTGCATTCATATCGGTATAGATCCCATTACCGAGTTCAATGTCGTAATCACGCAGCATCATGCGTTTCCATTTTGCAAGGGACTGTACGACTTCTGCCTCCTGGTCCCTCATGTCCTTTATTTTGAACTCGATGGGTTCTTCCACTCCCCTGAGGTTATCATTCAGTCCTGTAGAGCTAAGCACAAAAAGAGGCGCTGTAACTCTTCTCAGTCTCAGTTCAGAAGAGAGTCCGATTTCAAAATGCTCTTTCATCATTTTGAGGGCTGTTTCCGTTTGTTTCAGTCCAAGCAGGGACTTATAATTGTCTGGTATGATTAGTCTCATGGTCTTCTTTTTTTTAAAATAATCCGTTGTTTCTGTATATTTCCATTTGTACTTCTGAAAAAGGTTGAAGCTTCAGTGTCCTGTTGTCTTTGAGCTGCGTTATGGTACCTGTTTCAAAGTTCACATGCACCTGGTCGCCTGTCTTCACCCCAAGCTGTTCCAGGTCCAGTCCGGCAAGTATGGGGAAAGCTGAATTAATCGCATTGCGCTCGTAGATGGCTCCAAAAGAGGTCGCTATGACAGCGGCGATACCCAGTGCCCTGAAGCAATCCACAGCCTGTTGCCTCGAGCTTCCCGCCCCGAAATTCTTACCAGTCAGGATGATGTCACCTGGTGTTGCCTGCATTGCAAAATCCTTGTATCCTTCCAGGTTTCCAAAAGCATGGGCAGCCATTTCGCCTGGTTCGGTGATGGCCAGGTGCCGGTTATGAAAGATCATATCGGTATCGATGTCATCTTCATTGATCACCCATACCTTGCCTTTGACTTCAAGGGGTTTGCCTTCACGGGCACCGGCTTTTTTATGTGCAGCAGCGGAGGATTTTTTTCTCTCAACCGGGCGGAGGGGTATCTCATTCGGTATCCTGTCGGGAGTGGTAATGTAACCTGCCACTGCTGATGCCGCCACCACGTCAGGTGCTGCGAGGTAGACTTCGCCCTGTCCCTGTTTTCCGGGAAAGTTCCGGTTCCCTGTACTGATGGTCACTTCTCCGGGACCATTTTGCCCCACCTGTCCTGCTGCACATCCTGCACATCCTGCGTTGGAGATCATTGCCCCCGACTCCCTGAGGTCTTCAATAATCCCGGCTTCCAGGGCCTGTTGCCATACCATATCCGTTGCCGGCACGATCTTCAGCACCACACCCGGGGCGACTTTCCTGCCTTTCAGGATACATGCCGCCATCTCGAGGTCACCTATGCGGCCATTTGTACAGCTCCCGATGAAAGCAGAATCAATCCAGACCGGGGCATCCGGGACCAGTGCAGTATCGTGGGGTTTCCCAGGCAGGGAAACCAGTTTTTTGAATGTTGTGACGTCAAGTTGTTCAACGCGATCGTAGGCTGCATCATCGTCGGCATACACCGGATTGATCTTCTGCCTGGCTCTTGATTCACAATACCTGATCACATCCCTGTTGGGAGGGAAGAGAATAATGATTGCTCCAAGTTCTGTTGCCATGGAGGAGATGGTGATGCGTTCATCCAGTTGCATTTTATCCACCACATCGCCATACAATTCCACTGAATATCCGAGCAAAGCATTGGCGCCAAACTGGTTGAGCAGGTTCAGCACGATGTCCTTGGCAGTGATGTGCCCTGCACGTTCGCCCTCCAGAATGATCTTCGCTGATGGAGGGACCTTGAACCATATTTTTCCCTTGCTCCAGGCAGCGGCAATATCCCTGTCGCCCATCCCCTGTCCGAATGCTCCCACAGCACCCAGGATATTTGCATGTGAATCGGTGGATATAGCTGTTGTCCCGGGGAATGCGAGGCCTTCTTCAATGAGTATATGGGTTCCGATGCCTTTGTTGATGTCATACACCCTGATCCCGTTCTCCCGGGCAAAGATCCTGCATTTATGCTGGTTGGCTGCATATTTCTGATCCGATCCGGTAGGGTTGCAATCGAAAGTAAAAAATGTTTTTCCAGGGTCATGTACAGGGAGCTGATGATCCTGGATATTCCTGACCACATTGGCTCCGCCAAAATCGCGTGCGACCCTGGCATCGATCTCAACATCGACGATATCTCCCGGACGAACACTTTGGATGCCTGCATGATCGGCAAGTATCTTTTCAATCAGAGTGGATGCCATTTAAATGCAATTTTGAATTGTAAAGATACAACGGGAACTGTCACATCAAATGTATTTTACAACACTTCCGCTGCATCTTAAAACAACGCTGCACAGCTTCATCGGGGTTCTGATGGCAAAGATGTGAAAATTTCGTATACGTCCACTACGGCCTTTTTCCAGGTGCGACAAAACACCAGATAATTCATATAAATAGCCCCGGGGGTCGGTCATGCATGCTGTATTTCCATCATTCCTTTTATCTTTGCGGCCATGACTGCTCATCCCAATATACCCAGGCTGTATATTATCAAGATTGCCAAGTGGTTCATGCTGTACATGCCTGTTGTTGTGCTCTTTTACGAAAGCAATGGCCTGAAGATGAAAGACATCATGGTATTGCAGGCAATCTACTCCATTGTCATTGTCATCCTCGAGATTCCTTCCGGATACCTGGCCGATGTCTGGGGACGGAAGCGCACCATGCTGCTGGGTGCCGTGATGGGTGTAGCGGGATTTGTCATCTACGGATTCAGCTTCGGATTCTGGGGATTCCTGGTGGCTGAGATCATTCTCGGAATCGGACAAAGTTGTGTTTCGGGTGCAGATTCGGCCATGTTGTACGATTCGCTGTTGGAACGCAAACAGCAGCGAAGGTACAGCCGTTTCGAGGGCCGGATCACCTCACTTGGGAATGTTGCCGAAGCTGCTGCAGCATTGCTGAGCATTGGACTGGTCACCATATCGCTGAGAACCCCTTACTACGGGCAGATCCTGGTAGCAGCGATCGCGGTTCCTGCGGCCCTGACCCTGCGGGAACCGGTACGCCATAAACAATTGATCAACAAGGATTTCAGGGAGATTCTCGATGTGTCCAGATTTGCCTTGTTCGGAAGCAGGATTCTCAGGAGAAATATCCTGTTTTCGGCTATTACAGGATGTGCCACCCTTACCATGGCGTGGTTCGCACAGAAGTTTTTTGAATTTAACGGGATTGATAAGGTATGGTTCGGGCTGCTTTGGGCTGCACTCAACCTCACTGTCGCATTTGCTTCCTTCTTTGCCTACCGGATCGAATCCTTCCTGCAGCCGAAGGGAACAATTATCCTCATCAGCCTTGCCATCCCCCTGGGCTACCTGGCGCTTTCCTTTTCCGGACTGGTATCCGGACTCATCATCCTGTTCTCATTCTACCTGGTAAGGGGTTATGCCACGCCGGTGCTGAAAGATTACATTAACCGGGTGACCGGGTCGGAAGTGCGGGCCACGGTGCTATCCGTCAGGAATTTCATTATCAGGATCAATTTCTCGGTCGCCGGACCGCTGCTGGGATGGGCCAATGACATGTACGATTTGCCAACGGCACTCATGCTGGGCGGCATCATCTTCCTGATCCTGAACGTATTCACCGGGATCCTATTCCTGGCCATGCGGGGGACCATGAACGACAAGGTGCGTTATATTTCCAGGACCAGGCCATCGTAGGCAGCCTGCATGCCAACGGGCAACTCCTTTTCGAAGGCTTCTGTGCGCCCCATCTGGTGCGATATATGGGTAATATATCCATGAGTGGCCCCCAGCTCCTTGTAAAGAGCAGCAGCTTCAGAAAGGGTGAAATGCGAGTGGTGTTTTTCCCTGCGCAGCGCACCGATCACCACATGGTTGAGCCCGGTCAGTTTTTTCTTTTCTTCTGCTGAAATGAAATTGGTATCCACAAGGTACGCAAAGTTCCCGATCCTGAATCCCAGCACCGGGATATCTGCGTGCTGCATCCGGATGGGTACAAAGCGGATCCCTTCAATAGAAAACGGCTCATCCGAGATTTCATGCAGGATGACATTTGGAACGCCAGGATATTTATCTTCAACAAAGACATATGGAAATGAGATCCGGATGGAACGCAGCACCCGTTTTTCACCATACAGGTCCATGGATTTTCGCTGCAGGAAATTAAACGACCTGATGTCATCCATCCCAGCAATGTGGTCGCGGTGTTCGTGGGTATATATAACGGCATCAAGACGCGTAACCTTTTCCCGGAGCATTTGCTGCCTGAAATCGGGTCCCGTATCGAGTATTACAGCATTTTCACCGTTTTGCACGAGAATTGAGGACCGGAGGCGGTTGTCGTGTGGGTCGGCCGAGGTGCATGCGTGGCACTGGCAGCCAATCACCGGCACCCCCTGGGAAGTTCCTGTACCTAGAAATGTGATCTTCAACTTGTAATTTATTCTGGGTGAACCCGAAAATAGTCATTTTACCCGGAAGGGGAATGAAATATATGAAAACTGTGTTATTTTTAAGAAAAAAATGATGGCTGGGAACCTTTACCTGGTCCCGAACTCGCTCGGGAGCACCGATACGGATGATTTTTTGCCTGCAAATTTCAAACCGGTGATTACCGGGCTCAGGTATTTCGTTGTTGAAAACATCCGTAACGCACGGCGCTACCTGAAATCGATCGATCAGCAGATCGATATCGATGCAATCACGTTTTTTGAGCTGAACAAGCACACAGATGCTGCTGCGGTGCCTGAATTTCTGCGCCCGGCAATGGAAGGAAGTCATCTTGGCATGATCTCTGAAGCGGGGCTTCCCGGCGTGGCTGACCCCGGGGCCTTGCTGGTGAGCCTGGCGCATCAGAAACAGATTCGTGTTATTCCGATCACCGGTCCCTCCTCTATGTTCCTGGCGCTCATGGCTTCCGGCTTCAATGGCCAGCAATTTCGTTTTTCAGGCTATCTTCCTGTTCAGAGAAATGAACGCATTCATGCGATCAGGCAACTGGAGCGTCTCACCGAGGAAAAGAATGAAACGCAGCTTTTCATGGAAACCCCTTACCGCAACAATGCCTTGCTTGCTGACCTGTGCAGTGCCTGCAAGGACCAGACCATGCTATGTATTGCGGTTGACCTGACCATGGAAACGGAGATGATCAGGACCGCGCCGGTGGGTTGGTGGAAAAAGAAAAAGCCGGACCTGCACAAGCGTCCGGCTGTATTTCTTCTTGGCAACACCTGATGGGATCAGTCCTTTTCCGAATCGGGAACGTTCTTTGTCACCTCGATATCAAACAGGAGAGCTTCATAAGGCGGAATAGCATTTTTTCCAGTACCGGAAGCCTTGGTGCCTTCTTCGCCGTAGGCCAGCTCGTGCGGGATCAGCAATTGCCCGGTACCACCGTACCTGAAATACTTCAGTCCAAGGTCCCACCCCCTGATCACATCGCCTTCGCCAATGGTGACCGACATGCCTGATGCTTCTCCCTCATTGCTGTCAAACACCCTGCCGTCGAGCAACTGTCCGGTATAGAACACCTCCACATTATTGCCGTCGGCAACTTGTGCTGAATCTCCAGCCACACCAGGAATATAATACATAACTGACGCGGTCTCGCTGTCGCGAATGGGATATGCTGTGGGGTTTGCTGCCAGAAACGAATCGATCTTCATCTGTTCCCAGGCAACGGGATCTCCGATCACCTCCAGCAACTGTACGTCGTACATGAGTGACTCGAATTTTCCAATATTGCCAAGCCCTTCTGCGCCATAACCCAGGTCACTTTTGAAGATAAGACGGGAGATGCCTCCAACTTTCATCATTGAAAGTCCTTCTCTCAGTCCTTCCATCTCCGTACCATGCTGGTACTTGTATGGTCCGTACAATACGCCGCTATTAAAAAGGTTATAATCCCTGGCCCATTCCTCATCATAGGTATCCACAACTGTCTCGTCAGGAATGGTATAGGCTAGGTAGTTGATCAGCACCCAGTCACCTGAATCGGGAGACGCATCGGAGCCTTCCTCATATTCGATATAGTAAAGACCACTTTCCGTGGGTTGCAGGTTGGGGTAGTTCGCATCCATGTATAGTTGGAAATAGCGGTCTTCCTCTTCGATGAATGCTTCAGAATCGAATTCTTCCTGGCATCCGGTGACCGGCAACAGGAAGGCCAGTATCCATATTTTTCTGAACAGGTTCTTTTGCATGTTGATATAAATTTCTGAAATCAGTTACAAATCTACACAGAGTCTGCCAATAATCTGCAGTGGCCGAATCATATTGTTGTTGTCCAGGGTGTGTGAAAACCATAAAACGCAGTATACTAATCTATTCGATGACTCAAAAAAATATCAGTATAATACATTTTCCTGGCATTACGGACTTCCACTACCGACAGTTAACTACAGATGCACCAATGGATAACAAGGTTGCGTATTTCTGTTATCTTTTTACTTCGAGCACTTCTGCTGTGATCAATAAAACGGCAGAACCAGGAATACATTGTCCATCGCCGAAATTTCCATGTGCCAGGTAGGGCGGAACCAGGAACCGGGCACTTCCTTCTTCGTGCATCAGCGCCAGTCCTTCCTCGAGGCCTGATTCGATGTTCCCCTTCCCTGAAATGATTTTTTTCGGATCTTCGCTACCGGCCGCATAGCAGACTTTGCCGTTCAGCAACCTGGTCTGGAAAGTGTACACAACCAGCTTATCCTTTTCAACGGCAGGACCGTTGCCGCGATGAAGAATTTCGTACCACAATCCCGTGGAAGTCTCTGTCATCTCCCATCCTGCCCTTTCAGCAAAAGCCATGATATGTTCCCTGTGCCGCTCGCGCATGTACTGGTTGGTTTCGATGAGCGAACGGTTCACTGTTGTGCTGTTTGCATCGACGCGCTCCTGCACCGGCGGCTTGCAGGATGTCAGCAGCGAAAAAACCACAAGAAGGAAAACCGGAAGATTATTGAAGTTCATCTTTAAATTCTGACAGAATTGATTCAAATTTTTCAATCGTTTTATCGAGGGGCAGATCATATTCACCACCTGCAGCATTGATATGGCCTCCGCCCCTGAAATATTTTGCAGCCAGGTGGTCCACCGAAAAATCGCCTTTGGAACGCAGGGAAATCTTCACATGGTCCTTTTTCTCGATGAACAGGGCTGTTAAACGTATCCCCTTGATGCTGAAGGGGATATTTACAAACCCTTCGGTATCTCCTACCTGGTGATTGAATCGCTTCAGCTCTTCACGGGTAAGACTGATATAGGCAGCGTGGTATTCCGGAAGCACCACCATTTTCTCCGACATGCAATAGCCCAGGAGTTTCATCCGTTCCTCGGAGTAGCTGTCGTATACATTGGTAAATATCTGGTCCTTATCGACTCCCGCCGTTACCAGCTCTCCAGCAATATTAAAGATCTCTGCATAGGAGGAACCGTACCTGAAATTCCCGGTATCTGTCATGATTGCAACATACAGGCAGGTGGCAATCTCCTTGTCGAGAAAACCTGATCCGTCGATCTCTTTCATCAGCAGGTAGATCATTTCACCGGCAGAGCCTCTCCACGATTCTGAAATGACAACATCGGCAAAGTCAACCGGGTTTTCATGGTGATCGATCAGGATACGCAAGGCTTTTGATTCATTGAACTCATTCTCCAGTTTTCCCATGCGTCCCGGATCGTTGAAATCGACCAGGAAAATGGTGCCGGCGTTGCTGACCGACTTTTTGCATGCCTCACTGTTGTTCTTAAAGGTCATCACATTGTCGAACCCGGGCATCCAGCGCAGAAAATCGGGTACCTCGTTCGGAATGATTACGTCAACGGGCACTCCTTTTTTCTTCAGGTATAATGCAAGTGCATTGCTGGACCCGATGGCATCCCCATCCGGATTGATATGTGAGATCACCACCACCGGCTCCTTCTGCTCAATTACCGTCCTGATTTTTTCTTTGGCCTGCTTGTTCAGCATTACATATTATATATTAGGAAGTTATACCCAAATCAAACCCCAAAAGTAAAAAATATATCCATTGGGCTTAACAAATCTTACCTATATTTGTTAAGGAGTCTATATCAGAAAAACGAAGGAACATGACTGGAAATATTACATTTACAATGATCAAGCCTGCAGCCGTTGAAAGTGGTTACACCGGCGCCATCCTCCATATGATCACTGAAAACGGGTTCAGGATCAGTGCTCTGAAGCAGCTTCAGATGACCCGTAAAGATGCAGAGACATTTTATTTGGTGCACAAGGATCGTCCCTTTTACAGCGACCTGGTTAAATTCATGAGTTCGGGACCGATCGTGGCTGCTGTCCTGGAGAAGGAAAATGCCGTGGAGGAATACAGGAAGCTCATCGGCTCCACCGACCCTGAGAAAGCTTTGGATGGCACCATCCGTAAATTGTTTGCGAAATCAGTTCAGCAAAACGCAGTGCACGGTTCTGATTCTGATGAAAACGCGGCCATCGAGGCTGCTTTCTTTTTTGCAGAAAGGGAACGTTTCTGACGCAGTCGCATCCGCATTCCGGTTACCTGATAACCACATCATCGATTACCTCAGCGCCGGCGGTTTCATTGAGTCTTTTGACAATATCCCCTTTGATCATGGAGAGTTCATTTCGCATCACGGAAGAGTGAATCTTCACGAAGAGTTTACGATCCTTAATGTAGATGGACCTGGTTGCCAGGGCAACGCTTTTGCCAAGCAGGGTGTTCCATGCTTTGGTGATACGGTATTCGGCCAGTCCGTGTTGCAGGTTGTTGGCCCGGACAAAATCATCCAGCAGGGACCCTATTTTTTTTTCCTTTTTACGTTCCATCGCTAAGGCTGCTGAAGGATATTTCCTTCTTTTGCTATATTGAATACACGGTGTGCAGCGGGAATTTCCCTGAGAATGTCCATCATTCGCGTTTCGTTGGTATCGGTGATAAAAATCTGCCCGAAGCGGTTCTCAGCAACCAGCTGTATGATCTGCTTTACCCGGAATGCATCGAACTTATCAAACACATCGTCCAGCAGCAGGATGGGTGTATTCTGCATTGTTTCCTGCATGAATTCAAATTCTGCCAGTTTCAATGCCACCAGGTAGGTTTTTTGCTGTCCCTGTGATCCGGTTTTTTTCAGTGGATGGTCGCCCAGGTCCATGCTGATATCGTCCTTGTGTATGCCGGTGGTGGTATATTGTACGATCAGATCCTTCTGGCGTGAAGATCGCAGTGCAGCTTCAAAATCATTTTCCATCAGCTGCGAAAAGTAGTTCAGTTTCACCTCTTCCTTGTTGCCTGAAACATGTTGGTAATAACGCTGAAATACCGGGGTAAGCCGGTCCACAAAATCCCTCCTTGCCTGGTAAACAGGTTCCCCGTATTGAACAAGCTGGGCATCCAGCACTTCTAGTACATCGCGAGATGCAATGCTGTTGCTGTTATCTTTGAGCAGCTTATTTCGTTGCGTCAGTATCCGGTTGTAGGAGATCACATTTTCCAGATAGATCCTGTCGTACTGACCGATCACACCGTTCATCCATTTACGACGTTCCTCGCTTCCACCCTGTATCAGGATATAATCTGCAGGTGAGATCATCACCAGCGGAATCAGCCCGATATGCTCTGCCAGCCGTTTGTAGTCCTTCTGGTTGCGCTTGAACTGCTTCTTCTTATTTCTGCGTATACTGCAATAGATGGTCTCCTCTTTTTCCTTGCGGTTAAAAACACCCTGGATCACCGAAAATTCAGCATCATAGGAAATATTCTGTGTATCCACCGGGTTCAGGTTGCTTTTGCACAGGGCCAGGTAATGGATCGCATCAAGCAGGTTGGTCTTCCCTACCCCGTTCTCACCTACGAAACAATTGATTTTGGAGCTCAGCTCCAGGTCGGCCTGCGCGTAATTCTTGAAATTTATTACCGATAGTTTCTCTAAATGCATGATCATGTGTTCGATTGAACAAATGTAAGGGATATTGAATGAAAAAACGATTTGCGGGTTGATTATCGCATAACTTTTTCTGAAGAACATAAGCAAATTTGGGAAAAACCATTACATTTGCGGTGGTTAAAAAAAATGTAAAAAAATCATATCAAATGGCCAAGAAACAAAAAGAGGTTCAAGGAGATAAGAATCTTGGTAATATTGAATCAGCATTATCGCGTACTGAACTATTCATTGAGGATAACCAGAAGATGCTCACCAATATACTGCTGGGTATTCTTGCGGTTGCGCTGCTTGTCATCGCAGGGAATCGTTATATCCTGAAGCCGAAGAGCATGGAAGCTGCAGCCAGCATGTACATGGCAGAACGTTATTTTGAGCGTGATTCATTCAACCTGGCGCTGAATGGGTATGGCACCTTCCCTGGATTTCTCGACATTATGGACGAGTATTCCATTACCAAATCGGCAAAACTGGCCAGGTATTATGCCGGCATTTGCTACAAAGAGCTGGGAGAATATGAATCAGCTGTCGATTATCTTTCCAAATTCAGGACCAGGGACATGATGGTTGGTGCTGCAGCCAGCAGTTCGCTTGGCGATGCATACACAGGACTGGGTGACTTCAGCAGGGCAGTCAAGACTTATCTTGATGCTGCCAGCAAATATGAGAATAGTTTCACCACGCCCATATTGCTGAAAAAAGCAGGTATTGTTTACGAAGAACAGGGTGATCTGCAAAAAGCGCTTGAGGTTTATGAACGTATCGGCAAGGAATATCCTGATTCAGCTGAAGGACGCGAAATGAAGAAATACATCGGACGGGTGGAAGCGCGTCTTGAAACGATGTAGATCCTGCGTACAAGAATTTTATAAAGTATCAGCCCCACGCTGATACTTTTTTTTTAATCCACATTCAAACAATGCAACTATGGCTACCAGTTTAAAAAACCTTTCCTCCTATGACCCGGCGAAGGTTCCTGATGCATCAGGAATGAAATTTGGAATCGTAGTTTCCGAATGGAATGAAGAAGTCACTGCGGCACTTGCAGAAGGAGCTGTGAATACGCTCAAAAAGCATGGATGTCCGCAGCAAAGTATATTTGTGATGCCTGTCCCCGGTAGTTTTGAACTCACCTATGGTGCAAGGCTGATTGCAGAGAAGCATGCACTTGACGCAGTCATTGTCATCGGGTGTGTGGTGCAGGGAGAGACGCGTCATTTTGATTTTATCTGCCAGGGAGTCACCCATGGTATCTCTGAACTGAACCTTGAGTACGACATCCCGTTTATTTTCGGTGTCCTTACAACCGAGAACCAGCAGCAGGCGCTTGACCGTGCAGGCGGAAAACACGGAAACAAGGGCGATGAGGCTGCCGTTACGGCCATTAAGATGGTCGGCCTCAAGAAGTAGCACGTCAGGACAGCCTCCGGACAAAGTCCTGTTTCCTTCCGTCACAACAGCCACAAATAACAGCAAAAAAGAAATTCGAATGCCGGACCAGCAGGTTCCGTTGCATTCGAATTTCCATTATTACAGTCAAGCTTAGGTTGCTGCCGCGGATTGCATCTCTGAGGTTGCTACCGCTGCTTACCTTTCTGCAGTTGTTATCGTTTCTTGCCTTTCTGCAGTTGCTGTTGCTGCTTGGTCATCTCTTCAAGCCGTGCCTGCCATTTAGACTTCTTTTTGGGTTTGGCCTTGCGTGAATTGATCTTTTTCAGGATGGCTTCCTCATCTGTGAATTGCTTGAACAGGAAGTTCTGACCAAGTGTAATCACGTTCGCCAGGAAGTAGTAATAGGTCAGCGCTGCCGAGAAATTATTCAGGATAAACATGAACATAAACGGCATGATGTACATCATGGTCTTCATGCCCGGCATGGCACTGGTCGATTGTGTCTGGTTGTTGATCCGCATACTGAGCACAGTGGTAACCGTCATCAGCAGGGTAAACAAACTGACATGATCGCCATACATAGGAATCGTGAACGGAAGGTCCAGGATGCTGTCGTACGTGGAAAGGTCATCGGCCCACAGGAATTTTTCACCACGCAGTTCAATGGAAGAAGGGAAGAACCGGAACATTGCAAAGAGGATGGGCATCTGCAGGAGCATGGGCAGACATCCCCCCAGCGGGTTGGCGCCTGCCTTTTTGTACAGGTCCATGGTGGCCTGCTGTTTTTTCATGGCATCTTCCTTCTTGGGAAACTTTTCACCGATCTCATCCACCTGCGGTTTGAGCACCCGCATCACGGCCTGCGACTTATAGGATTTGTATGTCAGCGGGAAGAGTGCTGTCTTCAGAATCAGTGTCAGCAGGAGGATAATGATCCCGTAATTGCCAATGGACCTGCTCAGCCAGTTGAATATGGGGATGATCACGAATTCATTCAGCCAACGGATCACTGATCCTCCAACGGTTACAAGATCCTCCAGTTTCCACTCCTCGTATTGACTGAGTGTCTTGTGGTGATTGGGTCCGAAGTAGAATGCCATGGACATTGTCTGGTCATTGCTCCGGTTATATGGCATGTCGATTTCACTGTAGAAGTGCCTGACATATTTGCCCGGATCGTCGAACCGTTCATTCATCATGTAGGCACTTTCGAAATAATCTTTGGCAATGAACACCGTAGAAAAAAACTGGTGTTTGTATGCGATCCATTCCAGCTGGGTCAGTGCCGATTCTTCCTGGATGGATTTTTTTGAACGCATACTGAATTTTTCAATATCTCCTTCCCTGTAGCGGTAATAGAGCGAGGTATAACTGTTTTCGTTCTGGTACCCCTTCTCTGTGGAGGGGAAATATATCTCATAAAGGTAGGTTACATTGTCGGTACGGAACTGTTCCATGCCCACCATGCGGATATCAAAATCAACCAGGTACTTTTTCGGGTGCAGCGTATAGATATATTCAATATAAGCGCCATTGGCAATATCCAGTCGCATGGTCACACTTTTGCTTGATTCTGAAGCATTGAGCGTTTGCTGAGAGGTTCCCGGCTTGAAATAGAGGTCACGGGTATTGATCCTCCTGTTGTCAGCAAAGAACTGCAGGTCGAACTGTGACGAATCACCATGGAACAATACTACCGGAAGTGAATCGTGCGTCTGGTATTTTTTAAGTGTGGCGCTGAAGGGTCGTCCTCCTTTCGTGGACAGTTCAAGTTTGATAAGCTTATTCTCAAGTGCAATAATTTCCTCTTCACCTTGCAGTCCACTCATAAAGACACCGTAGTTCCGTTGCTGCTGCTGATAGATGGTGGAATCCATGTCAGCCGGGGCTTGCTCTGCCGCAGGGGTCTGTCCGGTCGGTTGTACCTGGTCCCGTGCCAGCTCCTGCCTTCTCATCTCCTCCACACGGGCGATCGAATCATTTCTGCGGATCGCTTCCATCTGGGCTTCACGCGCAGGTTTGGTGATCAGGCTGTATCCGACCAGGATCACACCGATAAGTACAATACCGATGATAGAATTTCTATCCATTATAAAATCTTTTGATTTGCAGCCACAAAAGTAATGTTTTAGCGCAAATAAACAGGCATTAATTACAAAACTCCGTGGAATTTCGGCGAACTGCGAGGGAGTTCGTGGTTATTCGGCATGTTCGAGGGCCGCTTTCACAAAGCTCACAAACAGGGGATGTGGATTAAGCACTGTGCTGCTGTATTCGGGGTGAAACTGGGTACCCACGAACCAGGGGTGATCCGGCTGCTCCATGATTTCCACCAGGCTGGATTCGGGATTGATTCCGGCGGCGACCATTCCATGCTGTTCAAAATCAGACAGAAAATCGTCGTTGAATTCATACCGGTGGCGGTGCCTTTCGCGTATCATTTTCTTCTTATATATCTTATAGGACCTGGAATTTTCCACCAGTTCGCAGGCATAGCCACCCAGCCGCATGGTCCCGCCTTTCTCGGTCACACCCTTCTGTTCCTCCATAAGGTCGATCACAGGATGCTTTGTTATATGGCTCATTTCGGTAGAGTGTGCATCTGCGTAGCCGAGCACGTTGCGCGCAAACTCGATAACAGCGCATTGCAGGCCGAGGCAAATGCCAAAGAACGGGATCCTGTTCTCACGGGCATACTTCACAGCCAGTATCTTTCCATCGATCCCCCTGTCGCCAAATCCGGGTGCAACCAGGATGCCGTCAAATTTTTCAAGGTCACCAGTGATGGTCTCCGGGGTGATCATTTCAGAATGGACGCAGGTCACTTTCACCTTTGCGTCGTTAAGTGCCCCGGCATGAATAAGGGATTCAAGAATGGACTTGTAGGAATCGTGCAGCTCTACGTATTTCCCCACCAGCGCGATATTCACCTCCCGGGTTGCATTTTTCAGTTTCTTCACAAAACTCCGCCAGGGAGCCAGGTGGATCTTTTCCTTTGCTTCCATGTTCAGCCGTGCCAGCACGGTTTTGTCGAGGTTCTCCTCCTGCATCAGGAGCGGCACTTCGTAGATAGTGGATACATCGATGGACTGGATCACGGATTCCAGGTTCACGTTGCAGAAGAGGGCCACTTTTTTTCGCAGGTCCCTGGTGAGCTCATGTTCGGTGCGCAATACCAGGATATCGGGCTGTATCCCGTTCTCCAGCAGCACCTTGACTGAGTGCTGTGTGGGTTTTGTCTTGAGTTCACCGGATGCATTGAGATACGGCACCAGGGTGAGGTGAATGATTGCTGTATTGTTATGTCCCAGGTCCCACCTGAGCTGCCTGACTGCTTCGATATAGGGCAAAGATTCGATGTCGCCCACGGTTCCCCCGATCTCTGTGATAATAATATCATACTTTCCCGACTTCCCCAGCAGGGTGATCCTTCTTTTTATCTCATCGGTGATATGTGGAATCACCTGGACCGTTTTTCCAAGGTAGTCGCCTTTGCGTTCCTTGTTGATCACTGACTGGTAGATACGACCGGTGGTGACGTTATTGGCCTGGGAAGTCTGGATATCGAGGAAGCGTTCGTAGTGTCCCAGGTCGAGATCGGTCTCGGCACCATCGTCTGTGACGTAGCATTCGCCGTGCTCATAGGGATTAAGCGTGCCCGGATCCACGTTGATATACGGGTCCAGTTTCTGGATGGTAACGGAGAATCCCCTTGCCTGAAGCAACCGTCCGAGGGAAGCGGAAATAATGCCTTTACCAAGTGAAGAAGTAACTCCACCTGTAACGAATACATACTTTGTCTTGGTCAAACTTAAGGATCTTTAGATTAAGTCGCAAAGTAATAAATAATCTAAGACTGGAGAAAATAATATTTTGATCATTTATTAACTACATACTATCCTCAATCTCATCGATGATCCTGATCTTTTGTTCCATCTGCCTGATCCTGACATGTGCGTCTTCTATCTTTTCATTGAATTCCGAAAGGGTATCCTCGGAGCTTTCCGTCTGTTTAAAGAAGCCGATGTTGTTCTCCCATACGCCAATGTCGTTGCGAAGCTGATGCAGTTTATTCACCAGTTTATCGCGTTCGAACCTGATTTTATTTTCAGACCTCGGACTGTTCATGATGGCCGCAATCCGTATCCTGTATCGTATGATTGTTTTTTCCTCTTCGGAGGCACCGGTCTTGTCGATCAGGTCATCCACTGCCTTCTTGAAATCATCCCTGATCTTGTCTTTCACCTCAACGGGCACAAAACCGATTCCGTTAAAGCGTGACTGGAATTCATCGAGAGCGGAAATCAGTTCGTTCATATTTTCAGGGGGCTGGTAGCTGTTCATTTCTGCTATCAGTGCCTGCTTCTCTTTCAGGTTTGTTTCATAAGATTCATTTTTTCCACCGAAGAATTCAGATTTTGCGTTGAAAAAATGGTCACACGCTGTCCGGAAGCGTCTCCAGAGTTTGTCAGACTCCTTCCTGGGTACAGGGCCAATCTCCTTCCACCGGTTCTGAAGGTCGATCAGTTGATCGGTAGTGTTCTTCCAGTCTTTGCTATTCCTCAGTTCTTCAGCCAGCTGAATAATCTCCATTTTCCTGTCCATGTTCTCCTTCTGGTGTTCAAAAGTCCTGGCGTAGAAGGAAGCCTTGCGGTCGAAAAAAGCATCACATGCTCTCCTGAACCTGGCATAGATCTGGTTGTTTTCTTTTTTGGGAGCGTACCCAATGGTCTTCCATTCTTTCTGAACGGCCAGCAGTTCATTGGTTTTCTGCACCCATTCGTTGTGCTTGTCGAGATCGAGGGCAGCGATTGCTTCTGCCTGGTCACACAACACTTTTTTCTTTTCAAGGTTCTCCTCGAGGGAGCCCCTGAGTTCGGACTGAAACTGCTGATGGGACTTGTTGATCAGAGAAGTGGCTTTTTTGAACCGTTCCCAGATCGCATCCTTGTCTTCACGCGGAACCGGTCCGATCTCCCTCCACTGGGCATGGTATTTCTGAAGTGTTTTAAAAGCAGCCGATATGTTCTTTTCCTCTGCCAGTTCCTCTGCCTTTTCACAGAGTTTAAGTTTCAGATCAAGGTTTTTTTTCAGATCCAGGACACGCAGTTCCTTGTTGATCCTTACATAATCATTAAATTTCTCAACGAAGAAGTTATAGGAATTCCAGAGATCACGGACATTCTGCTTGGGAACGATTCCTACATCGAACCATCGCTTTTGTAATTGTTTGAATTTTCTGAAAGTGGCATCGAACCCCTCCTGTCCTTCCATCAGCAACCTGAACTCCTCCAGGATCTCCTCCTTGGTTTTCAGGTTGGTCTCTTTCTCTTCTTCCAGTTGCTTATTGTAATCTGCTTTCAGCGTTTTATACTTCTCCAGGAATTCCTCCATCTGCTTATCTGCCGGATCTTCAACAGGTTTGAAGTCCTGCTCGAGGCCGCCGCCGGCAATAAATTTTTCCTTTTTTTCAGCATATTCCTGGTCTGCTTTCTTCTGGTAGACCTCATGGATCTCGTCAACCGCATCGCGCAGCTGACTGAAAGATCTGTTGCCCAGGAGATCTTCCAGTAACTTCACCAGATCCGGTTTGCTGAGCAATTCATAATTGATCTTCTCTTCCTTCTTCTCTTCTTTCTCCTTATGCTTCCCGGTCTCTCCTGTCTCCTGCTTGATTTTCACTTCTTTATCCTCTTCCTTCTCCTCTTCTTTCTCCTTATGCTTCCCGGTCTCTCCTGTCTCCTGCTTGATTTTTACTTCTTTATCCTCTTCCTTCTCCTCTTCCTTCTTCTCTTCTTTCTCCTTATGCTTCCCGGCTTCTCCTGTCTCCTGCTTGATTTTCAATTCTTTATCCGGCTCCTCCTTTAGCGGGTCGGGAGCAGATGCATCATCTTCACGACGTTCCCTGATTTCAGAATGGGCATTCTCTTCGCCGGCACCAGGATCAGGTACATCATCTTCGCTATGGTCCCTTATTTCAGAACGGGCATTTTCTTCGCCGGCACCAGGATCAGGTACATCATCTTCGCTATGGTCCCTTATTTCAGAACGGGCATTTTCTTCGCCGGCAACACGATCAGGTACATCATCCTTGCCATGGTCCTTGCCTGCACCAGGATCATGCTCATCCGACGGGCTGCCGGCTGGTTCCTTACTGTTTTCGGGGGGGATCGCCGGTGAATGTTCATTCGCGTTACCGGTCGGCGCACCAGGTGCTTTGTTCGTATTTTCTAATGGATCATCATTCAGATGTTCATTTTTATCAGAATATTCCATAGAACCAGAGGATTATCATAAGATCAGTGATTACAAGTTACAGATTTTCTCAATATATCCAATTCATATCGTCAAAAATCTGTCAAATATAGGGTCTCCCGGGTTCCTGGTGCTTCTGATCCTGAGAAATCATTAATTTAGCGGAATGATGAGGATTGATATTATTACCGTTCTGCCTGAACTACTCTCCGGGCCTTTTGACCACTCCATTGTGAAACGGGCAAGGGAAAAAGGGCTGGTAGAGATACAAATCCATCCCCTGAGGGATTTCTCCGAAGACAAGCACAGGCGCGTAGATGATTATCCTTTTGGTGGTGAGGCAGGGATGGTCATGGCAGTCCAGCCCATTGAAAATGCAATCAGGCACCTGACTTCGCAGCGGGATTATGACGAAATCATTTTCACAACTCCCGATGCACCTGTATTCAACCAGGGGGCGGCAAACCAACTCAGCACCCTGCAGAACCTGATTATTCTTTGCGGACATTACAAGGGGGTGGACCAGCGGGTGCGAGACCACCTGGTAACGATGGAATGGTCCATAGGCGATTACGTGCTGTCAGGCGGTGAACTGGCCGCAGCAGTAATCACCGACAGCATTGTCAGGATCCTTCCCGGAGCAATCTCGGATGGTGCTTCCGCCCTTTCAGATTCGTTCCAGGATGGCCTGCTTTCACCGCCGGTATATACACGACCGGCTGACTACAAAGGATGGGAGGTCCCGGAGATCCTGCTTTCAGGTCATGCAGCGAAAATCGATGAATGGAAACATGAACAATCCCTGGAGAAAACCCGGAGGTTGCGGCCCGACTTGCTGGAAGATGGCCCAGATTAATCCAGGCAGCAGGTCAAGACTCATCACCTCACTTCCTGCGCATTACCGCAATACTTTCCTGACAAACGCGACGGTGAATCAGGACATCAGGAACAGTCCGGAAAACCCTTCCAGGGATGACACCCAGCGGATTCCCCTGTAGGGATAATGGTCCCCGTACCCAATGGTCAGGAAGGTAATCGCGCTGTGGTAGAACGACCGTGCAACCACTGAAAAAGCATCATTCGGGGATGTGTTGCAATCGGCCTCAAATGATGTGTACCCGGGTATCATATCAATTCGTTTTCAATATATAAATATAGAAATATCCTTCGCAGCTGTCACCTGTTGCAAATCTCCCTGAAATCGCAATACTTGCAGCGTTCTGTCACATTGGTCTGTTCAAAGGGAACGGCCGGATCAAAGATTTCGCCCAGGAGCTGCGCAAGGTGTTCCTGGAATTCCTCCCTGTGGTCGTTGAAATCCAACAGGGGCGTTTTCTGACCTTTTCCTCCCATCCTGAATTCCGGCGAATAATTCTCCTCAAACAGTTTCCTTACCACATACAGGCCCGGCATCAGGGGTTCGCCGGGGTGCTGGTGAAGGTAAAGCGAGGCATACACCATTGCCTGGAATGCTTCTTTGTTCCTGTTACTGCGATCTGCATCGAAAAGGGAAGCAATGGAATCAAAGCCAAGCTCCGAACTGCCTGTCTTATAGTCGATGATCCGGGTAACGCCTCCCGCCGGCCGGTCCACCCTGTCGATTTTTCCCCCCAGTTTTACATGTGAAGGACCATTTGCCAGCTGGACTTCCATCTCCATTTCGTACTCTTTTTCCAGGTCGATGAGTGCAACAGGTGCAATGGCCTTGTCGGTCTCGATAATCTTCAGCACGTATTTTTTCAGAATAGCCAGGATAACCAGGTTCCTCCCTTCGATCTGCCTCCTGCCTCCGGATTTAAAATATTCCCTTGCAAAGTTGCGTTCCACCACCTCGTCGAGGATTGTTCCACTGGTTACCTGCTCCAGGTCAGCAGTGGTGATGTCCGAATGGCGGACAGACATCGACTCATACAGTTCATGGATGGAATGGTGCAAAATATTTCCGAACCCAATGGGGTCCAGTTCCTCCTGCAGTTCTTCCTGCTCCTGCACCCGGGCAATTTTCCTGAAATAGAATTTCAGAGAACACTCGATATAGGTATTCAGTGCCGACGGGGAGAGGTATTTACCGGAAGAGTCTCCTTCCAGGTAGATCGCCAGGCGGTCCATCACTTCGGTCGTTTTCGGGATGCGCACTGCCACCTTCTCTGCTGAACTGACGGAAAGGACCGGGCGGATCATCCGGGCACTGAACGCATATTTCATCTGGTAGAGGTACCTGCTCATCTCGCCTGACCTTACCCCTTCCGAGGCACTCCTGAAGAGCAGATCCACTTTTTTGGCACGCTGGATGATCCTGTAAAAGTAATATGCATAAATGGCATCCATGTCTTCACGGACAGGCAGTCCGTATGCATAACGCATCGAATAGGGAATGAAAGAATTCCCGGCGGAGGAAGCCGGCATGATCTCCTCGTTCACCGAGAGCATGATCACATGATCAAAATCCAGCAGTCGGGTCTCAAGGATCCCCATCACCTGCAGCCCCGCGAGGGGTTCACCTGTAAAAGGAATACGCTGGTTGGCCATGATCTTCCTGAACAACCGGATAAAAGTGTGTAATTCCACACCGGGACGATCGGTTGTGACTTTTCGCAGCTTATTGAGCCTGCTCAGCATCACAAGCACATATTCCTTCTCCAGGTCCTGGTACCGGTGCCCATCCTCTTCCTGCAACCTTGTGAGAATAAACATCAAAAGGTCGTTCAGCACATCACACAAGGCTGAAGCTGTGTTCACGGAGCGGAAAATGGAGCGGGCGAAAGCGTCACTGAAAAAATCCGGTTCGATATACACCCGGTTCTCGTGGATGATCCTCTTTACCTCTGTCGCCGGGTCGGTCGCACTAATCAGCTTATAATACTGGTGGTTCAGCACCGATAACACATCCCTGTTATAATACCTGGTCCTCTCTCCCGCGGAGTTCCTGGCATTTCTGTACAGGCGCAGGATCGTTTCAATAAAACTGCTCAGGGGAGTATTGCTGAATGGGTATCCCATGGTGATATTGACCAGGTCAACTTGCTCCGGCAGCGACACCAGGACAGGCATCAGGAGGTTTTCATCACAGGCGATGATGGCTGTATCGTTGGCTTCTTCAATGGGGGAAGCTCTTTCCCGCAACAGCTGATTGAGCGTCTTGGCCTGCAGCACATCCGATGGCAAATCAAATATTCTGACAGGCAGGTCAGTGGACAAGTTCCTGAAGATGTCGAGATCTGCCGGCGGCGGAAACTCGCGGAGGTTTTCCCGGAGGAACCTTCCTGCTTCCATGGATTCATTCTCCATGTAGTGCTCGTCATAATCCCAGAAAAAGGAAGCTACCCCTTTCTTCTTCATCTTCCTGAACAATTGTTTTTCGCTCTCGCTCAAGGCGTTGAAACCAACAAAATAGTAGTGTTCATACTCCATCCTGCTGTCCAGCACCAACATGTCCGACTCTGCCACCTTCCTGTAGATCATCCCTTCGTATCCTTCCCCCTTGCTATTCAGTGCATTGGTGAGGGAATGGTAAAGCTTTGGAAGCAATTTCCAGGTAGAGAGGAAAATCTCCTTTTCCCTTGTCTCCCCGCCCTGGTGAAAGCTCTTCCAGAACCTGCGAATAAATTCCACCTGTTCCTCCTCCAGTCCACCAAACCTTTCATCGATCTCCTTCAGCTCCCTGATATTCCTGAACACGGCATCAGGATCCACCAGGTACTTATCCAGGGTATCGAAATCCGAAATCATCATTTCTCCCCAAGCATAGAAGCTGTCGAAAGGCTCTGGTGTGACAGCTGTTTTCGTGTAGATATCGTAAAGTTCAAAGACGGTATCGAGCGGATCTGCAATCTCCAGCCCTCCCAGGTCCGCCACCAGCTCGTTGATGGTCAGAATACGCGGTGCCCACATGGTCCGGGTGGCGTGCCTGACAAGGAAACGTTTAAAAAACAAGCCGGATCTCCGGTTGGGGAACACGAAACACAATTCAGACGGATCGGTCTGTACATGTTTCACTACATATGCTGCCAGTGCTTCAAGAAACATAACTTGGTAATCAGGTTTTATGTGTATGTCTTCCCGGAAGCACGCGCCACCGGGAGTCATGAACAAAAATTTCAATCATCTCCTTTTTCATTCTATAGATACATATTCTTTTGCCATTGCTCTGCTGAACCATCAGTTCGGCGAAGCCAAATATCAATGCCCAATGGTAAGGGGTTCATTGTAAAGCCTGCCCTGCCAGGTCTCACGATCCTCCAGGATCTCTTCGAACCGTGCAAGAACGCGGTCATACCTCATTCCCCATCCTTCGCGTGCAGCGGTACCGGGATTGACTTCACCCGCGATTCGCTCCACCACCAATCGCGGGCTGAGCACTTCAACCACATCTGCCATCAGCTGCAGGTATTCTTCCAGTTCAAAAAAATAAAATTTACCCGGGTCGGCCCGGTACTGCCGTTCCATTGCAGTTCCCTTAATGAGCTGCAGCTGGTGAAATTTGATGCTGTGCAATGGCAACCCGGAAAGCACTGCCGCACTTTGGATCCAATGTTCCCGCGTTTCTCCCGGCAGACCGATGATCATATGTCCCCCAACGTTGATACCCCTTGCAGCGGTATCCACGATGGCCTTCCTGGTCACCTCAAAAGTGTGTCCGCGATTCACCGCCGCCAGGGTTGCATCGTTAATGGATTCGATCCCATATTCAATAACAAGGTACCTTTCCCTTGCCAGCTTTTCGAAGTAATCCAGTTTTTCACTGTCGATGCAATCGGGCCTTGTTCCGATCACGATCCCCACCACATCGGGGTGTTCCATGGCAGGCTGGTAAGTAGACTTCAGCTCTTCCAGCGGTGCATAGGTGTTTGAATATGCCTGGAAATAGGCGAGGTATTTGCGTACTTTCCGGTAGCGTTTCCTGTGGAAGACGATCCCTTCATCGAGCTGCTGGCGGACAGGCTTTCCGGTCTCGTTATAGGATGGATTGAAGGCACGGTTGTCGCAAAAAGTACAGCCTCCCCAACTCTTTGTTCCATCCCGGTTCGGACATGTAAATCCGGCGTTGACAGTCAGTTTCTGCACACGTTCACCGAATATCTTCCTGAAGTAATCGGCATAGGCATTGAATCTTCTTGTTGTTCCCCACGGATATACCATATCAAACCACTTTCACAATTTTATCAAGCATCACGTACCAGATGAATCCTTCCACATGTTCGTGTCCCATCTCCCGGAGCAGTTTCGCATAGCTGCCCACCTGCCGGTCATATTTAGCCAGTTCCATATTTCCGAACTTATAATCGGTAACGATCACGCGGTCCCCGATGATCGTCACCCGGTCGGGCCTGTAGGTGCCGCCCTGTGCGATGATGTCGTTCTCATTGAACACCCTGGCACCGGGAGCGAACCAGGCCCCAACCCCGGGTGTATGTAGTTTTTCAATCACCAGTTTGCGCAGTTTTTCAGTATCATCATCGTTCAGCAATCCTTCCCTGAGATAGTGCTTCACAGCACCGTCCACATCATCCATGGTCCTGATCCGGCCAAAAAGTTCGTGCATCACATTCCCAAAATCCAGGTGATCGCCATCGCCGGTTCCTTTTTGCAGGAAATAGTCGCTGCTCTTCAGCCGCAGCCTGATCCTGTCGTTGCGGAATTTCACAGGGTACCCTGAGATCACCCAGGGATGTTGAGCTGACCCGGTAACTGACTTCTTTTTCTCCAGTGTACCGATTTCAAATCCATTTTCCGAGGCAGTAACCGGGAGGTTCATCAGCAGCGGTTCAGTGGTTTGCGCTGCAGTTTCAACGGCCCTCATCACGAGCTCACCGGATCGCTGTATTTTATCCTGTTCGGGCCGTTCCGGCAAACCGATGATCATCGCCTCCTCGGCACGTGTAAATGCCACATATAGCAGGTTCAGGTTGTCAACATAACCCATGATCAGTTCCTCGAGGTAGGCTTTTGCAAAAACGGTTGCTCCCAGGTCCTTTTTGAACTTCAGGGGTGCCACGGGCAACTGCTCAAATGGTGTTTCCCTGGTATCGCACCAGAGGATCCTGTCGTTGAATCCGGACCCTGAGCTGGTCAGTTCCCAGTTGCAGAACGGGATGAGCACTGCCTTGTACTGTAATCCCTTGGCCTTATGTATGGTAATGATCCGGATGGCATCCTGGTCCTCCGACACCGTGATGGATTTTTTTGTGCCATACTCGGACCAGTAGCGCAGGAAATCGTGCAAACTACCAGGTTCGTCTTGCTGCAGTTCCAGCACAATCTCCTGGAAGGCCTGCAAATAAGGCAGGTCAGTTAAGCGGTTTTCCAGGCTGAAATAGCTGACCAGGAATTCGACCAGTTCAAACAGCGGGAGTCGTTTAATTTCAGGGATCCTGCTGATGAATGTTTCACCCAGTTCCTCCTGCACCGACAATCCGGGAGCAAGGGCTGCAGCTGTTTCCTCCTCCCCTGCTGCAATCAACCTGTGGTAGTAGCGGAGTGACAGGTTGTTCAGCTCGTTCTGCTCATCATTGAGGTAGGTAAGGAGGCACAGGATATATTTTACCGCGATGTTGCTGTGAAGAAAGAGCGATTCATTCGAAATAAAGTTGAAATTATAGCCAGGTCGGTAATTGCCCCGGTCTGTTTCCATCAGCACACCGGCCACGTCGGCACCCTCGACATTGGTCCGCACAAGGATGGCTATGTCGCCGGCACCGTACCCGGCATCCTCCAGCTCCATGATCCAGTGAGGAATACGCTGCAGCGCCAGCTCTTTTTGCTTTGTTCCTTCTTCGTGCATGATCTCCGCCCTGATGTATCCGCCCGAATTACGCGATTTACCGGGAATTTCCTGTTCCACCCCCTGGTAAGCCGAGCCCAGCAGCTGACCCCAGCGTTTCCGAAAACCGTCGTCCACCTGTGCATCCGCCAGGACTTCGCGGATCATGCTGCGGATCATTTCCGGGGCCCTCCGGAATAGTGTATTATTGAACCGGATGATCTGTTCCCTGCTCCTCCAGTTGTGCCTGAGCGGTTCATAGTTGATCCTGTATCCGGGAAAGGCGTTGCCTACCGACTCAGCAAGTATCTTCCAGTCAGAATTGCGCCACCGGTAGATCGACTGCTTGATGTCACCCACCACGATATTTTCCTTCCCGGTAGAAAGGGTGTGCTCCAGCAAAGGCCGGAAATTCTCCCACTGGAAGACAGAGGTGTCCTGGAACTCATCGAGCATGATATGGTCAATGTAGCTTCCGGTCTTCTCATATATATACGGTGTGGGGTTGTTGCCGATAAGTCCTTTCAGAAACCTGGCGGCATCTGACAGCAGGAACTGGTTCTTCTCATCCGTGATATCGCGTATCCGTGCAGAGATATCGCTCAGGATCCCCAGGGCAAAAATATACTGGCGCACTTCTGTTGCTGACTGGTGCAACACCGACAGTTGCTGAATTTTGCCGAGACCTTCCATGAGCACCTCTTCTGCAAAGCGGATCTTACCTGTATTGTTCTCCTTTTTTGATATCCACTTTGAAATGTCAGTTACCGCTTCCCTTACCGCCGGGGTCAGCCTGTTCTTATCCCCGCTGGCCACTTTTGCAAAAAAGCCTGCCGGACCTGCAGCTTTTCTGTAAAAATCCTCCGGTCCATAGCCAGCGGCATCCATCTGCCCCTGGATGACGGCAGCCTGTTCCTTCATCTCTTGCCCAACCAGCTCACCAACTGTTTTCACATGTTGGATGAAGGCCTCCAGTTCTTCCCTTCCAGGCGACCTGTCCCGGTCGAGCATCACCTCCTGGTAGGCCTCTGAAAACAGCTCCTGTCCAAGACCAAGCAGTTCATTCCTGAAGTTCCAGCCCCGTGATGCCTCGATGCGTGTTTCAGCAAGTTTCAGCATCCAATCCAGGAGTTCCCTGTCCTCGCCCAGGTCCAGGAACATCCTGTCGATGGCCTCTCCCAGTATCCTGTCACGGTCGAGCTCCAGGCTAAAGCCTGACTGCAGCCCGATCTCCCGGGTGAAGGCCCGGATCACCCGCTGAAAAAACCGGTCGATTGTGCCCACCGAGAACCTTGAATAATCATTCAGTATCCTTACCAGCAGGTCTCCCGCCATGGAAATGATTTTTTCACGTGGCAATCCCGTGGATTTTTCCAATGCAAGTAACTCGCCAGGCGATTCATCGTCATGCAGTCCGGAGAGCTGGTGAAGCTGCTCCAGGATCCTGGATTTCATCTCACTGGCTGCTTTATTGGTAAAAGTCACAGCGAGTATATGTTTGTAGGCCTGGGGATTGCGGAACAACAATTCAAGGTATCCAAGGGTGAGGCGGTAGGTTTTTCCCGACCCGGCTGAAGCTTTGTATACCGACAATGGAGCCATTTTTTAAAGATAGGAGATAATATTTATTCTTCGGAGCATTTCAGTAACTTTGTGGCAAAATTCAGGTTGTGGCAAAAAGAGTTGTTGTAGGTCTTTCGGGGGGAGTTGACTCCAGTGTTGCTGCGTATCTGCTCAGGGAGCAGGGATACGAAGTGATTGCCATGTTCATGATCAACTGGCACGACAAGACCGGGGTGATTGATGCCGATTGTCCGTGGGACGAAGATGTGCTTTTCGCAGAACTGGTGGCCAAAAAGATCGGCATTCCCTTCGAGGTTGTTGACCTGAGTGGTCCATACAAAAAAAGGGTGATCGATTACATGTTCTCGGAATACGAAAAAGGCAGAACACCCAATCCGGATGTACTGTGTAACCGGGAGATCAAATTCGATGCGTTCCTGAAGGCCGCGGAGAAATTCAGTCCCGACTTTGTGGCTACAGGCCATTATTGCAAAAAGGACGAGGTGGATGTGAACGGGAAGACCATGTACCGGCTGCTGGCAGGCGATGATCCGAACAAGGAGCAGAGTTACTTCCTATGTCAGCTCTCCCAGGAGCAGCTGGCACGCACACTCTTTCCCATCGGCCACCTTAAAAAGGAGGAAGTGCGGGCAATTGCCAGGAAACAGAAGCTTGCCTCAGCGGAAAAAAAAGATTCACAGGGAATTTGTTTTGTGGGGAAGGTACATCTTCCGGAATTCCTCCAGCAGAAGCTGGAGCCAAAGGAAGGAAACATCTTCGAGATTCCTGCAGACAGTCCGTTATACGAAGAAACAAACCTTTGCTCGCTTGCTGATCTTACCCGGCCCGTCAAGTACAGGATCAGCGATGGGATCTATGCCGGGAAGCACCGTGGTGCACATTTTTTTACCATTGGTCAGCGAAAAGGACTGCAGGTTGGAGGAAAAAAGGAACCCTTGTTTGTCATTGCAACGGATGTGGACAAAAACCGGGTGTACGTTGGACAAGGTAAAACGCACCCGGGGCTGTACAGGAAAGGGTTGCGCATCCTTCCTGAAGAAGTGCACTGGATCCGTCCCGACCTGTCCATGGCTGCAGGGGACTCCAGGAAATACCTGGTGCGTATCCGGTATCGCCAGGCGCTGGAGCAAGCGACGCTCAAGATGGAACAGGATGGAATGTACATCATCTTTGACCGTCCACAGCGCGGCATCGCCGCCGGTCAGTTTGCCGCCTGGTATGATGAGGGGGAATTGATCGGTTCGGGGGTCATTCACCAATAACTTTCACAGAAATGCCGCTCCTGACTGAGCTGGTGGGTGCGCTTGCGGGCAGTGCAGACATGCTGCTCCTGACGGAGCTTCTTTGGCCCTTATTGGCAAGCTGTTCCAATAAGACCGTGCTCACTGACGGAGCTTCTTTGGCCCTGATTGGCAAACTGTTCAAATGAGACCGTGCTCCTGACGGAGCTTCTTTGGCCCTGATTGGCAAACTGTTCCAATAAGACCGTGCTCACTGCGGGAGCTTTACCGTTTGTGCAGTCCGCACTCCTTCTGTTCCTGTCCTTCCCACCACCAGCGGCCGGCTTTAAAGTCTTCGCCCGGTTTGAGGGCGCGGGTACACGGCTGACAACCGATGCTGGCAAATCCGCGTTCGTGCAGAGGATTGAAGGGGACATTCTTTTCCCTGATATAGTTCCATACTTCCTTTTCTGTCCAGTTGATCAGGGGATTGATCTTCACCAGTCCGTTCACCTTGTCCCATTCCACAAGCTTCGCAAAGAAACGGCTTACGGTCTGGTCCTTGCGCAGCCCGCAAATCCAGGCATCCATCTCTTTAAAGGCACGTTTCAGGGGCTCTACCTTCCTGATCCCGCAACACATCTTCCTGTTTTCCACACTGTCGTAGAACAGGTTGATGCCCCGCTCCTTCACCATGGATTCCACCCTGGCACTGTCCGGGAAATAGACATCGATCTTGATCCCGTATTTTTTATTGGTATCGTCGATCAGCGAATATGTTTCCGGAAACAGTCTGCCTGTATCTAGTGTGAATATGTTTGCCTCCCTGTCGGTTTTGGCAAGCATATCGGTAATCACCTGGTCCTCTGCCCCCAGGCTGGTAGCCTGTGCAATGCGGTTGCCAAATACCTCCAGGAAAAATCCAAGCACTTCCACCGGGTCTTTCTGCAACAATTCTTCGTTCCACTGCCCTATCTGTTCCGTAAGTTCTTTCGTCAACTCCATAATTCTCTATTTTCGGCACAAAGATAACCTTTGTCTTCACAATAACAGGTATAGAACACTTCTGGTGGCAATTGGTTGAATGGTGGCTTATAAAACTGTCTCCACAACAACAGGTATAGAACACCTCGGTTGACAGATGGTTGAATGGGAACAACGAAATGTGCTCCTAACGCGCCTACCTGTGCGTTGACAGATGGTTGAATTGGAACTGGAAAACGTGCTTTATACGCGCCTTCCTATGAAATGGCAGATGATTGAATGATGGCTGGGAAACTGGTGTTTATACCACTCCTTCAACTGATTTTTCGAGTTCCCTGGCTTCCTTCAGAAACTCCTCTGTTCCGAGTTCCCTGAAAAAAATCAGTCCATGCGTGGTGCGTATCCGGGGGCTTGGATTCTGGTAAAAATAATCCTTGCCCAGGATGAGCTGAATCTCTTTCAGCTGGTCGACCCAGATACGGATGGCAAGTTCAGAGAATTTACCATCGTGCATATAGCTGGGGAACGATGCATCCACCTGGCTGAGATAACAGTTGGTAAAAGAATTATCCATCACGGCCATAGCGTTCAGCGATACCGGCACGATCACGTTGGATTCTGATGCATGGTAGCGGAACCAGACATTGCGGTATCCCCAGATCCGCAGATCAGACAGGTCTGTTTCCCTGCCCCATAACCTGACAGCTTCTGCGATGGCCTGCAACACCTTGTAATGGGTGTCGGGACCACTTCCCTCCGGATCCATCGCCAGGCTGATGACAGTGGGTTTCAGTTTTCTCAGCTGGTCAAGGATGGGGAGCACGTCCCTTTCCCTGTCGGGTTGTTCAGTAAAAATATCACCAGTGTAGAACCCGAGCCGGAGGTGGTGCACATTTTTCACCCGGTACCCAAAGTGTGCCCACACCAGTTCTTCCTCGTATTCCCTGATCATTCCCTTTAACCGCTGGATATGTGGTGCATCCTTTTCACCGTCGTAATTATCTGACAATTCCCGGATGACCGACCTGATTTTCTCATTCAGTCCGGCAACATTCTTCACACCAAAAATATCCACTATGGCACGGACCACCCTGTGACAAATGCCTCTTCTTCGCTCATGCGGCTCCCCGGACGCTACTTTGGTCAGGTAATGATATACATCCTTGTCCCACTTGTACTTATACCCGGTATCAAAAAAATCGGGGTAATGGATCATACTGATGTCATCCTCGTCCAGGAATTGCAGGGTATCCCTGAGCAGTCCTACCATGAATGGGTTGGACACCGCGGTAAAACCAGAGGTGAGTATGGAAAAATGAGCCCGGTTGGTTTCATTCCTTGACAAACGGTGCACGTGCGGCAGGATTCCCAGCATGATGTCATCGTGGTGCGGACCGGTATGATAGTACATCTGGTTGCTTTCACCTGCGCATCCATTCTCCAGCTTTTTGGTCACCCTGTTGATAACCTGTTTAACCGTATCAAGGCCCAGGCCGGGTATCATGCTGCAGTATTTGTCATTCTGAAGGTCTTCAAGTGTGAGGTGGTGGGCATATTTATCACGTTTTTTACACAGGTCAATGATTGCCCGCTCACTTTTTTCTGCGGTCCATTCACCTGTGGCAAAATACTCCTGAACGCTGTCGTCAAGCCCCTTTGCCGCACCTGCGGTAATAAAGAACCGGCTGTTTTTCAACTTGCCAAGCACCGTTGCCGGGTAGAGATTCACCGGTTCATTCTCCAGTGCGTTCCTGATCACATCAGCCTTGGCCTCCCCGGCTGCAAAAATGATGGCAACTGTATCCGGATTGTGTACGATGGTATCCAGCCCGATGGTGATCACCAGTTTGTTCCTGGATATCTCGATCCCACCAAGGTCGCCAGCGGCCTGCGCCTGGGTCTCGAAATTGGTAGGTGTGAGCCTGGTAGTGGAGAAAAGATCAGATCCGCGTGTATTGAAGGCAATGTGGCCATCCGGACCGATCCCTCCAAGGAAAAAGCCGATCCCTCCCTTTTCCCTGATGGCATTTTCGTACCTGATGCACCAGTCGTCGATCATGAAAACCGATTTTTGCTGGATCAGCTCCTGAGAACTTTTCGCCTCCCGGAACCTCAGGGTCAAGTCGATGATCCCGTCGGGGAATACTTCGTTAAAGTGCATTCCATCGTACAATGGTATTTCATTGGAATTGATCAGCAGCGCATTGTCGGGATCCAGCCCAAAACCCTGTAGATAGTATTTGTTCACATAATGAAAGAAACTGTTGTGTTGTTTTGAACTGATGGGATAAAATTCATCGATCTGAATAAACGAAAGATCTTTCAGTACCGGCTTCCGGTCATCGATGAGTCCATATTTATTCCTGAGCTCCTTCACCTTTGTATCGTGCCAGTTATCAAGGAGGTAACTGGTCCACCTGATAAAATATTCCGGTGTTTTACCGGTGGGAAGACTGATCGTACCCAGGGGATTTTCCTGTACCCATTCCAGGAAGCGCAGGGCCGTAAACAGCCCCAGCCGGGGAAAATTATCCACCGTGATATACGGGATTTTAGTGGTAATCCCCTTCGCTCCCGATAGTTCATGGAATTTCTTTTCAACTGAAGAATTGAATCTCATTTTCTAAATTTTTATTGTTACAGCAGTTGGCTCACTTCCCGAACAGTTAACCGGAACGCTTTTTGAACAGTTAACCGGAACGCTTCCCGAAAAGTTAACCCGAACGCTTCCCGAACAGGTAACCGGAACGCTTTCCAAACAATTAACAGGAACGCTTCCTGCCATGAATTGTCAGCACCTGCAACGATTGATCCTGCAAATGACCGGGGTACGGCAATTATTCAGGTTAACCAATGCTATGCGCCTGTAAATTTCTTAAATAATTCTGCCATGCCAAAGCGACTGCAGAAATAAACCTTCAAACGGAAGAAAAATTACTGATATCTGCCATATCCGTCCAGGTATCTCCTGAATGGTTAAAAGTCATGATCCTGTGATGCGCAGCCAGCTGCAAGTAGGCTTTCGTTATGGAAAAAGGATGGTCCCGGTCCAGGTAGCTGAATATCCGGGGTTCCATCACGTGGATCGCTGAAAATGCCACCGGATGCAATTTCTGCCGGTGCCTGGCAATGATTTCCTCGCCGGTGCGATTGTCCCTCCAGCCGCAAAGCAGCCCATCGGCATTCACCAGCAGCTGGCGACTGGTCTTCCTGTCAGAAATGGCGAGTGTGGCAAGTGCTTTTCCCTT
>Ga0180435_10000540_pt1 | contig 39809 bp, 32 predicted proteins | sample SS_ome_3_FD_132467 | JGI IMG/M metagenome (GOLD analysis project Ga0180435, IMG submission 132467) | Hypersaline lake sediment archaeal communities from the Salton Sea, California, USA - SS_3_S_1 metaG | ecosystem: Environmental > Aquatic > Non-marine Saline and Alkaline > Hypersaline >... | reverse complement strand
GGTCCCATTGAAATATCCGTCTTCGCCTTCGGCTTCCGTCTTTGCTCTGCAAGCTACGCCGAGACAAGACGCCGCGATTATCCGCCTTGTCTTTGGGGTGACATCGCGCCCTAGCATTAACTTGTTTTTTTGGCATTCATCCACGGGCAAGCCCGTGGTATTCTGCGGCGGATAAAGCACAAATTCCAATTTTCCAAACTTTGGATTTTCGTTTTTGGTTTTTGGTTTTTGATCATTGGGATTTGTTTGTTATCTAATGATTGTAATTTGAGATTTCATCACAGTTTGGGACCAAAATCGTATGCGAACGTGATGTGATTTTAAAAAACAGGTACGAAATTATGGAATTACTTAGAGTGGAAAAACCCTTAACACCGCCTCCAAAACAGAACCGCCCACAGCACGTGCCTTGTCGGAAATTGTGTAGCAGTACGTTCTTATCCCCCGCGGATCGATATCACCGATTTTCAATCCCCGTTGGACCTTGCTGCCCGGACGGATCAGCCCGCGCAGAACACCGTCTATTGCTGCGATGACCTTTTCGCCGGCGACTTCGCCAACCACCTCGCCCCGCTTGACCTGCTCACCGATTTCACGCAGGGTGCGAAATTGACCTTCGGCCGGCGCCCGTAAAACTCTTTCCCCGGTAAAACCCCCGATCGATCCGGGAACACCCGTATTGGCCGCTGCAGAACCGGAAGTAATGATTCGGCCCAGATCATGCCCCCGTTTGGTTTCGACCACCTTGTGGACGTTCTGTCCGGACGCAAATCCCGGTCCCAGGCCCACCACCAATTCCGCTTCGGACACATCTGTCCCCGAATTCTTTTTGGCCAGGATGGCATCCACCACGACATGGGTTCTGATTTGCCCCAGCGTACGCCAGAGCGGGTCCACCACAACGGCAATCTTTCCGCCCTGCCAACATCCGTGAATGTCATCATTTGTTTGGCAACAAACGGCTTCAACCGCTTCAACTTCCTTAGCACCTTCATAAACGGCTTCACAGAACGAAACGCCACGTCTGACCGCCAATGGCCGCGGACATTCCAGCATGAAAATTCTGCGCAGGTTGGCCTGGTATAGTCTCCAGGCAACACCGGTCGCCATTTCCCCGGCACCTTTGATACAAATTGTTAGATTATGTGAGCCGCTGTTCATTTTAATTACTTTTATGGCTTTATGTCGTTTAGCGCAATTGCTATCTCAAGATCGGCTTGGGTGTCGATATCCAAAAAGGCCCGGTCACTTTCCACCTCGACTGACAGCAATTGATCGGGATGGCCTCGAAGTATCTCTCGAGCCCCAATATCGCCTGAAAGAGACAAAACATCAGGATAAAATTTCTGCCTTAAACAAACCGGGTGGCCCCGGCGGCCCTTAAACGTCGGGACGCATATGGTTTTATCCGAGTTCCTGAAACGGTTTAAAAGATGATTGATAAACCCAGAGTCCACAAAGGGATGATCCCCCAAGATTATCATGGCAGCCTGATAACGATTCCCAATCTGCCGTATGCCCATCCGGAGTGATCCGGCCATACCCGTATGGTAATCCTGATTGACAAGCACACTGAGCTTGCTGTGTTTTAAAATCGAGCCAAGTGCCGTTTTAATTTCAGCGGCACGATGGCCAAGAACAATAACGGTATGATCCAAATCGGATTCGCGTGCAGCATCGATAACTCCTGCCAGAAGCGGTCGCCCATCCAGTCGGACCAGTTGTTTGGGGCGACCCAGGCGAGATGAAGCACCGGCCGCCAGAATGATACCGGCCATATTTCTGTGTGAAGGTAAACGACTCATGGGATCATTGAATGTACCTTTTAACTCTGATATATGTCATAAACAAAGGGAGTTCAAGGTTTATGGTCCATGATGAACCAAAGATCCATCGCGCCCAAGTTTTACATTTCCTGGACGATCCAAGCTTGGTCGGGGATGCCGACAGCTATGAATATTATCCGGATGGCGTGTTGGTTGTAAAAAATGGCCGGGTGGACAGGCTGGGACCGGCCCGGGAAGTGCTGCCGGATCTACCACCCGATTTAAAGGTCGTTTCCCATCGCGACGCACTGATCATGCCGGGCTTTGTCGATTGCCATGTCCACTATCCCCAGACGGAAATCGTGGCGGCCTACGGGGAACAGCTTCTGGAATGGCTGCAGACCTATATTTTCCCCACCGAACGTGCCTTTGCCGATCCGGAAAAAGCACGGCAAATAGCTGACATTTTCCTGGATGAACTCTTGCGCAACGGGACCACCACGGCCCTGGCTTTCGCAACCGTGCACGCCACATCGGTGGATGCTTACTTCACGGCCGCCAGATCTCGGCGGATGCGAATGATTTGTGGCAAGACCCTCATGGATCGCAATGCACCCGATTACCTGACCGACACACCGGAAAGCGGCTACACGGACAGCAAGGCACTGATCCAAAAATGGCATGGCAAAGAACGCCTGCGCTACGCGGTAACGCCGCGTTTCGCACCCACTTGCAGCGACGCGCAACTGACCAAGGCCGGGCAATTGATGAATGAATATCCCGACCTCTATCTGCACACCCATTTGGCCGAAAATTTGGATGAAGTGGCCTGGGTTCAAAAGCTTTTTCCCCAGTGCTCCGGGTATCTGGATGTTTACGCTCATTTCGGACTTTTGGGCAAACGCAGCATATTTGCACACTGCCTCCATTTGCGTGACGCAGAATTCGAGCGGCTGCACCAAAATGGGGCAAAAATTGCCTTCTGCCCGACTTCGAATCTATTCCTGGGAAGCGGACTCTTCAAGCTACAAACGGCCGAGGCCGCTCAGGTCACTGTGGGCCTGGGCACGGACACCGGGGCCGGCACCAGTTTTTCTCTATTGCAAACCATCAATGAGGCCTATAAAATCCAGCAGCTCCAAAAACACACGCTTTCCCCGCTGAAGTCCTTTTACCTGGCGACCCTGGGAGGGGCCCGCACGCTGGATCTGGCCGATCGAATCGGCAATTTCGAAACGGGAAAAGAGGCTGATTTTATTGTTTTGGATTACCGGGCCACACCGATTCTGGACCTTCGTCTGGCAAACTGCAGGCACATCTCGGACCGCTTGTTCGTTTTGGCGATGCTGGGCGATGACCGCGTGGTCAAGGCGACCTACGTGTTGGGAAACGAGGCATATCGACGCAGAGCGCAGACAGATCTGGGGACCTGACCATATCAGTTACCCACTTATTCTTGCATTACCATCCCGGATGGCAATGAAAACAAGAGGAAGAGACCCGATGACGCAGATCAATTTTACCAAAATAAATGAGTTGGCCCAGGAATACGAACCCGCAATGACCCGATTTTTAAGGGACATGATAAAACTGCCAAGTGAAAGCAGCCAGGAGAAAGCGGTGGTCCTACGGATCAAGGCAGAAATGGAGGAAGTGGGCTTCGACAGGGTCGAGATCGATCCCATGGGGAATATTCTGGGATATATCGGAAGTGGGGAAACCCTGATTGCTATGGATGCGCATGTGGATACCGTTGGTGTGGGCAATGCCGAAAACTGGAAATTCGATCCCTTTGACGGTTTCGAGGATGATGAAACCGTCGGTGGACGGGGTGCCAGTGATCAGGAAGGCGGCATGGCTTCCATGGTCTATGCCGGCAAGATTATCAAGGATCTGGGACTTGAAGGCGATTATACCCTGGTGGTCGTGGGCAGTGTTCAGGAAGAAGACTGCGACGGCCTCTGCTGGCAGTACATCATTAACGAGTCGGGTCTCAAACCGGATTGGGTTGTTTCCACCGAACCCACCGACGGCGGAATCTACCGGGGGCAGCGCGGCCGCATGGAGATCAAGGTGGAAGTCAAAGGCGTCAGCTCCCACGGATCTGCCCCGGAGCGCGGGAACAACGCCATCTTTAAAATGGGCCGCATTCTGGGAGAGCTCGAGGCGCTGCATGACCGACTGAAGGACGACGATTTCCTGGGCAAAGGCTCACTGACTGTCTCGGAGATCTTCTACACCTCTCCGTCCCGATGCGCTGTGGCGGACGGTTGCACCATCTCCATCGATAGGCGCCTGACCGCCGGCGAGGACAAAGAGCTGGCGCTGAGTCAGATCCGGGATCTCCCTTCTGTCCAAGCCGCCCAGGGTGAGGTGTCCATGTACACCTATGCAAAACCTGCTTACACCGGCCTGGTCTACCCCACCGACTGCTACTTCCCCTCTTGGGTACTGGACGAAGACCACACCGTGACCCAGGTTGCTAGCGAGACTTACCGGTCCCTGTTCGGAGAAAATCCCCGGGTCGACAAATGGACCTTTTCCACCAATGGGGTTTCCATCATGGGAATGTTCGGTATTCCCTGCATCGGGTTCGGGCCCGGCAAAGAATCTGAAGCCCATGCACCCAACGAAATTACCTGGAAAGCCGATTTGGTTCGCTGTGCCGCCTTTTATGCGGCCATGCCCCAGATTTACCTGGAGAAGAAGAAAGGCTGAGCAAACCATCGCCGACGGATATTTCGCACCGGGCCGGGTGCTCCCCAAGATTCAATCCGCCCGGCAATTTCTAAAGAGCGGAGAGCAGGAAGTTATCATTGCGGTCCCTGAGTTTATCAAGGACGCCCTGATGGCTGGTCGCGGGATTCATATTGTCAAAGACAGCTGTCAGCAATAAGGTATAAGCAGTCAGCTGCGGATGGCTTACCGCTTATTGCTGAAAGCTGCAGTATGGCGGTTGTCATCCTCGAGGAATCGGGGATCCAGAATTAGCATTTTGCTGACAGCTGAATGTCTTTTCTGAATTCTGACTCCTGTATTCTGTATTCCTTGGCCCGCCATGGCCGGCACGGCAACGGCGGCTGACATCGATACTAATTGTGATAATAGGTCCATATCCAAATAATCAACAAGGAGTCAATCACCATGGATCCAATCAAAATCAAAGAGATGATCCAGCAACTCGCATCACTTGATTTTCAAAACATGTACCGCAACGATTTTCTGCTCACCTGGGAAAAAAGTGATGACGAGCTCGATGCCACCTTTCTGGTGGCGCAAATTCTGCAGGGACTGCGACAACAAAACATTTCCTGCCGTATCTTCGACAGCGGTCTGGGGATCGCCATCTTCCGGGATCAGTCCACCCGTACCCGTTTCAGTTTTGCCAGTGCCTGCAATCTGCTGGGGCTGACAATGCAGGATTTTGACGAGGGCAAGTCCCAGGTTGCCCACGGTGAGATGGTGCGGGAAACCGCCAACATGGTTTCATTCATGACCGACATCATCGGGATCCGGGATGATATGTATATCGGCAAGGGCAATGCCTACATGCGGGAAGTAAGCCAAGCCGTGCAGCAGGGATTTCAAGAGGGCGTTCTGGAACAGCGCCCCGGCCTTATCAATCTTCAGTGTGATATCGATCATCCGACCCAGTCCATGTCCGACATGCTACACATTATGAATTACTTTGGCGCTGTTCAAAATTTAAAGGGCAAGAAACTTGCCATGACCTGGGCCTATAGCCCCTCTTACGGCAAACCTCTCTCCGTCCCCCAGGGCATCATCGGGCTAATGACACGTTTCGGGATGGAAGTGGTATTGGCACACCCCGAGGGATACGAAGTAATGCCGGAGGCAGCAGCGCTTGCAGCGCGCAACGCCAGCCAGAGTGGCGGTGGTTTCACACAGACCAATTCAATGGCCCAGGCTTTCGAGAACGCCGACATTGTTTATCCCAAAAGCTGGGCTCCCTTCGCCGCCATGGAGCAGCGCACCGACCTTTACAGTCAGGGAGATTTCGACGGCATCGACGCCCTGGAAAAGGTTCTTCTCTCCCAAAATGCGAACCACACGGATTGGCAGTGTACCGAAAAATTGATGACGACCACCAATGCCGGCAGTGCCCTGTATATGCACTGTCTGCCGGCCGACATCACCGGCGTTAGCTGTGAGCAGGGCGAAGTCGAATCCAGCGTCTTCGATCGTTATCGCGTGCCCATGTACAAGGAAGCCAGCTATAAGCCCTATATCATCGCCGCCATGATTCTGCTCAGCCAGGTAAAGCATCCGGCGGATACGTTGCGTTCACTTCTGGAAAGGGCTAGCATGCGGAAGCCATAGAAGTCGGAAGACCCTTCCAGAATCCAGCATCCGGTATCTGGTTTTCCGGCATCCCAGCTTGCGGTGGACGCTGAAAACCTGGGTGTCCATGGTTAAAAGGGTAAATTCCCCGCTGATTGAGCCATGTGGTGAAAGGGAGGAGCCATGATACAATTTACATTAAACGGGCAACAAATTGTATATGAGGGCGACGAGCACCGATCGCTGCTCACTTACCTGCGCCAGGAAAGAGGCCTGACGTCCGTCAAAGATGGCTGCTCGGAGCAGGCTGCCTGCGGCGCCTGTCTGGTGGAATTGGACGGCAAACCGGCTTTAGCCTGTTCGACTCGGATGAAGCGTGTGGCCGGGAAACAGGTTTTGACCATCGAGGGATTTCCGGAGAAAGTCCGCCAGACACTGGGACGGGCTTTCGTGGCCCAGGGTGCGGTTCAGTGCGGGTATTGCACGCCGGGCATCCTGGCCCGAGCCAAAATCCTGCTGGAAAACAACCCGAATCCCACTCGGGACGAAGTCGTCAAAGCATTGAAAGCCAATGTTTGCCGCTGCACCGGCTACGTGAAGATCATTGATGGCATTTTACTGGCGGCCAAAGCACTGCGCGAAAACCAAGAAATTGCCTGGGAAAAAAACACCGGCATCGGCCATTCCTACCCCAAAGTAGAGGGATACGAGAAAGCCCTGGGAATCAGTCCCTACATCGATGACCTGCACGTTGATGGCATGCTTTACGGCGTGCTTAAGTTCAGCGAACATCCCCGCGCCCGGGTCGTAAGCATCGATACGACGCCTGCGCGAACCCTGCCGGGTGTGATCCGGGTTTTTACCGGAGACGACATCCCGGGTAAGCGCTATCAAGGGCTCATCCAAAAAGACTGGCCCATGATGGTGCTTGCCGGGGAAACCACCCGCTGTATTGGCGATGTGTTGGCCTGCGTGGTGGCTGAGAGTGAAAAGGTTGCGCGCCTTGCCGCTGATAAAATCCAGGTGGAATACGACGTCCTTGAGCCTTTGACCGATATGACCCAAGCGGCCGATAGTGAGGTATTGATCCATGCAGGCGGCAACCTGCTCAAAGAAACCGTTATCTGTCGCGGTGAACCGGTAGCGGACGTTTTCACGAAATCGGCATACGTGGTTGAAGGCTCCTTTGAAACCCCCTTTGTCGAACACGCCTTTTTGGAAACCGAGTCCAGTATAGCCAATCCGGACGGCCGTGGCGGACTGGTTGTCTATTCACAGAGCCAGGGGATCTACGCCGACCGTGAACAGATTGCCTCGATACTGAACCTGCCCCTTGATAAGGTGGATGTGATTCAGGTATCCACCGGTGGCGGTTTCGGCGGCAAGGAGGATCTGACCGTTCAGCACCATGCCGCTCTGTGCAGCATGGTCCTGCAGCGTCCGGTCAAGGTCCGTTTGAATCGTCCTGAATCGATCCGCATGCACCCCAAACGCCATAAAACGCACCTGCATTACAAGTTGGCCTGTGACGAAAACGGTTTGCTGACAGCCCTGCGTGCGCGGATCGTTGGCGATACGGGTGCCTATGCCTCGGTGGGCGGCGAAGTCGTCGCCCGCACCGGGACGCATGCAGGCGGGGCCTATCATATCCCCAATGTCGATGTTGTCTCCCGAGCCTATTATACCAATAACCCGCCGGCGGGTGCTTTTCGCGGATTTGGGGTTAACCAGTCAAATTTCGCCATGGAAAGTATGATGGACGAACTGTGCAAACGAGGGGAGTTTGACCGTTGGCGCTTTCGCTACGACAATGCGCTGGATACGGGCCGCATGACCACCACCGGGCACGTACTGGGCAAAGGTATCGGTCTGCGCCAATGCCTGCAAACGGTTAAAGAGGCGTTTGACAACAATCCACGTGCCGGGTTGGCCTGTGCCATCAAAAACTGTGGCATCGGGAACGGCCTGGAAGAAGTCAGTGAAACCCGGATTCGGGTCATCTCGCCAGAACGGGTCGCGCTACACCACGGATGGACCGAAATGGGACAGGGCATTCATACCGTTGCGCGACAGGTATTGGCCGAAGTTGCCGGCCTGGATGAGGCCGTATCCATCGACGTAAAATCTTCCACTGGCGCGCATGCCACCAGCGGCACCACAACGGCCAGCCGAGGTACGGTCCTACTGGGCAATTCAATTATCAAGGCCGCTCAACTCTTTAAATCTGATCTAGAGAGCAACTCCCTGGCCGATCTGGTCGGTCGAGAATACTTCGGCCGGCACCTCGTAGACTGGACCACGACCCACGAAGTAGATGGTGAGATTGTCAGCCACTTTTCATACGGTTTTGCCGTCCATTTGGTCATATTGGATGAAGACGGAAACCTGAAGTGCATATATGCGGCTCACGATGCGGGCACCGTCATCAACCCGACCCTGTTCGAAGGCCAGGTCGAGGGTGGTGTGGTCATGGGCATGGGATATGCCCTCAGCGAGAATTTTCCCCTCAAGGATGGCAAACTCACCTCGATCCGCATGTCCAAACTGGGAATCCCCAAGGCCCATGACGTTCCTGAAATCAAGGTATTCAGCACCCAGAGTCCGGACCCGATCGGGCCATTCGGGGCCAAGGGGGTTGGGGAAATCGGTACCATTCCGACGGCACCGGCCATCGCCAACGCCTACTGCCAATTTGACGGTGTGCGCCGTTATTCACTGCCCTTGGCACCCTTGAAGAAAGCAGAAACGGAAACAGACTCATGAGGTGAACCCATGACCGTATACTTAAAAAACGCGGCATTCATAGACTGGCAAACCCTGGCCATCCATCAGACTCATATCGTCGTATCGGGCGGACCCGATGGCGATATCTCCTATACGGACACCCTGCCCCAGGCGGAATCACTGCTGCCGGGAGATCGAATCATAGACTGTACCGGCAAATGGGTGACCAAGTCCTTTGGCTGCGGCCATCATCATATTTATTCCACCCTGGCCCGGGGAATGCCGGCACCCGCAAAAAACCCCACTAAATTTACGGAAGTTTTAGCCTACATCTGGTGGCACATTGACAAGCGGCTGGATCTGGAGATGATCGAAGCCAGTGCCCTGGCCTCTGCGATCTACTGCGCTAAAAACGGCGTGACCTTTGTCATCGACCACCATGCCTCGCCTTTTGCCATTACCGATGCGTTGCACACCATTGCCAAGGCCTTTGACCAGGTGGGCATTGCCCACATGCTCTGCTACGAGATCTCCGATCGTGATGGAGAAGGAACGCAAAAGGCGGGTTTGGCCGAAACCGACCGGTACCTGGCCGCTGGTCATCAGGGACATGTGGGACTACACGCCTCGTTTACGGTGGGGGACGAACTCCTGCGAAAATCAATTGACCTGGCAAACAAACATAGAACCGGACTGCATGTCCATGTGGCCGAGGATCAGGCTGACCAGGATGACGCCCTGGCCAAATACGGCCAACGCGTGCTGGAACGCTTTCAGAGTGCCGGGGCTCTGGAATTGTCACAATCCATCTTTGCTCATTGTATTCACCTTTCAGACCGCGAGAAAGAACTGCTGCGCGATGCGGGTGTTTGGGTAGTCCAGAATGTGGAAAGCAATCAGAACAACAATGTGGGCGTGGCCGCCTATGACGCGCTCACGCCCAACACGATGCTGGGTACCGACGGCATGCATTGTGATATGCTCAGAAGCGCCAAAGCCGCTTTCCTTGCGGGGCAGGCCACCGAAAACGTCGGCTTCGACAGCATCTACAACCGGTTTCGCAACGTCCATCGCTATATCAGCGAAGTTGGTGCTCAAGGAGACGGTGACAACAATCTGGTGATATTAAATTATGACGCACCCACCGAATTGACCCCGGACAACTTCCTGGGGCATTTTGTGTATGGATTGGATGCCCGTCATGTGGAGACGGTAATCGCCCAGGGACGCGTGATTGTAGAACGCGGCACGGTCACCCGCGTGGATGAGCGCGAAGTACTCGCGTTTGCCCGGGAAATGAGTACAAAACTATGGGAGAAAATGTAGGAGTATAAAAATGACAAGTGATCGGTTCTGGTGTTGTGACCTTGAGACCTTACTTAAATGGATCCTGGCGGCGGAAAAACAAGGGCAGATTCTCGGAATTCGCCGCGAGCTTTTCTTTGCTCCCGGCGATAGGGACCCATTTCAGATGGTCCGTTACGGAAAGCTTCTGGAAACACCGCTGGGTGTGGCCGCGGGACCCCATACCCAACTTTCCCAGAACATCATTGCTGCCTGGTTGACCGGCGCCCGCTATATGGAGTTGAAAACCGTTCAGGTGCTGGATGAACTGGCGGTTACCAAACCTTGCATCGACATGACCGACGAGGGCTATAACTGCGAGTGGTCACAAGAGCTGAAACTGGATCAGTCTTTTAACGAATATCTCAATGCCTGGATTGTACTGCACATACTCAAAGACAAGTTCGGCTGGGGTATACCCGGGGAAACAGGCTTCATCTTCAATATGAGCGTGGGATACAACCTGGAAGGAATTTTAAGCCCAGGCGTGCAGCGCTTTTTAGACCAAATGTCGGATTGCTCCCGGGAAAAACAAGAGAAGATCGAGCGTCTGGCCAAATTTTATCCCCGCGTAAAAGAGCTGGATATTCCGGATTGCATCTCCGACAATATCACAATCTCCACCATGCACGGTTGCCCACCGGACGAAGTCGAGAAAATCGGTTCCTATTTCGTCACCCAAAGGAAATTGAATACCACCATCAAGCTCAATCCGACATTGCTGGGGCCAGAGCGGCTTCGGACCATCCTCAACGACCAGCTGGGTTTCGAAACCAAGGTGCCAAACCTGGCCTTCGAGCATGATCTCAAATATGCCGATGGCATGGCCCTGATTCGTACCCTGCAGGATGCGGCCCAAAAAAGTGGGGTGGCATTCAATATCAAACTGACCAACACCCTTGAGACCAGCAATCAGGCGCAGAATCTGCCCAAATCGGAGCAGATGGTCTATATGAGCGGACGCGCCTTGCATCCCATCAGTATCAATCTGGCCGCACGTTTACAAACTGAGTTTGACGGCGCTTTGGGTATCTCCTTTTCGGCCGGAACGGACTGCTTTAATTTTGCCGAGGTACTGGCCTGCAATCTGAGGCCGGTGACGGTATGTACCGACATGTTAAAACCGGGTGGGTACGGACGTCTGTCCCAGTACCTGGAAAGGGCTGATCAAGCGATAAAAGCAGCCGGCGCCGCCAACCTGGACGAATTTATCGCAATCCGAGGTATCGATGCCGTAGATATCGAACGGGCCGGATTGGCAAATTTGCAAGCATATGCCCAGTCGGTTGTGACCCGTACGGCCTATCAAAAGGAAATGTTTCCCTACGACAATATAAAAACCTCCCGGAAACTGTCATCGTTTGATTGCATCCAGGCGCCTTGCATGGATACGTGTCCAGTCGGCCAGGACATCCCCGCTTACATGTACCACACGGCGCGCGGGGATTATGAAGAAGCATTCCGGGTCATCTTGCAAAGCAATCCCTTTCCAAATGTCCAGGGGATGGTATGCGATCACCTCTGTCAGGAGAAGTGCACCCGGCTGAACTATGACACCCCCCTGTTAATCCGGGAGATCAAACGATTCATTGCCCGGAAATTCGATCGTCCCCTTGAACACAAGCCGGCGCCTGACAATCATATTAAGGTCGCCATTGTGGGTGCCGGGCCTTCAGGATTGGCCTGTGCCCATTTTCTGCGACTGTCCGGATTTGACGTTCATATCTACGAGAAAAAAACCTTCGCCGGGGGCTGGGCCTCGGATGCCATTCCAGCGTTCCGTCTGGATGAAGCCAGCATTCGAAAAGATATCGATGCGATTTTATCGCTGGGCGTTAAAATTTATTACGATACCCGGATTGATGCAAAAAAATTTGCGGCCTTAAGAAATTCGCATGATTATGTCACCATTGCCGTGGGGGCCCAGGAAGGTATTGCCCTGGGGGTTCCCGGTGAAAATGCCCAAGGTGTCATGGATCAACTGGAATTCTTAAGCGCAGTACGACAAGGACAACGGCCCCATCTGGGTAAAAAAGTAGCCGTTATCGGCGGTGGAAACTCGGCCATGGATGCGGCTCGCACCGCCCTTAGGCTCGTGGGTCCTGATGGAGAGGTGAGCGTCCTTTATCGCCGAACCCGACAGGAAATGCCGGCTGCACCCGAGGAAATCCAGGCCCTTTTAGATGAAGGCGTCAAGCTGGTGGAGCTCACGGCACCCGAGTGCATGCTTGTGGAAAACGGGCAGGTGACATCGAATGTCTGTTTTCGGATGGAATTGGGTGAATCCGATACCAGCGGTCGGCCGAAACCCATTAAAATTGATGGCTCTCAATTTGAATTGGAAGTGGACTCTGTTATTTCCGCCATTGGCCAGCGGGTCAATCTCGACTTTTTTCCAGAGGAAAACCTAAGAATCGATCCCGATTCGCACGAAACCCAGCTTGAAAATGTTTTTGCTGGAGGAGATGCCGTCCGCGGTGCTGCCACCCTCATCAAGGCCATTGGTGACGGGAAAAAAATTGCTGAAGTGATCAAGGCACGGGCCCTGGACCAATACCAGACCCCTAATCGTCGTACCCGAAAAACATCTGATTTCGGAGAACTGCACAAAAGACGGGCGCGACGTCAGATGGGCCTGCAGCTGCCTGAGATCGGATTTGATCAAAGATCGGGATTTGATTTGGTTATCCAAACCCTGGATGATGCCGCGGCCAAAAAAGAGGCCGCGCGCTGTCTTTACTGTGACGAACTTTGCAGTGTCTGCGTGTCGGTGTGTCCCAACAGAGCGAATATGGAATTTTCGGTCAATCCGGTTCATTTCAAGGTCCAACAGCTTGAAAAACACGGAGACCAGGTTATGTTCCGCGATCTTGAAACGGTTCAAATCAAACAGCGCACCCAGGTGCTGAATTTAGCCGACTACTGTAACGAATGCGGTAACTGTGCCACCTTTTGCCCCACGAGCGGCGCTCCCTATAAAGACAAGCCCAGACTGCATATATCCAGACAAAGCTTCGACAACGCCGATGTCGGATATCATTTCACGGCAGCCGATCAACTGCTGTGGAAAGATGGCAGGCGTCGTGGCTCTTTAACCCGGACAGAAAATGGACTCATCTTTGAAAGTAATGAAATAAAGGCCCAGATCGACCCGACAAATTATAGTGTAGACGTGTACCAATTAACGCCCCAAGCAAACAGTCTGTTGGATACGCAAGCCATGCTAGAGATGGCTGTAATCTATCAAAACGTGAGAAACCAGTTACCGTTTTCACTCAAACACCAAAGGAGATGATTTTTGGATAAAGCGCCTATCGGTACGCCGGAGCAATTACGTGATCCGGATTACACACCACCGCTCGCCCAAGCCATTCCGCTGGGTATTCAACATGTACTGGCCATGTTTATCAGTAACGTGACACCGGCGATCATCATTGCCGGTGTCGCGGGCTTTGGCTTTGGTTCCAACTCGCCGCATTTTCCAAACTTGATTTACATGATCCAGATGTCGATGCTGTTTGCCGGTATCGCGACCCTGTTTCAGACCATCGGTTTCGGGCCGGTGGGTGCGCGCCTACCGATAGTCCAGGGAACCAGCTTTGATTTCAGTCTGGCCGCAGTTATCGGCTTTTGCCTGATGGCCATAATATCCGCCATTGATACAGTCGGAGACGTATCCGGTATCACCAAAGGAGGCGCGGGACGCGAAGCGAGCGATGTGGAAATCAAGGGCGCTACCTTTGCAGATGGATTGGGAACTGCACTTGCGGGTATATTCGGTGGGCTGCCCAACACATCGTTCTCACAGAATGTCGGTCTGGTGGCGATGACCGGTGTGATGAGCCGTCGCGTGGTTACCTCTGGGGCTGTTTTTCTGATTGGCTGCGGTCTGATCCCGAAATTCGGTGCTATTATCTCGACGGTCCCCATCGAAGTGCTGGGTGGCGGCGTAATTGTCATGTTCGGTATGGTTGTTGCTGCCGGCGTGTCCATGTTGGCCGATGTTGATTGGTCCCGGCGCAACATGGTAATTTTTGCTATCTCCTTATCGCTTGGTCTGGGTTTGCAACTGGAACCGGGTGCCCTGCAGCACCTGCCGGCTACCGCCAAAGTCCTGTTGTCTTCCGGCCTGTTGCCGGCCGCCGCGCTCGCCATTGTGCTCAATCTGGCGATTCCGTAGGATGTGGCCAAGGAATAGTCCGGATTTCCAGGGTAGTTCTTTCTAAACTAGCCAGTGTCCCTGCAAACCGGTATTGTACCGGTCGGGATATTTGCCCAGACTAAAAAAGATCAGGCTATTAGCACTTAATAGTCTAACAGTCTAAACGCCTAATACGCTATTTTTTGGCTTCTCGTACCCTGATTTTCTCCACCTCTTTTGGAGAAGAATTAAGTGTGTTATAATGAGGTTATAAAAATACTTATAGTCAAAATGGATAGAAAATCATGGCAATAGGAAAAGCAGTGCAACGTGTAGATGGCGTGGCCAAGGTCACCGGCAAGGCACGCTATACCGATGACTTTAGCATGCCGGGCATGCGGGTGGCCAAATACCTGCGAAGCAATATCGCCCATGGCAGGGTTGTGCGCATCGACACCAGTCGGGCCAAAAGTTTGGCCGGTGTGGATGGGGTTTTCACCTTTGAGGATATTCCCGGAAATCGGTTTGCCACTGCCGGACATCCCTATTCTCTGGATCCCAATCACAACGATGTGCCCGACCGATTGCTGCTCACCGATTACATACGCTATGAGGGTGATGAGATTGCCATCGTGGTGGCCGAAAATGAGCTGGTGGCGCAAAAAGCCCTGGCGCTCATCGAAGTGGAGTACACGACATACAAACCGCTTGTACGCCCGGAGGATGTTATGGCCGCGGATGCGCCCGAATTGCATCAACGCACACGCAACATCGTCAAGGAACATACCTTTACGGCCGGCGGCGATCCGGAGCAGGCTCGCAAAGAATCGGACCATCTGCTGCAAGGAACATTCAAAACGCAGGTTCTCCAGCACTGCCACCTGGAGAACCATACAGCCTATGCCTATATGGACGATCTGAATAAAATCGTCATCGTGTCCTCCACCCAAATTCCGCACATTGTGCGGCGCATCGTGGGTGAGGCCTTGGACATACCACTGGGCCGGATCCGGGTTGTCAAACCCCATATCGGCGGCGGGTTCGGCAACAAACAGGACGTAATTTTAGAGCCCATGGTGGCATTTTTAACCTGGAAGCTGGGCGGCATTCCCGTGCGGCTCAAACTGGATCGAGAAGAATGCATGGTCGGTACCCGGGTACGCCATCCCTTCCGGGTACGGCTGGAAATGGGCGTGCAAAAGGATGGCACCGTCAATCTCATCGATTTCGATGCCCTGTCCTGTACCGGAGCCTATGCCTCCCACGGCCACTCCATTGTGTCGGCCGGGGCTGCAAAATCCTATTATATGTATCCCCGGGCGGTCTACCACTGCCAGGCCCAAACCATTTACGCCAATATTCCTGCCGGCGGCGCCATGCGGGGCTATGGATCACCGCAGATGACCTATGCCATTGAGTGCATCTTGGAAGACGCGGCCCGCGTGTTGGGAATGGATTCGGTGGCAATGCGACTGAAAAATGCGGCCCTACCCGGTGATAAAAGCCAGATAACCAAAAAAACCTTGCTGACATGCGGTTTGGTTTCCTGCCTGGAAAAAGGCCGTGAACTGATCCAATGGGATCAGAAACGGGCCGAATGGCCCCGGACCCAGAAAGGACCCATTCGACGGGGCCTGGGTGTGGCCAGTTTCAGCTATGGCTCCGGCACCTATCCGGTTTGTGTAGAGGCGGCCAGCGCCCGCCTGGTTTTGAATCAGGATGGTTCGGTTCACCTGCAGGTGGGCGCCACCGAAATCGGCCAGGGATCGGATACGGCCCTGGCCCAGATGGTGGCGGAAACATTGGGACTGCCCCTTGATCAGATCCATGTGGTTTCCTGCCAGGATACCGATGTCACCCCGTTTGATACCGGTGCCTATGCATCCCGCCAGACCTATGTGAGCGGTCAAGCCGTGATTCGGACTGCCCGTCAACTCAAACAAAAGATTCTGGATTACGTGGGATCCATCTCCGATCTGGCGACCCGGGATCTCGATATCAAAAGCGGCCAGATCGTCCTCGGCAAGACCCCGGAAACCGTTGTGATGAGTCTGAGAGACGTGGCCATCGATGCCTATTATGAAAAAAACCGCGGCGGCCAAATCACGGCCGAGGTGAGCTACAAGACCCGCAGCAACGCCCATGTATTCGGATGCACCTTTGTGGATCTGGAGGTGGACATCCCGCTATGCCAGGTTAAAATCAACGAAATCTACAATGTGCATGACTGTGGCGTGGTCATTAATCCCCTAAATGCCGCCGGCCAGGTTATGGGTGGCATGGCCATGAGCATCGGGGCGGCATTGTATGAACAGCTCATGATCGACCCTGACTCCGGTCGAATCTACAACAACAATTTATTGGACTACAAGGTGCCTACCATCATGGACATTCCGGACCTGGCGGTTGCTTTTGTGGAGACCAATGAACCCACGCATCCCTATGGGAGCAAATCTCTGGGCGAACCACCGGTGCTTTCCCCGGCACCGGCCATACGCAATGCCGTTCTGGATGCCACCGGCGTGGCCGTCAATGAGCTGCCTCTCAACCCCAAGACTCTCTACACATATTTTAAAAAAGCAGGTTTGATATAGGTGAGTCATGTTTGATATCCAAAGTTACCATAAAGCAAATTCGGTAGACGAGGCCATCTCCCTGTTGCTGCAGAATCCCAATTCCAAACCCATTGCCGGTGGAACCGATGTGCTGGTCCGTTTGCGCCAGGGCAGTCCCGCGTACGGTCATATGGTAGACATTCACGATGTGGCCGACTTAAAAAATATTGTCCAGGAACCCGATGGGACGATTGTGGTCGGGTCCGGTGCGACGTTTACGGATTTGATCGCGTCCAATATCATCACCGCAACCATCCCGGTCCTGGCCCAAGGGGCCGGCTGGGTGGGCGGTCCCCAGGTGCGCAACCAAGCAACCGTGGGTGGCAACATTTGTAACGGTGCCCCCAGTGCCGACAGTGCCGCGCCCCTGCTGGTATTAAACGCCGTGGTAGAGCTCAAAGGGCCTCAGGGCATCCGCCGGTTACCCCTGCACGAATTTTACCAGGGGCCCGGCCGAGTTGACCGGGAGCAGGCCGAAATCATGACGGCCCTGCGCATTGTACCGGATGATTATCAATGCTGGGTCGCCAGCTACCACAAGTACGCCATGCGTGACGCCATGGACATTGCCACCATCGGTTGTGCGGCAGCGTGTCTGCCGCAGGCAAAACAGGTAGGCAAGTTGCGGCTGGCATTCACCGTGGCAGGTCCCACGCCGATGCGCTGCTGGAAAACCGAGGAGAAGGCCCGCGGTGCCGCTCTGGACGGGTCATTGATCCAGTTGGTGGGCGATTCGGTTTTGGATGACCTCAGGCCCCGGGATTCCTGGCGGGCCCCCAAAGATCTGCGGCAACAGATCATCAAGACCCTGGCCCAACGTGTATTAATTCAAGCCCTGCAACAAACAGGAGTATCACTCGCATGAATCGCAAAATATCCTGCACCATCAACAGCAAATCTTTTAGTGCGACCATTGACGTGCGCAAATCCCTGCTGGAAATTTTAAGGGAAAACGGCTACATCGGTGTTAAGGAAGGCTGCGGCGTCGGGGAATGCGGGGCCTGCACCGTCCTGGTGGACAACGTCCCGGTGGATTCCTGCCTCTACCTGGCCATCTGGGTCGATGGTCGCAGTATCCGCACCATCGAAGGCGAATCACGGGACGGCAGCCTGTCGGCGGTGCAACAGGCTTATCTGGATACGGGCGCCGTGCAGTGCGGGTTTTGCACCCCCGGTCTGGTCATGACCTCCACCGCCTTTGTGGAAAAGCACCAGGGAAAAACCATTACCCGGGAACAGATTCGCAAATACCATGCCGGCAACCTCTGTCGCTGCACTGGATACGAGGGCATTATCAAAGCCGTTGAGAAATGCCTGTCGGATGAAGACCCGGATGGTGTGGTGCCAACGAAATCTTGTGGTATCGAAACATGAGGTTCAGCTATCAGCCATCAGCAATAAGCCTTAAGCAGCTTAGGGCTTTTTGCTGATGGCTGTTTCGAATTTAAAAAATAAGGTTCTTCTCCAATTTAGTTGGAGTAGAAGGATTCAAGGGGTCCAGGATTCAAGAGAGCGGGATACGGGTTGCGGGTTGCGCGTTATGAGTTGCTGAAAGCATAGTTCAACCCGCTCCACGTGACGTGCACTCCGTAATTCAAATTGACTTGGGCCCTGGTTTCCAGCTATCCTGATCAATTTGGGGATCCAGAATAAGCTATGAGCAAATTGCCTTGTCTGGATTCCCTTTTCCAAGGGAATGACGGTAGTTGACGATAGTCAATGGTATCGCACTTCAACGCCTAAACCGTTTGTAATCCCCGAGGAATCGGGGATCCAGTATTTGCAATTAGCAACCTGCTAAAAGCACCTCTTGGCCCCTTGCCCCCTGGAATCCTCGAATCCTGGACACAGTATAGTCACTCGTAATATAGAACAACAATCAGTGATATTTCAAACGATAGCACCAACTAACTGGGAGATGATTTAAAATTATAAGCATTTTTCGATCTTATCCAGTCGTGCTGTTGGTTGAAACCTTGTCGGAATCGGGATCGGGATCGAGATGGTAGTAAGCCATTAAAAATTAGACGCTTACTGTCTTTCATTCGGGGATATCACATGGGTTTGTGAAAAGTTAATTGGACCGCATCGCTGTAATGCTTAGTCGATCTGGGCGGCAGGGGTTAAACCGTAATGGAAGGGTTAGGGGATTGCGGGTATACTGAATTCGATCCCGATACCGATCCCGATAGGATATAGCCAAACTGGTTTTCCCTTGCCCCGACTTTCAGGGATTTTTCCGCCAACTGAATTGGACAAGAACCAGAAATGATAACCGTTCAATTTTTTTATTCTGTCAAAAATGCTTGAGGTAAATCGCATGAAATTCAACTACACCTGCTCTGATTGCGGACAACGATACCCGATCCAACCCGAGTTGACCGTATGCCCGAGCTGCCGGGAAAAACAGATCCCGGATCAACCCCTGCAAGGGGTATTGGAAGTTAAACTTGACGGGGAGGCTGACCGCAATTTCGAAATAAGCGACCTGCTGCCGGTTCCCCCACAATTTTTCCCATCCATCCCGGTGGGGGGCACACCCCTGTGGCAGCCCCTCAACCTACGGCGTGATCTCGGTTTCGAGAACCTGTACATTAAGGACGACGGCCTGAATCCCACCTGCTCGTTAAAAGATCGCGCGTCATATCTGGTGTCCGCTTTCGCCGCTCAACACGGCATCAACGAGATCGTACTGGCCTCCACGGGCAATGCCGGATCCTCCATGGCCGGAATCGGCGCAGCGGCCGGGCAAAAAGTTACCCTGTTTCTGCCCGCAACAGCCCCGGAGGCAAAATTGGTCCAGGCCCTGCAATACGGAGCAACCGTCCATCGCGTGGACGGATCTTATGACCTGGCCTATGACCTGGCCTTGACATATTGTCAACGCTTCGGCGGCATGAGCCGCAGTACGGCCTACAATCCCATGACCCTCGAAGGTAAAAAAACCGTATCCCTGGAAATCTTTCAACAGCTCATGGGTGCTCCCGACTTTGTATTCGTCTCCACGGGTGACGGTTGCATACTTTCGGGCGTGTACAAGGGCTTTCGTGATTTGCACCACCTGGGATTGATCGACGAAATCCCGTCTGTGGTTTCGGTTCAGGCCGCGGGATCAGATGCGCTTTATCGTGCCCATCAAAGCGGTCTATTCGAGGCGCGTGCGACCCAGACCATCGCCGATTCCATCTGTGTGGATGTTCCCCGCAACGGCCGACATGCCCTCAATCAGTTGCGCTCCTACGGCGGTCGCATCATTACGGTTACGGACTCGGAAATCATGACAGCCCAGTCCCGCTTATCGCGTTCGACCGGCCTGTTCAGCGAGCCGGCCGGTGCAACCGCCTTTGCCGGATTGCTGAAAATCAAAGCCGAGCTCCCGCCATCGGCCCGGATTGTGATTTTGGTAACGGGTAACGGTCTGAAAGATATTGCCACCGCCAGCCGGGGTATCACCGTACCAGAACGTACCATTCAAAACCTCAACGACATTAATTAACGGAGACGCCATGTTGGACCTCAGCCAGAACAGCCAGATAATCGAGCAAACAGTTGCATACTGCCGGCAAAAACATATTGTCCTGCCCACCTTTGCCATGATGCAGGATCCCCTGAAAATCCCGGATCAGATCAAAACAGAATTGAGCCAAATCGGACTATGGGATGTCCATTCGGCCAACCTTTTCCGCATTACCTGGAAAAACGAAGCCACGGACCATGGCGGCCTTTTTGGCGGGGTAAACCATATGGTTATTCCCCCGGAGCTCACGGGATGTGGTGCCACCATCATCGCTTTGACCGGCCGATGGTTTCCCACGGGTGCGCATAAAGTGGGTGCCACCTATGGTTGCTTTGTGCCGCGCCTGATCACGGGCCAGTTTAATCCGTTGAAGACCAAAGCAGTCTGGCCATCCACCGGCAACTACTGTCGGGGCGGTGCCTATATTTCAGCCCTTTTGGCCTGTCAATCCATCGCCATTCTTCCGGAAGGGATGTCAAAGGAACGTTTCGCGTGGCTGCAACGTGTCGCCGGTGAAGTGATTTCGACTCCCGGCAGCGAATCCAACGTCAAAGAAATTTTCGACAAATGCTGGGAATTGCGTAATTCAGGTCAAGACCTGATGATATTCAATCAATTTGACGAAATGGGTAATCCTTTCTGGCATTACCATGTCACCGGCTTAGCGGTGGCCGAATTACTGGATAGCCATCTGACCGGGAAGCAGCGTCTGGCAGGCTATGTGGCCGCTTCCGGTTCTGGAGGAACCCTGGGTGCCGGCTATTATTTGAAAAAGCGCTATCCCGGAACCCAGTTGGCTGTAGCCGAGGCCCTGCAATGCCCGACGCTGCTCCACAACGGGTTTGGCGAGCATCGTATCGAAGGCATCGGCGACAAACACGTGCCCTGGGTGCATGATCTGAAAAATACCGACTTTGTGATCGCCGTAGACGATGAACGCCCCATGCGCCTCTTGCGCCTGTTCAACGAACCCAAAGGCCGAACGGCACTGATCGATACGGGCATAGATGCCGAGCTGGTCAACCAGTTGGATCTTTTGGGTATCTCCGGCATCGGCAATCTGCTGGCTTGTATCAAGTTTGCCAAATACAACGAGTTGACGTCAAACGATGTCGTGGTTACCATCGCCACGGATTCCATGGACCTCTACCAATCCCGCCTGCAGGAACTCACAGACCAACACGGGGCTTACAGCCACGACCAGGCCCAACGGGATCTGGAACTGCTACACACCCTTGGCATCGACTGGATGCAGGAGTTGGGCTACTACGACCGCAAGCGCATCCACAATCTCAAGTACTATACCTGGATCGAGCAGCAGGGGCGTGACGTCAGCGAACTGAATGCCCAGTGGTACGATCATGAGGCCTACTGGGAAGGCACCTTTGACCAGATGACGGAAATCGACGCCCTCATCGAAGAATTTAATGCGCGCGTGGGAATTGTATAGCCGCTATCCGCATGGATGCCTGCGTGATGATCAGATTTGGTATGGTGATATTCTCAGTGAGCTTTATGGCTTGTGATATATTAGTCGGTGTGTGCGATATCCAAAAAAAACGGCCAATTTAAGATAGACAATCTCAACTAACCGATAATTCAATAAATTATCATGGTCTGTATATTTACTTCGCTTGAGAAGATTTTCTTTTTGTCAAAAACACGAACGGTATGGCAATTGGACCAAAAAATGCCCCCATAAAAGCCCAAAAGAAGGTATTTGCCCCCCTTTTACCGGCAATAAACCATAGTAGAACTGCACTCACTATAAATATTCCTGGAATAAGTATATAGCCTAGCATTTTGCAGATTCCTCCTTATCAGACCATTATCTCGGCACCATTTCAAATAGCGATATATGGGTGATATTCCCCAATTTGGTGATATTACAGGTAACATCACGCTGAGCTGTCAAGTCGGGTATATTTCTACCAAGCGAGCATACAAAAAAGTCCGTTCTTTGACACCATGGCACGTTATTTGATTTGCGCTTAAAACTCAACTCACAATTCGATACCCGCACCACGGCGTACGAAAGTCGCACGCAAGAAGATAGAATTCAGCGGTTAGCGATCAGGTATAAGCCACAGCGGCTCAAAGCTCAAGGCTGAAAGCTGCTTTTCGCTTGTTCTTTTGGTTGGAAAAGGGTGTTTCCTGTGGGCGTAGAACGCTTTAAAGCTGACAACTTACAATCAGGACGCGACCTCAGGTATCAGCAGTCAGCTGCTGATGGCTTGTACCGTATGGCTGATCGCTGAATCTTGGCGCCTGCCACCGATTATAGGTTGCGCAGCATAAATCGTATTTTTGATAGTTCAGCGCTTTAAGCTAACGGCCTATTTTTACCTTGAAAGCCGAGTTACATTATGGTAGTGCGAGCATGGTTATCCAAACGCCATACACATGAAAGGACTGGTTTCCTGATGATCCCCAAGCAAAAGATGAAACTTGTATATGGCCTCGTGCTCTACTTTCTGATGGTTGGTGTGCTATGCTATGCCGCATTTCCGGTTTCACCCCCGGAAGTTCCCATGAGGATTATGTATGATGTCACGGCCGGCAAGGTACTGTTCGACCATCAAACCCATACATCTGAGTCAGCCTATGGGCTTTCCTGCTGGGATTGTCATCATCATCCGGTTGATGACGATGCCGGTCTAATTGCCTGCGGTACCTGTCATACCGCAACGGGTGATGCCAACGGGCAACCCGAGGTCTGCCTGGATTGCCATGATAGCGATGAAATTGAGGATACCGAAGTCATGAAACGGGCCGATGCATTCCATGCCCAATGCATTGAATGCCATCAAGATTATGGTGCCGGTGCGGTTGAATGCGCTGCCTGCCATGTTATTCGCTAAATGACACGATCGCATCTATTTAACCGATGAATTGTTGATTGGAAAGCGGCCAAGGAAGAAGGTAACCACATGTTAAAACGATCATTTTTCGCTGTATCAGCGCCCCGCCTGCAGGTTGAAGCAGTCCATACGAAGCTGCCCGAACCCCGTCAGATAGCTGCACCTGATACGCTGACGCTTTTGATTGAAGATCAACCCGTCACCGGTCACGCCTTACCGGTTCAAGCCGGTGACAGTGTTCAAGCCGGACAAAAAATTCAGTTATCGGCGCAATCCGAAGCATACGCGGTGGCACCGGCGGCGGGCACGGTTAAAAATATCGAACGATTCCCGGGTGAGTCCGGAAAACTATTTACCGCCGTAACCATTGCCGTCTCAAAAGATTCCGCTTATGATGACGGTTTCGCTGCCTACTGCAGCAACCCTTCTCTACAAGGTGCCATCGATCTTCTGCAGTGTTTACCCGGCACTCCGGATTTCAGGATCTTCAAGGCCGACGCCGATAATCCGATCCAAACCATTGTGATCAATGCCATGGATCAGGATCTGCTGATCATCACAGCCCAATATGCCCTGACAACTTATCTGGCTGAATTAAAAACCGGAATTGCCCATCTCAAAGCCATCACGGGTATCGAAGATGTCGTGGTGACGGCTCCCAAAGAGATCATTCAGGGTTTTGGCGAGATCGGGGCCACCGTTATCAGCATCGATACAGGCTATCCCCAGGGTCTGCCGCATCTTGTGGCCCAACGCGTCACCGGCAACGAGATCCCGGCCCAAACCGATTTTACGAAACTGGGTCTGGCCTTTTTGGATGTAGAAGCGGTCATATCGCTGGGCCGTTCCTTGGAAACCCGGGAAATGGTCCAGGCCAAACTGATAACCGTAATAGACAAACAGGGTGATCGATCCCTGGTTTCAGCCACCATCGGTACCCCCATCGGCGATATTTTCAAACACGTTGGCCTGACCCTAAATGATCAGGACCGCATTATCATCGGTGGCCCCTTGAACGGTTTCAGTATCTTCTCAGACAGCTTCCCGGTACGACCAGATACCCATGCCATCATGGTTCAGGATAAGGGCGACATTGCCATGGTTTCCGACAATGCCTGCATCAATTGTGGAGACTGCGTGCGAATATGTCCTGCCAGGATCCCGGTCAATCTCTTGATTCGCTATCTTGAAGCCGGCGAATATGAGGAAGCCGCAGATAATTACGATCTGTATGCCTGTGTTGACTGTGGTTTGTGCAGTTTTGTGTGTGTTGCCAAAATTCCCATTTATCAATCGATTAAACTTGCGAAATATGAGCTCGAACGCGCCACGGACGGAGAAGCCGAAGATGAATAATTCCAAAAAGCTGATAGTATCCCATGCGCCCTTTATCCACATCGGCAGCAGCATTCCCCAGATGAGCCTGCACACTATGTATGCCGCCATCCCGGCCATCGTTTTCGGTGGCATCCTGCGCTTCGGTGCCTCGGCCATCGCCGTGGTCTGTTTTTCGGTTGCCACTGCCATGTTATGGGAAATAGCCTTTAATTTGGTTTCTAAAAAACCGGTCACGGTGAGTGATGGCAATGCCGCCGTCATCGGGCTTGTTTTTGCCATGTTGATGCCATCCACAGCACCGTGGTGGTTTGTTCTCACCGGAACATTCACCGCCGTGGTCGTGGGCAAAATGATCTTTGGCGGAATCGGCAGCAATCCCTTTAATCCGGTGGCACTGGCCGTGGCCATCTTGGCAGTTTCCTGGGGAGACTATCTTGATTTTGACTATATGTATCGCCATTTCCAGCTTGATTTTGCGGCCGCCTATCCCTTGGCCAACCTAAAATATTTTGGAATCGATGCTATCAAAGATATCCATCTGTCGGATCTCTTAATCGGACGTCAAATCGGGGGCATCGGCGCCATCAGCGGCCTCTGGCTGATACTCGGCGGCATCTATCTGATGATGCGGGGATTTATCCGCTGGGAGATTTCGATCTCATTTCTGCTTGGAATTTTCCTGGCAGCCTTGTTGTTTCATGTGATCGATCCGGGTCGTTATGCCGGTCCCTTTTTCCATCTGCTCAGTGGATATTCACTCATAGCAGCATTTTTTCTGGCGCCCGAGGATTCATCCTCGCCGGTCAACACCATCCCCATGCTGATCTACGGGGTTGTGGGTGGTATCATGACCATACTCATTCGGAACATCGGTACCTACGTAGATGGTGCTATTCTTTCCATTCTGATAATCAATCTATTGAATCCATTGTTGGATAAAATACGACCAAAAGCCCTGGGAAAGGTTGAATAGTATGCAAGATATGATCAAAATGATTGTGGTTCTGGTTGTACTTGGATCGGTGTCCGGTGGTCTGCTGGCGGCCACCAAAGACTGGACCTCACCCAAAATCGAATACCAGCAGCTCACCTTCGTCAAGGGCCCGGCCATCAAATCCATCCTGGACGGTGCCAGCAACGACCCCATCGTCGATCGTTTTAAGATTACGCACGATGGCCAGGATGCCAGCTTTTTTGTGGGGATCTTTAACGGTGAGCCCAGTGCCGTCGCCTTCGAAGGTACCGGCAAAGGATTCGGCGGCGACATCGGTTTGATGATGGGGGTTAATCTGGCCGATGACAGCATCATCGGCGTGGGCGTGACCACCCACAGCGAAACCCCCGGTATTGGTTCAAAAGCCAAGTCCGATCCGTCCTTTACCAACCAGTTTAAAGGTATGAAGATGAACGCTGTGGAGCCGGTGGATGCCATGAGCGGTGCCACCGTCACCTCCGACGGCGTCAATGCGGGCGTGACTGCCGCCGGTGAAATGTATCAACGTTTGAAGCCTCAAATCCTGGACAAACTCCAGGCTTTTAAATAGGGAGATCGCGATGGCCAAAACACTCGTTCAAGAATTTACCAAGGGCCTCTGGGAAGAAATACCCCCGTTTAGACTGGTTCTGGGATTATGCCCGGTCCTGGCCGTAACCAAAACCGTGGAAAACGGCATCGGCATGGGTGTGGCCACCACATTTGTCCTGGTGGGCTCCAACTTTTTTGTTTCTCTGCTGCGTAAAGTGATCCCGGCCAAAGTCCGCATCGCCTGTTTTATCATCATCATCGCCTCCTTCGTGACCCTGGTTGAGCTGTTGATGCAGGCCTTCGCCTACCCCTTGTTTCTCAAGTTGGGTATATTCATTCCTCTCATTGTGGTCAATTGTATTGTCCTGGGACGGTCCGAAGCCTTTGCGTCCAAAAACGGCGTGGCCAAATCGCTGGCCGACGGTCTCGGTATCGGCATCGGATTTACCCTGGCCCTGGCAGCCTTGGGGGCAGTGCGCGAACTATTGGGCGCCGGCACCCTCACCTTTTGGGAAACGCCGATCCAGATTTTCGGTCCCAACATACAACCGTTTACATTTATGATCGAAGCACCGGGAGCCTTTGTCTGTCTGGGACTGATGCTCGCTGTAATGAACCTGGTGGGTAGTAAATAGGAGATATTCGATGGGTGATTATATCGTTCTGGCCATTAGCTGCATCTTAATCAACAACATCCTGTTAGCCCAGTTTTTGGGGAATTGCCCTTTCCTGGGCACCTCCAAAAAAATGGAAACCGCTGTGGGCATGTCCATGGCCGTGGTCTTCGTGCTGGTGATGGCCGGCGTGGGTACCTGGATCATCAACAACTTCATCCTTCAGAAATTCGGTCTTGAATATCTGCGCACCATCGCCTTTATCGTCGTCATCGCTTCGCTGGTGCAGTTCGTGGAATTGTTTTTACGCAAAAGCATCCCGGCCCTCTATTCCGGACTGGGTATTTTTCTGCCGCTGATCACCACCAACTGTGCCGTCATGGGCGCCTGCCTCATCAACATCAAAGAAGAATATACTTTTTTGCAGGCCCTGGTGGCATCCTTCAGCTATGCCATCGGATTCGGGCTGGCCTTGATCCTGTTTGCCGGTGTACGCGAACGTATCCTGTTGGCCCGGGTACCCAGACCCCTGCAGGACACCTCCATCGCCCTGGTCACCGCCGGCGTTCTGTCATTGACCTTTTTTGCTTTCAAGGGAATGGTCTAATCCGGATCTCTGAAAAAGTTTCACTGGCCCCCTTTCCGAGGGAATGACCAAGTGACGGCCGCGAAGGATAGCGTATCGATGATCAGAGTCCCAGATAGGTCTTACGCAAAACTTCATCCTTGAGCAGATCCTCACCAGATCCTTCGGCGATAATTTTGCCCGAAGAAAGCACATAATTGCGTTCGGCCATCTCAAACACCGCACTGACCTCTTGCTCCACCAGCAATACCGTGATGCCCATCTTTTGGATTTCAGCAATCCTGTTGAACACTTCCTGCTTCATAATAGGGGCCAAGCCGGTGGACGGTTCATCGATGCACAGCAATTTCGGATTGGCCATCAGCGCGCGTCCGATGGCCAGCATCTGCTGTTCGCCGCCGGAAAGGGTCCCGGATATCTGCTGGACACGTTCTTTCAGCCGCGGAAAAAGCGTGTAGACGTTCTGCAGATTATCCTGCTGTTGCTGTTTGTCCCTGGTCAGATAAGCGCCGGCCTGCAGGTTTTCCAGAACGGTCATTTCACGGAAGGGTCTGCGCCGTTCGGGGCAGTGTATCAGTCCCCGTTGGGCAATTTCATGGGCTGGAATTTTTTCCAGGTGTTCGTTTTCAAACACCACGCTGCCTTCGAGCGTGATATCCCCTTCTGATGTCCCCCGGTGGATCCCCTTTTCCCAGATCACCAGGCCCGTGATGGCGCGCAAGAGGGTGGATTTTCCGGCGCCATTCGGCCCCACAAGGCTGACCAGCTCGCCGCTATTGACGTGCAGACTGATGTCATTGATGATCATGGCTTTGTCGTAGCAGACCGTCAGATTGGATATTTTTAACAGCACGTCTATATGCCTCCTTCCCCCAGGTAGCACTCGACCACCTGTTGGTCAGCGCAAACGTCTTCGGGTATCCCGTCGGCCACCATGGTCCCGAAATTGAGCACAATGACCCGGTCGACGATTTTCATGAGCTGCTGCAGCTTGTGTTCGATGATGATCATGGCGGGGCCTTCACTGTGCAGGCGGCCGAAGCGTCCCCCCTTGTGCAGCCTGTGTATGGATTTGGCCATCAGGTCGGTCTCTGCCGGGCTCAAACCGCCAAAGGGTTCGTCCAGCAGCAGCAGTTCCGGTTCCGTGGCTATGGCCCGGGCCACTTCCAGTCTTTTCAGGTCGCCCTGGGAAAGCGTCGCGGCTTTTTCAAGGGCCATGTCGGAGATACCGGAAAATTCCAGGGCGTCCATGGCTTTGGCTTCGATGCGTTTGACCCATTCCCCCTGTTTCATGGCCCGGGGTGACAGGCAGGAAACCATGACATTGGCGATAATGGGCAGCCGTCTAAAGGGACGCATGTTCTGAAAGGTGCCGGCAATTCCCAGGTTGACGATATCCCACGTTTTCTTGCCGGTGATGGGCTTGCCCTTGAAATGGACAGAACCGCTGTTCGGTTTGAGAATGCCCGTGATCAGCCGCAGCAGGGTGGTTTTTCCGGCCCCGTTGGGTCCGATGAGGCCGATGATTTCGTCCCGGTTCATGCTGAAGGTAACATCGCTGACCGCTTTCAAGCCACCGAAGCTTTTTGTGATACCCTTGATTTCCAAAAAACCGGTGCTCATGTCAACTTTCCTCCGCTTCTTCTCTCAGTTCACGCCGCGAGACCTTGCCGACATCGGTCTTGGGAAGTTCGCCCCTGAACTCGACAATGCCCGGCACCTTGTAGTACGCCAGGTTCTCCTTACAGAATTGAATGATCTCCTCTTCCGAAATCTTGCCCCGGGCCTCGCTCTGCAGGACCACATAGGCTTTGATGATATTCCCAACCGTCACATCCGGGACCCCGACCACACCGGCCGCCTTGACCTGCGGGTGGCTGTAGAGCACTTCCTCCACATGCCGGGCAAATACCGCCATACCCTTGTGTTTGATCAGGTCGCGTTTACGGTCGAAAAAATAAAAGTAACCCTCATCGTCCATACGGACCAGATCCCCTGTTCGCAGCCACGGCTGACCGTCGATTTCCACAAAGTCCTCCTTGAGGCTCTCCGGTCGCCGCCAGTAGCCCTGCATAATGTTGGGGCCGTTCAGGATGAGTTCACCCTCTTCACCGATGGGTTTGAATTCGGTACCCTCCACGTCGATGATAGCGGCGTTCATGTTCGGTATGGGTACACCGAAGGAGCCCGGCTTGGGCCGATCCGGAGGGGTCGAGTGGCTGACGGCCGTTGTCTCGGTCATGCCATAGCCTTCCAGTATTTGGGTGCCGGTGCGGCGCTCCCACCCCTGTATGGTGGAGTCGTGCAGGGTGTCTGCTCCGCAGGCAATAATTTTCAGGCGTTTCCAGATGACCCGGTCGGTCTTTTCATGCTCCTTCAAGTATTCATACAGCGTGGGCACGCCGTAGAATGCGGACGCCCGGTAGCGTTCGATGGCTTCGAGGATATCATCCAGATCGGGTGTCGTAAACAGGACAACGGTGTGCCCCTGGGTCAGGCCGCCCAGCATGAGCACAACCTGCCCATAGATGTGGAAAAAGGGCAAGAAGGCGATCACGGTTTCATTGCCTTCCTCCATGAAGGGCCAGAAGGAGACGAGTTGCTCGTGGAGAGAAACCATGTTGTAGTGGGTCAGCATGGCCGCCTTGGGAAGACCGGTGGTGCCGCCGGTGTAAGGCAGGGCAGCCAGGTCTTCTTTGGGATTTATGCTGACATCCGGCGGGGTGGGGCTGTGGCGTTTTAAAAGATCCGTGAATGTGTGCAGACCCGCCTGCCTGATGGTTTCCGCGGTCGGGGCGCTGCGGCCCTGATAAGCCTTGCTCAGGGCCGTCTTGCCGAACAGTTTTTTTAATTTTGGCAGAAAATCGGAGATGTTCGATAAAATCACATTGTCCAGTTCGACGCCTGAGCGCTCGATGTTTTCATACAGCATGTCTTCACAAATCACCGTCTTGGCCTGACTGTCGGTCAATTGGTGCCGGACCTCCTTACTGGTGTAAACCGGGCTGATGGGGGTAACTTTGGCGCCGGTTTTCAGCGTGCCGAAATAGGCGATCACATACTGGGGGCAGTTCAGAAGATAGAGCGATACCGTGTCGCCCTTTCTAACGCCCAGTGCCGCCAAGGCCGCGGCAAAACGGTCTGTCAACGCCTTTAGTTCCTTGAAGGAAATTTTCTTCCCGTAAAAAACCAGGGCGGTCTTTTTACCGTATTTTGCAGCCATGTCGTCAAACAGCTCATGAACGGATTTTTGAGAAACCGCTACGCTTTGGGATGCCCCTTCGGGGTAGTACTGCAACCAGGGTTTGCTCATGTAGACTTCTTTTGGGTCCATATATGTACTCTCTCCTCGTTTGTTCTGCAGCCTTCAAACCGGCCAAGTCCTGATAAAAAGTGCTTACTTCATTGTCTGTTCCCAATCCCAATTCGCATTCGGATCAGTGCATGTCCGCATCACACACCCGGCAGGTTTTGCGAGTTGCCATGTTGCGGACCTTGCATCGCGGGCATTCGCTTTCAATTTTGTCCCGCAGCCAGGGCAGCATTCCCTGGGGCATGAACAGCAGGATCAGCATAATAACGAAGGCGAACATCAGCATGCGGAACTCCGGCCAGATACGGAAAAATTCCAGCAGAGGAAACAGAATGAATACGGCGCCCACCGGTCCCCAGATGGTGACGACCCCGCCGAAAACCGACCAGATCACCACTTGAAAAGACATGCCGACCTCGAGGGTGGACGGACCGGCAATGCGCATGAAATGGGCGTAAAGCCCACCGGCGACCCCGGCGAAAAAACCGGCCAGGCAAAAGGCCAGCAGCTTGTAGCGGGTCGTATTGATGCCAGCGGCCCTGACGGCGACCTCATCCTCCCGGATGGCATGAAAGATAATGCCGGTGTTGGAATCCGTGATCTTCCACATGATAAACACCAGTGCCAGCATGATGGGTACGATAATGTAATAATTGACCACACGGGAACGGGCCAGGCGTTTCAAGCCGGATATGCCCAGTTCACCGCCGGTGAAATCCGGAAAGGCAAACAAAAGACCCATCAGAATCATTGGGAACGCCAGGGTCGTCAGGGCCAGGTAGGTACCGCGCAGCCGCAGGCAGGGGATGCCGATGATCAGACCCGCCAAAACGGCGGCCATGGCGCCCAACGGGATGCTGGCAAACGGCGGCAGTCCCAGCTTCTGGTTGAGCATAGCGGCACCGTAGGCCCCGACGCCGAAAAACAGAGCGTGCCCGAAATTCATTTGCCCGGTGAACCCGGACAACAGATCCCAGCTGGCCGCGAAAATGGCGAAAATGCTGGCCATGATGATGATGCGCAAAAAATAGAGATCGCTGGTGATGAGCGGAAGCACCAGCAGCAGCAGAACGAAAATGGCAACAATAATCCGGCTGGGCAGTACCAGCACTTCGTTTTTGATGAATTTAAAGAGCTTGACCATATAAAAGCGTATCAGATCCATGCCTATCTCTCTTCCTCGAAGGCGACACCGAAAAGACCTTCCGGTCTGACCAGCAGCACCAGAATCATGATGGAGAGCGCCACCGACCCTTTCAGGAAAGCGCCCATGGGGATTAGGAACACCACCAGGGCTTCTGCGAACCCCAGCAGATAAGCTGCAAAAAAACTGCCTTTGATGCTTCCCAGTCCACCCAGCACCACCACGGCCATCATCATGATCAGGGGGTGCATCCACATGAAGGGATCCACGATGGTCAGGGGGGCGATAACGGCCCCTGTCAAGGCGGCCAGGGCGATGGAAATACCGACGGTGATCATGGCCACCCGGCTCTCGTTCATACCCATGAGATTGGCCACCTCACGGTCCTGGGCGGTGGCCCGGATGGCCACACCCAGCCGTGTGTTCATCAGCAGGTAGCGCAACCCGCCCAGCACCACCATCACGGCCACAAAGGTGATCAGGTGCTGATAAAAAACTTTGACACCCAGCACCGTGAAGTAACCGGATACAATGGGCGCGACGCTGAGAAAATCGCCGGTGAAGATGATCATCATGGTTTCCTGCAGAGCAATGGCCAGGGCGATGGTCGCGATCAGAACAGCGGCCTCGTGTTCGCGGATGGGGTCGATAAAGATCTTGTAGATGATCAGACCCAGAACCGGTGCTATCACGATTCCGGCGGCCATACCCACCAGAACGGGCAGCCCCATTTTATGGGAAGCAAAGTAGATGCAGTAGGCAGCCACCATGTAGAATGCGGTGTGGGCAATGTTGACAATGCGGGCCACACCGAAAATCAGGGAAAAGCCGATGGCCAGCAAAGCGTAGGTGCTGCCGTTGATAATGCTGGTGATCAGTATGTCGAGTATCATATAACCTCACCCCGTCTGGGTCCAGGAATCCAGGGGTCACGAGTGAGCGCGTTTTAGACGATTAGACCGATAGGCTGTTTGCAGCAAATAGACTAAATATCTAAACACGCAATCGCCTGTCTTTGTTAGTCCGTGGATCCTGGAGCAATAGAACGCTGCGGGTTTGATTGCGTTTACCTGAAAATTGTTTATTTCTGATGGGCCTCAATAATCCAGGGGGCGATTTTATAGGGCTGAATGCCCTTGTAGGTAACCTCGGGCGCCCCTTCGGCGGCAACCCATTTGTTGGGCCAGACACCGATCTGCTTGCCGTCCTGCCACTGGACACCAAGACTGGTGAGATACCCGGGGCCCCAGCGCAGGTCGTGCAGATGACGGCCTTCTGTATCTTTGATATAGGCCACTTTGCCCGAGGGCACCAGGTGCTCGCTGTTTTCCATGAAGGCCACCAGTTTGTCCGCATCCAGGGAGCCCACATTTTCGATAGCCGGAACAATAGCATACAAGATGGCGGAATAGGTGTCGGCCGTGTAGGTGGGGGATTCCCCGTATTTATTCATGTAAGCATCCATGAAGGGTTTGGTGAGTTCGTTGTACGCCACACCCGGGCAATAGGTGTTCATTGTCATCACATAGTTGCCCTGGCCCTGGGTTGCGTCCCAGAATCCCTTTTTCTGGGCTTCCACGTTGATGCCCACCTGGGCGGCGGGTATTTTGAGTTCGCCGGCCTGACGTGCAAAGGTGATGCCCACCGACGAGGAGAACATGGTGAATATCAAGTTGGCACCGGAACGCTGGATGGCGGAGAGCTCGGCGGTCACATCAGTGGCCACCTGCGAGGGACGCCAGATCCCCACAACATCCATACCCATTTTGGGGATGAATCCTTCGGCCGCCGTGATCATGGGATCAGCCCACATGGCTTTTTCTGCCACAAGGGCAACCTTTACCTTTTCAAGACCCAGGGTCTTTTTCATGATGGTTCCGACTGTTGCCATCTGGATAAAACAGGTTCTGACCAAGTAAGCGGAGTTGAAGGGGGTGCCCCGGAAAAAGTACTTGTAGGTGTCGTAATCTTTGGCGACGCGTGTACAGAGTTCGGGATGAGCCGCACCGCAGCCGATAAAGATGGTTTTGTAGTCCATGGCGATGTCCTGCATGGCCAGAACAGCTTCGGTGCGGAATCCGCCCACAACGAAGTCCACCTTCTCGCGGGTGACCAGAATTTCCATGGCATTGGTGGCGTCGGTTACATTGAGAAACTCATTGGAGTCGGCCTTGACCAGTTCGATCTTCATCATCTTGCCGCCAACCTTGACCCCGCCTTTGGCGTTGATCTGATCGGCCGCAATGGTGGCGCCGTTCCAGTGCCCCTTGCCCTGGACAAACTGCATGGGCCCGATAACGCCGATTTTGATGGTCTTTGCGCCCCAAGCTGGACAGGTCAACAACAACAAAGCGATACAAGCCCCTAACACGATCGTTTTACATTGGTTTGCTTTCATGTCTCCTCCTTTTGTGACCTTCGTTATAATCCACGGCAGCCGGCAAGAAAGATTGAAGTACCTGCAAAATTCACTTTTGCGAACTTTCCACAGGCAATTATCTCCGGATCGGCTGTTTGGGCCCGGCTCTGAGGCATCAGACTTTCCGTAGCCTGCTCCTTTTTTGAATTGCTCAAAAGCCGGCCGTGGCGTTCCTATCCTACTGGGCCCTGTTAAGTCCATTTAAGGTAAATTTCGTTATAAAGTCCGCTAAATCCGGAATGGACATACCCTTTTCAGGGTGGAACCAGATTCGACTTCTCGTAATCATGGAGGCAATCATAAACCCTGCCAACTTAATATCGATCTCCGGAAACAGATTGAGATCAATTCCCCGCTGGATAATTTTTCGAATAATCAAATCATATTTATCGCGCAACGCTATAATATCTTTGCGTTTTTCCTTTGAAAGATTCTTCAGTGATACGTCGAAAAGCAATTTTGCCGAACGCCGGTAGCTTAATGTAAGGTTCAGGTGGCTCTCGATGACCCTATGCAATTGGGCAATTGGATCGCTTGACTCGTCATGTTCCAGATGCTGTATGGGGGTGATAATTTGTTCCATCTCTTCCAGAAGCACCGCGTAGAGGATATCCTCTTTCTGGCTGAAAAAATTATATATATTGGCGGGTTTGCAGCCGTATTCCTTTGCAATATCGCGCATGCTAGTTGACTTATATCCATTTTCCCAGAAAAGCTTTCTGGCGATAGCGAGCATTTTCTCTTTGGATGTTCTTTCCGACATCTTCACACATGTTAAGTTGTCGTTTGCTATTTGGGTCGCATTGCTTGGGCAGGACCTCCGCTTAAAGAAGCCAAGTGGGGATTTACTTTGAGGCCTGGCAAAAAAAATTTAAAGAGGAGGTTAATTAACGTTCACTAACAAGACATAAAATGGTTGTCAAATAAAAAATGTGGTTATAGATATTCATGGCCCGGTGCCAACATTTAGGGAGAATCCAAGTTTATGGTAACTGTTTCTAATGAAACTGTTCCGAAAAGAAAGCCCGCGTGCATCCGGTACCGGTATTTTTCCGCACAAAACGGAACAATATTTTGACAGCAGCTATTAGAGGGGAAAACATGAAAAAAATCATCATCCAGGATAATCTATTTGACATGTTCCCAGACTTTCGTCGGGAAGTCATCATCGTGCGTTCTGTGAACAACCGCCCCTCCTACAAGCGCATCCGCAAATTGCTTAAAAAGGAAATCGACCGCCGGATTGATATCGAACTGGATACTGAACCGCGTCTGCTTTCCTGGGATCAAGCCCATAAAAAGTTTGGCTCAAAGCCTCGGCATTACATGCCCTCTATCCGGGCACTGTTAAAACGCATAAAATCGAACCCCGCCCTTCCCTTCATCAACTCTGCCGTGGCACTTTTCAACTATACCTCATTGAAATACTGCCTGCCTTGCGGCGGGGATGATGTCGCCGCCATCGAGGGGGATCTGGTATTGGGCATTGCGGATGGATCGGAAACATTCCAAGCCCTGGGATCGGACAAAATTGAACACCCCCAGCCGGGTGAGGTGATCTATTTTGATAATATCACCAAAAACATTATGTGCCGCCGTTGGAACTGGCGCAACGGGGACCACACCAAAATCGAAGTTCAGAGCCAATTCCTGGTCATCAACCTGGACTGTCTCCCACCGATTACGCCCGAAACCGGCATCCAGGCTCGGGATGAGCTGGCCAAGTTGCTGGCAGAACATTGCGATGCCGAAATCGAAACCGCCTCGTTGCATAGCGGCTGCAGAGACGTTACGATCCCTTAGATCCTTCCAGGTTCATACCCCGCCAGCTTCGCATCCGCGTGCCAATGAGAAATGGGATTTTAATAAGTTCCCCATAAACAATACTGAATTGCAATTTTTGTCTACATCTGTGTCAAGCGAGTCTTGACACGAAAAAACCTTCTTGGCATACTCGCAGAAACGATACCAGTGTGAAAATGATCCTTTATTTTTTGTTACCGCAAAGCAAAAATGCTCACAAACAAAACCCAATCTCAATCTAAACTTCTTTCCTGTTTACAAGACCCTCCAGACCAAATTACCGTCAGAATGCCGTCACGTTTCGCTTCGATCATCCCAGGAGGTATTCGATATGACTGACAAACAAGCAAAGGAATTGGTAGCCCGGCTTCTACACAGCGCCGGCATCACCCTGAATGGTGACAAACCCGACGATATTCAGATTAAGAATGAAAATTTGTACAAACGCGTGCTGCAGAATGGCATATTGGGCTTCGGTGAAGCCTATATGGATGGGTGGTGGACGTGTGACAGACTGGACCAATTAACGGACAAGCTGGCGCGAGCGAATATCCGTAATCAGATTAAAAGTAACTGGAAGTTCGGTTGGGCGATTCTTAGATCCAGGCTCTCTAACCTCCAAAAACCGAGTCGATCCTTTCAGGTGGGCCAAAAACACTACGATGCGGGCAACGACTTATACAAGGCCATGCTGGACAGGCGCATGCTGTATACCTGTGCCTACTGGAAAAACAGCGACAGTTTAGATGCCGCCCAGGAAGCCAAGCTGGAACTGATCTGTAAAAAAATTGGTATAGAGCCGGGCATGACGGTATTGGAGTTCGGCTGTGGATTTGGCGCCTTTGCCAGATACGCCGCAGAAAAATACGGTGCCCGGGTGACCGGATTGACGGTTTCGAAAGAACAGGCCAAGCTCGGTAGAGAGATGTGCCAGGGGCTGCCGGTTGAAATCCGATTGGAGGATTATCGCGATATCGATGGACAATACGACCGGGTGATATCCATCGGCATCATGGAACACGTGGGCTACAAGAATTATCGCACCTACATGCAAAGAGCCCATGAGACGCTGAAAGACGACGGCATCGCCTTTATCCACACCATCGGCGGCAACCATAGCGTTACCAAGGCCAACCGCTGGACGAATAAATACATTTTCCCCAATGGCATGGTCCCCTCCATGGCTCAGCTTTCCAAGGCCATGGAAGGCCTATTCGTTATGGAGGACTGGCATAATTTTGGAGAGGACTATGATCGCACCCTGATGGCCTGGCATGCCAATTTCGAAAAAGCCTGGCGGGATTTGAAAGTCCACTACGACGACCGCTTTTATCGCATGTGGCGGTTTTACCTGTTGACCTCTGCCGGTACGTTTAGAGCCCGGCACCTGCAACTGTGGCAGATGGTCATGACAAAACCCGGGAGAAAGCAGCCTGATTGCAGGTTCAGCTGATAATTCGCATGCTAGATTCCAAAGTCATAATCGTTGGTGGCGGACCAGCCGGCGCCACCTGTGCCTGGAAACTGAAGCAGTCTAATGTACCCGTAATCGTACTGGATAAAAAGCCCTTTCCACGACCCAAAACATGCGCCGGCTGGATTACGCCGGAAGTTCTAAAGGATCTGCACATCCGAACGGACGAATACCCCTATCCGATGGTGGTTTTCCGTAGGTTGAACGTTCATTTATCCGGTTGCAGAATACCGGTCAGGACACGACAGTATTCGATTCGCCGTATTGAGTTTGACGATTGGCTTATCAAACGCTCGGGTGTTGATGTATATGAGCACAACGTAAGGCAGATCAATAAAGAAGGTCGGCATTACGTGATTGATGGCCGTTATCGATGTGAGTTCCTGGTGGGAGCAGGCGGAACCAACTGCTGTGTTTACCGGACATTCTTCAAACCAGATAATCCCCGCAGCGAATCCAATAAGATCATCGCTCTGGAGGAAGAATTTGCTTATGATTACCGTAATGACAATTGTCACCTCTGGTTTTTCGATAACATGCTGCCTGGCTATGCCTGGTATGTGCCCAAGGGCAAAGGCTATCTGAATGTCGGTATTGGCGCAAAGCACCTGAAGATGAAAGCGCGGGGGCAGACAATTTTTGAGCACTGGGATCGGCTGGTTCAGAAACTGGACAATCTCGGTTTGGTGCACCATCGCCGCTTTCACCCCAAAGGCTGCAGTTATTATTTAAGCGATCGGCGCGAAATGGTAAGTAAAGATCAGGCCTTCATAATCGGTGATGCCGCCGGTCTGGCGACGATTGACATGGGAGAGGGCATCGGTGCCGCGGTGCAAAGTGGCATTTTGGCAGCCAATGCGATTGTCACCGGTCAGGTGTATGCCACCCGATCAATTACGCGATACAGTTTCAAGAACATACTTCTGAATTGCTTTCGATAAATATCCGTCTTCGCCTTCGGCTAGGCCGCGATTATCCGCCTTATCTTTGGGCTGACATGACGCCGCAGCATTACCGTATATTTTTGGCATGCATCCACGGGCATGCCCGTGATATGCTGCCGCGTCGGATAAACAAATGGCGGGAAAAAGATCCGGGCCTATCAGATGAACCTATCAGCTGATTGGTTTTATCCCCTTAAAATACATCATACTGCCATTGGTCTGTATCCGTTGATAGGTCATGCCGCTGCCGGAACAAATTGATTCATATGACGACTCGGTTAAGACATTCAGGTGGCGTTTTGGCGCAATTTTATTCCATAATGCATCAAATTCTTGGTTAATTCCAACCGTCGGACAACCGACCAAAAGTGTCCCGTCGGTTTTCAAAATTCGTGACACATTGTCAATGCAGTCCTGGTACCGGGGTATCATGTGCAGTGCGGTATCAATCAGGACAAAATCAAAAGACTGTTCTTCGAAAAGGACTTCTTCAGCATTTCCTTCCACCAGCCTGAATCCCGAAAATTGCTTCTTACGTGCCTTTTTTAAGGCCTGTCTCAGCATACAATAGGATATGTCCAGGCCGGTGTAGTGATTGCTGCTGTCAAAATACTTTATGGCAGCTCCCGTACCACAGGCCATGTCAAGCACAGTGACGTTTTTTACCGGTGCGATCAGATCTTGCATGATTTGCTTGTGTTCTGACGGATCTGCCTTGTGAATCCGATTGCGTACCCAATGTTCCTGGATAAGATCGTATAAAAACATGAATGCACCGAATTGCCTGATCCGTTTTTCATTCACATGAGACAGGTTTTGGGACAACGCACGGATAATACCTCCTTGATCGGCAGTAGAAAAATTGTTTACGATCATACCAACCTCAATAAAGTCATGCATGAAAATTTTTTAATGAAGCTCCCCGCCGCAAGCTACGGGCTATCAAAGCGGAATCAGTAGTTGTTTCGAATGAATATGTTCCAATTCAAATTCACGATACGCCTTTTTACACAATCGAAACGTTATTGTGCGGGACAGTATCCGTGCTGTCAGGCTGCATTCTTGTCCTTGGAAGCCGAAACCCGTGGCTTAAGACCATGTTCTTCGGCCATTTTATGAAAAATTTGGTATCGCTGCAGGCATTCTTCTTCCAACCGGGCAGCAAGCCTTTTCGACTCTTCAGGGAATGATTTCTGAAGAGAAGCATAGCGTACTTCGCCGGATAAAAACTCCTGGAAGCTACCGTCCGGTCTGCCTGAGTCCAGAATAAACGCATTTTGTCCCTGTTTGCTCAGCTCCGGATTGTAGCGATACAGCGGCCAATAGCCACAGACAACGGCCCGTTTCTCTTCGCGTTGACTCGTGCCCATTCCGGCCTT
>Ga0180435_10000539_pt1 | contig 39816 bp, 30 predicted proteins | sample SS_ome_3_FD_132467 | JGI IMG/M metagenome (GOLD analysis project Ga0180435, IMG submission 132467) | Hypersaline lake sediment archaeal communities from the Salton Sea, California, USA - SS_3_S_1 metaG | ecosystem: Environmental > Aquatic > Non-marine Saline and Alkaline > Hypersaline >... | reverse complement strand
TATAATCAGGAGAAGGATGAATGTGATGACGATCATTAAAAAGGCCATGGCGGCCGCGATGCCGAATTCCATGCCGCGATGCCAATTCAAATAGATACCGATGGGCAGGGTCTCCCATCCGCCTCGATACAGAAAAACCGCTGTCGAGATCTCCTGGAACGCCATAATGAAAAACATCACCACACCCACCAGAACGCCTTTGAGTAATAAAGGAAGCGAAATCTTAAAAAAAGTGCGTACTTTACCGGCGCCTGAAACTTCGGAGGCCTCTTCGAGGGATGGGTCCAGCTGTAAATAGGACGAGTGTGCCATGCGCAGGAAATAGGGCAGCCGTCTTGCAAAGAGGGCCAAGGGCATGATGATCCAATGCGTGGCCAGAGGGATGGTATCCCAGAACGCTAAGAGGTAACTGACACCAATGGCAATACCTGGAAAAGCCAGCATCAGAGTGATCACGAAGTCAAGGGCATCTTTACCCCATACTCGGGTTCTAACGATAATGTAGGCTACCGGAAGCCCAAATGCCACGCCTAGAATCAAGGCAATACCGCTAAAAAGGAATGAGTTTTTTATCAGGCCTGGACTTTGCAGCAGGATTACCCTGAAGTTTTCGAGCGTCCAGTAGCTTGGAAAGGCCTCAAATACCCACCTCCTTGAAAATGCGGACAGGCCTAAAACGATGGGAATCAATAACACCAGAAACGCTACAAACACCATATATACATAGGCACAGGCTTTGATGACGGGACCCGGGTTGACCACGCGCCCCTCTGACGTCGTACCCTTGGAAAGACCGGTATATTTGCGCTTTTCAACCCACCAGCGGGCAAGCAGAAATAACGAGATACATACGATGGCCGACACCACCACCGCTATAATTCCCATGTATTTGCGGTTCATATCGGTAAAATGATAGGCAATATTAATATAAGACACAGAGGGTAAGATATCCACCTGCCCCAAGATTAGGGGTGTTAGCCAGTCTGTAAAGGGCCATAAAAATACCAGTACTGCACCGGCCAGATAACTGGGTGAACACAGCGGCAGGGAGATGGTAAAAAATCGGCGTATCCCGCCGGCCCCTTCGACTTCGGCGGCTTCCTCAAAAGATGGGTCAATGTTGGTGAACCCGGCGGAAAGACCTAAAACAATAAACGGCAGCATGTGTATTGACTGGATAAATACCAGCCCATGGATTCCGTAGATGAAGTTGATAGGCTCCTTGGTCAACCCCAAATCCATCAGCAGCAGATTTAGGGTGCCGTATTTACCAAAAAAAATTATAAATGCGAAAACACCCGCAAAAGCCGGCAACACAATGGGCAACAGAATCAACGCCGTGAAAATGGTCTTTCCCCAGTGTCGGTAACGAGCCAAAATATAGGCCAGCGGGATCCCGAACACGGTAGTGGTCAGCAGCAATAATGTGCTAAGAAGCAACGTGTTGCCAAAACACTTTAAATAATAGGTGTCTTTAAAAAAGGCCAGATAATTGTCCAAGCCCAGGGTATCTGTTCCTGATATCTTAAAGCTTTCCGCCACCAGGATGGCCAAGGGGTAGATCACCAGAAAAGCAATCACCAGCCAAAGGAATGACGCTAAATAAGTATGACCACGAAACATATTGGTTCCTTCAATTTCAGCAAAAAGTCTGTGTGGACAAGCCAACGCTTGTCCACACAGCTGTCTCCGAAAAAGAACACGGGGTTTCTTGAAATCTTACGGCGCTACCAGCAGCGCACGCGCCTTGGACGCAGCCAGCCTTGCCGCTGCGTATTTACCTTGATATTCGAACAGGTCCCGGGCTTCCTTGATTTTTGCGTCTGCTTTGGCCACACTCATGTTCTCAGCTTTGGCCGCTGCTATTTCTCCTTCCACTTCTTCTATCAAGAACAGACTGCTTTTTAACTCTCCCCATTTACGATAGATTTCATATTCGTATTTTTTATTGACCTCGTCCCATCTTGATGCAGCCAGATCAAGGTCGTATTCAATAAATCCGACTTTCAGATCCCAAAACGAATCGACACCCAAGGCTTTCTTGGCGTGCGTTGCCATTTCCAGACCCTCTTTCTCCCATGCCGAAAATGAGATGTCGTTGCGGGCGGCGAAATACCGACCATCCAGGACAGCCTTTTGCCCGTCCATGCTGAAAAGCCAGTCCAGAAAGATCTTTCCCATTTTTTCATTGGGTGCGCCTTTCAACAAGGCTACTGCTTCCGGAACCAGGATGGTTTTCTCAGGAAGCAAATCACGCACCGGGTAACCGTCTTTTCGCGCTGCCATGGCATTCATCTGGGGCTGGGCAATTCCAATCGGGGCTTCGCCGCGTGCGGTGAGCTGGGTTGTATCGGTACTGCCGGTTGAAAAACGGGCTAATTGCGCAGCCAAAAGCCGCAGGTATTTCCAAGCTTCCTTTTCTCCAAAGGCCTGGATAAGAATTTCTATGGTTTCATGCATGGTTCCGGAAGCATACGGCAGCGTATGCACAATGTTTCCCCGGTATATGGGATTCAGCAGGTCCCCCCAGGTCTTGGGTGGCGGCAGTCTCAATTTTTTCAACACCTTCTCATTGTAAAGATTGGTAACAATCCAGGGTGCAAAACAGGTCCAGTAATCGTCCTGATCTTTTACTTTCATGCCGCCCCATTTAGCCGGTACTTTATCCCAATCTTTGGGTCTATAAGGTACGATCAGTCCTTCCTTCTTGGCGATTTCATGTGCCGGGGCGCCTGCACCAAGGAATATGTCGGCATCCGGCTTTCCGCCCCACAATCTTACTTTATCCAGACAAACCGGCCATCCGCCTGGTTTAACAAAGGTGATTTCCACATCTTTGCCATAGGCTTTTTTGTAATAAGCCTTAAACCCGCGCTCCAGGCTCTCGGCCAGTTCCGTATAAACGGGCCCAACCCAACCGAGTTTGTCTGCCGCCTGTATCTCCTGCATGGGTAAAGCAAGACACAATAGCGCAGCGGACATGAAAATAAGACAGATTTTTCCTGTGTTGATCATCTTCATGGTAACCTCCTTTTCTTTGGATGTCGCATTTCAGGAACAAACAAAGGGTTCCGTTCTAAGACCATAAAAGGTCTGAATTTTTTAGGAACACTCATTTCTCCCTGATTGTTCAACCACCACCGATCTGTATAAAGGATTGCTAATAAAGCGCTCGCGAATCATCGCTGTACGCATTGGGAAATGGAACTAAGAACTGAAACGTCTCGAGTGCATAATGATGTCAACTACTATACCCTGAGGTAATTTTTTGTCAAAGAAAAAAATGATACTGCCACCCGGACAGCCACCTTGTTTCTAATGTTAGCCCTGGGGGTTAATCTGCTTGATTTATAGCAAATGTATGCTATGTGAATAGAATCCCAAGGATGGCTTCACTCAACTGGAGATTTTCGCGTGCAATCCTATCGAATCGGAAGGCTTTTTTTGGAATCCATCCCTGTTGATTCTGATTTGATTGACTATATACAGCGCCTGTGTCTGAACCAGTCGATCCAAACCGCCAGATTTAATATTGTCGGAATGGTTGGTTCCGCCATGATTGGTGTATATGACCGAACGCAGCAGGTATATGTAACCCATCTCGAGAAACGCGCCACCGAAGTGATTTCCTGTGGTGGCCATGTAACCTGGAATGAAGACAATCCCCAGGTCGCAGCTAAAATAATTCTTGCAGATCATCACGGCCAGGTGACAGGTGGTCACCTCTTCTCCCCGACCTTGGTCCAATTTGCTGAAATCGATCTACAAGAGCTGATAGAAATAAATAACGAAGGAGGATATGATGCAAATAACCGTCACGCAGGCCCAAACCCTCAAACCCAAACCAGACGAGACCAAGCTCGGCTTCGGAACCATATTCACCGATCACATGTTCAACATGGATTACAGCGTTGAAAAGGGATGGCATAATCCCAGAATCGAACCCTACGGCGCCATTGCCATGGATCCATCCACCATGGTGTTGCATTACGGCCAGGGCGTATTTGAAGGATTAAAAGCTTACCGGAACGATGCCGGCGGCATCCAGCTTTTCAGACCCCTGGACAACTTTAAACGCATGAACCGTTCCTCCCAACTCCTCTGTATTCCCGGACACGATGACGCATTTGCCCTGGAAGCGCTAAAACAATTGCTTACCCTGGAAAAAGATTGGGTGCCCAGCGAACCCGGAACCAGTTTGTATATCCGCCCGACCATCGTGGCCACCGATCCCTTTCTGGGTGTGCGCGCCTCTTTTACCTACCGATTTTTTATCATTTTATCACCCGTGGGCGCGTATTATCCCGAAGGTTTCAATCCGGTTAAAATCCTGGTTTCCAAGGACCATGTCCGTGCCGTACGTGGTGGCGTGGGCGAAGCCAAAACACCGGGAAATTATGCCGCCAGCCTGCTGGCCGGAGACAAAGCCCATGAAGAGGGCTATACCCAGGTTCTCTGGTTGGACGGCGTCGAGCAAAAATATATTGAAGAAGTCGGTTCCATGAATATCTTTTTCGTAATCGATGACGAAATTATTACCCCCATGCTCACCGGCAGTATCCTGCCTGGAATTACCCGTAATTCCGTCATTCAACTGGCCCAGCACTGGGGTATGACGGTCAGTGAAAGAAAAATCAGCATCGACGAAGTCATGCAGGCCCACGCTTCGGGCAAACTGACCGAAATCTTCGGCTCCGGTACGGCCGCTGTTGTCTCCCCGGTGGGTGAACTTAAATATGGTGATAAAATTATTACCGTTGGCGATGGCAACGTGGGACCCGTGGCCCAACGACTGTTTGATGCCATCCAGGACATCCAGTATGGCAAGGCTGAGGATCCTATGGCGTGGGTCGTTCCTGTCTGCTAAAAACCATCTCAAAAAAGTCTTTTGACCCAAACTCGGTGTTGAAAACAGATTTCAACGACTCAAAATAAGACAGTATTGCTGCAAATTGAAATCTGTTTCCGCCTTGATAGCGGCTAAGCATGATGAAACCAGAGAATAAGTTCATAGAGAAAATGGAAAAGGAAGGTCTGCCACCGACGGTAATTGATTGCTTTTCGCATTATTACCGGCAACTGGCTGCCGGTGAATCCGGCCTGATTTCCGATGTGGATCTCGAGCCCATCTCCCCGAAAGATATCCTGGATGCCGCCAGCCTGCAGGCCTATGCCGCTAGCGGGCAGGCCGCCATGTCTAACGCCGTGTCGATCGTCTTAAACGGCGGTTTGGGTACCAGCATGGGGCTTACCAAGGCAAAATCCCTGATTCCAGTTAAGGACGGCCAGACGTTTCTGGACATCAAACTGAAGCAAGCCCAACACCGGGGCTCCCAACTGGCGTTTATGAACAGTTTCAATACCCATGCCGATACCCTGGCGGCCGTAACAGCGGCGGCTGCCAGTTTGGAACCGGCCTTTTTTATTCAAAATAAATTTCCCAAGGTGTTGGCCGATTCTCTCGAGCCAGTGGACTGGCCGGATGATCCCAATCTGGAATGGAATCCACCCGGTCATGGGGATGTCTATGCGGCCTTGTATGCCTCCGGATTACTGGATCGCCTGCTTAACAATGGGATCGAATACGCCTTTATCGCCAATTCCGACAACCTGGGCGCCACCCTGGATGAAGGGCTTTTGGGTTACTTTGTGGATCATAACTTTCCATTTATGATGGAAGTGGCCCAAAGAACACCCGCAGATCTAAAAGGCGGTCACCTGGCGCGTCACAAAAACGGCAACCTCATCCTGCGGGAAATCGCCCAGTGTCCCGAAGATGAAATCGCCGCCTTTCAGGACATCGCGCGCTATCGGTATTTCAACACCAATAGTCTATGGGTCAATCTCACCTACCTGCAAGCTCTCTTTGAAGAAAAGGGTGCCCTTTTCCTGCCCATGATCGTCAACCCCAAAACGGTGAATCCCAGGTTGGCAGACAGTCCGGCTGCTATCCAGATCGAATCGGCCATGGGTGCGGCCATTTCACTGTTTCCGGGCGCCACTGCGGTTCAGGTGGGTGTTGATCGGTTTATGCCGGTAAAAAAATGCCCCGAACTTCTCGCCATTCGCTCGGATTGCTACCAATTAACGAAAAACCACGAGCTTGTTATCAATCCTGCGCGTCAGATGCCGGCGCCGCACATCAGGCTAGACACCCGGTATTTTGGTCATTTGGATGCCTTTGATCAACGGTTTCAGTGGATACCGAGCCTGGTCAATTGCCGATCGTTGACGATCCATGGCAACCTTTTTTTCGATAACGATGTTGTCATCTCTGGAAATGTGACCATTCGACATGACGGTGACGATCCCGCCAGGGTTCCCGCTGGAAGCATCGTCGATTCAGATCTCAATATATAGAGCAGTTGTCACAAATATGTTCCGATTCAAATTCACGATAAAGGCGTCTCGGTGTTTTTCAAGTGGACATTGGATCGGAAACTGGATATATTACACACATAGCTCACCCGTTGAATCGAAGCGCAGCTCGACCACAAGCGAATCCACAGTACCTCCCGCTACCGGCGCAATCTTTTTTGAACGGTTCTGTCCAAATCGCCCTGTCTTGATAGTTATTCTCACAAATTGAATTCATTCCGCACTGAATGACGCGGTGATTACAAATTTAAGGAGGAAGCCTATCATGAAAATCAATTTCAACCATGTTTTGTGCGCTACCGACTTATCTGGTATTTCCGGGATTGCCATTTCCTCTGGCGTGGCTTTGGCGAAAGAATTCAATGCCAAACTGTATGTCTGCCATATTGTGGACCTCAGCGCCACCGCTGCCTACGGAGATCTCATCTTCGCCCCCTTGGAAATTCAAAACAAAACCATCGGATATACCCATGAACAACTCGACCAGATCATGCAACAATATAATATCGACTGGACCCCCTTGGTTACCGCCGGGAATCCACCGGACGAAATTTCAAAATTTGTGGCCACGCATCAGATCGATTTGGTGGTTGCCGCAACCCACGGACGCAGTGGATTAAAACGGGTATTTTTGGGTTCGGTTACGGAAAGATTGATGCGAACACTCGCTTGTCCCCTGTTGATCGTCCGCAGTACCGAAGACCTTGATCTGGTCAGAGACAAGGCTTCAATATTTTTTAAAAAAATATTGGTGGGTTGTGATTTTTCTTCCTTTTCGGATCTGGCCGTTGAATACGGCCTGAGTTTGGCCCAGGAATTTGAGTCAGAATTGCACCTTATCCATGTTATCGAAACGCCGATCTACAAAGACATTCTAAAAACCAATACCGCTTCAGGCAACACCCCGGAAGCTGCCCTGTATGATCAGTTGAATGCAAAACTTTCTCAAAAGATACCCGATGAGTCGGCCTTGTGGTGCCGACCCAAAACAAGCCTTTTAGCAGGCAAACCCTATGAAGAAATTGTCAAATATGCGTTGTTGAATTCGGTTGACCTAATCATACTGGGCATTCGTGGCCGCAACCTCATCGAAGTGCTTTTAACGGGATCCACCACCGACCGGATTGTCCGACAGGGTCCGTGCCCGGTTTTGTCGGTCTGTCCAATTGCCAAATAACTGCGTGGTCACCCGGTTATGAATGCATTATCTGTAACCATACAACGGATACCACCACCAGTAGACCCCCAAAAATCTGTAACAGAGCCATATGCTCACCCAAAAACATGGCGGCGACAAGCCCTGCGGCGATGGGCTCCAATGTAGCGGTGATACTGGCATAGGTCGGCTTGATGCGTTTGATACCCTCAAAATAGAGACCAAAGGGCACAATCGTCCCCCCCAGACCGATATACAGAATCATAAGCCACTGTTGGCGTGAATAGTCTGGGCGAAAAGCTTCCAGGGGCGGAAACAGCACATGCCAAACAAGGGCGGCAAATAGCATACCATACAGCACAACCGTCCAGGACGAGTACTTTTTCATGCCATGGGCACTAAGCAGGGAATAGGTGGCAAAGGCCATGGCCGCCAAGATCCCCCCCACAATGCCCACCCGGTTTAACGAAAGCATTTCCAAATCATAGGCACCCACCACAAAATAACTGCCCACCAGCGTCCCCACCATGGCAGCCAGTACTTTGGAACTGACCGCCTGGCGTTGAATACATGCCGTATACAGGGCCACAAAAACGGGTCCCGTATAGTGGAGCAGTATGGCCGCGGCCACATTGATCTTGCTGATGGCAAATAAATAGAAAAACTGGGCCGCCCCGATACCAAACACGCCAAGACAGATAAAATAGGGTAAATCTGAAAGTGATATTTTTAGATGACTCGGATTCCTGATGGCCAACCAAAGAATCAAACCCATAAAAGCCAACGTGGTCCGAAGTTGAATCAATTGATAGGCGGTAACCCCGGCATTAAAAAGTGCTTTGGCACACGCGCCTGAAATTGCAAATAAAATGGCGGCTAGCGCCACCAAAAGATAACCTGTCTGGTTTTGATTTATGCTGATCATGAGCGCTTTCTATAGAGATAAAAAAATTCCATCACCTTTTTAACATAATTTTGGGTTTCTTCAATCGGGGGAATATCTTTGTATTTTTCAACCATATTGGGACCGGCATTGTACGCCGCCAAAGCCAATGGCAGTTTTCCATCAAAGCGATCAATCATGGCTTTAAAATACCGGGCACCCCCCATAATGTTTTGCTTGGGATCAAAGGGATCGCCAATATCTAACGATTCTAAATTATTCGGCATTACCTGCATCAATCCCAGGGCTCCTTTGTGAGATACAGCGTTGGTGTTAAAGTTCGATTCGACTCTGATCATGGCTTTTAACAAGGAAAAAGACAAACCATACCGATTGGAGGCCTCTTTGATAATGGCATCAAATGCCTTGGTGGCAGGAGATGGCTTGGGACGTTCCTTTATATACAGTTTGTACTGGGACGATGTGGGTGCATTGGTAAAATGAAGAACGCCTTCACTGTCGATATACATAAATATATCGGCCAGGACTGGTGCCGGTGTTGTCCATATCAAACCGGAGAGCAGGAAATTAAAGATCCATTTTACGTTCATTGGGTTTTTTTATTCTCATTCTGCAAATAGAGCCAATTGGGTCTGACGCTTGCGCTCGGACTTATGACCCGAATTCTGATTTATCTGTTTAAGGTTTTGTTCCACGTCGGTCACAAAGGGTGAAATGGTTTGAATCTCGATTTTCCCATGAACCCTTCTTTTTTTTGCATGGCTTAAATAGAGTTCTTGCTTGGCCCGCGTCATGGCGACATAAAACAAACGTCGTTCCTCATTAATATCATTGTATTTATTTTCTTTAGGGATAAATGGAATCAAACCATTTTCACATCCGCTAACAAAGACCACCGGAAATTCGAGTCCTTTGGAGGCGTGTATGGTCATTAAACTGACCTTTTCCACCCGGGAATCGTATTGATCAGTTTCTGTCTGCAATGCCAATCTATTTAGAAATGCTGGCAGATCACCATCAAACCCATTGGCCTTCTGTTTTAATTCTTCCAATTGCTGATGCCACCGGGAATCATCTTTTGCCGGTATTCCCAATGACGTTTGCTTTAAAATGGTGTCAATTGTTTCACCCGGATCTTCAATGGAACTCTGGGATTGGACAGTAGCCAACACTTTTGCCATGGTTGCCAACTTTGTTTGACTTCTTTGCCGTAACGTTGCAATGGGAACCGTTTTCAGACTATTTAACGCCGCATACACATTTTGGCCCTGTCGGTAGGCCCAAAATTTCCAGTTATCAAAGGTTTTCTTGCCGATGCCTGTTTGTAAATAGGGTAGAATTCGATAGAGGTCAGCATAGGAACCATTGCCTGAAAGCATCTTCAGAAAGGACACCGTTGTCTCCATTTTGGGACAAGATTGGGTGGTATTTTTAATGGCGAGCTGAATCGGTATCCCGGCCGCTGATAGCGTTTCTGCTATTATTTTAGATTGTTGGGCCGTTCGATATAGAATCGCAAAATCGGAAAAGGTGCGCTCCTCATGGGATTCCGTTAAACTGGTTTTTCCAAAATCAACGGAGTAAAACCCCACGCCACCAACCAGGGATTCGATCATTTTGCCAATGGTCACAGCCTCATGTTTTTCGTTCTGGCATGCGAGGATGCCCACTTTTTGGGTCCCCGGCGTTTCTGTAACCAGTTTCGGTGCCGGTAAACGGTCCGGTGTTTTTTGAATCATCCGCTGGGCAACATTTAAAATTATTTGGGTTGAACGGTAATTTTGCTGCAGCTGAATCCGCTCAGCTCCGGGATAATCTTCTTGGAATCGATGAAAATAGCGCACATGCGACCCACGGAATCCATAAATCGATTGATCCGGGTCGCCAATGACACATATTTTTGTCTGGGGACACACCAAATTCTTAAGCAAGCGATACTGTCCTGTGTTGATATCCTGATATTCATCAACAAAAACATATGGATACTGCTTTTGAATCGTGGTACGCACCATATGATCGTTTTCAAAAAGTCGGATGACGTTTCCGATCAAGTCCTCAAAATCTACCAAACCGATTATGTTTACGATCTGTTGATAGAATTGGTAGATCGTATTAACAGCCTCTTTTTCGGCGGATGTGAGTTGATCCAGTTTGGCGGCATCCGCATAAAATTCCTGTTTGATCATGCCGATGGCATCCGCCACCTGCTCTTGACGCATCGACACGTCCACCCCTGAAAACATTGCCATGGTTTTGGCATCTTTGATGGTTTCCATTCGATCCCGGTCATCAATAACAGCGTTGGTCTGGTTTTTATTGCCTTTCTGGATGATCCCCAAACAAAAAGAATGAAATGTTGTCACCAATGGCAGTTCTTTTTCCTGTGGCAAAATCCGCCTCAGCCGATCGCGCATTTCTCCGGCGGCATGGTTCGTAAATGTCAGGCCCAGTATCTTTGAGGCCGCAACATGTCTGTTTTTTATCAGATGGGCGATTCGATGGGTCAGCGTCAGGGTTTTGCCCGTGCCGGGTCCGGCCACAATAATAATGGACCCACCTGGATGATGAATCACTCGGCTTTGGTCTCTATTTAGCATGAGCGTATTGGCAACGGCTGTCCTTATTAGGGCTTTCTTTTTAGGTACAACACCTGACGGGGTCGGATTCCTTTTGGGCCGATTATCTAGTCTGGTTGCAGGTGGTGCAAACAATCTTTTTTGGGCTCCCAATGCTTCCCTTTCCTGTCGGGTAAACAAACGGATGGTTCCAAATTGGCCATCAAATCCCGCATCAATATGAATTTTCTTCTCCCGGATCCGCTTAATCGCCTCTCCCAAGAGGGGAACATCGATCTTATCTAACTTTTCCGCTGACAGATGGTTTAATATATCAAATTCCGATCCCTCGCTTTCCAGAAGATCGTGATAGGCCTGCTGAACTTTTTTCGAATTGGATCCCACTCCCAGTAACTCGGATAAAATATCCGTCAACGGGATACGGTGATAAAAGGGATGATTTTTTTTAGGACGCGCCCCATCCGGGCGGTTGGCCAATTCCTCAACCCGATATAGTACACCCAGGGTCATGGGTTTATAACAAACCGGGCAGCGACCCTCTTTTAGAATGGTGTCCCGAGGCTCTGAACGATAGTTGCACTTCCGGTGACCATCAAAATGATATTTGCCTTCCTCGGGAAAAAACTCGATGGTGCCGCAGAAATGTTGGGGGTCTCCGGTTTTAATCGCCTTCTTTATAGCGGCATAGTTCAACTCGGTGTCAAAAATATTGGCCTCCCGGCCTAATTTTAAGGGAGAATGGGCATCAGAGTTGGATATGAGTGTGAGTCCGTCCAGATTTTCAACCCGCCAATTCATTTGCGGATCAGATGAAAGACCCGTTTCCACTGCAAAAATATGGGGTGTCAATTCCTCAAAACAGGCTTCAATGCTATCAAAGCCAGATTTGGAACCCAACATGGAAAACCAGGGCGTCCAGATATGGGCTGGTACCAAAAAATTATCCGGAGATGTTTCCAGGCTTATTTCCAGCAAATGTTTGGCGTCCAATCCCAAAATCGGCCTGCCATCCGAATGGATATTGCCAATTTTATCGAGGGTCTGATTGAATTCTTTTACTGTTTCGAATGAAGGAAAGAATACGAGATTGTGGTTTTTACGGGTTTTATCATTTTTTTTATAAATATTGCTGATTTCGGTAACCAACATGAAGCGTATTTCCCTGCGGCAGATGCGGGGTATTTGTTGGTCACATACCCTGGCAATTTCGGGTTTTAACCTGTATAAACCCGGTTCAGCCGGGATTAACTTCTCTTGTAATTCTGAAAACCAGGCCGGATGCGTTACATCGCCGGTACCCAAGACGGTAATGCCTTTGAGTTGGGCAGCGATATATAAATTTTCCAAATCAAGGTTCTTCGCCGTCGCTCTGGAATATTTTGAATGTACGTGAAAATCAGCAAAAAATTTCATCTTGTGTCGCTTGGCTATTCCGGCTATATATATTTAATCGTTTTATATTTATACACAATATATGGTATTGGGTATTGATAAATTGTTCATAATTATCTATTTATAAACAATACCAAAACAGGTGTTGAAAACAGCCTTGTTTTAGACGATCTATCAAGCCGTTATTGTCAAAGGATATACACCATTATAATAATATTAATAAAAACTTAAGAACTTATTATCCATATGAACAACCGATAATATTAATTATTATTTATATAAAGTAGGAAATACTTATGAAGATTACAATTAAAAAAGGGGATATCCTGGCAGTTCTTTCTAAAATTCAGGGCCTAACCAGTCGCAAAAGCAATTTGGCCATAACCGAAAATGCACTGCTGACGACCACAGATCAGGGTATTACCCTGATGGCTACCGATCTTGAAACCGGTATTGAAGGAAGCTATCCGGCCGTGGTAAATAAGCCCGGCGGAATCGCCATTAGCGCTCGAAAAATGTATGAAATTGTAAGGGAATTTCCAAAAGATGAAATCGAAATAAATGAAATTGAAAATAAGTGGATTGAAATCGGGAATGCGGATGTTCAATACCATATTGTGGGTATGGATCCAGAAGAATTTCCCGAAAATCCACAGGTGGATGAGATTACGCTTTTTGAAATGGCGTCTTCATTTCTGAAGAGAATGATTGAAAAAAGTGCCATGATCGGTGGAGCCACGGATGATAAACGAGCCCATATCACCGGGGTGTTATTGGAGCGGATTGAAAAGGATGATCAAATCAATGCCCGAATGGTGTCAACCGATGGAAGCAGGCTTTCGACTTTCGATTATGCCTTTGATCCGGAGGTTAACGTCCCTGAGTTTGAAAAAGTAATCATCCCCAAAAAAGGCCTGTTGGAAGTGGCCAAGTTTTTATCTTTGGAAGGGATCGTTCAGGTGGGTATTCAGAAAACCTATTTTGTGGTCAAAAAGGAAGCGGAAACAGTCATCATACGGCTTTTGGAAGGTGAATTTCCGGAATATTCAGAGATTATCAAAAAAGAAGTCGGAATGGATGTGGCCTTGAACCGCGCTGATTTTACCATGATGCTTAAACGCATGTCGATTTTATCCTCCGAAAATTATAAAGGTGCCGTTTTTGATTTTTCCAATGACCGTATTACCGTGAGCGCTACCAATCCGGAAATAGGTGAATCCAAAGAAGATATGGCCATTGAATTTCAACGTGATCCGGTTAAAGTGGCGTTTAATCCCAAATATTTTATTGAAATTCTAAATGCCGTAGAAACCGAAAAGGTCGTCATCAACATCGTGAATGAAGAGAAACCCTGTGTAATCGAAGGTGAAAATGATAATACCTATCGGGGTGTTATCATGCCAATGAGAATCTAATGACAACAAAATACGACGAATCGAGTATCAATGTATTGGAGGGACTGGAACCTGTCCGGCTTAGACCCTCCATGTATATCGGTAATGTGGATGTGGCCGGTTTACACCACCTTGTATATGAAGTCGTGGACAATAGTATCGACGAAGCCATGGCCGGGTATTGTAAAAATATTAACGTGACGATTCATTCTGATAACAGCGTCAGTGTGGAAGATGACGGTCGCGGTATACCAGTTGGCATTCATAAAACAGAAAAAATTCCAGCGGTTGAAGTGGTGCTCACCAAACTGCATGCTGGCGGAAAATTTGACAATGATTCCTATAAGGTATCCGGCGGACTCCATGGTGTGGGTGTCTCGGTTGTGAACGCCCTTTCTGCATTTTTGGAAGTGGAAGTCTACTCGGACAAGAAGGTCTACTACCAAACTTATGAGCGGGGAAAAAAGACCAGCGAGCTAAAAGTGATCGGCAAAACCCGAAAAGGCGGCACCAAAATTCATTTTTCACCGGACCCTGAAATATTCAATGCCGTAGAGTTCAGCTACGATATTTTGGTCCGGCGGATTCGAGAATTGGCTTTTCTAAATAAAGGGATCCGCATCAAGATTGTCGATGATCGGTCAGAAGAAGAAGATGAATTCATGTACAAGGGCGGCATTGTATCCTTTGTGGAATACATCAATAAACGCCATACCAGTTTGCACAAACCTATTTTCATCGAAGGTGAAAAGTCAGATGTGCAAATAGAAGTTGCCGTTCAATACAATGATACATTTAAAGAGAAGATATTCTCTTTTGCAAACAATATCAATACGGCCGAGGGCGGTTTCCATCTCATTGGTTTTAAAGCCGCCCTGACGCGAACACTCAATCAGTATTTGTCCAACGGAAATTTGCCCAAGAATTTAATTGCTAAAATTAGCGGTGATGATGTGCGCGAAGGGATTACTGCCATCATCAGTGTCCGCATTATGAATCCACAATTTGAAGGTCAAACCAAAACCAAGCTTGGCAACAGTGAAGTAAAGGGATTGGTAGAGTCGTTGGTCAATGAAAAACTGAGCATGTTTTTGGAGGAAAATCCTTCGATAGCCAAAAAGATCATTGCCAAGGCGGTGGATGCCGCACGGGCACGAGATGCCGCTAAACGCGCCAGGGATCTGGCCCGCAACAAAGGTGCTTTGATCGATGCATCTTTACCCGGAAAATTGGCTGAATGCCAGGTTTCGGATCCGGCCCAGCGAGAAATATTTTTGGTTGAGGGGGACTCGGCAGGCGGATCCGCCAAGCAGGGCCGGAACCGCAAGTTTCAAGCCATACTGCCTCTCAAGGGTAAGATTCTGAACGTAGAAAAAGCGCGGTTTGACAAAATATTACGCAGTGAAGAAATTAAAAATATTATCACGGCCCTGGGAACAGGTGTTGGACGGGAAGAATATGACATCGGTAAACTACGCTACCATAAGGTGGTTATCATGACAGATGCGGATGTGGATGGATCCCATATTCGAACCTTGTTGTTGACATTCTTTTATCGCCAGTTTCCAGAGGTGATCGAAAATGGGTATCTTTATATTGCTCAACCGCCTTTGCTTAAAGTCGGTAAAGGTAAAAATGAGCTCTATTTAAAGGATGAGCAGGCGTTTAACGACTATATTATAAAACGCGCCTGCCAAAAGCGCATCGTCACGTTAGGAACTGAAAAAGAACCGCTCACCAATCACCGCCTGATGATTTTTTTAAGCAATTTATCAGAGTATTATGCCATCCTGGCGAATATTGAGAAACGTGGGTATTTTGAGGACTTGACTGAAATCGTTTTAAAAGAAAGCATCATCAATAAAAAATTTCTGCAAGACAAAGAGCAGATGCAATCATTAAAGAAAGCCTTAGCGGAAAAGCAATATGATGCCGTTGACTTAAAATGGAATGATGATCGGGATGTGTATGAACTCACAGTGGAACCGAGACAGGAATTAAAAACCGAATTGATTTTGAACAATCCGTTCCTAACCGATATAGGTACCATCCTGATCGGCAAAGGTCTTGTGTACACAGCCGATTTTCAGAAAGCGCGCATCCTGGCCAAGAAAATATTCAGTTTAGACACCCCCCCTTTTGAAGTAAACACCGGAGATAAGGATTCGGACCCGGTTTTGGTTTTTGAAGATAAGAAGGCGCTATACCAACACCTCCTCGAGCAAGGTAAAAAGGGTATCAGCATTCAACGTTATAAAGGTTTGGGTGAAATGAATCCCGACCAGTTGTGGGAGACCACCATGAACCCGGAAAAACGGACGTTGCTGCAGGTGCGAATAGAGGATGCGGTGGAGACCGATGAAATTTTCACCATTTTGATGGGTGATGAGGTGGAACCCAGAAGAGAGTTTATTCAAAACAATGCCTTGGAGGTTCGCACGCTCGATATATAAAAATCTGATTTCGCTAAAGTGGTTTTGCGAAAGCGAAATCACTTTTTTATTTGTAAAAAGGTGCTGCGGGTCATGCCTGCGCCCACAGAATCGTTAAGGATTATTTTGGCAGAGCGCAGATTTTCTAAATTTTGATTAATGGGAAATCCTTGGATATTATCCGCCCGAAGTTCACCCCGGTCCAAATCATAAGGCAGCCGTTGCATACAAACCACCGAACAATTGCCGCGCGTATGGATGTTGGTAATCATTTTATTGGACAGATAATCCGCCACATCTTTTTTTAAATCCGTTTGACCGTTGTCTAATATTTTTTCGAGCGTCATGGGAATCATGGCAAAATTGGCCTGGTGTTCGATCAGCAAATCAACATCGTGAATACTGAGTTGGTTTTGCTTGAGCAGGTGGGTGATATGTCCTTTGGCCCCCCGTGTGGCATAGAGGAATACACCTTTTCCATTCATATCGCCAAAGATATCGTCTTCTGTGGAAAACGCCTGGATATAATCGGCAAAACATCCATGGGTCCGTGTGTGCGTGTCCACAATGCCACTCCGGGGTCTGACATACTTAAATCCGGTCCCTCGCTGAATGGCAATCTCTGCCGTCAGGTCGTTACGCAGATAGATGCTGACGATGGAACGGCACTTGCCGGATTGAATGTAGGCCCTGGCAAAAGTATCCACAAGCCGGGAGGACTTGGACAAGGTCATGATATCATAGGCGAAGGCGTTGATATGACGATTGTAAAACGCCAGGTTGCTTTTAAATCCGTGGGTGCGATGGTCATCGAAGTTCTCGGGAAACATGCGGACAGCCAACTCATGCTGCAGTCTGGCAGCCGTGGCGGGCACGCGACCATGCAGTTTGCCTAGCTGATTGTCGATAATTATCCCGTCTATTTTTTGATTACCATTTAATTCCAGAATTGATTGAGCGAGTTCAGAGATAAAATCATATGATAGGGTACAGTGGGTTTTTTCGATTTGAATCCTGCCGTCGTCTGGAACGCAACTGGTGGTGGTTTCGAGGGCGGTGGCCAAGGCATCATCACCAAAAATGATGTTGGCGGTGTCGAGCGGGGCAAAGGCCTTGGCCCGGTGAATATTTTCAGCCCCACCACGATGGATATGTCTCCTTGTTTTAAATACCCGGACAACGTTAACATCAGCAGCAACTCCACGCTCACGTTGTAACCCGGACAGCCAGCATAAAGATCTAGTGGGATTGCCTCAGGGCACACGGCTTTAATAATTTCAAACGGATAGCGGATCAGCGGCCCGGGATCATATTTATCGTCGCCCACATTGGTTGCACCGACAATCATTTTTATTTGGTTGGGATCGATCTTGGCTGTGTCCAGCAGGTTTTGAAGGGCAATGCTTCCAATACGAACATCGTCCGGCGCGACCATACGCGAGCGGATACCGATACGTTCCTCAATGGTTTTTAAATTTACCGTTATGTCTCCTTTGAAAAACATGCCCTTATTTTCATAGATGGTGTTGTCTGTCAGCGTTCCGCCATTCCAGGCACCATATGCTTTGATTTCAAGAACGGATCTGTTTATCACTTTTTTCTCCAGATGGTCAGTATTAAAAGTGGAACATGATTTTATTTTCTAAATTAATCGGACCATTATCGTGGGAAACCCTATAACAGAAGTTTTTCGGTTTTCAATAGATGCAACCGCGTATTTTCTACTTGATTCAAAATGAGACAAATGTGATTAATAAGTAAATCAACGATAACTGGTTATTGTGCGGGAATGTAAAAGTTTTGTAAAACCGTGGTGCGCGATTTCATTTTCATAAAAACGTACAGGCCAAGCGAGGCGTTTAATGAACATTCACATGATCAAAGCAAGGGATTTGCCGGATTTATGGTTTCAGGCGGTCCATGATATTCTGGACGATGGCAAGCGATTCAATATCGATAGAGGCTCTTACGCCGGACAAACCCGCCTGGAGTATGACTATTTTATCGGACATATCCTACACCCCTATAGCGAACCGCTCCTGCCGGATATTCCGCCGTCTTGCGGCATTCCCAACCCGGTAGAGGAGGCCTATATTTACGGCGGTGAGGGATATGAACGATCCTATATCGAATATCTCATGACCGGTCATAAAGAACCGGGGGAATCGTATACCTATGGCGAGCGTTTGACGCGAGCACCGATAACCCGCAACAAACTGGCATGGTGGCAAAACGGAAATGAAGAAATAATTGATAAAAAAGAGGTGGACGGAAAGATCGTATTTGAAGAAGACGGCATCCTGTATTTAAATCAGATAGAGTGGATCATCGACACCTATAAAAAATATGGCTATCGAAACAATCAGATGGTTCTTCAGATTGCACACCCATCCGATATGACCCTGATTGACCCGCCTTGCTTACGGTCCATCGATACCCGCATCCAGGACGACCAGCTTAATTTCATTGTTTACTTCCGATCTTGGGATCTGTGGGGCGGATTGCCGGCAAACCTGGCCGGCATTCAGAATCTAAAGAGTTATATGGCCGCCGAAATCGGCGTCAAGGATGGCCACATGGTGGTGGAGAGTAAGGGATTGCATTTATATGGCTATGCCGAAGATCTGGCCAAATTACGCTGTTTGCGTGATGATTAGGTCCAATCATTGAAATGAGCATGTATACAATGGAAACCCACCAAAAGAAAATCATGGGATTATCGGAAGCCGTTTCGCGTTATGTGGCCGATGAATGCCATCTATCCATGGGCGGATTCACCATTAACCGCAATCCCATGGCCGCTGTGTATGAAATCATTCGTCAAGGCATTCAAGGATTGCATGTTTATGCCCATTCCAATGGCCAAGGTGTGGATGAGCTCGTGGGGGCCGGATGTGTGGCCAAGCTTGAAATAGCCTATGCCGGTAGTGGACGCTTTGCACCCACATGTATCCGTTTTAGAAAAGCTGTGGAGAACGGGACCCTTTTGGTTGAAGATTATTCTAATTATCAAATGACGCTTCGTTTTCTGGCTGGCGCCATGGGAATTCCGTTCATGCCCACCCGTTCCGGTCTGGGTTCCAGTATTATTGATACCTGGGGTTTTGATACGGCCATGCGCACATCTGATTCCAAGCTCCCGGATAAAAAGGTAGTCATCATGGACAACCCGTTTGTTGATTGGGCCGATGCCTCCCGGCTGGTCCTGGTTCCGGCCATCAACCCCGATGTCACCATCATCCATGTTCAACAAGCCGATCCGCATGGAAATTGTCGTATTCAAGGCTTAACGTTTGCAGATGTAGAACAGGTCAAAGCCGCTAAAAATATCATTGTTACCTGTGAAACGCTGGTGGCCACCGAACAAATCAGGACCCAATCAGACCAAAACCAGATTCCATCTTTTTGCGTGGATGCGGTCGTCCCCATACCCTATGGGGCCTACCCCACAGCCTGTTTTCAGCATTATGATTACGATCCCGTCTATTTAAATCGGTATAAAGAAGCGGCCCAGGATGAGGAGCGTTATAAATCCTATTTGCAAAAATATATTTTAGAACGAGACAACCATGAAGCACTATTGAAAATGATAGGCTCAGAGCAACTTGATAAAATTAAAGCAGATAAACGAACGGGCTATGCGGTGGGACTCGATCGCCGCTAATGATATTCCAGTATGTCTGGCGTAATGGGCCAGCTATGCTGGAATATACGCTTCCCACTTCCGCGGAAAACGCCGGGTATACACGTGAGGTTCTAAGTTATCAATAAAGATGGGAAATATAATGTCTGAACGCTACAGTTTTCGAGAAATGATGGCCATTGCCGCCGCCCGTCAGATTCAGGACGGGGATATTGTTTTTTGCGGTACCGGCATATCCATGCTGGCGGCCATGGCGGCCAAACATATCAGCGCCCCCAATAGCACTATTTTTTTTGAGACCGGTGCGATTGATTCAATCCTGGAAGAAGTCCCGCTCGCTGTCGCTGATCCGAGGGTCATGTTTGCAACCGCTGTCAACGGCAGTCTGGCAGATTCCTTTGCAACCATGCAAAATAAGCGCACGGGCAAACGGGTCGTCGGAATCATGGGGGCGGCTCAAATAGACCGTTTTGGCAATTTAAACTCAACCGTTATCGGTGATTATCATCAACCCACGGTCCGTTTCTCCGGAAGCGGCGGAGCCTGTGACGTGGCTTCTTTTGTGGGCCGCACCATCATTTTCATGCAGCACGAGAAACGGAAGTTTGTCCGACAGGTGGATTATCTGACCAGTCCCGGTTGGCTCGACGGACCCCTTAAACGAGAAGCGCTCGGCCTCAAACCGGGCGGACCATCAGCCGTGATAACCAACATGGCCATTATGGGGTTCGATTCCGAATCAAAAGAGATGTTTTTAGATGGTTTTTTTCCGGGGATCTCACCAGCCAACGTTCAGGCACACATGTCCTTTGACGTGGATGTGTCCCGCGCGGTTGAGGTACCGGCACCCAGTAGAAACGAGGTGCAAATTTTAAGGGACGTGTGTGATCCTCAGCGACTTATTTTGGGTGTATAAAATTTTATAGTAAAATCAAGCCATGCACTATGATGTTATTATAATCGGTGGCGGAATCGTCGGTCTATCAACGGCCTGGCAGCTAAAACAACGTAATCCTGACATGCGGATTCTGGTTCTGGAGAAAGAATCACAACTAGCCTACCATCAAACTGGGCATAACAGTGGCGTCATTCATGCGGGTGTTTATTATCAACCTGGCAGCTTAAAGGCCCGGTTTTGCAAACGCGGAGCAGCCCAAACCATCGATTTTTGTAAAGCGTATAAACTGCCTTATGAGCAATGCGGTAAACTGCTGGTGGCAACCGATTCCCTGGAATTTGAACGCCTGGCAGCCCTTGAAACCCGGTGCCGTCAAAACGATATCGAAACCCAGCGTCTGACGGAATCTGAGCTTCGCACCCGTGAGCCGTCCATTTTCGGAATCGGTGCCTTGTTTGTCCCGGCCACCGGCATTACTGACTATACAGCCATAAGCAATAAAATCGCCCACCTTTTCAAGGATCTTGGCGGCAAAGTAAGATTGGGCAGTGACATTGTGACGATTCAAGAACTCGGCGATCGGATTGATATCCAATTGAAATCCGATACCGTATCTGGTTGCCTTGTGGTGACCTGCGGGGGACTCATGGCCGATCGATTGGCCCGGATGATGCAAATCGATATTGATTTTGCCATCATCCCCTTTCGGGGTGAGTATTATCAGTTACCCCAAAGACACAATCATATCATCAAGCATTTGGTCTATCCGATACCAGATCCGGAGCTGCCCTTTCTGGGTGTCCATTTAACTCGGATGATCGACGGCTCCGTGACCGTGGGGCCCAATGCGGTCCTGGGCTGGAAACGGGAAGGGTATGCCAAGATCAATATAAGTTTGAGAGACATCTGTGAGATGGCATCATTTCCAGGGTTTTGGAAGGTTCTGCGGGCCAATCTAAAATCAGGAATAGAAGAGCTCCGGGACTCTATATACCGGCCAGGGTATCTGCGGCGAATCCAAAAATATTGTCCCCAAGTGCAGTTGTCAGACCTAAAACCCTTTCCTGCGGGTATCCGGGCCCAGGCCGTCATGACAGACGGCAGCCTGGTTCACGATTTTCTGTTTGCCGAGAGCCCGCGGTCGTTACATGTCTGCAATGCACCTTCCCCGGCGGCAACATCTGCGTTACCCATTGGCGAATACCTGTGCCAGAAGTTGGAGAATAAGTTTGATTTCTAATTTTGATGTGCTCGTAAAAAATCAAAATTCTCAAATTATAACTCGTTAACTTGTTAAAATTATTAAGAGTTAAATTTGAATAGTGCCGATTATCGGACTTTTTACGAGCCTATCAATTTTAGAATTCGATATTATTCGGCGTTCTGGGGAATGGAATCACATCCCGAATATTGGTGACACCAGTCAGTAACATCAGTAGCCGTTCAAAGCCCAGCCCAAAGCCACTATGGGGCACGCTACCATAGCGACGGGAATCAAGGTACCACCAGTAGGCCTCTTTGGGCAGTCCGGCTTCGTCAATGCGACGATCCAGTACCTCATAGCGCTCCTCTCGCTGGGAGCCGCCAATGATTTCACCGATATTCGGCACCAGGACATCCATGGCCGCTACGGTTTGGTCGTCATCGTTGAGGCGCATATAAAACGCTTTGATTTCTTTGGGGTAATCATAGACAATTACCGGCTTTTTGAAATGTTTTTCGGTTAAATAGCGTTCATGCTCGGATTGCAAGTCCTTGCCAAAACCCACCTCAAACTCAAAAGATGTTTTGGTTTTACAGAGGATGTCCACGGCCTCGGCATACGGTAGACGGACAAAATCGGAGTCGATGATGGTCGTCAGGGTCGTCATTAGACTTTTATCCACAAATCGGGCGAATAGTTCAATGTCCTCCTGACAGGATTTAAGAATATGGTCTGTCAAATAGCGGATCATTTCCTCACCCAAATCCATGTTGCCCTGCAGATCGCAAAATGCCATTTCCGGCTCAATCATCCAGAACTCGGCTACATGCCGCCGCGTGTTGGAATTTTCGGCTCGAAAGGTGGGCCCAAATGTGTATACATCTCCCAGTGAGAGCGCAAACATTTCCACCGCCAGCTGGCCGGAAACGGTTAAGTTGGCCTCTTTGCCAAAAAAATCCTGCTCATAATCCGGCTTGCCATCCTTGTTGGGCACTTGGCCTAAATCAAACGCGGTTACACGAAACAATTCACCTGCGCCTTCACAGTCAGATCCGGTTAGTATGGGCGTGTGGATATACCGGAAACCGCGTTCTTTAAAAAATTTATGAATGGCATAGGCCAACTCGGAACGAATTCGAAAAGCAGCGCCATATTTATTGGTTCGGGGTCGCAAATGGGCAATGGTTCGTAAAAACTCATCGGTGTGACGTTTCTTTTGGAGCGGATAATCCTCTGGTGCCAGACTAATCACATCAACCTTGGTGGCAGACAGTTCCCACTTTTGCCCTTTGCCTTGGGAGGGTATGAGATTGCCCCGAACCCCCACCGCCGAACCGGTGGTGAGGCGCTTAACCTCCTCGTAAGCGGGCAATGTGTCATCCACAATGATCTGGAGATTTTTCAGACAGGAACCGTCGTTGACTTCTAAAAAAGAAAAAGTTTTAGCATCGCGCTTGGTTCGTACCCACCCTTTTAGCAAGACATCGTCCCTGGGTTCTTCCGATTTTAGCAATTCGTTAATCTTAACTCGCGACATTTATTATTACCCCTTTATAGAAGCATTTAGATTTAAGGATAAAATTTGACGGTTTTGTAAGAAGTTCAAATTCAAGGCGTGCAAATTTTGCAACCATGAGGCGTACTTTTTGTACGTTGAATGTTTGCGAAATGAAGCACAACACAGAAGTTGGGCTTCTTAGGAAACCGTCATAGTTTTACGGTGATGTAATACCCTTGCCCTCCTCGTTGCACCAATACGACCAAGCTCTTTTTATGGCGACTTTTGATGATGGCCTTTGTAAAATCTTCCGTGTTTGCAATTTTTTGATCATCCAGCTGGCGAATAACATCACCGATCTCAACCCCGATCTCGGCCAGTTGGGAATTGGGATTGATTTCAGAAATCATCACACCTGTTTTGGCAGAGATCCGATGGCGCTGGCGGTTGAGGACAGAAAGGTTTTTGACCGATATGCCCAACAAGCGCCTCATCAATTCCGGTGCCCGGTTTTCTGGAAAAACCTTCGTAACCAGGGAAACCGATTTTTGTTGGGTACCGCGTTGAATGTTTATCTGGATCGTGGATCCCACCGAAAAACCCTTAAGCACCTGATGGTAATCTTCCATGGAACGGATGGGCGTATCGTTCATGGACAAGATGATATCTTCTTTACGGATCCCGGACCGTGTTGCCGGGCTGTCGGATTCAATTTGTTTAACCATCACCCCCTTACCCTGGGGGACCTTTAAATAATAGGCCAGCCCTTCATCGAGATTCTGTAGAACCAGTCCGGTCCAGGAAAGTACCACTTCGCCATATTGTATCAAATCGGTAACAATCCGTCGGGCTTTGTTGATGGGGATGGCAAAGCCGATGCCTTGGGCCTTGGCATAAATTGCGGTGTTGATTCCGATAAGATTGCCATGGATATTGAGCAGCGGGCCGCCGCTATTCCCGGGGTTGATGGAGGCATCGGTTTTAATGAAATCACGATAAACCACAGCCTCTGTCCGGATGCTCCGGTTCAGCGCACTGATGACACCAGTCGTGACGGTGTGGGAAAATCCAAATGGATTACCGATGGCTATCACCGTTTCACCGATCATAAGGTCTTGGGAATCGCCCATTTCTATCGCCGGCAGATCCTCTGGGGAGTCAAGCTTTAAAACCGCTAGATCGGAATCGGGGTCGATGCCGATGATTTGGGCCTGAAATTCACGCTCATCCTTAAGTACAACGGATACGGCTTGGGCGTGGGTGACCACATGCGCATTGGTTAAAATAAATCCGCGTTTACCATCGATGATGACGCCTGAGCCCAGGCTGGACCGTTTTTGGCGACGGTCATAACCAGGGTCAAAAAAATCCTTAAAAAAGGAATCGAAAAAAGGATCCATTCCAAATCCCGAAAAAGGGCTGGTTCGGGATCGAACCTGATACTCGGAATTAATATTGACGACCGCCGGAGCGACCTTCTGGATGGCTTCCACGATCGCGTCGCGACGTTCCACCTCATGGGCGCTGACGGCAAAAGGTAGCGTCAAAGCCAGGAGCCATATCCGGATAAACAGTTTGAAATCGAACGATAATTTTTGCATAATTACGATTCGTGATTGACGATTGCCACAAAGAGTCCAATCGTTATGTATCCCCGGGCAGGGATATGGTTAAGGTTTTCCAGGCGTAACAATTATAACAGCACAATTGACTATCTGCAAATTGAGCGCTAGGTTATACCCGACAAGTGATAACCTAATTACTTGAAAAAAGACCAATTTGGCAGACCAGGCATCGTTGTTCGCTAGCCTGTCTCTGGTTTTTTGGTGCTGAGCGAACCAAGTAAATAAGTAGGCAATAACCCGTAATTACGATTTGATCAGATTACATAACATGGCCATAAAAAGCATACAAGATATCTTACCGCTGGTGGATCACCCCAGTCGCTACCTGGGTACAGAGTTCAACGCACAGTCTAAAGATCTGGACGCGATTCAATTAAGAATCGTTTTGGCATTTCCAGACCTTTATGAAATCGGCACCTCTCACTTCGGTATGCAGATTCTGTATCATATATTGAACCAGCAACCAGAGATTGCCGCTGAAAGAGTTTACGCGCCAGCCGAGGATATGGAAGCCAGGCTGCGGGCATCCGATTTACCCCTGGTATCGCTTGAGTCCCGCAAACCCCTCAAGCAATTTGACATTATTGGGTTTAGTCTGCTTTACGAACTCAATTATACCAATGTGTTAAACATGCTGGATCTGGCAGGCATTCCCATGCGTGCTTCCCAAAGAACGGAGTCGGACCCGATCATTATTGCCGGCGGCCCTTGTGTCAGCAACCCTGAGCCGATTGCCGCGTTTTTCGATGCCATTGTCATTGGGGAAGGGGAGCAGGTTATACGTAAGATGACCGATATTTGGTTGCAACTAAACCAAGGCCATCGACCCGTTAAACAGCGGCTTCTGAAGCATTGGTCGCAACACGGCAGTGTCTATGTGCCTTCGCTTTACGACGTTTCCCTGGATGCCAGGGGGTTGCAGCGAATCCAAGCGAAAAGACCCAGTCACGGCCAACAAACAGCGCCCCCAACAATCAAGCGCGCCATTATCAGCGATATCAACAGCGCTGCGTTTCCAGGTCGACCATTGGTACCGTTTGGCAAACCCGTTCATGACCGCTTACGATTGGAGATCGCCCGGGGATGCACCCGAGGGTGCAGATTCTGCCAGGCCGGTATGATTTATCGTCCGGTGCGGGAACGTTCCATGCACAAGCTGCTGGCACTTTCGTCCCGTTGTTTGCAGCAGACCGGCTATGAAGATTTGTCCTTACTCTCCTTGAGCACCAGTGACTACAGTCAGATCTCGCCCTTGATCCATGGCTTGATGCAACGGTTTGCAGCGGAGCACGTATCCATATCATTGCCATCTTTTAGAGCGGGTACCCTGGCAACCGAACTGATGCAGGCCATACGCAAAGTTCGCAAAACCGGATTTACGATTGCACCCGAAGCCGGCACCCAGCGTTTAAGAGATGTCATTAATAAAAACATCACGACCCAGGAAATCGAATCAACGGTTCAGAATGCTTTTGGGGCTGGCTGGCGGGTGATCAAACTCTATTTTATGGTGGGGCTGCCCACGGAAACCCAGGCAGACATTCAGGGCATTGTGGATCTGGTGAACCATCTCAGGAAAATAAAGTGTGCCAACGGACACTATGGTAAATTAAATGTGAGCGTGGCCACGTTCATACCCAAACCGCACACCCCCTTTCAGTGGGCCACGCAACTGTCGCTGGCAGAGGCCAGAGACCGAATTAACTGGCTGCGGAGCCAGTTGCGATTACCGGGGGTACAGTTTAAATGGCAGAGTCCGGCGGTCAGCTTTCTGGAAGGTCTCTGGGCTCGGGGCGATCGGCGTCTGTCTGAGTTGTTGATCCGTGCTTTTGAACGTGGCTGTCGATTCGACGGATGGAGCGACCGGTTTGACTTTGACACGTGGCAGCAAGCATTCACGGCCGCCAACGTTGATGTGGATTTTTATATGCGTCGCCAAAAAAAGGTGTCTGAACCCTTACCATGGGATCATATTGACGTGCGCGTTGATAAATCGTTTCTGGTTTCGGAGTGGCGCCGGGCCCTTGAGGGCCGCCAGACCGAGGACTGTCGCCAGGGCGACTGTCAGCAATGCGGTGTTTGTGATTTTGAAACAGTATCACCATGTATATCCGCGCCTTCGGGCCAATTGCCGCAGGTATCAATGTCGCAAAGCCCAGTGTCTGTGCAACCGGGTTTCAAACTTGAGTTACGTTACACCAAGGAGGGACAAGCACGGTTTTTTGGTCATTTGGAATTAGCAAATATCATTACGCGTGCTTTCAGACGGGCTGATATCCCGATGGTTTATTCAAAAGGATTTCATCCCATGCCCAAACTTTCTTTTGCCGATCCATTGCCCATTGGAATGGTGGGGCTTGATGAGGTTTTTTTTGTGGTTATTTCATCCGAGATGTCCTGTGACGAGGTGGTCCGTCGGATGAATCAGGAGCTACCGGAGGGGCTAACCATAAACAGTTGTCAATTGGTAAAGCACAGACAGGCTTTGCATAGAACGGATGTGGATTATTATACCGTTGTGCTGCCGGATGGTGATTTTAACCAACACAAACTCCATCAATTTTTGCAAAGCAAAAAAATGGAAATCGATTACACCAATAAAAAGGGTGTATCCAAACGGATGGATTTAAAGGGTTCGGTTTTAAGTATTGATTTAATTGAACCAAACCGATTACAATTATCAATTCGAAATCATGGCGGAAAACGAATACGACCCGCAATGATAATGCAACGTGTTTTTGATTTGACAGACGATCAAATCAAACGGGCAGCTGTAATCAAAGGGGATCAGCATGTATAAACAAATCGTCATCAATGTTGCCGATCATGAAACCCGCGTGGCACTCTTGGAGGACGGGACCATCGCTGAGTTGTTTATTGAGCGCAACGATGGCCTCGATATTACCGGGAATGTTTACAAGGGCCGGGTTCAGCGCGTTTTGCCGGGTATGCAGGCAGCGTTTGTTGATATCGGCCTGGATCAGGCCGCCTTTATTTACGTGGACGATGTGCTGGGTGACAACCTGAAGGAAATGGCGCGTTATTTTAACGACGCAGAAACCCAGTCTCATCAAGAGGCGGCAGAATTGGCGCATGACGCCAGCGAGATTTCATTTGGGCTACAATCCTCGAATATCGAAGAGCTTATTTCAGAAGGGCAGGAAATGCTGGTTCAGGTGGTTAAATCGCCCCTGGGAACCAAAGGCGCCCGGATTTCATCGCATATATCCCTACCGGGACGTTTCTTGGTATTGATGCCGACATCCAATCATATTGGAATTTCGCGGCGGATCGAGGATCCGGTTGAAAGGGAGCGCCTCAAGGACATTGTGAGCGAGCTCAGAATTGACAATCTCGGCTATATCGTGCGCACAGCAGCCGAAGGCATTCGACAGGAAAAGCTATCCAATGAAATGAGCTTTCTGCGCAATATCTGGGAGGGCATCAAGAAAAAATATGAAACGGCCGCCTGTCCCAGTTTGATTCATCAAGAGCTATCGGTTAGTTTGCGAGCCGTTCGGGATTTGTTGATTCAGGAAGCGGAAAAACTCGTTATTGATTCCAGAGAGGGGTATGCGTCGATTCTTTCATTTCTCGATACATTTATGCCCAGCCTGAAGGAATCGGTGGAATGCTATGACGGCATGGAATCGATTTTTGAAGCCTACAACCTGGAAGGGGATATTTCCCGGGCCTTAAAACGAAAAGTATGGTTAAAATCAGGTGGTTATATTGTAATCGAACATACCGAGGCCCTGGTCGCCATAGACGTGAACACAGGCAGATATGTTGGAAAATATAATCTGGAAGAGACCATTACCAAAACCAACCTGGAGGCCGTCAAAGAAATCGCCTATCAGGTTCGCTTGCGGGATATCGGCGGAATTATAATTATCGACTTTATCGATATGGATAAAACATCCAATCAGGAAAAAGTGTTTAATGCCCTGCAGGAAGCCCTTAAAAAAGATCGCAGCAAAACCCATATCTTGCCCATGTCCGAAATGGGACTTATCCAGATGACCCGCAAACGGGTGCGCAAACCTCTGACGCGCTTGCTCTGCGAACCCTGCAGCTATTGCGACGGTGAGGGCTATCTGGTTTCGCGTAAAACCATCAGTTATAATATTTATCGCTCCGTATTGAAGGAAGCGGCCAATATGGTGGGCAACCGTTTTACCGTTCGGGTCAATCCCGAGATTGCCGAATTACTATACGGTGAAGAAAACTCCCTAATCGGATCTCTTGAAAAGAAAATCGGAAAACGGGTGGTTATATATCCCAACCCAAAATTTCACATGGAGGAGTATGATATCCTGGAAAGCATGTAGGTGTTGACAATTATAAAAAGATATGATTTTGTCCTTGGGTTAAACATATTGACATAAATTGTCACTGGAAAATTTTAGGCAAAAATTGAATATTGGTGTAAATACAAGCCAATACACAGCATGGATCAAAACCTGCGTATACGGGGTTGTCAACGAGTCGAAAAAAGATAAAAGAGGTGAGGTAATTACCAATGAAGCGAACGTTTCAGCCAAGCAATACAAAGCGTGCCAGAAAGCATGGCTTTTTAAAACGGATGTCCACAAAGGCCGGCAGAAGAATTATCAACAGAAGACGACAAAAAGGTAGAAAGCGGCTGGCAGTTTAGACGCGACCTCGTGTCTGTATCATCGATTTGTCAGAAAGGATTGATCACCAGGGAATTAGCTTGTTTGGCGGAATAAGAACTCCGATGGCTTACGGGAATATTTCTGTTGAGCAACTACGCATATACCAAGACGGATAGGCTACGAACACGAACTGAATATTTACATGTTTCTCACCATGGTAAAAAAGTGCAGAACAAGCACTTTTTGGCCTACTACCGTCCCAATAATGAGAATGCATCACGTCTTGGTATCACCGTAACAAAGCGGATCGGAAACGCGGTCACAAGGAACAGAATCAAACGAATTGTTCGCGAGTACTTCCGGTTGAACCAAAAAGCGGCGCAACCACATCTTGATGTCAATGTCATCGCGAAAAAATATACCGTGGATGTAACATCCGCAATTTTATTCCATTCCTTGAGCGACCTGTTTGCAAAGATTAAAAGGGATTGCCGTCATTAGGTATTTTTTTCTATTTATTATAAAGGTTTATCAATATAGCCTTTCCCCTGTTTTGGGACTACAATGCCGGTTTTGGCCGAGCTGTTCAGTATATTCTTATGAGGCCATTCATCGTTACGGCAGCTTCAAAGGTCTATCCCTTTCAATCAAGCGTATATTTAAATGCCATCCGTATCATCCGGGCGGATATGATCCCGTGCCTTGATCTGGCCCAGAAGATGACGGGTATCCGCACCCACGGTACTATTCTGCAAGATAATTCCGCAATCCAATCTGCTGCTGACTCGACAACCGGTGTTGCTCGTATCAGACTCGGCTAACACTCATTAGGAGATAATCATGGAGCAAGCTCGCGTATTGATTGCAATTGTGCTGTCATTTGCTGTTTTTTTTCTTTGGAACTTTTTCTTTGTGAAGGAACCGCCCTCTGGGGACCCGGCAACCGAACCGACAATACAAGAGCCAAGGCAGGAGACCGCAACGCCCATCGAAAAAGCTGCACCCGAGATCAAACCTGCAGAACCTCCGGTGATTGTTCAACCCGTCGCGCCCACCGTGACCCCAGGCGCGATGCCACGCGTGCTCCAGGTGGAATCGCCCTTGTATTCAATCGCCATTAGTGAACGGGGGGCGGTATTTCAAAGCTATGTTCTGAAAAAATATCGTGAAGAACTGCCGGACGAGGCCCCTTACAAGGAACTTGTGGATCCAGCTGCCAGCCAAGACATGTTGGGCTTGTCTTTGGCCGGCAAGAGTCTCCCGGAGCTGGATCAAGCGGTGTTTACGGCTCAGGAAACAGCAGACAAACTATCGGTTTTCGACAGTGAGAAACAGCTGAACTTTCGCTGGGTATCAGAAACAGGCATTCAAATCGAAAAGCGATTTACATTTCAACCCGGTAGCTATCTGATTCAGGTGGCGGTGGTCATCCGTAACGGATCGGAACAGCCGATCATCGACAAACTTGTTCTGGGTATGAAAAACGACTCAGACTCGGAAAAAGCAGGTTATTCGTTCAGCGGCCCCAGCGCCATGATCGACAACAAGCTGGAGCAGGTAAAAGTAAAGAAAATAGAAGATCAAAGTGAATATCCTGGCAATATCAAGTGGTTAGCAATCGTCGATCGCTACTTCATGAAAAGTATCATGCCCAAGGAAACAACCCAGGGCATCATGAAACTGGCCTTGGACGATAACGGCGTGCTGGACTGTCGCTTTATCGGTCCTGAACGGACGATCCAACCGGGTACGCAAGCAATATTTGAATACGAAATCTTTTTTGGACCCAAGAGCATGGCGGTTTTAAAGGAAGCGGGCCATGATCTGAACAGAGCGCTTGATTTTGGTATGTTTGATTTTATTGCCAAGCCGCTCCTCTGGTTTATGAACTATATCTACAGCCTGATTCCCAATTATGGCATCGCCATTATCGTTATGACCATATTGATCAAAATCGTGCTGTGGCCACTGGGATCCAAAAGTTACAAATCCATGAATGAAATGAAACGCTTGCAGCCACTGATGGCTGAAATCCGCGAAAAATTCAAACACGATAAAAAGCAGATGAATCAGGAAATTATGTCCCTGTATCGGACCTACAAGATCAATCCCATGGGCGGTTGTCTTCCCATGGTTATGCAGATTCCGGTCTTTTTTGCATTGTATCGGATGCTTTATCAGGCCATCGAGCTTCGCCATGCGCCTTTCTTTTTGTGGATTAACGATTTGTCAGCACCGGATCGTTTGTTTAACTTTGGTTTCTCGATACCTTTTATGCAGCCACCTTATGGGATTCCGGTACTGACCGTCATCATGGGCGCCACCATGCTATTGCAGCAAAAAATGTCGCCCCCGCCTGGAGACCCGACCCAGGCCAAAATGATGATGCTCATGCCCATTGTTTTTACCGTTATTTTTATCAATTTCTCGTCGGGACTTGTGCTTTACTGGCTAATCAACAATGTTTTGTCTATCGGTCAGCAATATTACATTCAGAAAAAATATGCATAGTGATGGAGGCAGACCATGTCCCCTGTATTGGAATTCGAAAGCAAAAGCGTGGAGAAGGCTATCCAAAAGGCCAGTCAGGAACTGAATATTCCAGCCAGCAAACTTGAACACAGTGTCATTTCACACGGTTCCACCGGTATTTTTGGCCTGGTTGGCTCCAAAAAAGCCAAAATCCGGGTTGTTGTACCGGATAAGCTGTCTGAAGGTCCCCGCGAACCAGAACCCGAAGAGTCAACCGAGGAAACAGAACGCCAGGGGGTGGATTCCATTGTCGATGAGGCCTTCGGAAAAGTGCCCACCACCCACATTTCTGACGGTGATCTTACTCTCGGGAAAGAAGTTCTCCAAAAAATGATCGATTTGATCACCACGGAGGCTACCATTACCACGCAAACGGCCAATGGAAAAATCCTGTACGAGGTCAAGGGCGGGAATGCCGCCGTCCTGATTGGGAAGCGTGGTCAAACTCTTGAAGCCATGCAATATTTGGTGGAAAAGATTATTAACAAACAGAACCAGAAACGTATTCGTGTCGAAGTGGATGTGGAAGGATACTTACAGAATCGACGCGAACGGTTGGAAAGTTTGGCATTGCGGTTTAGCGCCAAGGCCAAGAAATCCGGCAGACCACTGACAGCAGGCCAATTTAACGCCCATGATCGCCGAATTATTCACATCGCCTTGAAGGAAGACCGCGAGGTACGAACCCACAGTGTCGGCGAAGGCTATTATCGCAAGCTTAAAATTTATCCCAAAAAGAAAAGACGCAAAAAATCCAACCCAAACCGTACCTAGATCATCCATGAATCAAGCCACCATAGCCGCGATTTCCACGCCATTTGGCAGCGGCGGCATCGGTATCATTCGCATATCAGGGGATCAGTCTCTTAATATCCTGGAATCGCTCTTTCGCAAAAGTGGTTCTGGCGGCGGCGAGGAATTTTGTGTGGCCGATCAGCTGGAATCCCACCGTTTTTACCATGGATATATTCTGGATTCTCAAACAGGGCACCATGTGGATGAGGTCCTGGTGGTAGCCATGCTGGGGCCCCGATCCTATACGCGGGAGAACGTCGTTGAAATTCATTCTCATTCCGGCCCGGTTGTGCTGGGCAACATATTCAAGCTGGTGATCAATAAAGGTGCAATCATTGCAGAGCCGGGGGAATTTACCCGGCGAGCGTTTCTTAATGGGCGCATCGATTTAACCCAGGCGGAAGCGGTGATCGATATTATCCAGGCCAAAACAGAGACGGCGTTACAGATTGCCAATCAACAGTTAAGCGGCGGGTTAACTCAAAAGATTGATCCCATTAGAGCGTCACTGCAATCGATCCGGGTGCTGATTGAGGCGAACATTGATTTTCCTGAAGACATGGAGGATAGTGTGCACATCCAATCCATTCAGAAGGACTTGGAGCGAGATGTTATCGCCAAAATTGATAAGATTCTAGCCGATTATCGGGCCGATCATTTTTATCGGGATGGTGTTAAAATGGCTGTTATTGGTCGGCCAAATGTGGGCAAGTCCAGTTTAATGAACCGGTTGATAAATCGTGATCGCGCGATTGTAACCGCCATACCCGGGACAACGCGAGATGTTATCGAAGAAGTTATTCACATCAACGGGCTTCCAGTGGTGATTATGGACACCGCTGGCTTGCATACCGCCCGGGGCGAAGTTGAAAAAATAGGCATGCAAAAAACCCAGGAATCCATCCGGGACGCAGAGATCGTACTCTTTATGGTGGATGCCAGTATGGAATTGTCACACGAGGACCGGGAAATTTATGCTCAAATTGAGAACAAAAAGCACTTAATCGCTTACAACAAGATAGATTTGATACCCCCAGACCGAAAAAATGCGATTCCACCAGAGTGGCAGAATGTTCCGCTTATACCGATTTCGGCCCTCAATGGTGAAAACCTGGAAGCGCTCAAAAAAACGATATGGTCCCTGGTTGTGGGTGAAAAGGGACTCCAACGGGAAATTGGCGTCGTACCGAATATCCGACACAAATTGCAGCTGGAAGCCTGTCTGGACGCTGCTCATAGGGCCAGGCAAGCGATCCAGGAAGCATTGCCGGCAGAATTGATTGCCGCCGACATCATGGCCGCCATTAATGCATTGGGGGCCATTCTCGGGGATCTCTATCCGTCGGATCTATTGGATCAGATTTTCAGTCGATTTTGTATTGGCAAATAGTGTTCCACGTGGAACAAGGCAATTGGGTGTGTATGGGGTGAATCATACGACCAAAATCGTGTATACGGTTTCACGAGGAAGCTAGGATTATCGCAAACCAGCACTGTTTCACGTGGAACAAAAGGAGTGAACCATGAATTTAGAACCCTTTTTTAAAAAATATGAAGACCTGTTAAAAATGGCGGATAATTTATTTCAGCAAGTTGCTGAAAAATATCCCCAGGAGGTTCGGTGCAAACAGGGTTGTTCTGATTGTTGTTATGCCCTGTTTGATTTAACCTTGGTGGAGGCCCTATACATAAAGCATCATTTTGACCGATGTTTTGATGGCGTGGCCCGTGAGAAACGATTGGACATAGCAAACCGTATCGATCGCCAGCTGTATAAGATCAAACGCAAGGCATACAAAGAGTTGGAATCTGGCAGATCCGAAGAAGAAATTTTAAATGAGCTCTCTGAAATTAAGGTACGGTGCCCGTTGTTAAATGAACAGGACCGCTGTGAAATGTATGCTCATCGACCGATAACCTGTCGGTTTTACGGCATCCCCACCTCCATTGCTGGCAAAGGTCATACATGTGGATTGTCGGGTTTTGTGGAAGGTGAGGCTTATCCAACTGTTAAATTAGAGATAATACAGAAGAAACTGTATGATCTTTCGGCTGAGATTGTCCAGGAGATAACGTCACGTTACGCCAGGATGGGAGAGATGCTGGTCCCGCTTTCCATGGCGCTACTAACCGAATATGATGAAGAATATCTTGGTGTTAAAGGCAAAGGCAGCGATTCAACGGCACCGGAATCAAAGGAAGCAAAAAACGGAACAATCTAGACTGTTAAGGAGTATCCGATGGGGGCGACGCCTGATCAAGAGCAACAGAGAAAAAAAGCCATATTTGATGCCATGTCTCCGCGGCGCCAGCGCCATATTCTGAAAAAAGGCTACGACCGTTGGGATCCGTTCCAGGAGCCCAAAGATCCAATCGATATCCGTAAGGATAAGAGCCAGCGGACGACGCAGATGCTGGTGCGGGAGTTTCTCCAGGAAAAAGACGCAGAGAGCTATAGTTCTGCTTTTGGCAGGGGGGTGCTGGAAATAGCGCTCGGAATCGTGAATAATGAGGACCGCTTTATCGGCATGTATGAATTTTCCGTTTGGTATCGAGACTTGCTGGTACGGGAGGGACACGAAAAGTAAAATTTGCTAAGGCTCTTTTAGGTTGTCGGGTAATAATAGTTTTTGATTCAAGACAGTGCTGAAGGAGTACCCCTAATTTTTTTGATGGACATATCATAATGAATCTGCCTCACTAGCGGAGTGCCCTGCCGGATTGGTGATGGTTCCCCAGCCGAACTTTGCAAACAGCCAGCCTTATTTCATTTCCAATCCGGGGGGCACAAATGCATAATAGGATTGATATGTCCATCAAAAAAATTAGGGGTACTCCTTCTCGGGCTTCAGAAGGTTCTTTTGACAAGCGCTAGAGCGAATCAACGAAGTTGCAAATGGCCTCGGCTGTTTGTTGGGGCTGTTCCATGGGCACAAAGTGGCTGGTGTTTTCAAAGCACTGCATTTGTGCGTGCGGCACCTTGGCTTGAAAGCGTTTGGCGGCTGGTGCCAGAAATGTATCGGATTTTTCGCCATAAAGAACCAAAACCGGTTGGGTGATCTTGGGTAGATGGTGCCAGAGATTCGGTGGGTAAGCTGAGAAACAGCGCGCTTCCCAGGCGGGTTCACAGGACAAACGAATTCCGCCGGTATGTGTTTTATGGGTCCCGTCTTCCATATAGCCTTCCAGAAATCCTGCCTGCCATGTTTTAAACATGCTTTTAGATCGGTACGTTTTCAGTATGGTTTCCCGGTCTGGCCATGCTGGATTCCGCTTGGCGGCTCTGGCTGCAATGGGATAAAATCGATTTAGACGAGTCAGTCTGGCAAAATAGACAAACCCGGTGTAATAGAGCGGTAGAATGGTAGGGTCGATCAATACCAACGCCCGTATGTATTCAGGTTTACGTACTGCCAGCAGCATACTGGTGACAGCCCCCCGGGAGTGCCCCAGAGCGATAATGGGCTGATTCATCATCGCGAATAGTCTTTCCAGATCATCCACAAAAACATTCCAATTGGTCAGTTTGCGACCATCTGCGGTAAGCGTGGTTCTGCCGTGGCCGCGATCGTCCATGCCAACAACATGTAGGTGGTGTCTTAGCAGATTGACAAGCGGGCTATAAGCGGCAGCGCAAAGTCCGGTGGCATGTGCAACATGAGCAAGTGGTCCGCTTCCGCCCCAGTCGATATAATGGAACAGACCTTCGGCTGTGGGGCAATACCGATCATGTTTCAATTGTGTTGTAACCACAGTTTCATCTTCGGAACCACGTGTTGGTTCCACTGATCGGATACCCTGAGGATCAGGAACTTTTCAAACAGGATGTCGAGATAGGTATGGATTTGTTCCAGTAAATAGACCTTTTCGAGCACAACGCCTTCCATGTCCTCATCCGTTTCCACCGGGCCCAGGTTGGATATGCGCATATTGGCTACCGCCAGGCTTTCACCTTTAAGATTAAAGTCCCATGTGATTTCTTTGGATTTGGTTTCCAGCGAAACCTCTGTGACCAAGGCGCCTTGTTTAAGCGGTAGATACCCGGTTTCAAAATTAGAATGACCGCCTTTAATGGTAATGGTTTCGGCTTTATTTTCACGTGGATTTTCCAATACCATGCGTTTGCCCAGTGCCAATGCCATCTCGGGTAAATCAGAATGATGTAAAAGCGGTTCTTCCTTTTCAATCAGGAACCAAAGCCATGTTAAGAATTCATGGCCGATAAATTTATAACGGTTGTAAGCCGTTGCGGTATCAAGCATGGGTTTACCTCTGAAAGGATGTGGGTGTTAGGCTGAGCAATTGATCACGATCAAATGCAGACATCTTGGGATTTGATTCTGCAAAGCTAAAAGGAAATATCCGTTTAAGCGTCAATCCAAATGAGGTTTTGAAAAGGGTTTCCAAGATTTCATTGGGGCCTTTGAGGTGTGTAAAGAACCAGACCAGCGCGGATTCATAATTCCAAAGAACATTGTAAATATTCGGTGTGGCAGGTATGCGTAAATTTAAGAGATTGATCACATGTTCCTTAATCATCTGTTTTTCATTTTTGGACAGAAATTCACGACCGGAAGCTTTTAATTTTTTGGCAATTTCGATGGCCAAGTATTTATGAATGAGTTTGGAGGGAATGGTTTTCTTATCGATCCGTAAAGAAAAAATGAAGTAGCTGCCGTAGACGAAAGACGCGCCCTCAAAATTAGGGATGTAAGGATCCTGGAGTGATGTCCAACCGGAAGAAAGGGCCGTATCAACGTCATCAATCTCCGGTATTCGATCCTGCTGGAGTCCGGCATAAACGGCTTCGGTTACGGGATTTTCAAGTTTTTCCAGTACATGGTAGCGGGTAATGGAAGTGGCACTTGCAAGTAAACTCATCAATACGGCTCCTTGTGGTGTTCGGGTTGCTATCGGAATGACATGCTGTATGGACCCACGTGTACAGCGGAGCGTTCTTCAAATAATATTATATAATTTCAATAGGTTATTAAGAAATGACGCGGGAATCCCTTTCTTCCCGCATGGGAACGGACGGCGCATGCAAAACAGCCCAGAGATAAGGAAGGTTAAAGTTACTTGTACAGTGATTCTTAGTGGTTGTGTAAACTTGTCCCCGATCAAGCGGCCAGAACATGGGCCTTTCACCGTGCTTTACTCGGGTTGTTTCAACCCCACGACATATTCCTTAAATTCCGTTGGTTTTTGCTGATAAATGTCCAGCATGGCCTCCAATTTATTTCGCTCTGGATTAGCCTTCCACGCAAGCCACTCTTCAAGGGATTGCCAGGTACTGATCACCATCATATTGTTGGGATCGTCGGGTGCTGACATGGTCAGGCCAGATACATATCCTGGCTGCTGCATGGCGATGGATCGAAGCTGGTTGAAAAGATTGAGAATTTCTCTCTCGTTTCCAGGTTTAAAATGCCTGTTAATCAGTATTTTTGCGAGCATCGGTACCTCCCTTACACCAAAAAGCTCCATAATATACCGGCACAGATGGCCGATCCGATCACACCGGATGAATTGCAGGCCATGGCGTGCATCAGCAGATAATTGCTGGGATCCTCTTTTTGTCCCACGAGATGGACCTCCCGGGCCGATCCCGGTACGGCAGATACACCCGCGGCCCCTAATAGCGGGTTGATTTTGTTTTTCATAAACAGGTTCATGAGCTTGGCAAACAGGACACCGGAAGCGGTGGCAATGCTAAAAGCAATGGCCCCTAAAAAGAAGATACCCACGGATTTCGGCGTTAAAAAAACATCACCCTGGGTACTGGCGCCGACGGTAAATCCAAGGAATATGGTGGCTGTATCAATAATAGAGGACGCCGCGGTTTTGGCCAAGCGATCCACAACACCAGAAACTTTCATGAGATTCCCAAAGAAAAAGGGTCCTAAAAGTGGGATCGATGCGGGTGCCAAATAGCAGCACAGAACAACGCCGATTACGGGAAAGAGGAGTAGCTCCTTGCGGGACACCGTTCTTTCAACATCTGGCATCCTGATGAGGCGTTCTTCCTTGGTGGTGAGTAAGCGCATGATGGGCGGTTGAATGATGGGGATTAAGGCCATGTAGGAATAGGCTGCAATGGCAACGGGACCGATTAAATGCGGTGCCAGCTTGGCTGTCAAGAAGATGGAGGTTGGTCCGTCGGCACCGCCGATAATGGCGATGGATCCGGCCTCTTTGGGCATGAAGCCAAGGGCTAAGGCGCTCAACAATGTGAAGTAAATCCCCATTTGAGCCGCGGCCCCCAACAGCATCAGTTTGGGTCGGATCAACAGGGAAGAAAAATCGGTCATGGCACCGAGTCCTAAAAAGACGATGGATGGATACAGGCCCGAGGTGACGCCGAAATAGAGGTAATGCAATACACTATTGGATTCATAGATGCCCAGTCCAAAACCCTTAAAGAAAGGAATGTTGCCGATGATGACGCCAAAACCGATGGGCAGCAAAAGCAAGGGCTCGTATTCTTTGGCGATGGCGAGATAAACAAAGGTGCAGCCAACCGCCATCATGATCAGGTAGCGGTAATCGGTCAGAAAAAAACCCGTGTTGGATATAAATTGTAAAAATAATTCCATTTGAATTAACCTTTAGGGCCTTTCTATTAAGGTTTCCAGGAAAAACGTCCCTCTCCAGCCGAAACCAGGTAGCCTTGTTCACGTAAAGAGCGAATGGTCAGATGGGGGTGTGGATCGTCGTTTTGGGTGAAGATCTGATGCAGGGTTGTCAGATCAAAGGTTTCACCGGCATCG
>Ga0180435_10000538_pt1 | contig 39821 bp, 35 predicted proteins | sample SS_ome_3_FD_132467 | JGI IMG/M metagenome (GOLD analysis project Ga0180435, IMG submission 132467) | Hypersaline lake sediment archaeal communities from the Salton Sea, California, USA - SS_3_S_1 metaG | ecosystem: Environmental > Aquatic > Non-marine Saline and Alkaline > Hypersaline >... | reverse complement strand
GCCCGAAGCCTACCGAAGGGGAGCCCGAAGCCTATCGGATGAGAACGAGCTTCATGTCGGAGCGCCACCCCCCGATACGGCAGCGGCAGAAGTAGACGCCTGAAGCGACGCGGTTCCCGTCTCGATCGCATCCATCCCAGACCGCCTGGTGAGCACCGGGCGACACCCACCCGTCGGTGAGCGTGCTCACACGCCTTCCCCGCACATCGTAGACCCCCAGATGCACGTCGGCGCCGGGGGCCGGAACCGAGAACGCAAGACGCGCGTCGGTTCTGAACGGGTTCGGGCCGGCGAGCGAGAGCATGGCCGCGACCGGTTCCACATCGGGGTCCGGAGCTCCGCTTGCGGGGTCCGGGACCACCGCGACGGTCTCGCTCCAGGCGCTCACGGATCCAAACGTATCCACGACGGCGATCGAATAGTAGTAGGTCGCTCCGTTCTCGAGCGGCGCGTCCGTCAGCGCCAGACCGGTCGGGTAGGCGATCGGGTGGAGCCGTCCTCTCCAATCGAGGTCATCCACCCACAACCGTGCGTCGGGTGTCCGCGTTCTGAACTGAAGGATGTCGAGATACTCGCTGTCGTTGAAGAACGGCGCGTCCTCGAGCACGAGATCCCCATCAAGCCTCAGGTCGTACGAATCGAGGCGGCAGTCCAGCCGCCAGTCGAGCGTGTGCCACTCCCCCGCCTGGTACTGGGCGACCGGCTGTGGGGACCCACCGGAGACCCAGTGCCGGAGCCATCCATCGGAGAAGTCGAGCACCGCGAGCGGTGAGGATATGCCATGGTCGCCGAATACCTGAACCTGCGCGAGATCACCTGCAGGCTGCGACGCACCGTGACGTACCGCGCAGTGGATCTCCGCCAGCGACTGGACGCTGTCGGCCGCGACGTGGAAGACCCTCAGGAAGTTCGAGGACGAATCGACCAGAGCGAGGCTCTGCAGTCCCTCCAGTGCGTGCGCATCTGAAACGACGCTCGAGGTGCCGTCCTGCTCCGCCACGATCCACGGTGGGTCCGGCGGCGTGACGCCGGGTGAATACGTCTCGAAATCGTCGCGGAGGAGAACCGCTTCCATCTGCTCCGTTGTGTCTCTGATGACGAGGAAGTGCGAGAGGCCGGCGCAGCCGGGGTCGGCCCAGGAGAGAAGGACGGAGGCGTCCGCCGGCATGGCCGACAGCCACCCTGGGGGCGCCGGGATGCCGTGCGGGACGGCTCGCACATCCGGAGACGGAACGCTCTCGAGGGTGCCGGTGTCCACGGCCGCGACGCGGTAGTAGTAGCTCTTATAGTTGTCGAGCCCTTCATCCAACAGGAATGTGTCGGAGGTGGTCGCGTGCACCGCACCAGGCGGAGCACTCTCGACGGTATCACGGTAGACCGCGTAGTGCATGAGGTCGGCCACGCTCACGGGAGCCCACGAGAGTCTGGCCTCGCTGTCCATGCTCTCAACCGACAGACCCACAGGCGTGGGCGGAGATACTCCCATGGGTGCGCACGACACGGTGTCGCTGGGCCCGCTTTCGTTGGCCGCCTGGTCCACGGCGAAGAGCCGATAGTAGTACATCTGTCCGTTGACGAGCCCCGTGTCATCGTAGGGTGAGGCCGCTCCCTCGACCGAGAACGTCCAGGGACCGAATGCGTCGGTCGTGTCACGTTCCAGCCGGTAGTGGTCGATGTCTCCCTCCGGCGACGCGGCCCAGTCCACGAGGATGGCACCACCCCACTCACTCGCCGACGCTCTGAGCGTTGTCGGCGGACCGGGTGGCTGATCGGCGCACCCCTCGCCTACGGCGCCGATGAGCTCACCCCACGGGTTGTTCTCCGGAAGACAGAAAGAGATCGTCTGGAGCGTCAGGTCACGAGCCTGGACGTCGCAGAACTGCGGGTCCGTGACCACGACGTCCTCCAGATAGCCGGGGAGGACATCGCCGCCGGCGTTCCGCCAGACGACGGAGCGCAGAAACTCCGTGGTGGAGCCCCCGATGGACCGGACCACGCTTCCCCACTCACGCTGGTAGGCGAAGATCGTTCGTGAGACCGACGCGGAAGAGAGCCCGTTGAGACCGATCGCCTCGCCTCCGTACTGCTGGTCGTCGTTGCCGACGAACGTGCTCCCGGTGACGGTGAGCTCCGACTCGAAGTCGACGTAGACGGCGCCACCGGACTCCTGAGCCTCGTTGTCGACGAACACGGAGCCATCGATCGTGACGGCGGACTCCTCAAGAGCGATCGCTCCACCCACGCCATCCGATGTCGCGAGGTTGCGGCGGAACACGCAGTTCTCGATCAGCACGCCGGTGCAGGATTGGAACGAGAAGCCGCCGCCGTTGCGCCCGCTGCTGTTGGCCTCCACAATGCAGTCGGTGAACGTCGGCGAGCCGGACGAGAACCCCCCGGCAGCCCGTCCTCCATCGCTCGTATTGCCGACGAACCTGCATCCATCGAACCTGGGCGCGCTGCCGTTCATCAGCACTCCGCCACCGTTGCTCGCGGAGTGATTCGTATCGAAGGTGACATCGACAAGATGGATGTCGGAATTCTCGCAGTAGAGTCCCCCACCGTTCCTGGGAGTCGCCGTGTTCCCGACGAAGGTCGCGCCGACGAACCTGGCCACGGACCCATCCGAGATGGAAGCACCGCCGCCTGATTCCGCCGAGCAATCGGCGATGACGACGTCGACGACGGATGGAGACGCGCCTACGAACTGCAGTCCGCCTCCGTCGGCTCCCGCCGCGAACCCGTTCTGAATGCGCAGTCCGCTGATGAGAGCAGTCGTGTCCTGCGCTCCGGCGAGCACGATGCCACGCGTGACCCCGCCGCACTCGATCACGGTGAGGGTCGGCCCTGCGCCGATGAGCCGGATGTTCGCACCATGGAAGCTGAGGTTGTTGTTCCCGGGGCCGCTGTAAGTGCCCGCCGCGACGAGAACGGTGTCACCGCTCGCGGCGACGTTGAGCCCCTGCTGGATGGTCGCGTGGTCACCGGGGACGTGAATCGTGTGCGCCTGCGCCGCAGCCGGTGCGAGAAGGGCTGCGGCTGCAATGGCGATGCAAGTGGTGAATCTGGTCACGGCTGCCATCTCCTGAGAGCGAGTGAGCCTCCCTGGATCGCCAGTCCAGTCTCTTGACAAGTATACCATGTCGGCCGCGAGAATCGCGGCGGAACTTGGCCACCACCCGCCCGAAGCAGGAAGCCGGCGGTCCCCGTGCACCCCTCCGTCTCGTGACTATGCGCCCAAAATGTGCTATAATAAGGTCTATTCGCGCAATCAGACTTCGCGACGGTCGGGCTCGACGACACCGGCCTCATACCACCGGAGGAGCATCATGCAGCGAACGCTCGCACCGGCCACACGTGTCCTCATCCTCACCATCGCCGCTCTCATGCTCGCCACAGCCGTCGCCGGCGCCCGACCGACCTGGCTGGAGGGGCGCGAGGCCGGCGGCGACGATCCCCGAGCCATCCTCTGGGAGCCGAAACAGGCCGCGTTCGAACGCCTTCAGGAGCAGCTCGCTCTCCCTCCAACGGCCACCCGCGCAACGCAGGACGACTACGACGTCACGTGGTACGACATCGACATCGAGATCGATGAGGGGCCGGAGACCGTCGCCGGAACCGTTCTGATGCGGGCGACGAGTCTGGTGGCCGGACTCGACGAGGTCCTTCTCGATTTCTACGACAACATGACGATCGACGCCGTCACCTACAATGGAACGACCGCCTCGTACACGCACAGCAACGACCTCATCACGGTGACCCTGAGTCCCACCGCAGCCAACGGTGAGGTGTTCGAGATCGCTGTGACGTACCACGGCGCACCGGTCGACGACGCCCTCAACTTCAGCACCCACGGCGGCGGCAACCCCATCATCTCGAGCCTCTCCGAGCCGATCGGCGCAAGGCAGTGGTGGCCGTGCAAGGACAGACCGGACGACAAGGCCGACTCCGCGAGAATCGCCGTGACCGTCGACGACGCGCTCGTCGCGGTCTCCAACGGCATGCTCGAGTCCGAGGTGGACAACGGGGCCACGAAGACCTACACGTGGTTCGAGCGCTACCCCATTACCACCTACCTCGTCTCGGTCGCCATCTCCAACTACTCGAGCTGGGTGGACACCTACACGTACCCGGGCGGTTCGATGCCTATCGAGAACTACGTCTACCCGGAGGACCTGTCCGACGCGCAGGAAGACCTCAACATCACCGGCGACGCCATCGCCGCTCTCGAGAGCGCATTCGGCCAGTACCCGTTCATCGAGGAGCGCTACGGCCACGCTGAGTTCCCGTGGGGCGGCGCGATGGAGCACCAGACCTGCACGAGCTACGGTGCGGTCCTCATCCGCGGCGACCACTACTACGACTGGATCCTCGTCCACGAACTCGGCCATATGTGGTGGGGCGACTCGGTCACGTGCGGGACGTGGGACGACATCTGGCTCAACGAGGGGTTCGCCAGCTACTCAGAGGCGCTCTGGTTCGAATACGAAGAGGGCGAGTCCAGCTATGACGACTACATCGAGAGCTACGACTACTACGGGTACTTCGACGGACCGCTCTACGACCCGGTCTCGACGTTCAGTCGCACGGTCTACGACAAGGGCGCGCTCTTCCTCCATATGCTCCGGCGCGTGCTCGCCCTGGCGGACGGGACGCGGTACCACTATCCGATCGACGCGTTCGAGAGCGTGCTCGCCACCTACAGCTCGACCTACGCCTACAGCTCGGCCATCACGCCCGAGTTCCAGGCAATATGCGAGGCCGCCTACGGCGGCGACATGGATTGGCTCTTCCTCCCGTGGGTCTACGGTGAGAACCGGCCCGACTACGAGTATTCGTGGATCGCGACGAACCAGGGACCGCCGCACAGCCTGATGCTCCACATCGATCAGGTCCAGACGAACGCCGGACTCTTCACGATGCCTATCGACATCGAGGTTCAGACGACGGCAGGCGACACGCTCGTGACGGTCTGGAACGACCAGTGGAGCCAGGACTTCTTCATCTCCACGGATGCGCAGCCGGTCGGCGTGACCTTCGACCCGGGCAACTGGATCCTCAAGTACGTCTCGCAGGTCAGCCCGACCGGCGTCGATGATGCGGTCACGGCGGTCGCGCTCCGGGCGCCGGTGAACCCGACGCGCGTCGATGCCGCGCTCGCGTACTCGGTCCCTGCTACGAGTCATGTCTCGCTCGTCGTCTACGACGTGACGGGGCGCGTTGTGGCAACGCTTGTCGATGAAGTCGTCACGGCCGGCGCCCACACCGCGAGTTGGGATGGGCGAACCACCGACGGAACCACGGCTGCATCCGGCGTCTACTTCGCAAGGCTCGAGACCACGCAGGGCTCGGCAGCGGAGAAGCTTGTACTGATGAAGTAGAGCGCGAGGCAAGCTGTACCAAGGTGAGTTGAAGACGGGCGGCCCGAGTGGGCCGCCCGTGTCGTGTGAGGCATCTCTCCTGCATCACTTCTACTGCGAGAAGATCATCCGCATCCCGTCGAAGTCGAGTGTCCACGCATAGTCGCGCAGGAAGTTGTGCGAGATGAGGCCGTCGATGATGAACCCTGCCATCCAGTAGCTGCCCGGGGGCTGCCCGCCATACGACCCGACAAGGTCGTGGCCGACAAGGCTGCCAAGCCCGAGTTCGGTGATCTCAAACTCGCCCACGGCGAATCCGCCGCCACCCCCACCGATGACATCATCACGCACTTCGATTTCGGGAATCGGGATGCTTGCGTACTCGAGCAGCTCCTGCGTCGCAGCAAACGCTGGTGTCCCCGCGAGCCCGGAATCGACATGGAACATGAGATCTGTGTACTCGTTGAGACTCCCGTGAACGAGCAGGAAGTGCGTGCTGGACAGGTAGAACGGAACGTCGTCGACGATCCCGTCTGCCTCGGCCGACCTGAAGGCCTCGACGGCCGCGTCGGAGCGTTCCCGAAGAACGAGTCTGTTCCCGGGATAGTCCATCGTCGAGAGGAACTGTTTGAGAACGCCGACGCCGATGATGCCGCCTATCGTCCGGTCGGTCAAACTCAGAGGCTTGGTGGGCAGCATCGACACCGGGACGTTGTGAAGCGTCACCCCACCGAGAGTCAGTGACTCCGCAACGCCGAAGCCGAGCTCGCCCTGCATCCCGCCGGCGAACATCGCCTGCATGGTCGCGACAGTCTCCATGCCCATCTCTTCCGCGATCTCGGTGTCGAGAATGAACATGTCGGCGCCGGTGTCGATGATGACGAAGATCCTCCTACCGTCTATCGTCACCTCAACCACGGGCAGCGGGTCGATGTCGAGAAACGGGACCTCCGCTAGCGACCCATCAGCCCAGCTGACCTTGTAGGGTTCGGTCCCTGCCATGGCGCGCATGACATCCAGGTGTGGGATCGGCCTCCCGCCGAACATCTCGTCTGAGAGGGCTGCCCCCAGGTTGTACGCGTTCGTCTGGTAGTGCGTCATCAGAACACCCATTGCCGCACGAACGTTCTCAGGGTTCCCGGCCACGGCCTCCCCGAAGAGCTCCTCCGCCGAGGCGTAGTTGCCCATGTAGTAGTCCAGCCGCGCTGCGAGGTGGACCGCGTCCAGTGGCCGCTCCGCACCGGCGAGAAGAGGTGCGAGGAGTTCGCGGGACTGCTCGAACCGACCGGCCTCGAACAGTCGCGTCGCGTATTCCATGGTCGACTCGAGACCTGGCTCGGTCCGCCACGCCTTCTCGGCGTGGGTGAGCCGCACGAGCAGGTCGCTCCGGTCCCCTCTGTCCTCCGGCATCCCGAGAGGCTGTGCTGTCGCCGCCCCCGTCATGATGACCGCCGCCAGACAGACCCCCACGAGTAGTACTCGAGAGAACATCGCCTTCTCCTCTCTGCTGCAGGCCTCAGCACAGCACCCCTCCTCCACCTCGGTCGCCGCTTGCGTCTATGAGACAAGCGTATTAGAATAATCGTTGAAATACAAATTTCTTCGAGAAAGGACCATCTGATGCCTCCCCGGAAACCGAAGATTCTGCTGATCCGCGAGCCCCGACAGGTCCGGGCCCTCAGAACACCACTGAGACAGGAGCTGCTCCAGGAGCTATCCCTTCTCAGGTCGGCATCGGTCAAGGAGCTCGCGAGCGCCCTGGGAAAGCCGGCGGCATCGCTGTACTACCATGTCCACGAACTCGAGAAGGCGGGGCTCATCAGAGGAAAGGCATCGCGCCGGTCGGGAACGAAACAGGAGACGGTCTACGAGACGACGGCTGAGCGGATCCGCATCGACCGAACGAAGCGCACGAAGGCGTTCGTGGAGGCGCTCGGGGACCTGCATAGAACCGCGCTGAACCAGGCGAGCAGAGAGGTCGCGTCGGCACTTGCTAGAGGGAGCGGCGATGCGTCCGATGACTCTCTGATGCTTGTGCGGCTGTCGGCCCGACTTTCGCAGCAGGATGTGAGGAAGGCACGACGGATGCTCAACGAGCTGGCCGCGTTCATTGGGGAGCGTGACAGCTCCGGGAACGAGGAGACCTTCTCGTTCACAGCGGCCATGGCGAAGCTGCCATAGACGCGGATTCCGCGAACGCCCCCACAAAGCGAAGGGCCGCCCCGCTTCCGCGGGACGGCCCTCTTCGTTCTATCGGTCTGCGACCGAAAGGTCGCCGATTACGCCTCGATCTTCGTGACGTTCTCAGCCGCCGGACCCTTCTCACCAGCAACAACGTCGAACTGCACGCGGTCGCCCTCGTTCAGGGTCTTGAACTCGTCACCACCCGCAATCGCGGAGAAGTGCACGAAAACGTCCTTCGAACCATCTTCGAGCGAGATGAAACCAAAGCCCTTGCTGTCATTGAACCACTTCACTGTTCCGGTCGTGCTCACTGTGTACTACCTTTCCTGGTCTCACCGGGTAGAGGTCTCTCTGAATCCCGGTGATCGTCTAGTCGGCGCCAGAGTTCTCCGGCCTACCGACCCCGTTCATAACGGGGCGGGATCGCCCCTGCAGGTTAAGCTCCCATCACCGATCGCCGGTTTCCGATCACCCCTTGCTCCGTACGTTCCCGGGGGCCTCATGGCTCCCCGGAAACGAAAACAAGGGACAGGCTTCCTGCGCCAAGTCCCTCGTAAGAGCTTTCGGGTATGTCACCATATCCGACGTGGTCGCCTCTGCTGATTGACAGCATAGTCGCAGATGCCCTCCCGGTCAAGCGCAATCGCACGATTGGCACCTGAGCGGCCCCGAAAGCTGGTATTGCTGAAGGATAATTCAGCCTCACAGGCCCGAAGAAGTGCCCTGTTCCGCGAGTTCCGACAGCCTGACAGCCGCGTGCTCGAATTCGGGGTCAAGCTCGACTGCACGCCTGTATGCGGTGGTTGCGCCCTCGATGTCCCCGACGTGCTCCAGTCCCTCACCAAGCGAGTCCTGCGCATTGGCCGACTCCGGGAAGACCTCGGCGTTGAGCAGGAACATCGCGATGCCCTCCGACGAGGAGCCGCGCCTGAGCAGGCTGTAGCCGAGTTCGTTGAGCTGCTCCTCCGAGAAGTCGTAGCGCTCCGCCATCGTCTCGCTGATGCTGAAGTAAGTGTCCCGCGCCGCCTGGACACCGTCGGTATCGATCGCATGACGCATCACCGCGGCGATGCTCACTCTCGGCCCGCGCCCGTAGATCACATCCAGGATGCCCGCGGCAATCCCATCGACATCGGTCATCCCGAGGTTGTTGATCAGCACGACGCAGACCCCGTCCTCGGGGACCCTCCACACCAGACTGTAGAATCCGTCGCCCTGTCCCGGATGCCGGATGACCCTGCGCGGCTCCTCACCCGGACCGACCGGCATGTCGACGACGAACCAACCGAACCCGTATGGCCCGACACCGGCTGTGAACATCTGCTCGCGCGCATCATCCGAAAGGACGGCGTCTGTGTAGAGTGAGCGGTCCCAGAGGTAGAGGTCGCCGGCAGTGGAGTACGCGCCGCCGGCCGAGCTCGCGAGTGTCGCCTCGACGAACTCGGGCTTGGAGAGCCCCTCGGCCCCACGATCGTACCCGTCCGCGCGTCGCGCCATGACGCGCCGAGAATCGTCCATCCCGGTGTGGTTCATGCCAACCGGTCCGGTGATGACATCGCGGAAGATGTCGGCGTACGGTGCGCCGTAGAGCTCCTCGACGATCGCACCGAGAATGAGATAGCCGCTGTTGTTGTATGCGAACTGCGTCCCGGGCTCCCACTCGAGGTCGCCGCTGCAGTAGGCCATCACGGCGTCCTTAAGCGGCATTCCGATCCTGCCCCGTTCCTGGATCATCACCATCACGCCCGTGCGGTCGATGCCCGACGTGTGGTTGAGGATCTGACGGATGGAGACCAGCTCGCCGGTGTCCTTCCTGTACCAGCTGAGCACGTCGGAGAGCTTCGCATCGAGGTCGAGTCGTCCCTCGTCGACAAGACGCATGATGAGCGTCGCGGCGAACTGCTTCGATAGTGAGCCGATGCGGAACCGTGTGTCCATCGCGTTCGGAATGTCCCACTCGCGGTTGGCGAGACCGAACGGCTTCTCGACGATGATCCCGTCGCGGTCCGCGACGAGCATCGTCCCGCTGAACTCACCCAGGCGCGCATACTCATCCACCAGCGACTCGATGTCACGGGCGACCTGCGTCCGGTCCGGGCTGTGCTCGAACGGTCCGGGCGAAGAAGCCTCAGGCTGCGCACGGCAGTGCCCGAGCGGAAGCGCCGCGAAGAGAACACAGCATGTGAGCAGTGCGAGTCCGGATTCCCGCATCGAGTTCCTCCTTCGAGCGACCGCGCAGGACGCTGGCATCTCATCAAGCGGGGCACCTCGAGCCTGTGCGCGAGGTGCCCCGAGAAGACAGTGTCGGAGTCTACAACCTTCGTTCTGGTGTTCCTACTTCAGAAGTACCATCTTGCGGCGCTCCTGCGTCTCACCCATGGTCAGGCTGTAGAAGTAGATGCCCGATGCGGTCTCGCGCCCCGCGATGTCCCGGCCATCCCAGACCGCGGCGTGGCTGCCCGCAGGGAACTCACCGGAAGCCAGCGTCGCGACCAGCCGGCCGGTGATGTCGTAGACGGATAGCTCGACGTTCGCTGCGGCAGCGAGTGAGAATCCGACCGTGGTCGACGGGTTGAACGGATTCGGCGCATTCTGCTCGAGGACGAATGGACGCCCCGCGAACTCGTCCGGCTCCTCTACACCCGTTGTCGCGTACATCGCCTCAACGAACTCGGGCCGGTCGATGAACGGATTGCGGTTCCCCTGGATCGTGTAGATGGTTCCGTTGCGCTCGAGCTCCTTGCGACTCACCGGGTCATCGAGGTGCCACTCGATCAGCATGTTGGTTGCCCACGGGAGCAGGTCGGCACCATCGGTCATATCGCTGCCCGGCCACGAGCCGTCCTCGCCGTAGTAGCGAGCGGTCACGTAGAAGTAGCTCCGCGCGAAATCGCCCTTGTATGCGTCGATCGGCTCGAACACGATGCCGCCGTACCCGGGGTACGTGCAGTTCCCGCGCTTGCTCCCGTTGAGCGATGTCCAGCTCGGCGAGTCCGCCTCGCCGTATGGATAGGAACCGCGCTGGTTGTTCACCCAGTTGTCCGTCGGGTAGACCATGAACAGGTCGGAGTACATCGGTGAGATCTCGCCCCCGTACCAGCTGCTCGGCCACGAGTGCTCCCGGTTGTACCCGGTTCCCTCGACACCTCCAACACCGCCCTGGTCGATCCCGAACGTGTACTCGTACGGCGGAGTGCCGCCCGGGATGTCCGAGTACATGTCCCAGACCTTCCCGTTCGGCTTGTCGTCGGTGCTGTAGAAGGCGGTCCACGTGTTCGTATAGCCGATGGCCGTATGGTTGTCGATGATGAGATGCAGCGCGGCACGGAGCGGCTGACCGACGAGACCCATCGCGCTGTCGTAGTACCCGGCCGGGATGGTGATGTCGACGTAGTCGAACCCATAGCTGACGTTGACCATCGCGTTCCCGTAGAGGTCCTCGACACCGTCAACGACGAGAGTGTAGTCGGTCGGTGACATCGTCGACACGGTGAGTTCGACCTGGTCGTGGTGCGTCGCCAGACGCTCGGCAGCACTGACAGTCAGTCCCGCGATCGTGTAGTTGCCAGCGGTCTCCGCCGTCGCTTCGTCGACGTTCTCGCTGAAGGTCACAAGGACCGTCGTCTCATCGCTCGCGAACACCTGGCTGAGTTCGGGAGCGACGGCATCGCCCGTCCAGACGATGTCGGACGCATCACGCGGTTCGAGCTTGAACGCGCCGTCTCGATACATCAACGGGCAGGTGATCTCGTAGACGGAACCGAGCGTCGGTGACGATGCGTAGCCGAAGTCATCGACCAGCCCCGCGCCGCTGCCGTCATTGATCTCCCACTCCCCGTCACCGAGGGAGGTGTTCGTGCACTCGGCGTCTTCGACCATGACGAGCACACCCTCGTAGTCCTCCGAGGAGAGCGCTGCCGTCGTGACGAGCGTGGCTGCCGGCGGCGCCGCCGCGGTCCAGCTGCTGATGACGTCAGCGCCGACGAGGAACGTGTTCCCCGCATTGGCTCCGTCGCTCTCGGTGACGGTCCCGCGGATGGTCACCGTGTCACCGACGGACGGTGCTGAAAGACCCCGCGCCCACATCCCGCTCCGACTCCCGATCCCGTCCTGGATCGTGAAGTACGAGGCGTACCGCCCTGTCACCACACCGGAGGTGATGGCGGCGTAGCCGTTATAGGGTGACACGGAGCTCACACCCTGGATCTCCGCGATGGTGAGCGTGTATGGGAGCGCGTAGCTCTCCACATCGGAGATGCTCGTACCCGGCAGGTCGTTGGTCGCTTCGATCTTGTAGTAGACGGACGTACCCGCTGACTGCGATGGGATCGACGTGTCGCTCTCGTAGGTGTCGCCCGTGGCGAGCGACATCGCGACCTCATTAGTGAGTGTCAGCGGATGCGTACCCCAGAACAGCGAAACCGATGTGATGGCCGTCGTGTCGGAGACATCGGCCGCGACATCGACCGTCTCTCCGGGCAGCGGCGCCGCGGGATCGATGACGATGTTGTCGATCGTCGGACCCGGGGCTTGCATCGTCGTCTCGTGTGTTCCCGGCGAGCCGTCGGTCGGGTACGTAACAGGTGTCGCCGTCCACTCGGACACATCGTAGGATGTGTTCGGAACCACGACATCCTCATTGCGAACATAGTCCTCATTCTCGAAGTGCGTCCCCGTCACGACGGCGTAGTCAACGATGACCGAGCCGGCGTTGAGGAGCTTCGCCCCGTCCCCCACCTTCCCGTTCCACAGACTGCTGTTGCTCGACCACGCCTCCGCGGGGAAGTCGACGGGGAATGCGATGACGGTCGTCGCATCACCGCAGACAAGCGCCTCGCCGGACGCGATGCTCCCCGAGAGTGGCCACGTGAAGATGTCGCCCGAGTTGCCGACGGCGACGAGCGACCATCCGGTCAGATCGACGCTGTTCGGCCCCGCGTTGTAGATCTCGATGAAGCGGTCGGTAAGGTAGTTCTGATGGGGATCGCACATCTCGGAAATGATGACGGCCGTCTGTGCTTGTGCGGGCGCGTACCCGGCCACCAGAACAGCGACCGCCACGAGCGCGGCGAGCGAGATCCGTGCCGCGGCTCCTGCTGCCGGAGTGATGCTTGCCCTCATGTTCTGCCCCTTTCACTGTGGTGCTCGGACGCACGGATGCCCGTCGGGCCCCGTGCGCGAGTGCTTCGCGTACGTCGAGGTCTTCCAGGCGGGCTCACTGACCCGCTAACCTCTATTATACCACAGATTTAGGTCGTTCAGGCAGGATATCGGCGCGGCACGCCGCCTAGTCACCGAGCCTCTCGACGACGATCGTGCACCTGGTGACAAGCGCGGCGAGTGCGCCGACCGCGGCCCACACCGGCAGGATCATAGCCCCCACGACACCGGCGGTCAGCGGGATCTCGATCAGGGAAACGCCCTCCGAGTTCCTGATCGTGATCCGTCGGATGTTGCCCTCGCGAACAAGCTGCTTCACGGTCTCCACGACCTTCTCGCCGGTGACCTCGAACTCCTCGATGCGGATTCTGTCGTCAGCCACGGTGTCCTCTCCTACTGATACGCCAGGATGATCACGAGCGCGGCCAGGAGTGCGAGCCAGATCGCAGCTGCACGGACCGTCGCGCGTTTCGCCTTCTTCGCCTCCCACCACGAGCGCGGCCGAACTCCCTGCGCGACGAACGTCGCGACGCCGGCCAGATTGATGCAGATGACATTGACGGCCACCAGGAGGAGGGCCCGCGATGCCAGCGCTCCATCGCCACCGCCGAGCAGCAGACCGCAGGTCACGACCGGCGGCAGAAGCGCGACGGCCACCATGACTCCTGTCAGCGCCCGGGGGCGTCCGGACGTGAACGCGAGCGCCCCTGCAGCCCCGGCGCAGAGCGCGAGAACAACGTCCGCATGACTCACAACCGTCCGCTCCGCGATAGCGGGAACGGTCGGATCGACCGACAGGATCGCTCCCGCAATGACGGAGAAGACGAGCGCGAGTCCTACTCCCACGCCGAGTGCGCGAAGCGACTTGCCGATGAGCTGTGTGTCGCCGAGGCTCGTCCCGACCGAGAGCGCGGCGTTCGGTCCGTAGAGCGGAGCGATGACCATCGCACCGATGATGACGGCGACGCTGTCCTTGAGGAGACCGACCGACGCAACCACGGCGGAGAGTGCGATGAGAATGAAGAACGTCGGAGCCATGGCCGTCCCGTCGGCGGCGTCCTCGTACAGTTCCTCCCTGCTCACTCGCCATCTCGTTCCGAATCCGACCGACACCCTCTTTGAAGGCGCCGGATCGACAGGGGGCTCGACGTGCGGTACCGAGGCCTCGACCGGGACAAGCACCATGTGGAGCTTCGGCGACCCCGCGCAGTCGGTCTCGATGCTGTCCATCAGCGGCTCGGTCTCCTCTGCCGGTACGACCACGTGGAAGACGGCGCCCGAGTCCGATGCCTCGAGCTGCCACGTGCTCACGGAACCGTGAGCCTCCAGGAGTTCCGCAACGCGACTCTCGTACTCAGCTGTCACGGCGATCTCGAGAAGCCGGAGTGCCATGGATCCTCCAATGGGTTAGTACACGCCCGGCACGAGTCGCCTGGTGCGCGCGCAGTACGTTTCATAGGACGCGCCGAGTGCCTCCCGCAGCACGCGTTCCTCGATCCCGATGCGGGTGATGATGGCCGCCGTCGTCGGAACTGTCAGCGCCACGAGGCTCAGCCAGTTGGCGGAGAGAACACCCAGACCGAGGAACATCAGGAGCAGACCGGCGTACGACGGGTGACGGATGTGCCGGTAGATCCCGCTGTCGACGAGGCGGTGATCCGTCTGGACGGCGACTTCAACAGTGAAGAGAGGGCCCAGTGTGAGGATGGCCGTCCACCGAACCGTCATTCCGATGACCATGATCCCGAGAGCCGTCAACTCAAGGACGGGTGCGGACGCGTGAATGACCGCGACGGACACCCACTGGAACGCAGCGGCCAGGCAGAAGCTCGCCACGATCACGACCCAGAGGAAACCCTTCGACCCGCTATCTTGTCTGGATGCGACGCGCGCACTGGCGCGCTTGAACACGGTCAACGCGATCTCGGAGACCGGGAACATGATGACGATGGCCAGGAGGATGGTGCCCAGCATTGCAGCTCCTCCCGTCACTCGGGTGACCACCAGGGTGCGACTAGTCGTAGTCCTTGCGGAGCTGCTCACCAACCATGGTCGGGGCCAGAAGCGGCTTCCACCGCTCGGCCTTCCATGTCCCGAGTGTCGTGTGCAGCTTGAGGTACTTCTCGGGGACCGGATGCGTTCCGATCACGACCTTCACAGCGAGCCGCGCCTCGAGGAGTCTCCTGAACGTGTCGATATTGGGACACGGCGGGTAGCCGACGAGCATGCCGGTCGCAAGGTGGATGACCTCCGCACCGTTGGCGACCATCTCGTCGCCCGCGTACTCGACGTTGCCGCCGGGACATCCGTCGCAGCTCGTGTAGCCGACCAGCTCGACGTCGTCATCACCGTAGATGCTGAAGGCGCCTTCGCGCTCATTGAGCGCTCGGAGGCACTTGCCCCCGGCGCAGCGACGATACCGATTGCAGATGATGATACCGATCTTCGTCTTCCCGGACATCTTCCCTCCGCTGTCTTCAGCGGAACGCACCGACCGGACATGTCGCGTGGACTGCCCGGCATCCGGCGCGAACCGTCTGGCGGCCGACTATGTTTCGTTCAGCATCTCCACGACGATGCGGTACGCTGCGCCGACAGCAGGGAAGCAGACCGTCTGAGGGATGTCCGAGTCCATGTACTTCATGCGACTCTCCGCCGTGCTCAGGTCTGCGCCGGTCAGTTCGCGGCAGGTGAGTTTGCCCATCTCCGCCTCGAAGCGGCGGCGGAACTCCTGCGGCACATCCAGCTTCGCCAACGCATCTTCCATCGACTCGGCCCTGCCCTGCTTCAGAGAGATGGCCATCACTGCGCCCGCGACGGCCCCGCAGACAGCTCCCGTGTTCCCGATTCCGCCTGCGAATCCGAAGGCGATCCGCGGGATGACGTCGTTGTCCGTCTCGATGTCGAATTCCTGGCACACGGCCAGGAGCACGGCCTCCGCTCAGACGTAGCCGCTCGCCATGTACTCCATCGCCTTGTTCTGCTCCATCATGCCGTCATCCTCCGTGTGTGATCCTGCATCACCTGATCCTGGATGCAGGGACGCTCATGGCGTGACTGTCAGCTCCGGCGCGGCGACCAGATCCCGAAGATACGGCCGTATCAGCTTGTGAATCAGCGCGAGCACCACCGCCCCGACCACAGTACCAAGAACGACCCGCCAGCTGAAGCCCGCGATCACAACACCGAGCGCCGTCCCGGCCGCCGGCGGGTGTTCCGTGTTCGTGGCGGTCATCGCGAGCATCGCCCCACCCACGGCCAGTGCGAACATCGCGTCCTGTGCCAGAGGGGTCGCCTGCGGCATCAGAGCGAAGACCGATCCGAACACCAGACCAATGACGTGACCACCGATGACGTTGCGTGCCGACGCTGTCACACTGCTCGGAACCGTGAACACGGTGAATGCGGTAGCGGCCAGTGAAGCGGCAACGACGAGATTCTGCTGTCGAAGCGCCGCGATCCGCGAAGCTATCCCGAATCCGGCCCCGTGTCCTCAGCATCACCCGCGTAGTCCCCGCTCCGCAGACGGTGCACGCCGCGCTCAAGAAGCTGCACTCCCGTAAGAACGACAAGCACGAGAACGGTGAGCGCCAGTGCTGTCGGGTACATGCCGATGCCCACGAGCGAACCGATCGCGGCAAGCATCCATATCACGGCCGCAGATGTGACGCCCCTCACCAGGCCCTCGCGCGCGAGCATCACACCTGCGCCGATGAAACCGACACCGGTGACGACCTGCGCCAGCACGCGTGTCGCGTCACCGGACGGGCCGGCAACATTCGCGCCAAGACGCACGAAGGTCATGGTCCCCAGACAGATCAGGATGCTCGTCCTTATCCCTGCCGGCTTGCCCCGCAGCTGGCGCTCAACCCCGACCAGAGCGCCGCAGACCGATGCAACGGCGGCCCCTATCCAGAACTCAGCTCCGTATGCATCCACACGCGCCCCCTTCCCTCAGTGACCGGTCTCATCGCAAAGAACCACATCTCGACCTCGGAGACGATGAACAGCATGACCGTCCCCAGCAAGTGTCACCGCCTCACCCCTCCTACTTCATTCCGAGCTTCTTGCCGGCGGCCAGCAGTCGGAGCGCCTCATCGATGCGTCGTGCGCGCGTCTCCTCACGCTTGGCTGAGTCGATCCATCCGGTGTACGCCCGACGGTACGACGGCGCCAGCTGCTCGAAGAAGCTCCAGGCTCTCTCGTCGGCCTTCAGTGCTCGTTCCAGATACTTCGGGAGCCTGGTCGCCGAGGGGCGCGGTGCGTCGCCGCTTCGTCCGGGCGGCGCCCGGTTCAGACCGGCCTGAGTCAGCAACCCGCGCTTCTTGAGGTCGCTGTATCGCTTTCGATTCGCGGTCGACCAATTGCTGTTGATCTTGCGCGGGGTGAACTTCTGCACGTACCGATCATCGTCGAGCCGCCTGACCAGACTGTCGATCCAGCCGAAGCAGATCGCCTCCTCGACAGCTTCGTCGTAGGACACGCACGAGACGCCCGTGTGCTTCTTGTGGAACACGAACCAAACCTCACTCTTGGAGTCGTGGTGCTTCGCCAGCCACGCGCGCCACTTCGCGCGCGTCCGCACATCCAGAGTCTTCATCTCACGGGATGACATGGCTGTCTCACTTCAGCGGTCGCCCACTGCAACGTGTCAATTCACGACGTCGGCATTGAGGAACTCACCGTACTACTCGGTGACGCGCATCTGCTCGCGCAGGCCCTCACACTTCCGTGCGAGCCAGGGGCCGCCTGAGCTGTGGCGATTCCGGACTGCGCGTCCGCCGGCCGAGCCTACTCGTCGCCCGGCTTCCAGACCTCCCACACACGGCCGACGAGATCGGGCCCCGGCTTCAGCGTCTTCTTGCCAGGCTCCCAGCCGGACGGCGTGGCCTCGCCGGTGGCGCGGACGTGCTGGAACGCCTTGAGCTGGCGCTCGGTCTCACCGATGTTCCGGCCCACCGCGGGCGTGAGAACCTCCATCGCCTGGATGATTCCGTCCGGATCTATGATGAAACGGCCTCGGATGTTGACACCGGCGGCTTCCTCGTAGACACCATAGACGGTGCCGACCCGACCTCCCGAATCCGAGAGCATCGGGAACGGGATCCCGCCCTCGACCATCTTCGAGAGCTCTACCTCGTTCCAGATCTTGTGCGTGAATCTGCTGTCGGTGCTCATCGAGAGCACCTCTGCGTCGAGACCCTTGAGCGTCTGATAGGAGTCGGCAACTGCCGACAGCTCCGTCGGTCAGACGAAGGTGAAGTCACCGGGGTAGAAGCACAACAGCACCCACTTGCCTCTGTAGTCCGAGAGCTTGACGTTCTTGAATCCCTGCCCCTGGATATACGCGGACGCCTCGAAGTCGGGCGCCTCCTTCCCAACGCGCGCGGTCACCATCGTTCGGACCTCCTGTGGTCTCGCTCCGTTCGCTTCACTGGTCGGCTCCGGGCTCACTGGCCCCCCGGCAGCCTGAACGCACGAGTCCTTTTCCGGCGCCATGCGGCACCTCCTTCCACCCTCTGTGGCGGGGCGGCCCCCTCCGTGGGAGCGTCCCACCGTCCTGTCGCCCTCGGGCCGGGCGACCTGCTTCTCCACCTACTCGATCGAGTGCTCTACTCGCTCGATCTGATTCTCCGTGTGCTCGATCTACCTCTCGGCATCCTCGACCGTCATCCCGGTCGGCCGCATGATATCCACGGGGTTTGGCGGCACGAGCTTCTCCCACTCTCCGTACATGCAATTGGGGAGCATGAACCAGTCGACACCCCAGTGACAGACGGCGTCGTCGACAGCATCGCCCCGCGCATGGATGGCCGCACGGTAGTCTTCGATTGCCGCGCCATCATCGAGCTGCTCCGGCTTGAAGACCTCCGAGAAGTCGCGAAGATTGTCACCGAAGATCATCAGTACGTTGTACCGCGCCGAGATCGCGTCACGACGGGGTGACTTGTCCGACGACGCACCCGCTGGCTTGAGGTAGATGCGCTCCTCGATGCCTTCGATGTTCAGGCCGACGTGCTCGAGGGCGGCGATCGTGAACTCCTGGTTCGCCTCGTTCCGGTTCGAGAGATAGACAACACTCACGCCGAGCGCCTCCGCCTTCGCGATGAACTCACCCGCCCCGGGAACGAGCAGGACCTCCTCCACACCGACCTGCTCGTAGACCGACCAGCGCGCCGGCGTGTAGCTGAGCTCGTTCTCGTAAACGAACGTCTGGAAGCTCGTGATGTCGAGGACCGTCTCGTCGAGATCCATCACGACAGCCGGACGAATCGGGCTTGGGTCGGCGTCCTCCATCAGCTCCTCGAGCCGGTAGCCGGCCGCCGCGTAGATAGTGCGGCAGCACGCGCGGTACTCGGCGGCAGTCATGGTATAGACGTTCGCCAGGAGCGAGCCCTGCTCCGGCGGTGCGGTCGGCATCGTGTCTGCGAATGCGGGCACCGCGACGCTCAGGACCGCCAGCAGGGCAACGAGTACGAGGGCACGTGTGGGGCGTCTCATAGTGGTCTCCGTTCGAGTGATGTGACATGCGGAGAGCGCGCCGGCAGGGCGCGCGGAGATGTCACCGACTATGATATAGTCTCAATCGCCCGAGGGGAAGAGACTCATGAGAAGAGACGCCGCTTCGCTTCTTGAACGGGTACGTGCTCCAATTCGTCAATCCGAAGTGCATCTTCTACGGTCTGACCATGTACACGACGTTTCTCGCGCCGATCCTCGGACAGCGGTTCGTGCTCGCCTGGATGCCCGTCCTCCTTGCCGGAGTCTCGTTCTCGTCGGTCTCGACCTGGACGCTCGGTGGACAGCTCATCCGACGATGGATCAGCACGCCGGCGCGCGCCCGAGCGCTCGGCGTCGTACTCTCACTCGCGCTCGTCTACACGGCGCTCGACCTGACGGGGGTGCTTTCCTGATAGATTGATGCTAGTGTGTGCGGCAGGATGACACTCGCCGCAGGAGAGGTCGCACGCGGTGGACGCCGAAAGGACATGCCATGAGAACCATCAAGCTCAACGACGCCGAACCGCGCAAGAATCCGCACGGTGTCGATGCGAGAGCACTCCACGACAGCGAGCACGCGCTCGTCTCACACATCACGCTCCAGCCGGGCGAGGCGCTCAAGCGCCACATCACGCCGGTCGACGTCGTGTTCTACGTCGTCGAGGGAACGGGTGTCGTCGAGGTCGGCGATGAGAAGCTCGAGGTCACCGCGGACACGCTCATCGACAGCCCCGCGAAGATCCCGCACTGCTGGTACAATGAGAGCGATGCTGTCCTCAGATTCCTCGTGATCAAGGTGCCGCGACCGACCGGCCCGACGAAGGTACTGTAGAGCGGGCGCCGGGAAGACAGTCGTTCACGGCTGCTTCTGACTGATCTCCGCCAGCATATCCGCCGCGTGGCTGTTGCCTGGATCGAGCTCGAGCGACTTCTCGTAGAACTGACCGGCCTCGGCGTACTGTTTCAGATCGAAACAGCACTCGCCGAGGCTGTCCCACGCATTGGCGCTCTCGGGGAACAGCAGCGTGTTGAACTCGAAGAGCGCCCTCGCCGCCGTGGGGTCCCCCGCTGCCATGAGTTCGTATCCCCGCGTGTTGACACGACCGGCGATGTCACCGGGACCGCCGCCGCACCACGCGAAGAGATCCGCCTCGCCGAGTCGCGTGCAGTACTCGGCCGCCGCGCCGATGCCGTCGGTCTCGATGATGTCCGCGACCGGACATGGCTTCCCGATGTACCCCGAGACAAGACGCGCCTGTTCCATCAACCGCTCGACATCCCCATCGAGCAGCAGTCGCTTGCCGCGGAGCTCCTCGAGCGACTCCGCCACACGGGCCACGTAGACATCCGCGTCGGGGTACCGCTCGGCGACCGACAGCCGGGGGTCACCGCTCGATTCGCGTTCCGCCGCAGTCGGAGCGAACGGCCACACCTCACCGGCGTTGCGCTTGAGCGTGCTGGAGTAGCTCGCGGACCGCATGCTCCATCCACAGAACGATGCGAGCGGCACGGCGACCTCCGGCAGTCTGATCCCGGCAAGCTCATTGCCGTCGGCGTCGACCTGCGGAACGAGGCAGACGTATCGAGATCCGAGCAACGGCGGAACGTGATCCGCCAGGCCGTCCGTCTCCCAGCGCGCACCGGGCGCGAGCCGGTACGGATGGTACAGAGAGTCCATCAGTCGCGCACCGGGAACGGCCGGGAACGCCTCACGGAAGGCGGCCAGACCGACGAGTGAACCGTCGTCGACCCGCGGCACTTCTGACACCGGCGGTTCGACTCCGTCGCTCACCCACGCATCCAGCGCCGTCAGCAGAGCCCTCCCGATGAACCCCATGCGATCATCGACGTGCGCCCGCCCCGCAACCGCGTAGACCCGCACGCTAGGATCGATCTCGATATCGCTCTCTCCGGCAACATCGGTGTGGAGCAGTGATGCCGCGCGTGTCCAGTAGTCTGTCGAGGAGTTGATGTAGAACATCCGGGGCAGGAAGCCCGACCGCCGCGCAAGCGCGAGGTTGTCGCCCCGCTCCCGGGTGATCGGGTCGGTCTGCTTCACGCTGGCGAACGGGAAGAAGTCGATCGGATAGAGGTTGTCTTCGTGATGACTGCCGTGACGCGTGGTCTGCGCGAACCGCGAGTTGAACTGCCCCTTCCCCGCACCGGCGCAGCTTGCCTGAATACCGTCGAAGACGATCCTGCCGTCCTCATCTCCATTGAAGTCCTGGTAGACGAAGTGATTGAGCAGGCGCGCCGACTGCGAGTGTCCCCACGCGTAGGCGTGCTCAATGGAACCGGCGAGAGGGTTCGGAACTCCATCTGTATCACCAGATTCGTACCGGAAGAACGACACCACATCGCGAACGGCCGCCATTCCGAGACCCGTGATGCGAGATCCGCTGCTCTTGTAGACCAGATCGTACAACCACCCGGGCCGGAAGCCCTCCTCGATGTAGAGATGCTGCGGGTCGGGTACGACCTCGCCGTTCTCGGATCGTGCGAACGACCAGCCGTCGCGTGGCACCTCGACCGGATCATCCCATCGGTACTGCCGCATCGTCAACGTCGCCTCGGCATTGTCCATCGACACAACCGGGTATGGGATGGAGCCACCCCACGTGAACGGCATGCTTGGAACCGGATCGTTCCCGTGGTTGACCATCTCCGCGTAGACATCGCCGGTGATGGTCGTGCCATTGATGGTGGCAATCGGCACAGTGATGTTGAACTTGGTCTCGCTCTCCGGGACGTCGCAGTTCCAACCACACCACAGATACGACCACCCGCCCTCGTAGAGCCAGTTCCCGCCGGTCCCGTAGTTGAAGTGCCCGGCCCCCATCCTGTTGCCACGGTTGTTGACGAAGTAGAGCAGTCGCCGGTTGCTGAGATTCGTGTCGACGGGCTTGTGAAGCTCGAACTCCGTGGAGAACTCGACGCGTCCGCTGGCATTCACTGGAGCGAGGTCGAGGTCGACGATCCGTTTGTTGACAGGAGCGTCCGGGGCGACTTCGAGATGTATGATGCCGGTGATGACCTCATACGGTCCCGCCGCGCTGTCTGTGGGCCAGTCGGTGACAACGTCGCGGCTCACAACTTCGAGACGCACGACCTCGGCGCCGGCGAGTGACGAGAGCGACAGGATGACTGCGAGCGCAAGGACGACGGATGGAAGAGTGATGGATGCTGCGAGTGAGCTGCGCGGTCGGACGGATTCATGTGTGCGCATGAGGACGTCCCCCTTCGTGAGCCTCGGGTGGATAGATTGACAACCGCCCCGGGGGGATTGGGGACATCCCATATGACACACGTGCCTGTGAAATAGTTCCTGGAAAAGCGCTCAGCAGACCGAGGAATCCCCGCGTGCGCGGGACGGCACCCGCCAACGCGCCGGATCGGGCAGCTTCTCGCATCGAAGTCGCTTGACACGTGGGGAGTGATCGAGCCATACTGAGGAACACGGGGGTACGATATTCGTTTTATCGTTTCCGCTCAGAATCGTCCGAGGTAGGCACGGTACGCACGTCCAACCCACCTCGACCACCGTTGAAATACCTGCGAGGATTCGGTTGACGAACTCTGGCTCAGAAGAAGCACAACGTCATGCTCTCGACCGTCGACTGCCTTTCTTCGGAGTCGCCGAGGAGCTCTTCGTCCGCCATGGCTTCGAGCGAACGACCGTCGAGGAGATCTGCAGGGCAACCCGCGCATCCAAGCGCACGTTCTACCAGCTGTTCCGGAACAAGCTCGACCTGCTCGTCCAGCTGAGTCTGCACGTGGCCGAGGAGATCGTGGGACGCTGGAAGGAGAGGTCGGCGGGCGAGAGTAGCGCGACCGTCCGGCTCAAACTCTTCATTAGGGAATACGAGCGCATCGGTCGAGAGCGGGAGATACTCCGGGTGCTCGTGAGTGCGCCCGGTGCTTTGTCCTCCGAGACGGACATCACGATCTTCAAGGACTCGCCGCTCATGGCCGCGATGAACGAGATCCTGGAACACGGCGCGGCCACCGGGGAGTTCCGGGTGTCGGACCCCACGCGCATGTCGTGGGTCATCTTCACGTACCTTGACTCAACCTACTACCTGCTTCCCATGATGGAGCGCCGGTCGGGTCCGCTGGACGACGAGGAACTGGCCGCGGAGGTGCGTTCCCTGCTGATATATGGGCTTCTGACGAGGGTTCCGAACGGAGACGACCATGAGAGCTGAGAGACTGATCCCCGAAGACAGGGCGTGCGCTCGCGGCGTGCGAGGCGCCATGGCCCTGTCCGCGCTGATCGTGCTGTGCGCAATTCTGCTCTCTGCAGCGCCGGCAACTGCCACACATCACGACCAGGCGCCGGATGCGGCGGCATCTGCTTCAGCTCAGATATTCAACGCAGGCGAGACGCCGGACGCGACCGTTCTGATCAAACAGGTCGACGAACACATGCGGGGGCAGACGCAGTACGCCGAGATGACCATGAAGGTCATCCGCCCCGACTGGTCACGTGAGACCAGTATGAAGACCTGGACGAAGGGACGGGACTACTCGCTTGTCTACATCACGGCGCCCGCCCGCGACAAGGGGACTGCATTCCTCAAGCGCGGGAACGAGATATGGAACTGGCTGCCCAGCATCGGAAGAGTCATCAAGATCGCACCATCGATGATGCTTCAGCCCTGGATGGGAAGCGACTTCACGAACGACGACCTCGTCAAGGAGTCGTCGGTCGTCAGGGACTACACGCACGAGATCATCGGCACTGAGGAGATCGACGGGCAGACCTGCTGGAAGGTGCGCCTCACTCCCCTGCCGGAGGCGGCCGTCGTGTGGGGCAGCGTTCTCGTCTGGGTGAAGCAGGATGAACCGATCGAACTGCGCATCGAATTCTACGACGAGGGCGGCAATCTCGTGAATGTCCAGACGCTCTCCGATATCAAGAAGCTCGGAGGACGACGCGTCCCGACCGTTCTGACGATGACGCCTGTCGACAAGCCCGGACAGTCAACAGTCCTGACCTTCAATGCGGCGACCTTCGACGAACCGATCGAGGACTCGTTCTTCTCGGAGCAGCAGATGAAGCGGATGCACTGACACACCTGGGAGCCGTGGCATGGGAATGCTCGCAAGCCTCGTCTGGAGGAACATCTGGCGCAATCGTCGCCGGAGTATGATCTCGATCGCGTCGGTCGTCTTCGCCGTGGTGCTCGCGCTCTGCATGCGCTCCATGCAGCTCGGATTCTACGCCCAGGCGGTCAGCAATGTCGTGTCCTTCCAGACCGGGTATGCCCAGGTGCACGCTTCCGGCTTTGACGCCGACCGGTCCGTCGACAGGAGTTTCGCCGCCGGGGATTCGCTTGCCGCCATGATCGCCGGGACAGACGGGGTAACCAACACCGCACCCCGCCTCGAGGTTTTCGCCCTGGTCGCCGGAGACCGGCTGACCGACGGCGCCATGATCATCGGCATCGACCCTGCAGCCGAGGACCGCCTCACGGGACTCGCGCGCCGCGTGACCGAGGGTGAGTACCTCGCCGCGGACGACAAGGGAATCCTCCTCCCGGCAGGACTGGCAGACCATCTGAGTGCATCTGTCGGTGACACCGTTGTGGTCCTCGGGCAGGGCTACCACGGACTGACGGCAGCCGGGATCTTCGAGATCCGGGGAATCGTGGAGTTCCCGACGCCGGACCTCAATGCGGGCCTGGGATTCATGACGCTCACGAGCGCCCGGGATCTGACAGGCGCCTACGGACGGCTGACAACGCTCGCACTGATGATCTCCGATCAGAGCGCGCTGGATGAGATCGCTCAGAGCCTGCGGACGGAACTCGGAGACTCATTCGAGGTGCTGACCTGGAAACAGATGATGCCCGAACTCGTTCAGTTCATTCAAACGGACAACGCCAGCGGGATGATCATGCTCATGATCGTGTACCTGGTCATCGCGTTCGGGATTCTGGGAACGACACTGATGATGACGATGGAGCGAACGCACGAGTTCGGAGTGCTGATCGCCGTCGGGATGAAGCGGAGCTGGCTCCGATGGATGTTGATCATGGAGAGCATCGTGCTGTCATTCTTCGGCGCCGTCGTTGGAGCGCTCGCTGCCGTGCCCATCATTGCCCACTTCCACGCGCATCCGCTCCAGATGTCCGGCTCCGCCGCTGAGGCGACCGTCGCATTCGGATTCGAGCCGATCATGCCGTTCCTCCTGGAACCAGGCATCTTTGTCAATCAGAGTCTCGTCATCCTGGCGATCGCGCTGGCTGCATCCCTGTATCCGGTGATCAGGATCGCACATCTCGATCCCGTCACGGCCATGCATGAAGGCTAGAAGGGAGTCCGGCACTCAACGATGATCTGGACCATCTCCTGGCGGAACATCTGGCGCAACAAGAAGCGCAGCGGCATTCTGCTCGCCGCTATCGCATCCGGACTGTGGGCCGGGCTTCTGACTGTCGGCATCTTCAACGGCATGGTCGAGCAGATGGTGCGGTCCGCGATCAACACGCGGACGTCCCACGTGCAGATTCACGCGCCGGGCTTTGTTGAGCATCCCGACGTCGTGTCGACGATCCCTGATGGCGAGACGGTTCTGGCGCGCGTGCGCGCGGCGGACCACGTCTCCAGCGCTGTCGGGCGATCGGTCGTTCCCGGGATGGGAAGCTCCGCCACAACCGGAACGGCCGTTGTCCTGCGCGGGATCGACGTGGAAGCCGAGACCGGGGTGTCCGACGTCCACAGCAGCATTGTCGAGGGGAGCTACTTCGACACGAATGGAAGGAACGAATGCGTTCTGGGTCACAAGCTCGCGGAGAAGCTCAACCTCACGCTTGGCGGCAAGATCATCATCAACGCGCAGGCGCCGGACGGCTCGATCACAGGCGGAGCGTTTCGCATCGTCGGGATCTACCGAACGGTCGCCACGCAGTTCGACAAGACCGCGGTATTCGCCCGGGCCGCCGACGTCGATCGGACTTTCGAGCTTGGCGGAGAAATCCATGAGATCGCACTGATGGCGGACGACATCAGGACTGTTCCTCTTCTCACGAAGCAGCTTGCCGCGTCCTTCCCGGACCTGGACGTGCGCAGCTGGGACGAACTCGTTCCTGAAATCGGCATGATGACGTCCATGAGCCAGCAGATGAACAGTATTCTCATGGTCATCATCATGCTCGCCCTGATCTTCGGCATCACGAATACGATGCTGATGGGCGTGCTCGAACGCATCAGGGAACTCGGCGTCCTCATGGCCCTTGGCATGCGCCCGCGCTCGGTCTTCAGCATGATCGTGATCGAGACGATCGCGCTGTCCGCTCTCGGTGGGACGGCAGGTATCGCCGCGGGCGCAGTCACGATCACTCTCTTGTCGAAGTCGGGCATCGACCTGAGCATCGTCGCCACGGGACTCGAGTCGTTCGGCATGGCAAGCAGGCTCTACCCGAGCCTGGCCCCGGCCCAGTACGCAATGGTCGCCGCTCTGGTCATCGCCACGGCCGTGGTCGGTTCGCTCTACCCCGGGGTCAAAGCGGCCAGATTGCAGCCGATGGAAGCGCTGCGGACCTACTGACACGCACGGAGGCACGAACATGAAGGCGGTCATACACACCAGCGGACTCGAGAAGACGTACTCCGATAGCGGCGTGCCGGTCCGGGCGGTCAGGGGCGTGGACCTGGACATCGCTCCGGGGGAGTTCACGGCCATTGTCGGTCCATCGGGCTCGGGAAAGACAACGCTCCTCAACATGCTCGGGGGTCTCGACGAACCCACGGGAGGGTGCATCGAGGTCGATGGCAGAGACTTGGGCTCGCTGAGACCGGCGGAGCTTGCGGAGTTCCGTCTTCGTCACATCGGTTTCGTCTTCCAGGCCTACAACCTGGTTCCCGTGCTCACGGCGAGAGAGAACGTCGAATTCATCATGCTGCTCCAGAGGCGGCCTGCCGCCGAGCGGAAGACCCGCGCGGCCGAGCTGCTCGAGGCCGTCGGGCTGAGCGATCTCACGGACCGCCGCCCCCACCGACTGTCCGGCGGCCAGCAGCAGCGGGTCGCGGTCGCGCGTGCACTCGCGTCGGAACCGACATTCGTGCTGGCCGACGAGCCAACGGCAAACCTCGACTCCGAGTCCGCCGAGCAGCTTCTCGACATCATGGAGGACCTGAATCGGGAACGCGGGATGACGTTCGTCTTTTCGACGCACGACCCGCGGGTCATGAAGAGGGCGCGCCGCGTCCTCACGCTGACCGACGGTCGCATCACCGCCGACGGGAGCTATGAGGGTGAGATCGCATAGCAGGAGGGACATGGAACCGGGCGCCACAACGGCATCGCGAGTTATCACACTCGGTGTCTGCCTTCTCGTGCTGCTCCGACCTTTCGCGTCGTCCGCCGGTATTCGCGAGAACATCGCGATCAGAGGATACGTGCAGGAGGAACCGGTTCTCCTGCACACGCCACTGAACGGATTCGACGATGAGGAATGTACCTTCGTCAATATCCTCAGAGCGAGAGAGAACGTGCGCTGGTATGCGTCGAGCGCGGTGACGTTCGCTCTGGAGGTCGAGCTGCAGTGGCTCCAGGGAAGCGGTGCCTGCGAGACGGCCGGACTCATCGCACCGATGGCACCGGATGCTCCCCTCCTTGATCTTCATGCCAGATTCGACGAAGCGGAAGATGCGTGTCTCGAGGCAGCCATCGACAGACTCTGGGTCGATGTGACGCGGGGGGACCTGCAGGTGACTGCCGGCCGTCAGCGCGTCGCCTGGGGAACGAACCTCGTATGGAACCCCGTCGACATCTTCAACCCGACTCCCGCTCTCGCATTCGACGCCGAGGAGGATGTTGGAACCGACGCGATCCGCGCTCAGTACTACATCGGACCGAACTCACAATTCGACCTGGCCTGGTCCCCCGCACGCGACCCGAATCAGACGAACGCGGCCGCGCGTTTGAAGATCAACCGTGCCGGATACGACTGGATCGCGATCGGCGGACGAAGAGCGCTGGACACGGTCGGCGGGTTCGCCTGGGCGGGGTCTGTCGCCGGGGCCGGCTTCCGAGGTGAGATACTGTATGGCCGCCCGGAGGGCGGCGCTGGTGGAGCGGACGAATCCTACGTCAACGCGTCGGTATCGGGCGACTACGCATGGGCGAACACGTTGTATCTGCAGGTGGCAGCGCTCTACAACAGCCGGGGCACGACTGGTGACGCCGGCGGACCACTGCTCCTCGATGCCTGCGCGCGGCGCGACCTTTCACCGGCGCGCGGTTCCGTGTTCGTGGAGGTCGCGAAGGACCTGACACCGCTCTGGCGCGTCGACGTCTCCGGCATAGTCAATCCCGCAGATGGCTCCTCAGGAATCCTCCCCTCTCTCCGTTGGTCGGCGACAACGAATCTCGACATCACGCTCAGCATCCTATCGTTCGATGGCCGGCACGGCACGGAGTTCGGGGACCAGGGATGGATCTGTGCGATCGCGGCCAGGTACTCTTTCTAGGTCGATCGAAGATCCGCAAACCCGGTCCAAACGAGAGCCGGGCTCGGGTGGCGCGGTCTTCTCTCACATCGCTTCCACCCAGGAGCCCCGGGCGTGGAATCAACTCACCAAACGTGCTATAATTGGGTGTTGTAGCGCTCTGGATGCTCTGTTTCCTTTGCAGAAGGTACGGGTCAACCATGAATCGCAGCACACTCAGAGCACTTACGCTCGTCGTGCTCGTCACGGCACTTGTCGCCGCTACCAGGGCCCGGGCCGTCGACATCACATTCCAGGTCCGTATGTCTTACCAGGTCGAACTCGGGGCCTTCGATCCATACAGCGACTCGGTCGATCTCGCCGCCACGTTCAACGGCTGGGGCGGAGACCCTCTGACTCCTCTTGCCGACGCCGACGGTGACACGGTCTATTCGGTCACGCTCGGCGGCTTCAGCCAGGGCGAGCAGATCGAGTACAAGTACCGCATCAACGGGCAGTGGGACGGGACCGAGGAGTTCCCGGGCTACGGCAACAACCGCTACTACACGGTGCCGTCGCAGCACGAGACGGTCACCGTTTGGTACAACGACCTTCAGCCCGGCGGCGGCTACGACCCGGACCAGCTGTCCTGGTGGAACGACTGCGTCTTCTACGAGATCTTCGTGCGCAGCTTCTACGACGGCGACGGTGACGGGACCGGCGACTTCCAGGGGCTCACGCAGAAGCTTGACTACCTCAATGACGGCGACCCCGAGACGGACACCGACCTGGGGATCACGGGCATCTGGCTGATGCCGATCAACGACTCTCCCAGCTATCACGGCTACGATGCCGTCGACTACCGCTCCATCAACCCCGACTACGGCACGATGGCCGACTTCGAGGCGTTCCTCGCGGCGGCACACGCGCGCGGCATCAAGGTCATCATGGACTACGTGATGAACCATTGCTCCGACGACCACCCATGGTTCCAGGCGTCCGAGGACAACGACCCGGCCTACCGTGACTACTTCCGCTGGTCGGGATACGACCCGGGCCAGTCAGGTCCCTGGGGACAGAACGTGTGGCACTGGAACGATTCCGGCTGGTACTACGGTCTCTTCACCGGCGGTATGCCCGACCTCAACTACGAGACACCGGCCGTGAAGGACTCGATGTTCCAGACCGCCACATACTGGCTCGACACCATCGGCGTCGACGGGTTCCGACTCGACGCGGTGCTCTACATCATGGAGGACGGCGGACAGCTCCAGAGCACGCCGGCGACGCTCGACTTCTGGGCCGAGTACAACGCGCACGTCAAGTCGGTCGCGCCCGACATGCTCTCGGTCGGCGAGGCCTGGACGAACACGAGCACGGTCCTCCAGTACGTCACGAACGACCGTCTCGACCTCTGCTTTGAGTTCGACCTCTCGTACGCCACCGTCGGCGCAGCGAACGACGCCGACCCGGGATGGCTGTCGGACAAGGCGAACCAGGTCTACGTGCAGTACCCCTACCTCCAGTACGCCACGTTCCTCACCAATCACGACCAGGACCGCTTGTTCACGGTGCTCGGCGAGAGCGAGGGCAAGACGAAGGTGGCCGCGGGACTCTACCTGACGCTGCCCGGTGTGCCGTTCCTCTACTACGGCGAGGAGATCGGGATGGTCGGGAGCGGCGATCATCTCAACATCCGCACGCCGATGCAGTGGACCGACGGAAGCAATGCGGGGTTCACGACGGGCTCGCCATGGAACTACATTCACAGCAACTACACGACCTACAACGTCGCCGACGAAGAGGCCGACGCGGGCTCGCTGCTTGAGTGGTACAAGAAGCTCATCCATGCCCGAAACGGTTCGCCCGCGCTCCGTCGCGGCACGCACGAGCCGCTCGGGAGCTCCGACGGTCAGGTGATGGCGTTCGTGCGGAGTGCGGATGAGCAGACCGTGCTCTGTGTGACGAACACATCCTCCTCATCGAAGAGCGGCATCTCACTGACGGGGAGCGCCACCAGCCTCGAGCCGGGCGAGCATTCGCTCGTCAACCTGCTCGATGCAAGCGACACGCTCGACATCACGGTCTCCGCATCACATGAGATCAGCGGCCTGAGTCTCGACGGGCGTGAGACCGCCGTCTACGAGTTCTCCGGCGGAAGCAGCGTCGAGCCTCCGGTCGACCCGCCTCAGCAGACCGGTCTCCATCTCGAACGGAGCTTCCCGAACCCTTTTGGACCTTCGACGACCATCAGCTACTCGCTGCCAGAGCAGTTGCACGTTCGGCTCAGCGTCTACAACATCGCCGGCCGTGAGGTGGTCGTCCTGAAAGATGGGATCCAGACGGAGGGACCCCACGACGAATCGTGGAACGGAAGGGACCGCAACGGTCACGAACTTGGTGCGGGCATGTACTTCGTGCGTCTCGAGGCGGCCGGCGAGACGCGGACGTCCAAGATGATGCTCGTGCGCTGAGCCACCGGAAGACCACGGCACGCGCTCGCATGCCAGAGAACGCCGACCAGAAGACCCCGGCCCTGGCGACCGGGGTCTCTCTGTGTCACCTCGCTACGACCCCGTCCGAGTGCCTCCCCGACCACGATGTGGTACACTTCGGCACGTGAAATCACAAGGATGCTGGCGGCGGCCCACAACGGGAGGCGGTATGCGAATCAGGATCGTCACCTTCATAGCAGCAGCTCTGGTACTCTCATCGCTGTTTCTTACATCGTGTTCGTGCCCGGTGGAGACCATCGAGCCGGTCGCCGAGGGATACGAACTCACCATCATCGGCATGGGCGACCTCCACGGCCAGCTCGACTCGTACGCCTCGATGGAAGACGCCGATGGTGACGGCGTTGAGGAGACCGTGTCGATCGGCGGCATCGCACGCATTGCCACGCTCATCCGCGAGATCGAGGATGAGAACCCCGGCACCGTGGCTGTCGTCTTCTCCGGCGACGCTCTCTCCGACACGTACTTCCACGCGTTCAAGGGCCGCGCAGTATACGGACTGATGTCCGATGCCGGATGGGAGATATCCATCTTCGGCAACCACGAGTTCGACAAGGGACCGCAGCAGCTTGCCAACGCGCTGAAGTCGGCGGACTTCGAGTTCCTCTGCACCGACCTCGCTGTTGAGGGAACAGTTCTCGACAGCCTCTGCGTGCCGTATCTCATCGAGGACTACGACGGGCTCCGGGTTGGGTTCTTCTCGCTCGTTACGGAGGGGCTCCCCTATCTGTCGAGTCCGGCCGATGTCGAGCTGACCGGCCACAACGCGTACGCGGCACTGCACGCCGTCCGCGAGCTCCGCGAACGTGGAGCGCAGGTCGTCGTCGCGCTCACGCACATCGGTCTGGAGGAGGACATCAAGGTCGCGCGTGAGATCCCCGGCATCGACATCATCTTCGGCGGTCACTCGCACAGCTACGTGGAGAAACCGATCCGCGTCGGCGGTACGTACGTCGTGCCCGGCGGGTACGGCGGCACGCACCTGATGCGCATCGACCTCACCACCGACCACGTGGGACGCATGGACGTGGAGGGCGTGCGCTACGCGATGCTGCCGGTCGACAGCGGCACCGCGGCTGCTGCGGACATCGACGAGAGGCTCACGGTCTTCAGGGACTCGCTCCCGGAGGCGATCGTGCTGGGCCGGACCGAAGTGGCGTGGGATCTCTCCTCAAGCGCTGTCCGCGGCGGCGAGTCAACGGTGGCGAACCTCGTGAACGACCGGATGCGCGACAAGTTCGGCGTCGACATCGTGATGAACAACGCCGGCGCGTTCCGCGGCAAGAAGGTCTACGAGCCCGGACCCGTGACCGACGTCATGCTCCGCTCGATCGACGAGTTCCGGAACGACGCCATAATGCTGACCCTCGACGGACGCCATCTCAAGGAGATCCTCGAGCGCAGCGCGGCGAACTTCGGCGAGGGAGGCCTGCTCCACGCGTCGGGTCTCAGGTACACCATCGAGATGTGGCGCACGCCACAGGAGATCGGGCAGGATGACTCAGGCAAGTGGGTCGTCACCGTTCCCGGCGAGCGGGTGGCCGACATCCGGATCGCCGGACCCGACGGGACCTGGGAGCCGGTCGACCCTGAGCGAGCGTACCGCGTGCTCAGCAACAGCTTCATCGTCAACAAGGGCGGGGATGGCTACTTCTGGTTCGGCAGGCACGGACGGGACATGGAGAACACGTACTCCACGTTCTACTCGATACTCGAGGAGATCGTGGGCAACGAGGGTGTGCTCAATCCAGAGCCACCGGACGGAAGACTCAAGGTCGAGGGTATGTAGCCACGACCCCGGGCGACGGCCCGGCGACACAGGCCCGACCAGCCGAGAAGCGGAGCATCGTGGGATCGTCGACACCCAGCTTCAGACTCCTGTTCCTGGCCGATACACACCTCGGCTTCGACCATCCGGTCCGTCCCCGGGTGGAGCGTCGGCGGCGCGGTCCCGACTTCCTCGAAAACTTCCGCCGCGTCCTGACCGCCGCCGTGGAGCAACAGGTTGACCTGGTGCTTCACGGCGGCGACCTCTTCTTCCGTTCGAAGGTCCCCGCCGCCATCGTGGACACCGTCTACAGTGAGCTTCTTGAGTTCGCGGGCCACGGGATCCCCCTCGTCATCGTCCCCGGAAACCACGAGCGGTCCCGACTTCCAACGTCGCTTTTCCTCCAGCATCCGAGCATCCACGTCTTCGACGCGCCCAGGACCTTCACGTTCGAACTCGGCGGCGCGCGCGTTGCGATCGGCGGGTTCCCGAGTGTCCGGAGGGATGTGCGGGACGGATTCCGGAAAGTTGTCGCTGCAACGGGTCTCGATGACACGACGGCCGACACGCGACTCCTCTGCATGCATCAGACGGTCGAGGGCGCCAGCGTCGGACCCAGAGGATACACATTCCGCGACGGCCACGACGTCATCCGACAGCGGGATCTTCCGACCTCCTGCGATGCGGTTCTCGCCGGTCACATCCATCGGCACCAGATCATCGAGGTCGCGAGGGACGGCAGCAGGTCGATGCCTGTGGTCTATCCCGGCTCCACTGAGAGAACGTCGTTCGCGGAGGCCGCGGAGACGAAGGGGTACTGCCGTCTGGAGTTCGAACGGTCGACAGAGGGCGTGTGGAGACTGGCGCGGACCGGATTCGTGGCGCTCCCCGCGCGCCCAATGGTGACCGTCGAGGTGCCGACCGAGATGACGCCGGCGGGCGTCACGCGGCTCCTCAACGGCGTGGTTCGTGATGTCCCGCCCGACGCCATCGTGCGGTTCGTCACATCCGGGGAGGTCTCCCCGGCGCTGCGCCGTGAGTTCAGCGCCGCGCGCCTCTCGCGCAGTCTCCCAACCACCCTGAACATCCACTTCGGGTCCGGCTTCTTCGACCGACCTCGCCGGGAGTCCACGTCATGAACAGCGACCATCGCAGAGAGCTGGCGGCTGAGGTTCGCGAGGCCGTCCCGAACGCACCCGGAGTCTACGCGTTCCTGGATGCCCACGGACGACTCCAGTACATCGGCAAGTCCGTGAATCTCCGGCAGCGGGTCCTGAGCTACTTCCAGCAGGATCCGTTCACCGGGGAGTCGCACATCGGTCAGCTGATCACGAATGTCCGGAGCTTCGCGTGGTGGGAGACGCGGTCCGAACTGCTTGCGCTCCTGCTGGAAGATGTTCTGATCAAGGGACATCTCCCCCCGCTCAACACGCGTCAGCGCGAATGCGAGGAGAACCGGTACCTCGAACTCACGGACGATGACTACCCGACATTGCTGGTCGTCGAGCACCTCCCCGACTTCGGAACGCGAGAGGTGTTCGGCCCGTTCAAGGACAAGCACTTCGCTGGACTGGTGCAGGACATCCTTCACGAAACGCTCGGAGTCCGGACGTGCCGCGAGTCTGCGCCGGCGGCGAAGTGCCTGGACTACGATCTGGGCCGATGCTCGGGACCGTGCCGGGAAGCGGTCGGGCCGCACGACTACCGGGAGCTGGTGAGATTGACACGGGACTTCCTGCAGGGCGAGCCGATCGTCGTTCTGGAGCGGCTTGAGGAGAAACGGGACCGGGCCGCGAACGGGAAGCGCTTTGAGGAGGCCGCGCGTCTGCGTGATGCCGTCGAGACGTGCCGACGCTTCGGCGCACATCAGCGGTTCGCCAACGAGTTCACGGCGGGGGAATGCCGGTTCCGCTGCACCCAGGACGATGTCGAGTACGTCTTCGCGAAGGGAGCCATGGTCGAACCGCGCGTCGTGGTCGTGGCCCGCGGTCGGAGCGAACGCCTGATCGACGAGAGCCCTGACAGCTTCCATCCCGAAACCGCAGGGCGCCGCGCAGTGGCCGCACTGCACGGACCACCGCCCTCCGACAGACGCGTCCTCGCGGATCGAGCCAGAATCGTCCGGAGCCACTTCCGCGGGCAGTATCTATGAACCGCCATCCTCATGCTTGACTCTCTCCACTAAATATGGTACCATTTCGGCGTTGTTGTTCGCTGACTGCTCCTCAGTCTGTTACGACAACGGCACCCCACTCAACCGCCACATCGCCCCCTCACCCCTCCCCACTCCGCCGCTGCCGGACAGCCAACCTGCACAGGGAGGTCGGTATGAAGCGGGGACCTGTCATCCTTCTCGCCGTCGTCTTCGTTGTGCTGCCGCTCGCTCACGCTCTGTGTGCCCCCTCGGTCACCCAGAGCGTTCTTGCGAACGGCGGCCTCGAGTCGACCGGCGCGGGCTACACGCTCATCGGGACCGTCGGCCAGCCGGCGACCGGCGTCAGCGGCCCCTCCACCATCCACGAGATCGGATTCTGGTATCAGCCGGGATGGATCATCACGGAGGTCGCTGACGAGCCGGTCGAGACCCGGAACTTCCTTGGTCGGAGCTTCCCCAACCCTTTCAACCCGGTCGCAACGATCGAGTTCGGCGTCCGCGCGACCGCCCGTGTGAACCTCACGCTCTACAACGTCAGAGGACAGGAAATCAGGATCCTCGTCGACCGCGAGCTGGAGCCCGGGGTTCACAGGGCGGTTGTCGACGGCTCCGGTCTCGCCAGCGGCGTGTACTTCTGCCGGATGACGATGCGCGAGTTCACAGCAACCACCCGGCTCGTCCTTCTCAAGTAGCGAACCTCGGCTCGTCGAGCCGCGCCGCCTTCATACAGTGACGGTGAACGCCTCGCGGCTTCGCGGCCGACACGAAAGGGAGAGTGAGTCATGAAGAAGCTGATTCTTGCTGGAGTACTGATCGCTGTTCTCATGCTCAGCCAGTCGGCGGCTGCCGTGCCACAGACCATGAGCTACCAGGGCGTTCTGAGAGACGCCGTCGGCAACGTCGTTCCTGACGGGAGCTACAGCCTGACGTTCAGAGTCTACAACGTCTCCGCCGCCGGCGCAGCGCTGTGGACCGAATCGCAGACGGTCCCGGTCGAGGACGGGATCTTCAATGTCATCCTCGGGAGCGTCACACCGCTCGCGCTCCCATTCGATGTACAGTACTGGCTCGGTGTCTCGGTCGGTGCCGGTCCCGAGCTCACCCCAAGAACCCAGCTTGCGTCATCGCCCTATGCGCTCCGCGCGCAGTACGCCGATCAAGGGGATGATGACTGGGCATACTCCGGCGGCGACATCTACCGGACTACGGGTAGCGTCGGAATCGGCGCCCTGCCGTTCCTGGTCCGAGCGGAGACGAAAGACGGGAAGGCGTCAGCTGTGACGCGGGACCGGGCGAGCACCAAGCTGTACGTCACGTCGCCGGGGCTCTACACAACGTTCACCGAACTCTACGAAGCCGACGCTGCCGAGGACGGGCGCGCCGCCATCTACGCCTACCGCTCGAGGGACGTTCGCAACGACGGCACGGGATACGGCGTGGGAGTGACGAACAACGCCGTCACCGGCTTCAACTACTGGGGCGACAACTACACGTTCGGCGTCGCCGGCTACACGTACGGAGACTACGGACTCACAGGTGGCGTCCTCGGAGCGGCGTCCAACGGCAGCGTCTGGGGTTCCCTCGGCTACAGAGACGCCAGCTACAACTGGTGGGGACTCTACACACCCTATAACGCGTACGTCGGCGGCTTCACAATGCCCACGGGCGCGGCAGCGGGTGAAGTGCTCACCTGTGACGCGAACGGAGTCGCCACGTGGCTTCCGGTCTCGGGAGGCATCGGCGGCGCCGGCACGACGAACTACGTCCCGAGGTTCACCTCGGCCACGATCATCGGTAACTCGATGATCTACGACAACGGATCCGCCGTCGGCATCGGGACGACGTCACCGTACGCGCTCCTCGCGGTGGAGGAGACATCCACAGGGCGAGCGCTTGACGCGGTCACGAGCTACTCGGGTACGGTCGGCCAGACCGTCAACTTCGAACGGACGACCGGCATCAGCGACCTGAACGACGTCCTCCAGATCATGGTGCCGGATGGCTCCATCGGCACCGCCCAGTTCATCGAGTGCGAGACCGGGGACGGAAACTACGAGTTCCGTCTCCACACCAATGGTGACATGGAGGTGTTCGGCGACGTCGCGGTCGACGGCACGATCGATGTCGACAGCGGCGGCACCCGTGCAGGTGACTTCGTGAGCGACTACGCCAGTTCCTCTACGCGGGTCGTCAGTGCCGAGTACACCGCGACGAGTTCGGACGGCATCGCAGTCTATGGCCGGTCGGTGCCGACGGACTTCTACGGCTACGGCGGATACTTCGAGGGCGGGTACTACGGTGTGTACGGCACCATCTTCCCCACCGGAAGCAACACCTACCACGGCGTGTACGGTCGCGCGGCCGGCGGCTCCGGCAGCAACTACGGCATACGCGGGTACGCGACCGGGACCGGTACCAACTACGGTGTCTATGGCTTCGCCAGTGGCGGGACGAGCTACGCCGGGTACTTCAGCGGGAACGCGGTCGTCACGGGGACGCTGTCGAAGGGCGCCGGTTCGTTCAAGATCGACCACCCGCTCGATCCAGCGAACAAGTATCTCTACCACTCGTTCGTCGAGAGTCCGGACATGATGAACGTCTACAACGGGAATGTCGTTCTCGATGCCCTTGGTGAGGCTCTTGTCGAGATGCCCGAGTGGTTCGAGGTCCTGAATCGGGACTTCCGCTACCAGCTCACGGCGATCGGCGCGCCGGGGCCGAACCTCTACATCGCACAGAAGATGAGCGGCAACAGCTTCGTAATCGCCGGTGGCGGTCCCGGGATGGAAGTCTCGTGGATGGTGACCGGTGTGAGACAGGACGCGTTCGCCAACGCGAACCGCATCCCGGTCGAGGAGAACAAGCCCGTCAACGAGCGAGGGAAGTACATCCACCCCGAGCTCTACGGCATGCCCGAGACCAGCTCGGTCTCGTACACCGAGGAGAGACCTGTCCCGGTGCCGACCGAGCAGTACGAGGATTCGAGAGCGCGCCACGCGGTCCCGGCCGGGGCGAGCGACGGCGCAGAGTAGCACACACGGACAGGCTCACGTCCGTACGAGGCAACTCAGCACAAACCAGAGAGGCCGCTGGGGGGACGCCGGCGGCCTCTCATGCTGACTGCTGGGAGCAGTTCCAACGCCGAGCCAGCTCCCAATCCAGCCCACACCGCGGCGAGACTCGTGACCACCCCTCACATGAATGCGCTTGACGCTCTCCGCGCCGTACCCCATGCTACTCTGGTTCGCTTGACGACTGGTCAAACCCACATACTGCCCAACTCAGCATCGGGAGGTTCACCATGAAGCGTCTGGTCTGTCTTGCAGTCTTGTCGCTCGTCCTGCTCGGGATGCTCGCAAGTACGGCGCACGCGGGCCGCATCGGCGGGGGCGTCGAATACATGAAGACCCTTGGAGCCATCAAGGACGAGGAGGAGTTCGACCCGGATGCGCTGGCCTTCCTGGGGTCGTATCAGATGGACCTCACCATGTTCAAGCTCGAGGCTGATGTCGAATGGGTCCTGGACTTCGGCGGCTCCGGCAAGTCCCTGATCCTGCCCCAGGCGTATGTGCTGTTCGGCGACTTCATCTACGGCGGCGCCGGGATCGGCACAGCGACGTTTGATGGCGAATGGGCTGAGGATCCGTTCTACGCTCTGCGCGCCGGCGTCGTGCTCGAGATGGAGAGCATGGACATCGACCTCTACGCCCTCTACCGGTTCCACGACACCGATATCTTCGAGGATCTCGAAGAGGACGACCTGGACTCGATCACCTTCGCCGCGCAGATCCGATTCCCGATCGGCGGCTAGAGCACCCGAGAGCCACAGCGAAGGAGAGAACGTGAAGAACAGCGTGGTGGTTCTGCTTGCAGCGTCAGTCCTTGCGCTCGCAGCGTGTAGCGATTCCACGGGGCCGGGTGAGACCGGTCCTGCCTCCCCCGACATCGATGGACTGGTCGTCTTCTACAACTTCGACGGCAGCTACGAGAACGAGGTCTCGGACGCGCACGACGGCACTGCCTCTCGAGCGGTCTCGTTCGTGTCCGGAAGACCCCTCCACGGCGGTGGAACCGCCGGGCAAGCTGTTCACGTTGAACGGGACGATCACATCGTCATCCCCGACGATCCTGCCCTGGACATCACAGACGCGATCACGGTCGCTGTCTGGGTCAATCCGGAGGCGTCAGACCGGGCGTACGCAGCTATCGTGGACAAAAACTTCGCTGAGGCCTACAGCATCGGGATGTGGGGCGGCATCGCTGACCCGGAGACAACGAACATCAAGGCATGCATCAACCACAATGTCAGGACGACGGACAAGATGGTCCCGATGGGTATGGACACCTGGTCGCACATCGCCTTCACATTCAGGACCGACACGGGAAGGACTCGCCTGTACTTCAACGGAGCGAAAGTCGACAGCGGGACTATCACGGGACCGATCGGGAGCTCCGATCAGGATCTCTACATCGGCGATGGACCCAGCGGAGGCTACAAGGGGGCCATCGACGAGGTGGCCATCTTCGATAGGGCGCTCACGCAGGACGAGATTGCAGAGCTGTACGAGTTCGAGTAGCGGACAGACAGATGGATGACACAGACAGGCCCGGTCCACATGGACCGGGCCATTTCGTGCTCGGCTCGTTCCGGGTCGCGCCTACTCCATCAGAATCGTCTGGATGGAGTCCGGCGCGATCGTGCTGGTCACGGCTCCACCGTTGTCCGTGACCGAGAAGTCAAGCGGCTC
>Ga0180435_10000537_pt1 | contig 39844 bp, 35 predicted proteins | sample SS_ome_3_FD_132467 | JGI IMG/M metagenome (GOLD analysis project Ga0180435, IMG submission 132467) | Hypersaline lake sediment archaeal communities from the Salton Sea, California, USA - SS_3_S_1 metaG | ecosystem: Environmental > Aquatic > Non-marine Saline and Alkaline > Hypersaline >... | reverse complement strand
GATTACCGCCAAAAGGTTGCTAAACAGAACAATTTCAATGCATAAGGGACTCGTTGATGTCGTTACCTATGATGCGCTTGCATGCAATTCAGTTTTCCTGAATGAATGCCTAAATCTAAACATAGATGCAGTTATCAGAGTCAAGGACAATTACAATCTGGCGATTAGAAATGTTAAGAGAGAGACAAACACTAAACAGTCAACTAGATGCTGGTGTGATGGCGATTATGAAATCACAGCATTTGAGTCCATCTTCAACATGGATGGTGTTCAATCACCGTTGCGCTACGTCAAATTCGCTAAGCGGAAAAGCAATGGCGAAAGATCACAGGTCCTGATTGTCACGACGGCAATTGATATGAGTATAAAGACTATATACAGAATAATGAAAGCGCGTTGGAATATCGAAAATCAGGTGTTCAACAATCTGAAGAATCATGCCAATATGGATCATTGCTTTGTCCATGGCGGCAATTCGGTCGAAGCCATATTATACTTGATGTTTATCGCGTCAAACCTATTTCAGTTATTCAAAACGCGGCGATTGAAGAATCATATCTCAATACAGATTGAACTGATTCGGCTACTGCACAAAGGACTATATCAATTAGATAGGAAAGCTATCCCGTTTTTCAACACTGCATAAAAAAAATAAAACTGAACAAGTGACATTGATGAAGGTTATTTCTGGGGAGGGGGAAGCTGTATTCACATCTGCAATTACTCAAGAAAAACCGCATCAAAATAAGAAAAATATGGTAGAATAATATCAATTATTGAGTAAACGCGAAACTGCTCTTAAATATGATATAATCATTTTTGTCCAGGTTAGCATTAAGGAAATCGCTCCTTTGAATTGATAGTCTAAGATTAAACCATAATTCGCAAATGAGCAACTGAGAAGATTGATAAAAAAACAGTTGGATTTTATTTTTGAGGTCGACAGGTCGACAGCTATTGACAATATGAATATACTGTGGTAATATTGAATCGCTTCAAATGAAGCGATTCAAACTAGAGGTGGATTGTTATGACTATTAAAGAACTGGCGGAATTAGCAGGTCTCTCTGTTGGTACAGTATCCATGTCATTGAACAACAACCCAATGGTAAGTGAGGACACCAAAGAGAAGGTCTTAAAATTAGCTAAAGAACATAATTACGTTATAAATCAATCCGCAAAAAGATTAAGCACAAATAAGAGTGGCTTAATAGGGGTTATAGTTACAAAGAACAACAATCCTTTTTTTGCAAATTTTGTTTATGAGCTGGATAGAGCAATAACTGATACCGAATATACTATGCTGCTGGGATTTTCAGGTAATGATGTAAATCGGGAAGAAAGATTAGTTGATACGTTTATATCCAACCAGGTTGAAGGGATTATTATTGTACCGTCTGACAAGATACAAAACTGTAGTCATTTAAATAGGATAAAGGATCTGCGCATTCCGTTAGTTTTCTCAACAACAGCTTATAAAGATTTTGAAAACGATGTTGTAATGACGGATTTAGAACATGGGGAGTATATTTTAGTTGATTATCTTCTGAAAAGGGGTTATAGAAGTATTGTGTTTGTTAATGGAAATAGTTCTATGATGCATTTTAGATTGCGGTTATGGGGTTATATAAAGGCTTTTAAGGATAACGGTCTAAAGCATTCTGATAATTGTATATTTGAAACCATACCGGATTATGAGAGTGGATATAACTTGGTAGAAAAAGTATTAGAACAGAAGCCCGACGTGATCATAACAGCCAATGATTATTTGGCTTTCGGGATTATGAAAAAGTTAGAAGAATTGAATTATGATATACCGAATGATATTGCTGTTGCGGGTTATGACGACCTGCAATTCTCTAATTTGATTAGTCACCCGCTTACAACAATAAGGCAACCGGTTAAAGACATTGCTCAGCAGAGTTTAAATTATTTAATTGACAAAATAAAGAATCAAAAACAGGAATCAGAAGGAATATTGCTAGAACCAAAGTTGATTATAAGAAGTTCTACGAAATGAGTATTTGAGAATGACTTCCTCAAGTAAATCCAAAAAATGAACCGATTCAGAGAGTTATTACTTATAATTGAACCGATTCAGAAATGCACATATACATTATAAGGAGTTTAAAAGATGAAAAGATCAGAACTAAACCAAATTATGCAAGATGCACTAGAGTTTGCAGAGCGCTACAATTTCAAGCTCCCCCCTTTTGCTACATGGACACCAAATGACTGGGAGAGTAAGGGGTCGGAGTACAATGAAATAAAAGACAATATGCTTGGATGGGATATAACTGATTTTGGTAGTGGCGATTATTATAAGAAAGGACTTTTAATGTTCACAATAAGAAACGGCAACTTGAAAAGTCCAGATTTAAAAACGTATGCTGAAAAACTACTTGTGGTAAAAGAGGAACAGGTTACTCCTTACCATTATCATTGGAATAAGATGGAGGACATTATCAACAGAGGTGGTGGAATTTTATGCATTAAGCTGTATAATTCCGACGGCAAAGAGATGACGGATACAAAGGTATTAATTTCACAAGATGGAAGGAATCATTATGTTGATGCAGGCACAGTGATAGAGTTAAAGCCTGGTGAGAGCATCACACTGCAGACCGGATTGTATCATATGTTCTGGGGAAAGAAAGGGCATGGGGATATATTGGTTGGCGAGATTTCAAAAGTCAATGATGATAATGTTGATAACCAATTTTATGAACAAGTTGGTCGATTCCCGGAGATTGAAGAAGACGAGGCGCCGTTGTATTATCTCTTCTCGGAATATCCTCCGATCTGTGAATAGAGCAATATGTTTCAGACTAATATGGCATGAATGAGATAATATAGTTGATGTGTTTTAAAGCTAAGGAGTAGGTTTGTGAAGTATAAAGAATATGATTTGGTTTGCTTTGGCACTCCGTTAGTTGAAATAATGAGAAAGGAACTAGAAAATCCTTTACACATGCCTTTTGATTTTACAGGTCCCTATCCTTCGGGTGACACAGCGATAATGATTGATTCTGCTGCAAATATGGGGGCGAGGACTGCATATTTCGGTGTCGTTGGAAATGATGATTTTGGAAGGTGTATTAAAAAAAGATTAGAAAATGACGGGGTAGATACAAGCGGCGTAAGAAGTGTAGATTCTGAGAATACTGGAATAGCATTCGTAGCATACTTCAGTGATGGATGCAGAAAATTTATATTTACTGCCCCGCATTCTGCCGCAAGGCTTCTGTGCCAAGATGATATAAACTATGACGTTTTAAGCAAAACCAAATGGCTCCATATCTCGGGATTTCCGTTGTGTATAAGCGAGTCAAGCAGACTGGCCATAAAAAAAGCTCTGGCATTTGTCGATTCAGAGGTTAAGGTGAGCTTCGACCCAAATTTAAGACACGAAGTAATGAGTAATATGCAGATACGTGAGCTTTGTGATGAGATATTGGAAAGATGTGATTTGTTCTTGCCAAGCGCTGGCGAGGCGGCGTTGTTTTCGAATATGAATACTGATGAAGAAGGGTGCAGATATTTTTCTGGTAAAGGTAAACTTGTTGTGATGAAGCAAGGAAAGTATGGATGTGTTGTCTATAGCGATAACGAGGAAAGACGTATACCTTCATTTAGTGTCGAAGAAGTTGATCCGACCGGCGCGGGGGATGTGTTCTGCGGAGCGTTTATTGCAGCAGTAAATCAGGGGAAAGATATTTATGAAGCCGGAAGGTTTGCGAATGCGGCGGGTGCTTTATCCGTTACCAAGAAAGGTCCGATGGAAGGTATTGTAACCAGACAAGATGTTGAGGATTATTTAAAAACAGCTGAGTAAGGCTAAGGAGTATTATGAGCCACCCGTTAATAAAATTGGTAAGGGATCAAAAAAACGGCATAATGCGAGGTATAGTATCCTTGTGTTCTGCAAACAGGTTTGTTTTGCAGGCAGCGATGAAACGTGCGAGGGGAAATGAAGAATACGTTTTAATTGAGGCAACTGCAAATCAAGTTAACCAGTTTGGCGGATATACGGGAATGAAACCCGCAGACTTCGTTTCTTTTGTACATACTATCGCGGAGGAACAAGGTTTTAACAAGGGTAGGCTTATACTGGGGGGAGATCATCTCGGTCCGCTTACGTGGTCACGTTTATCGGAAAAAGAAGCGATGGACAATGCTAGTGAGCTTATTCGCGGTTATGTTCTCGCTGGATTTACAAAGATACATATCGACACAAGTATGAAGCTAGCAGATGATGCTGCTGATAAACGGCTTTCTGACGAAGTAATTGCGCAACGTGGCGCATTGCTCTGCAAGGTAGCAGAAGAGACATATTTTGATCTGAAGAAAGAACTGCCTGACGCAGCTCCACTGGTCTACGTGATTGGAAGCGAAGTGCCTGTTCCGGGTGGGGCACACCATAACGACGAAGGTATATCGGTTACCAGCTCCGAAAATTTCAAAAACACGATTGATGCTTTTGAAAAGAGTTATAACGATTTCGGGCTTCGTGAGGCATTCGAGAGAGTGATCGCGGTTGTTGTTCAACCCGGGGTTGAGTTCAGCGACTCTATGATTATGGAGTATGACAGAGCGAAAGCGTCCAAACTGATTGATGCGCTGAAAGATTATCGGTCAATAGTATTTGAAGGTCACTCAACAGATTATCAAACACAGGAAAACCTTAGATATATGGTTGAGGATGGAATCGCTATTCTTAAAGTCGGACCTGCTCTTACTTTTGCATTAAGAGAAGCCCTATTCTCGTTGGAGTTAATTGAGCATGAACTTTCTAATATATATAGATTTACGCCTTCGGACTTTATCAACACGCTTGAAAAAGAGATGGTTGATAATACAAGCTTCTGGATAAAGCATTACCATGGGAGTGAGCAGGATAAAGAATTCAAGCGTAAATACAGTTATTCGGATAGATGCAGATATTATCTGCCCGTTAAGGCTGTAGATGATTCTGTTCATAGGTTGTTAGACAACCTCTCAAAAACAGAAATACCGATGCAGTTGATCAGCCAGTATATGCCGATTCAATACGAGAAAGTGCAAGCTGGACGAATAACAAGTTCACCTGAAGAATTATTGATGGATAGGGTGATTGACTGTGTAGACCAATACGCCTTTGCTTGCACAGGTGATAAAGCCTATCGATAAAGAACTTAAAGCATGATTTTATTGAAGTGGTTCAATTCGAACTACTTCGAAAAAGACATTTAAAGCAATTAATAACGAAACAAGAAAAAATGATTGACAGGATTAAAGTTGCTAAGATGATTAGCCTTTAAGAAATAAAAAAAGAGGAGAAATAAAAATGGGAATGAAGCCAAATGAGTTAAGAGATAGTTTGAAAGGTATAGTTCATCTGGTTATGACGCCTTTTAACGACAAAAACGAGGTGGATGTGCCGGCACTAAAAGGCTACCTAGAGAAGCAGGTAGAAATGTTTAAGGGCGAGGATGTTGTATTCTTGATTGGTGGGAGCACTGCTGAATTCTATGCAATGACTGATGAAGAGTTTAAGGTTTGTGCAAAGACATGTGTTGAAGCAGTGGACGGAAAATTCCCCACTATTGTTGGAACAGGCCGAGGTGGTACGGACTATACGCTGGAGGTGAGCAAATTTGCACAGGATATTGGAGCTGATGGTGCGATGGTCGTTAACCCTTATTACCATGCTCCGACAATAGACGGGCTATATAGACATTACGAAATTCTTGGGAATGAACTTGATATCGGTATTGTTATATATAACAATCCTTCGACTTCATCTGTATGGATTGATCCCGCATCAATGGTGAAAATGTCTAAGATTCCGAATGTGGTAGGTTTAAAAGAAAACATCGGATGTATCAAGACGCTTTATCGCATAAACAAGCTTATTGATCCTAAAGATATGGCTGTGTTTACTGGAATCGGACATGATATGTACCAGTATGCGTCGCTGTTTGGTTGTAAAGGCTTTGTAAGTGAGCTTTTGCACTTTGCTCCTGAAATTGGGTTTGAAATCTATAAGTCCGGACAGGAAAAAGATTTCATAAAAATGCAGGCACTGTGTGAAAAGGTTGATCCGTTCTTCGAAATGTTTGGTAAATGCCCGTCCAGACGTCCCGGGATTCCTTCGACTTCATCGTTTATGAATATTGGCGCAGGAACTCCGTTCTATCAAAGCATTATCAAGACAGCAATGGATTTGGTTGGTCTGCCTGGCGGCAAAGTAAGAGAGCCGATGGAAAACCTTACGTCGGAAGAAGTTGACGAAATGAGAGAGATTCTGATCAATATTGGATGTAAAGTTGTAAAATAGTTGCAGCAATATTGTAAGCACTTGTATAGAAAAAGACACTTCAAAAATTCTTAAGGAAAACGGCAAAGCCGTTTCTAATAAAAAAGGAAAGTGGAGGAAATTGTTATGAAAAAGCTATTGGTATTGATTCTTGCATTTGCAATGGTAGTAACACTTGCTGCTTGTGCAGGAACAACAGAACCTAGCGACACAGTAAGCGCAGAATCTACGGATACTGCAAGCGAAACAGAGGACGAGCCAGATCAAGAACCTGAAGAACCGGCCGTGGTTTTTGATAAGGACATCAGAATGATCGTTCCTTGGGATCCCGGTGGTGGCACGGATACTGCTGGCAGAGCCCTGGTCGAAAACGCGGAAAAGTATTTGGGTGTCAAAATCAACGTTGAAAACATCTCAGGCGGTATTGGTGCGGTTGGGCTGGCGGAAGTCGTAAACTCTAACCCTGACGAATTTGTGCTTGGCGTTCTTCATGTCGATCTTGCATTTATGAAAGCACAGGGTGCATATCCGTTTGATTTTAACGATTTTACACAAATATGCAATATCAATTCTGACCCATCTGCTTTAACGGTTAGTGCAGATTCCGAGTTTCAGACTATTGAGGATCTTATTGAATATGCAAGGGCTAACCCCGGAGATGTTAAGATTGGACATTCCGGAACAGGTTTGCTTTGGCATCTGGCTGCAGCAATGCTTGCGAATGAAACCGGTGTTGAGTTTACATATGTTCCGTATGACGGCTCATCTACAGGCCAAGCTGCGTTAATGGGCGGTGAAGTTGATGCGGTTACGTACTCTGGCGCAGAAGTAAGCCCTCTTGTAGCTTCGGGTGATCTTCGCGTTCTGGCAACGTTCACTGATGAGAGAATGGACCTTTTCAACGGCGAAGTTCCGACTGCGATTGAAGAAGGCTATGATGTTTCAGTCATGACATTCCGTGGTATTGGCGGTCCTGTTGGTATGGACCCGGCCGTGGTTGCAGCTTTGGAAGAAGGGTTTAGTCAAATGGCTCAGGAACCTAGCTATATTGAAGCAATGAATAACAGAGGCCTTGGCTTAATGTATTTAGATACCGCAGGTTATGAGGCGCTATGTGAAAAAACTGGTACTGATATGGAAAATACTCTTGATATGCTTGGTCTGCTAGCGGAATAGACTACACATAAGTTTACCCTTCTGCATATGGGAAGCCCATTTGCAGAAGGGTATAACATTTTACTTTTATATGTGTGCTCAAAAAAATAGATCTATGGATAAATTCACTTCATCATAAACTATAAACGCCGTTTATGCTATATGAAAGAATTGTGATTCATGGCTATTACTTTGTTGTTTGACGTAGTATCAAAACAGATGATAAAGTGATAATATATTCGGGAAAACTTGCAGTTAAATAAATTATCAAATGTGATGCAGCAAACGTTTAAAAACTATATAATAAAACTGACAACAGAAAGCTATTTAAACAAATCTTGCTCTGATGCTGTCATTGATAGCGGGGATAAAAGCGACGAGAAGATATCTAAAAGAACAAAAATTGTTTAAAAACCTTTTCAGGGTTGCATATTAACTAAAAAAACTATTTGCAAAGGTAAGCAGATAAAAAAAGTATTTAAGTATATGTTTTTTTGTATAGATAAACATTCTTAAATTTTCTTATTAAACGAAAGGAAGACAACTATGGAAACCAAACGGAAGAAAAACTGGATCGATATTTGCGTGGCTATCGTACTGTATTTGTTGTCGGTATATGTATTTATTGAAAGCAGTAATTTCCCCGAATCCAATGACAATGCGCTTAATCCTTCTGCTTTTCCCCGTATTCTTTGTGTGCTGCTTTGCATAGCAGCTACCGCCCTGCTAATTAATGCTTTAAGAGGTAAAATAACGACTAATGTGACTATAGACAACAAATTACAGGTTTTTTTGGTAATCGGGCTAATTGTATTATACGCAATATTCTTAAAAAGCGTTGGCTTTATATTATGCACGGCAGTTATAGTATTTTTAATTCTTTGGTTAGTAAAAATCAGAAAACCTTTGCCGCTTATTTTGATTCCAATTTTCGGCACAGGATTAATTTTCTTTTTATTTGATTTACTGCTTCAAGTTCCATTGCCGCCCGGTTTACTGAGATTTTTATTTTAAGGAGAAGATTATGTTATTTGAAGGTTTTAGTACTATTTTTTCTAGCGGTGCTGTGTTATATCTCGTTGTTGGTGTTACTATTGGCATAATCATTGGATCACTACCGGGTTTGACGGGGACAATGGGTATGACGCTTCTGTTGCCATTCACATATTCACTTCCTTCAGATGTAGCTTTGGGTGCCCTCATCGGTCTTTTTGCCGGAGCCATCTATGGTGGTTCGATTGCTGCCATTTTGCTTCGTACTCCTGGTACACCTGCAGCAGGTGCTACTTTGCTTGACGGCTATCCCATGGCAAAAGCAGGGCAAGCGGGGCGCGCACTTGCAACCGCAACAATTGCTTCAGCCACAGGTGGATTGATTGGTGCATTAACCCTGAGTTTTCTGGCTCCTCTTATTGCAAAGGTTGCACTAAAGTTTGGTGCGGCTGAGTATGTATGGCTTGCAGTATATGGCCTAACCATGATCAGTTTTGTATCGGGAAAATCGCTTGCAAAAGGATATATCGGTGGATTAATAGGCTTATTGGTGGCAACGATTGGGATTGACCCTATCACCGGAGTGTTTCGTTTTACATTTGATTCTATGAATTTAATGGGTGGCATTTCGATTCAAGCAATGCTAATCGGCCTGTTTGCTGTGGCAGCGGCATTAAACAGCATTGAAGAATATGACAAACCGCAGATAAAACAAATCAAAATCAAAAAAGTTGGTATATCTCTTAAGGACGGCATTAGGATTTTACCGCACGTCATCAAATCCGCTTTCATCGGAACGTTTATAGGTGCGATTCCAGGCACAGGCACTGACATCGCAGCATTTTTATCGTATGGCGAAGCAAAACGTTCCAGTAAAAATTCTGAAAAATTTGGCAAGGGAGCAATTGAAGGCATAGCCGCTCCTGAAGCCGGAAACAACGCCTGTGTTAATGGTGCATTGATACCCATGTTTACACTAGGCATACCAGGCGAGGCAGGAACTGCAGTGCTATTAGGTGCTTTGATGGTGTTAGGTTTACAGCCTGGACCATTACTGTTCCGCGATAGCCCTGAAGTCATTTACTCTGTTTTTGCCAGCACGATAACGTCAAATTTACTGATTATATTATTAGGACTGTTAGGTGCAAGAATATTTGCAAAAATACTCAAGTTGCCTAAAAATATGGTTACGGCCGTTATTTTTGCATTGGCATTAACCGGTGCATTTGCGATGCGGAACAATGTGCTTGATCTTTTTACCGCAGCATTTGCGGGAATAATCGGATATTTTATGACAAAAGCAGATTACCCTGTTGCGCCTGTGTTGCTCGGTATCATCCTTGGACCAACGGTAGAGCAAAACCTATCCAGAGCTTTGCTAATTTCCGGCGGCAGTTTCAGCATACTGTTTACCAGGCCAATATCGATTGGATTTATCGTTATTATTGCATTAACGTTATTTTCCCACTTTCGTAGACAGCGCAAGAAAAAGAAGAGCAGAGCAGATATTATTGCCGAGGAGGTTGCGGCTGAAACTGCCCATTTAGAGGATTGAGCGGGTAACACGAGCAGTTTTGGCTGACGACCTCAAAAATAAAATCCATAGTCAGAATTCAGAGAAAATAGAGCAGTTTCGGCTCAAAGTCCACAAACCCGCATAATCAGGCGCTTTTCAGCGCCTTTTTCAATGTATCAAATTCGCAGTTTTTCGTAGTATGAGCGATATGGTATCATTGTTGGATGAATTTGAGAGAAAACTATTTCATCAAGCTGATGAAATACATCAAAAACGTGTATCACATGGACAAGCAAATCGAATGTGTAACCGATAACAGATTGAATCCAACCTACAAAACATCACAGATCATTTCACTGGTTTTAACGGGCTTTCTACTAAGGGTGAGAAGCTTCAATCAACTGAATTTCATGATTAAAGCTGGAGAGTTTAATGAGATCTATTCTCGTAAGGGACATGTTCCACAGATTGACGCTATTCGAAGCTCGCTGAAATCAGTAAATCTTGATGCATTGCGCCAAATTAATCAAAGAATTATCAAGATGGCGGTAAGAAACAAAGTTCTCGGCGAAGGCACCATTGATGGCTATACTGTAGCCGCCATAGACGGGACCAATCTTTTCAATATGAAGAAACCTTCTTGCGATGATTGTATTTATACCAATAGACGAGGGAAGGTATATTATGCGCATGCCTGTAACGTTATGTCTTTGATCGGTGATGGCGCAAATCTGGTGATTGATTACGAGATGATCAAGCGTCGAAAAGAAGCTAATGATACCGGCGAAGGTGAGCTGATTACCGCCAAAAGGCTGCTAAACAGAGCAATTTCAACGCATAAGGGACTCGTTGATGTGATTACCTATGATGCGCTTGCATGCAATTCAGTTTTCCTGAATGAATGCCTAAATCTAAACATAGATGCAGTTATCAGAGTCAAAGATAATTACAATCTGGCGATTAGAAATGTTAAGAGAGAGACAAACACTAAACAGTCAACTAGATGCTGGTGCGATGGCGATTATGAAATCACAGCATTTGAATCCATCTTCCATATGGATGGTGCTCAATCGCCGTTACGCTACGTCAAATTCGCTAAGCGGAAAAGCAATGGCGAACGATCGCAGATCCTGATTGTCACAACGGCATTGGATATGAGCATAAAGACTATATACAGGATAATGAAGGCGCGTTGGAATATCGAAAATCAGGTATTCAACAATCTGAAAAATCATGCCAATATGGATCATTGCTTTGTCCATGGCGGCAATTCGGTCGAAGCCATATTATACTTGATGTTTATTGCTTCCAACCTTTTTCAATTATTTAAAACAAGGCGACTCAAAAATCATGTGCCGGTACAGATTGAATTAATCAGACTCTTGCACAGAGGATTATACCAAATAGATAGAAAAACAATCACATTTCTGAACACTGCATAATCAAAATACAACTGAAAAATGAACATTAAGAAGCTTGATTCTGGGGAGTGGGAAAGACTAACCATTCTGACTTTTTGTTAAGATATTTTGCCATCATATATGAAAAATATGGTAGAATGATATCAATTATTGAGTAAACGCGAAACTGCTCTTGCGATATAGGTAAAGAGCATGAGCAAGAGAACAACAATCAATATTTTCTTCATGACTAAAGTCCTTTCATAAAGTCAAGTACATCTTTGGATACCGTTTCATCGTTTTTCTTGCTGCGCCGTTTCTTGTCGGGTTTAGCATCATTAAAAGATACACTTTCCAGTCTTTTGTCGATATATGCTTTGATTTCATCAGTGACGGCACTCAGTAACGACTTAATCAATGTTTCCGTATCCGGCTCATCGTAAGCTAAGATGGCCTTAACCACGTAGTCAGAACGTTTACCCGCAGGGATTACGTTGGTCTTGTCCCATGCCTTTTGGTGGTTGGGTAGATTGAGGTTAAAGCGGATAGAGAACCGATAACCATTCTTCAAGCTATCATCTTTCATCGTCCAATACCTGTTTGGCCACAATCTCATATCCTTTTGCATTGGCATGAATATCGTCAATCACCGTAATCGTCTTATATCGAGGTAAGAACTGTTTGACGACCAATGCACCGCCGCCCATAATTAGCGTCGGTACGGCTCTGGTATCAAAGCCGCTTTCGGATAATGTTTTGAATAACAGATTGGTGTACGCTTCACCTTGTTCTAAGATGATGTTTTTGACATGTTTATCAATGCTACATTCTCTGTCAAGCAGGACTTGCTCCACTTGTGGCGCGGTGATGGATAATCCAAGACTTCTTCGAACCTCCTCTTGTGTTTTCTCAACACAGCGGATGATACCGAGCTCAAGTGAACGGCATGATTCTGCATCGGGGATGGCGTTGTTGATCATCATGCAGTCCACCGTCCATGAGCCGATATCAACAAGAATTTGTGAGGGTTCACAGTTGAGCAACTTGTTTTGATAAGCGATGGCAGTATAGCCTTGCGGGAACAGCTTTACATCAGCAATGTGTATGCGATACTTTTTGCCCTCAAACTCAAACTTAACTGTCGGCAATGAAAGCAAGTACCGTTCAAAGGTTTCTTTTTCTCTACCGAATGAAGTTAAGGGTAGACCAGCGGCGATAATGATGGATTGTTTTCTTTCCCAGCCGCGATATTCGATCTCCTTTGCGATAGCGGCGAGCGTTAGGATGAGATAGTTATCATCTTCTGCTTTGTTCTTGGTTAAGCCCTGTCTGCCGCTGCCGCAGATGTAGTACTTGTTTTCAAACTTCAATACGCCTTTGTTGGTGTAGGGTTGGTATTCGCTTTCAACTACGCCGGATGGGAAGCTGCAATGTGCGGTTTTGGTATAACCAAATCCATGGTCGATGCCAGTTATGTTCATAGATTTCCTCCTTTATGTTTAGCGACAAAAAAAGACACCACCTGCAACTCAGGTGGTGTCTTCGCCACTATAACTAGTTTTAAGTTTTTCTGTTCTTTAGTTCTTAACCTTCTTTTTCGATGAGCCACTGACGTGCCACCTCCGTGATAGTGACACCATACTCTGCTGGCGGTCGCTAGTCAAGCTCTAACTGGACGTGTTTAATAATTTTGCGAAATTAATCGATTCAGTCTAAGATAGTATTAGTATGGGATAGGATTTCCTGCACAAGCTGTTAAGTAGTTTCCTTGTACTTTCTGAACAAGTAAAAGGCAATATGAAAGTCGCTTTCTGCCCAAAAGCATTGTTTTCTGCCTAAAAGAGGTATATAATTATGCAGAAAGACTGCTTGTTGTGTAGAAAGGACTGAAAAAAATGAGAACCTTAGATTATCGTAAAGCATATGAAGACCTAGTATCACCTGAAATAGTTAGTTTGCTTACAGCAGTACATGAGCAAAAAGGAAAGCAGAAATTATATATTGAGGCCAAACCGGAAATATTATCAGCAATGCTTGAAGTAGCAAAAATCCAAAGCACGAGCGCATCAAATCGAATTGAAGGCATCTACACTTCAGATAGTCGTTTTAAACAACTGATAAGAGAAGAAATAGAACCTCGAAATCGTCCAGAGCAAGAAATTGTTGGTTACAGGGAAACTCTTAAGACCATTCACGAAAACTATGAACATATTCCATTGACAGCAAGTATGATTTTGCAGCTTCACAGGGATCTATACTCTTTTACGCCTAGTTCAATAGGTGGACAATGGAAAAGTACAGAGAACTATATTGAAGAAGTTGATTCAGATGGGAATCGTCGATTAAGGTTTAAAACAGTCTCTGCTTTTGATACACCTGAAGCTATGGAAAAGCTGTGTGCAGAGTTTAATGAAGTTAAAAGTAAAAGCAACATTGATATGCTTTTAGTTATAAGCCTGTTTGTTTTTGATTTTCTTTGTATACATCCTTTTGGAGATGGAAACGGAAGAATGAGTAGGCTTCTTACGTTGCTTCTTCTGTACAAAGAAGGATACATCGTTGGCAAATATATCAGTGTTGAAAAGATTGTTGAGAGCACAAAAGACTCATATTATGATGCACTGTATGATAGCTCCATAAACTGGCACGAAGGGGAAAATGACTACAAAGCATTTGTAACGTATTACTTAGAGATCATTCTAAAGGCGTACGTTGAGTTTGAAGGCAGAGTTGAGCATACTCAGAATAGAAAAATTTCTAAACCAGAAAGGATACGGAGCCTTTTCAATAGTAGAATTGGGAAACTAACCAAATCCGAAATCGCGACACTGTGTCCTGATATCAGCATTTCCACAATTGAAACTACTTTACGAAATCTATTAGAAAACAAAGTCATCATCAAAATAGGTGCTGGAAGAAGCACTGCCTATATTAAGAATCCAGTTGAGTAAGAAACCAAACATTATAGGTTTTTAGGCGATATTGAGTTTTGGGCTTTTTGCTCTAACTTTACAGGTGAACACGATTGGTTTTCGTATTCAACTTTGCAAAAGAGTCTAACATTCTATTACCCCGCCGATAAACTACATTTTTCATACGCCCTTTTTTTGCATTCTGCAAGCGCCGTTGACATATAAAAAATCATATCAGAATTATTATCGCTTATATAAAATTCTGAGAAAAGAATGCAAAGGATGCCCATATTTAGAAAATGTTCGGTGGATAAAGGAGCCGTTAGAATCAACGCAAGCTCATTTTATCCTGCGTTCTACGCAAATATGAAGCGAACCGAAACATCGGAATATCTTCGGCTTAAACGACTAAGGAGCATTTGGGCAGAGGGGAATTTTGCTGTGCTAAAACGAGAGCACAAACTTAAACGAACGTGCAAACGTGGCATATCTCAAGTAAATGAGGAATGCTTACTGGCTGCTATAGCCTTGAATCTGAAACGGATGGTAAAGGTTGCTCGGTTTTATATTTTAGATTTAAGCAGTTATTGCCTAATTTAATAATTAATAAATTAAAACGTTAAATTGTTCATCAAAAATGCTTTTTGTCAACAGCTCCAATCCACTACACTACCTAATAGTCGTTCTGAAGGCGATACAAAACGAAAAACGCACCTTGGGGTAGTGTAGCGGATTTTGCACCAGAACCCTCCATCCTATACTGTCTGCTCTGTTCTTCCAATTATATCATCCTGTGTTTCTTTAGATAAAGCATTAAAAAATGCAGAATATCCAGCAATTCTTACAATCAGATCCCTGTGTTTTTCCGGCTGTTTTTGTGCCTCAATCAATACATCTCTTGAGACAACATTATACTGAACATGGTATCCGTCCAATTGATTGAAGAAGGCCTTGATTAACATTATTAACTTCCGTTTATTCTCGTTACTTGCCAATAACTGCGGTGTTACTTTCTGATTAAGTAAAACGCCACCAGTAATCTCACGTGTTGGTAATTTTGACACCGATTTATAGACAGCAGTCGGACCTGTCGACTTCATAAATTAAAATATTGGCGAAAATGCAACCAAATCAGAAGTTAGTGATCATTTTCAACAACTATTTTGAAACGAGATCCGGAATTTTTCTTAAAACGAGCATCAAGATTTGAAGCAAGACATCTTATTTAGAAATCTTTGAACAACAAGAAGACATGTTGATAAAATGATCGTTTGGAAATAAACTAAGCTGCTCTCGTATATGTATGATACAACCCGCCTAAAATAGGAGTTGGGTTAAGAACAGCTTCTTTCAATGTGATAAGCTTGTGTTTTTCATGAGGTATCGGAGTTTTGCAATTGATGCCCTGATGAGTGCGATGGGTATTGTAAAATTTATGAATGTACCCATTAAGCATTTTTTGAAGATGTACTTCGCTCAATGGAATAATAAAACGTAGAATTTCATTTCTAATAATACCAACAGCTCTTTCACAAATACCGTTCTGCCATGGTGAGCGGTAAGCTGTTCTTTTGGATGAAACGCCAAAGGATGACAGGAAAGATTGAAAATCCTTGCTTACAAATGCCTTATCATTGTCATGGATTAAGTATTTGGGTTTGTGATCAAACGGCATGGCATTCCTAATCTGCTGTTTTAGCCAAACAACATCAGGGTTCTTAGTCACTGCTATGTGTTCAATCTTCCTGTTTGAATGATTGATGATTACAAGTACAAATAGAAGTCTGAATTTTAAATCATAAGTGACAAAGTAATCCATGGCCCAAATATCTTTAACGTGATTTTTAAGGAATGTTGCCCAGGATTGCCTCTGCCTTTCGGATGGTGATGTTCTAAGCTGGGGGAATCGTTTTCTGATAGAGTTGGCGCATGGGCAATCTATAACACCCATATCTTTTAACATCTCGACAATTTTTTCAGCAGAGAAAAGAGGGTTATCCTTTATGATCTGCTTTATTAAAGCGAATCTATCATCCTTAAGTTTTGGCCGACCAGGTTTTTTTGAAAGCCTAGACCAATAGCGCTTAAACTTTTTATCGCGCCATTTTTTCAATGTTTCTGGTTGAAATCTAGAATAAAACATCCTCCAATTGGGATGATATTTAACAAGAAAAGACCAGAACTGCTTGTATGCGATTGGGGCTTGAGGTTTCGGAATATCTTGCTTCTGCATTTGTGATTTAAGGTCCTGTAATTCCTTGGTTAATGTGAGTATTTGAATGATTTTATCGTCGTCAGTTAAGGCTTTCAGTACAATATATTGTTTAATGATGGATAAGGATTCTTTCAAGTATGATATAATTATTCTCAAGCACTTTAGCATTTATGTATCGTTCCTTTATATTGTTAAAGCAAGCATAAACTAAATTTCTTGAATAGGCAATTACAAAACGCTGATCAATAAAGCAACTGTTTTTTATTTTTGAGGTCGACAGGTGTTGAACAGATTAATATGTGGGCGTACCATACAAAGAACACGGCAGATAAAATGAACAATCAAATCAACTCAGTAGGACCAAACAATAAGAATATTGGCAACTATTATCACGCTGCGGTAGGACTTTATAAGATACTTGAGAATGAAGTGTCATCACTAATTTTAACATGGACAGAGTAATAAGGAGGAACACATGGGAACTTGGCGAACAAAGTTGTACGAAGATGATGTAGCACTAGACGTAAAAGATATGTACACAGAGGACTTAAGAAAAGGCAAGGATAACGAGACGGTTACAGCGGAGCTGATAAAAAAGTGGGGAGACAGCGTTGACGACGTTGATGACGGACCGATTTTTTGGTTTGCACTGGCAGATACTCAGTGGAATTTGGGACGCTTGTTACCACATGTTAAACGAAACGCGCTCGCATGGATAGACAAGGGAACTGATTTGGATAGATGGGCGTATGAAAGCGAAAAAAAGGCACAAGCAAGAGCCGAGGTGATAGAAGCCTTAAAAGAAAAGCTTAACAGCCCCATGCCGCCGGAAAAGAAGATAAGACAATACAGGCTGTACAAATGCCAGTGGCAGCTGGGGGATGTTTTTGCCTATAGACTGGAAAGCGACATGGCCAAGGAAAAAGGGGTGTTTGGCAGATATATGTTGGTGCAAAAGGTTGATGAGGGCACATGGGCCCCAGGACATGTTGTCCCCGTTGTTAGGGTAAAGCTAACGCCAGATGAAAATTTACCAACGAACACGAGCGACTTTGACAAAATGGAATACGTGCAAACATTTGTATTTAAAAAACTCGCACCACTTGAAGAGCTTGTTAAAAAAGGGGATTTAAAACCAGAGATGGTAGAGATAATTAAGCAGGATGATTATTTTATCAGGAAAGGGTTTATACCGTGTTTTAAAGCAGTGCTAATCAATTCGTCTAAAAGGATTATCCCGAAAAAACTAATCTTCTGCGGCAATTTTGAAAATGTGCGACTACCAGAAGTGGAGTATGATTGGGGGAAGGGAAGACAACCAGCATTATCATGGAATCGTTTTGAAAATACGTTGATTAGTGACTATTTTGGTTTTAATCACAGGCAGTACGTTCGTTTTCAACAAGATAATGAATAAGACCATATTGATACGTTGGCCTGATAGACCAAAACGGCACCCAGCAAGTGGCCTACGTTTACGACACCTGGGGCAACCCGGTTAGCATAACCGACAATACAACCACCGGCATAGGCGCCCTAAACCCGTTTAGATACCGCGGGTATTACTATGACGAAGAAACCAGCCTTTATTACCTAAACCAGCGGTACTATAACCCGGCGCAGGGGCGGTTTGTAAATGCGGACGAGCAGATAAACGCCGGTATTTTGGGTGCAAATGTGTTTGCATACTGTGCTAATAACCCTGTAAATATGTCTGATGTTACAGGAAATTGGCCAAAATGGTTAGAAACTACAGCTAAAATTGTAGCTGTAGCAGCAGTTGTTGTAACCGCAATTGTTGTTGTTTCGGTTGTAACTGCAGGAACTGGAGGATTAGCATTAGCAGCAGCTAGTGTAGCATTTGGGGCTGCATATGCAGGTTTAGTTGGAGGCATTGCAAATGAAGCAAAAGGTGAAAGTTTTATAAATGGATGGTGTGGAGGAGCAGTTAATGGAGCTATACAATCGGCTGCAAGGAATGCTGCTGGTTGTCGACTTCATAAATTAAAATGATGGCAAAAACGCAACCAAATCAGAAGTTAGCGATAATTTTCAACAACTATTTTGAAACGAGATCCGGAATTTTTCTTAAAACGAGCATCAAGAATTGAAGCAAGACATCTTTTTTAGAAATCTTTGAACAACAAGAAGACATGTTGATAAAATGATTGTTTGGAGATAAGCTAAGCTGCTCTCGTATATGTATGATACAACCCGCCTAAAATAGGAGTTGGGTTAAGAACGGCTTCTTTCAATGTGATAGGTGTGTGTTTTTCATGAGGTATCGGTGTTTTGCAATTGATGCCCTGATGAGTACGATGGGTATTGTAAAGTTTATGAATGTATTCGTTAAGTATTTTTTGGAGATGCACATCACTTAATGGAATAATATAGCGTAAGATTTCGTTTCTAATCGTACCAATTGATCTTTCACAAATACCATTTTGCCATGGAGAGCGGTAAGCTGTTCTTTTGGCTGTTACGCCAAAGGAGGATAGGAATGACTGGAACTCCTTATTTACAAATGCTTTGTCATTATCATGGATTAAGAATTTGGGTTTGCAATCAAACGGCATGGCATTCCTAATCTGTTGTTTTAGCCAAACGACTTTAGGATTTTTGGTCACTGCTATATGCTCAATTTTTCCATTTGAATGATTGATGATAACAAGCACAAATAGAAGTCTGAATTTCAAATCATAAGTGACAAAATAGTCCAGTGCCCAAATATCCTTAGCGTGATTTTTAAGGAAGGTTGCCCAAGATTGTTTTTGCTTCTCGGACGATGGCGGTTTAAGCTGAGGGAATTGCTTTCTAATAGAGTTGGCACATGGGCAATCAACAACACCTATATCTTTTAACATCTCGACAATTTTTTCAGCAGAGAAATGAGGATTATCCTTTATGATCTGCTTTATTAAAGCGAATTTATTATCCTTAAGTTTAGGCCGACCAGGTTTTTTTGAAAGTCTAGACCAATAGCGTTTAAACTTTTTATCGCGCCATTTTTTCAATGTTTCTGGTTGAAATCTAGAGTAAAACGATCTCCAATTGGGATGATATTTAACAAGAAAAGACCAGAACTGCTTGTAAGCGATTGAGGCTTGAGGTTTCGGAATATTCTGCTTTTGCATTTGTGATTTAAGGTCCTGTAATTCCTTGGTTAATGCAAGTATTTGTATGGTCTTATCGTCGTCAGTTAATGCTTTCAGTACAATATATTGTTTTATAATAGATAAGGTTTCTTTCAAGTATGATATAATTATTTTCAAGTGCTTTAGCATTTATGTATCGTTCCTTTATATTGTTAAAGCAAGCATAAACCAAATTACTTTAATAGGCAATTACAAAAAGCGGACCAGTAAAGCAACTGTTTTTTATTTTTGAGGTCGACAGGTTCAAATCCCCTCCTCTCTGCCAGAAAGCGCAATATATTGATAGTAATTTATTAATTACAACTATATACTGTGCTTTTTATTTTGCTCTAAAATGCATCGGGATACAGTTTTTTGAGTAAAGTACAGCTACCGTACAGCTACCGCAAATGCTTACTAAACGATTTTGCTATAAAAGTACCATTACATGCCATTGTATACCACTATGTGCAACTAAAACACGATTGGAAATTAGCTTCATCGTGTGCACTGAAAATGCGTTAAAATGGCGGTAAATGAGTTGAAACAAACATGATTATTGGTTTATGAGTAAGCATAAATATAGTTCTATTAGTTCAAATGCTGGGTATAACACAAGGTGACCTGTAAATCGGCATAAATATGGACACGTATCATAATTCTAATGTAGTTTTACTGACTCTTAATTGAGCCAATTAAAGCAAGTCGCTAAGATTAATGGTAGTACCGCTTACCTCGAAAACATTCAGAAACGAATCAATGATATGGTTTTGTGCTGTTTTAAAATCAACCGCATGTCCCAACAGTTTTTCTACAGAGGTAACACCAAATTCTTGCAACCCACATGGCACGATTAAATCAAAATGAGAAAGATCGGTGTTTACATTAAACGCAAAGCCGTGCATCATTACCCACTTTTTTGATGAGATACCTATTGCCGTGATTTTATCATTACCTACCCAAACACCAGTTTGCTTGCCGGTTTTCTTCTCGGCATATATCCCGTAATGTTCATTTAAGACATTTATAATCACGTCTTGTAGACGTATGATATAAGCCCGCAAGCCAATATCATAGTTCTCTAGGTTTATTATGGGGTATCCCACAAGTTGTCCTGGACCATGATAGGTCACATCGCCACCTCGTTCAACCCAGGCGATCTCTAAACTCATTTCATCTAAGTCTTGCTCGCTGGCTAACACATTCGTCATTTCTCCGCGCTTGCCCATTGTCAAGACGGGGTCATGCTCCACCAATATAAACACGTCGCCAATTTCACCATCTATACGTTTTTGCTGCAATTTTCGTTGAATCTCTAACGTTTCGTTATAGGCTTTTCTACCTAAGTTTAAAATACTGATATTCACGATATAACTCCTATAATATATTTGGATTGCATTAGCTTATCACTATGCATTGTGTTTCGCAACGATAATGTGAAAAAGTGATGCAAAAGCTGCGATTAAATAATAACCATAAAAAAAGTGTTGACAAAGCAGAAACGGTATAGTATATTCGCAATAAAGGGAAACCGATTTACCTATTGAAAGGAGATGCCATTTAATGCCCAAAGTAACTATCTACGATATTGCAAAAAAACTAAATGTATCTCCAGCAACGGTGACACGCGCAATGAATGGCCAGCCAAAGGTAGGCCTTGAAAAGCGCAAACTAATACTTAAAACAGCAGAGGAAATGGGCTACAAGGCCAATAAAGTGGCTGTGTCTCTTGCCAGAAAACAGATTAAAATTGCTGTTGTAGTATATGGTGCAGTTGAAGCGTTTTATAAGAAATTGGTAGATGGGGCAGAGATTGCGTATCAGGATTTGCGTGATTTTAATGTCTCACGCGAGCTCTTTGTGCTTCCGACAACTGACCACAACGATACGGATTTAGTCAAAACACTGCAAGATATTTCGAGCAAAAGATTTGATGGTATTCTGCTTTATTCTTTAAATGATACCCCAGAGATTGCGGATGCAATTGACAAGATAATAGATAATGGTGTGATTGTTTATACCATGAACACAGATGTTACCACACAAAACAATCATTTTTGTGTGATGAATAACGGCTTTGTTGCTGGCCGTTTAGCCGCAGAATTGCTGGATTGGATGGTGCCTAACCGAAAGGTATGCTACTTTATGGGCGGTGAACATACGCAAGTGCTTTTAAACATCAATAAAGCTTTTGCACAAGAAGCAAAAGAGCGAAATTTGAATGTATTAGATAGCTATTACGATGATGGTGATATGGAGAAGGCTTATCAAGAAGTAGATGATATTCTAGAGAATCACCCAGACGTTGGCGGTATCTATATCAACTCAGCGATATCAGAACCAATTTGTAGACGGATTGTTGAACTAGGCGTTGAGGGTAAGATAAGAATTGTCACGTCTGACTTTCTACCTAGCATAAAGAAGAATATAAATGCTGGTGTTGTCCAGGCATCAATATTTCAAGACCCCTACTTGCAAGCGAAAACAGGGTTTAAAAACCTGTATCGCGTAATTGCAGAAGGTTTTACACCGGACAAGTTTATTTACACTAAGCCTCAAATAATTTCTAAGAGCAATTTAACATTCTTTGACGATTAATTTTTTGTCATAAGGGAAACCGATATACCATACATAGATGAGACAGTCATAAGTTAGAATCGCAGTAAATATTTTTTACGATAAGGGAAACCGATATACCAAAAACAGGAGAGAATGCATGAAATTTTTAGAACTATCGCACCAAATGGAACCAGGCAAGGAAGAGTACCTATTGGATATTAAAACATATCAGATAGAAGAACTATATCCGCAGTACAACCGCAGACCGGGTGACTGGTACATTCTGCAAAAGTTACATTTGAATGTGCACGTTGGTACACATATCGAGTCACCATACCATCATAGGAAAGACGGCCATGACATTAGTCAACTGGATTTAAATGACTTAATTGGTGATGCGGTTAAGTTGGATGTAAGACACATTGAACCAAATACAGAGATATCTAAGCAAGAAATTATTAAGTTAGCAAAACCATATGACTTAAAAGGTAAAATTGTTTTTTTACAAACAGGCAGAGATAAGCATTACTACGATGAAACCGGCCATGACAGACAATACCCCTCAGCTGAGGCAGTAGAGTGGCTGGTAGAACAAGAGATTAGCTGCATGGGCGTAGATGCAACGGGCATTGAGGTTAAGGGGTTGGATCATCAGCCGAATCACTCAACGCTTTTTGCAAAAAATATACCTTTGGTAGAAAACGTAAAAGACCTAGACAAACTGAAAAGCAACGAGTTCAGGGTATTCATTTTGCCTATCAATATTAAAGGACTAGAATCGTCACCGGTTAGAATTATTGCATTTGAAGATGAGGCATAGGTAGCATGGAAAAAAAGTTTGACCTTGTGTCGATGGGCGAAGCCGTCGTCGAAGTATTTAGAAAAGAAGTGGATGTTGGGATGGATGTCCCCGGAGACTTTATTGGGCCTTACCCAAGCGGTGCGCCGGCAATTACGGTGGATACCATGGCTAAGTTAGGCGGCAGTTGTGCGTATATTGCAACTGTTGGACAAGATGACTTTGGCACATGCGTAAAGCAGCGATTGAAAAAAGACGGTGTGGATGTTATCGGCATTACGAAACTGAAAAACAAGATGACCGGAATTGCGTTTACAAATTACTTCAGTAATGGCGACCGCAAGTTTATCTACAACTTTACCACAGCGGCCACAGCCTATTTAACGCCAGCTTTGATTGACAAACGTGTTATTTTGGCTAGTCGATGGTTACATGTTTCCGGCAATGTGTTGGCGTTTAGCAAAAGTGCAAGGGACGCAGTTATAAAGGCAGTAAAGGTTGCACATAAGCATGATATACCCATCAGCTTAGACCCAAATATTCGGTTAGAAATTATGGATAAGCGAAAGCTATACCATTTGTTAAAACCGATACTAGACAGAGCAACAGTATTACTACCGAGCAAAGGTGAGCTAAACTTAATTTTTGGCGAGAGCAAGAGCGATCATGAGATTATTAGAACGCTGCTAAGCGGCAACGTAAAAACGGTCGTAAGCAAAGAAGGCGAAGCAGGCAGCACAGCATATACCAAAGAAGAAACAGTACACGCAGATGCGTTTGAAGGGATTGATGAGGTTGATCCAACTGGCTGTGGTGATGCGTTTTGCGCAGGGTTTATCTATGGTATGTTAAACCGTTGGGGCATGATGCAGACATTAAAGTTTGCTAATGCTGTTGGCGCTATAACAGCCACCAAAAAAGGGGCCATGGAAGGCGTCGAGCGGCTTGACGAAGTCAAACAGTTTTTAAGCAAAAGAGACATTAAGATACATTAAGGGGATAAGGAATGAAAAGTAAAGGAACACAAATAGAACTTTATAGAATGTTGCAGCTGTTGAGAAAAGCAGAAGAAAAGCTATACTATCTGTTTTCTACGCGTGAGATGCCGGGAACAATGCATCAGTACATTGGACAAGAAGCTGTTGCTGCCGGCGTGTGTGCGGCGCTACGCGATACAGACTATATTACAAGTACGCACCGTGGACATGGGCATTTAATAGCAAAAGGTGCAGATTTAAACGGATTTATGGCAGAGATGTTTGCAAAAGCAACCGGCAGCTGTAAGGGCATGGGCGGGTCGATGCACATTGCCGATGCAAGTGTTGGCATTTTGGGTGCTAACGGTATTGTTGGCGGCGGCATACCGATTGCCGTTGGGGCAGCACTAACCTGCAAAAAAAGAGGCGAGAAAAATATCGCGGTATCCTTTTTTGGCGACGGAGCAACCAACGAAGGCGCGTTTCATGAAAGTTTAAACATGGCGTCGGTATGGAACTTGCCGGCATTGTTTGTTTGCGAGAACAATGTATATGGGTTCTCAACACATTACCGCAGGGTTACAAATATCGAAAACATTGCTGACAGAGCAGCCGCTTACGGTATGGAAGGCATTGTTGCGGATGGCATGGATGTGCTGGACATTTACAAAAAGACGAACGAAGCGGTTAAAAAGATTAGAGAAGGCGGCGGCCCGGTACTTATTGAGTGTAAGACGTACCGATATATGGGGCATGCACGCTTTGAAAAACCGGTTTATAGAACGCGTGATGAAGTGGAAGAATGGAAAAAGCGCGACTGCATTAACCGGCTAAAAGCGCATATGCTAAAAGGCAAAAAATATACAGAAGAAGACCTTGCGAAAATTGATGAGCAAGTGATGGCCGAAATTGAGGCCGCTGTTACATTTGCAGAAAATAGCCCGGATCCAGAGCCGGACAGTTATAAAGATTACATCTTTAAAGGGGGAATCCAATAATGCCGCAGAATAAAATTGCTGACGCTTTGAGACAGGCGTTGTTAGAAGAAATGGAAAGCAATCAAGATTTGATTTGCATTGGCGAGGATATTGGCGTATTGGGCGGCCCTTACGGTGTTACCCGTGGCCTGATGGACAAGTTTGGCGAAGACCGAGTGTTGGACGCGCCAATCTCGGAAAACGCCATTGTTGGCGCTGCAGTCGGTGCGGCAATGAGTGGTTTAAGGGTGATGGCGGAGATTCAGTTTAATGACTTTTTAACCTGCGCGATGGACCAAATTTGTAACCAGGCGGCAAAGATACCCTTTATGATGGGTGGCCAAGTGAGCGTGCCCATTGTTATTCGGGCGCCAATTGGGGCAACAGGTAGAGCCGCTCAGCATTCACAATCATTAGAGGCTTGGTTTATGCATACGCCCGGCCTAAAAGTTGTCATGCCATCTACACCGTACGATGCAAAAGGACTGTTAAAAACAGCGCTTAGAGATGATAACCCAGTTATGTTTTTTGAGCATAAATTGCTGTATGGCGGTACATCCAGTGGCGGTAAGGCGCTTTCTGCTGTGGATGGACTGGGTGACGATTTTACGCCGGCACCGGATGAAGATTATGAAGTGCCGTTTGGTAAAGCAGCGATTAGAAGAGAAGGTAAAGATGTGACCATCGTTGGAACGTCCATGATGGTGCATCGTGCCATGACCGCGGCAAGACAGTTGGCTGAAGAGGGCATTGATGTTGAGGTGATTGATTTAAGAACTTTGGTGCCAATGGACGATGATGCGATTATTCAATCGGTTGCCAAAACAGGTCGGCTGGTCATTGCTTCGGAGGATGTTTCTATGTGTGGTGTTGGTGCCGAGATTGCAGCAATGATTGCAGAAAAGGCTGTATATTATCTGGACGCACCGATTAAGCGCGTGAGCGTACCCAACACACCTGTGCCTTTTGCACCCGTATGCGAAAGCCAAGTGATTCCCAATGAAGAAAGAATTATTGAAGCCGTAAAAGCGATTGTATAGAAAGGAGATTTTGATGATATGGCAACTTCGATAGTAATACCACGAGAAGGTCAGTCGATGGAAACCGCTGTGATTGTAAAATGGCTGGCTAAAGTTGGCGACACCATTAGTTTTGCACAACCCATTTGCGAAGTTGAGAGCGAGAAAGCTTTGTTTGAAATTGAATCTCCTGTTGAAGGCACATTGTTGGATGTTTTTTATGAAGAAGGTGATGCAGCGCCTGTATTAAAGGCCATTGCTGTTGTTGGTAAACCGGGTGAAAAGTTTGACGATTTAAAACCGGCAGATGAAGCAAAAGCGATAGACGAAGTTAAAGATCAAGCTGAAATAATGCAAACAGTAGAGCAGCAAGAAGCGCCACAAAAAGAGACTGGCGTAGAGGAAAAACGTACGCTAATATCGCCCAGAGCGAAGAAGCTGCTTAATGACAAAGGGATTGACCCAGCAAAAATAGATGGTGATTTAATACAAGAAGCAGATGTTTTAGCGCATATCGCGGCATCGGCAAATTTGACGCCAGCAGCGGCGGAGCGTGTGAACAAAACAGGCGAAAGCCTACCACAGCAGGCGACTGGTATTGGCGGCAGGATATCGGTAGATGATTTGATTGATGCTGCATCGACAGCAGGCGCACATGCATTGACAGGTATGAGAAAAACCATAGCGGATAGGATGCACCAGTCACTTATACAGACAGCACAATACACGCTTAACTGCTATGTGGATGCAACGGGATTGTTAGATTTAAGAAAACGGTTGAAAAAAAGTGATTTAGGATTATCGAGTATTAGCATAAACGATATTTTACTGCTAAGCGTAGCGAGAACACTGGATGCTGTTAAAACTTTGAATGCGCAGTATGCTGATGGTGAGCTGACACAAGTAGATGACGTAAACTTAGGGTTTGCCGTGTCGTTAGATAATGGACTGATGGTGCCGGTGATACATGGCGCACAAAAACTGAGTTTGAAACAGGTTTCTGATAAAGCAAAAGCGTTAGCAGAGGCGTGTAAAAAAGGCAATGCAAAGCAGGAGATGCTAAGTGGCGGTACCTTTACGGTCAGCAACCTAGGTGCACTGGGTATAGATACATTTACACCGATACTTAATTACCCGGAAGTGGGCATTTTGGGTGTTGGCGAGATAGCACCAAAAGCGATAGAGCGAAATGGCGATATAGCGTTTGTAAATCATCTTGCGCTTTCGTTAACGCTTAACCATCAAATCATCGATGGTGCTGAGGGTGCAAAGTTTTTAAAACTACTGGGTGACAATATTAAAAACATTGATACGTTATTGGCGATATAAGAAGAGAAGGCATTTTAAGGAGCGGCGGCATGATTGACTTAAAAACGGTTGTAGCCAGACTAAAGGAAAACGACTTTACATACGAAATCGTTGACTTAGCGCAAGATGTGCAAATTATTGTTTCCGCTTACGGCGGCAGAATTTTTGGGCCCTTTGTTGGTAAAGGGAAAAGTTTATGCTGGATTAACCCATGCTTCGGCTCGGCGCAGGCGTTTAAGGCGTTTTTAAATAAAAAAGAGTGGAATCTTGGTGGTGACCGTATTTGGTTAGCGCCGGAAATGCAGTATAATGTGCCCGATAAGAACGATTTTTGGGGAAGCTATACCGTGCCAAGTCAGTTAGACCCTGGTGCGTATGTGCTAAACCGCGCAAGCGAAACAGCGGTAACACTAAAGCAAGCTATGCGTTTAGACGTGTACGATAATAAAAAGAAGAAAAAGGATTTAAGCATTAGCAGAACCATAGCACCAATAAAAATGGAAAACAGCAATATTGCAGATGGTATGTGTTTTGGATATGACCACGAAGTGCATTTGGCAGAAACGGAAAATGACGGCGTCTTGAGCGAGGCGTGGAACCTGCTGCAAATTAAACCACATGGCACGCTGTATATCCCCACCACTGGGCCGGTGGAATACTCTAACTATTACGACGCAATTGAGGCGGGATATCAGCAGATAAACGATAATCATGTAGCGCTTAAAATTGATGGAAAAAAACAGTTTAAAGTGGGTTATAAAGCGCTTTATACGACAGGGCGGTCGGGGTATGTAAGCACCTACGGCGATATGCACTACCTGATGGTCAGAAGTTTTTACAACGACCTAACCGGGCCGTATGTAAAAAGCCCAACAGGGCAAACAGCGGACGGCGGGCATGCGCTGCATATCTATAACGATGATGGCAATATTGGCGATTTTGCAGAGCACGAATGCAGCTGCTTGCCAATAGGCGGCGGCTTTGACAGAAGTGAAAGCATCGATAAAATTAGCACGGTGTTTTATCTAGGGAGCGAAAACACCATTAAAAATATGATAAAATTATTCTTAGGAATATGATGGTTTGCCGGAACGGCAATAAAATAAAGGAGGAAAGTTAAATGAAAAAAACTATTGTTTGGATGTTGATCGTTGTATTGTCCTTGGCGCTGTTTGCCGGATGCGGTCAACCTGCCGAGGGCGAAACGGCTGCACCTGCAAAGGCTGAGGAAACAAAAGCCGAAGCAGCACCAGCGGAAGAACCAATTAAAATTGGTGTTTCGTTCGACTCGTTAGAATCTCAATGGTTGGTTAAAAACCACGCGGTTATCGTAGAAGAAGTTGAAGCCAGAGGCGGCGAAGTAATCTCGGTTATGGCCGAAGGCGATGCGACAAAGCAAAACCAACAGATCGAGAACTTAATTGCACAACAAGTAGATGCGATTATTTGCTTCCCGAAAGACAGTGCAGCGATTGTAACGTCAATAAAAAAATGCCAAGAAGCAGGCATTCCAATCATTATGGATAACAGATCTGTTTCTGGTGATGTACTTCCAGACGTTCAGGTTGTTGCAAACAACAAAGCAATGGCTACAAAAGTTCTAGATGCTTTTGCAGAAATCGCTAGAGAAGAAGGTAAAACCTACAAAGCGATTCTTCTAATCGGCGGACTAGCTGACGAAAATGCTGTTTATCGTAAACAAGGCCACGACGAAGGTATTGCAAACAACCCAGACGTCTTTGAAGTAGTCGCAGAAGTTCCAACAGATTGGAACCTGGACACAGCATTAAAAGGATTGCAAAATGCATTGCAAGCGAATCCTGATGCTAACCTTATTATAACACCTTCTGACTACTTATGGCCACCAATTCGCTCGTCCTTAGAACAAATCGGTCGTTGGGGTAAAATTGGCGAAGATAATCACTTCCCGGTTGTTAGCTTTGATGGCGATGAAGTTGGCATGCAATACTTAAAAGATGGTTATAACTGGGGCGACGCAGCGCAAGACGCTTATGCTGAAGGCGAAATGTGTGTGGACTGGGCTTATAGACTGATTGCTGGCGAAACACCACCACAAAACTTGATTTATGACGAAGGACAAATTGTAACAATTGCAAACTGGGATGAAATGGCACCACAAGTATGGAGCTACGACCTACTTAAGTAAATTGCAATAGGTGTTTGGGGGTGCATTTGCACTCCCAAATACATAATTAGGAGATTGAGAGAATGAAGAACAAAATACAAAAATATAGAAACTCGTTGGCTAACGAGTTTACGGATAATCCAATATTACCAATATTCATACTTGCTTTTGCAGCAGCATGCATATTTGTACCCAATTTTGTTTCCTTGTACAACTTAAAAAACTTTTTGCTGCAGTCTTCGGATGTGCTCATCATAGCTTGTGGCATTACCTTTGTTGTATTAAATGGCGGCATCGATTTTTCGGTTACCTCAACGTTGACGTTGGGTAGCGTTGTTGGGGCATACATTATGGCTATGTCACCCATCGCCGTTTATCCATATCTCTCAATAATCGTAGCCAATATCGTTATGATACTGCTTGGCGTGATGATCGGCTGCATCAATGGATTTGCTGTAACCAAGCTTAAGATGCCATCGTTTATTGCAACGTTGGCAACACAACTAGCTTTTTCCGGTGTGGCCATTCTGTTTGCCAGCTTAGTAACCGATAAACCGTCTATTGCTGGTTTACCAGAACCATTCTTTGCGCTTGGCGGATCCGGCAAATTCTTCTTTTTGCCAATCACCATTTCTGTTCTTGTATGGCTGTTTTCTTTTTGGCTGCTTCGGTACACAAACTTTGGCAGACGCCTGTATGCTGTTGGCATCAACCCCAAAACGGCTTATATCTCGGGTGTGCCGGTTAAAAAGGTTATCTTCACCATCATGGTGCTTTCCGGCATGTATGCGGGCATAGCCAGCATACTGGCAACAGCACGTAATCAGGTAGGTGTTACATCGCTGGGCGACAAGATGTTTATCAGCATTATTGCTTGTGTTATTGTGGGCGGCACAAAAATATCCGGCGGATTTGGCGGCGTAAAAAATACGTTATTCGGTGTACTGTTTATTACCTTGCTTAATAACACGATGAACTTACTTGGCGTTGAGTGGTATGTCATCATGATTGAACAGGGAATGCTAATTCTGTTAGCAGCTATGTCTGGCTATTGGCTGAGCAATCGCCAAAATAAAAGAATGTTGAGGGCGGCAAAATGAGTAAAGAATTAGCTTTGGAACTATCTGGTATTGCCAAGAGTTTTACTGGTGTTAAAGTATTGCACGAGGTAGACATGCAAGTTAAACAAGGCGAGATACATGGCCTTGTTGGTGAGAACGGTGCTGGTAAATCGACCATGATGAATATTATTGGTGGGGTTATTGACAAAGAGGCGGGTACGATGAAGGTAAATGGCCAGCCTTACGAGCCCAAGTCACCGCTATCGGCCGCGGATGCAGGTATTGCATTTGTTCATCAGGAGTTAAACCTTTTTACTAACTTAACGGTTGCAGAGAACATGTTTATTGAGCTTTTTCCCAAAAAAATGAAAGCGGCAATTGACTATAAACAGATAACCAAGTCAGCACAAGATTGCATAGATGAGTACGAGCTACCGGTTAATCCAAAAGATAAAGTGGAAGCTTTACCTGCTGGCGTAAGACAGATGGTGGAAATCTCGAAAGGCCTGATGAAGAATGCAAAAATCATGATTTTTGATGAACCAACGACGTCTTTATCTTATCGTGAGAAAGAAAAGCTGTTTAAAACGCTGGCAGATTTAAAGAAAAAAGGGATTACCATTATCTATATTTCTCATATATTAGAGGATGTATTTGAACTGTGCGATAGAATTACGGTACTGCGTGACGGGAATATTATAGGAACCAACAAGACTGAGGAAATAACGAATAACGAAATAATCAAGATGATGGTTGGTCGTGAGATTAATCAAGTTTATCCAGAGATAGAAAAAGATATAAGGGATAATGTCGTATTTGATGTTAAGCATATTCACTATAAAAACAAAGTAAAGGATGTATCATTATCCATTAAAGAAGGCGAGATTGTTGGACTTTATGGACTAATGGGTGCAGGCAGAACAGAGCTGGTTAAAGCGGTGTTTGGTGCCGAACCAATGGACAAGGGCGACGTTTACGTTAATGGAAAGAAGATAGAGCACGTATGTCCTGAGGAAAGTATAAAGAATCACGTTGCACTGGTTACAGAGGATAGACATCATGAAGGTCTATTGATGAATAAGCCCGTAAAAGATAATCTTGTGTTGGTTAAACTGGTGGATATCTTAAAGAAGTTTGGTGTTATAGACAGAAGCAAAGAGACGAAGTTTACAAACGAAATCATCAAAAGTTTAAGAATAAAAGTGACCGACCCAACGTTTCAACGGGCAAATGGCTTGTCCGGCGGAAACCAGCAAAAAGTTGTGTTTGGCAAATGGGTAATTAAGCAACCCCGCGTGTTTATTTTGGATGAACCAACGCGTGGCGTAGACGTTGGCGCAAAGTTTGAGATTTATACGATTATTGCCAACATGGCAAAGAACGGGTCGTCCGTATTGATGGTTTCTTCTGAAATGGAGGAACTGATGGGAACCTGCGATCGTATTTTGGTTATGCGGGATGGATGCATTGTTGGCGAATTGCAGGACGGCGATTTTGATCAAGAGACAATTGCAAAACTGGCACTGTAGTGGAGGAAAGTCATGGGAAACGATAAAACAAAAACGTTTAGCAAAAACATTATGCAAAATGCGGCCAGATATGGCGTGTTTATCATATTTGGCATCATGTTTATTATCTTTGCACTTTCTAACGAACACTTTTTTACAGTTAAGAACATTTTTCTTATCTTACAGCAGGCCTCGCCGCTGGGCATTGGCGTTATTGGCATGACCTTTGTTCTTGTGCTGGCAAGTATTGATATCTCGGTTGGGCGCAACATGTTCTTTGCAGCAACCATTATTGCGTATATGTCTAAAGTAAATCTGCTAAGAGTTGACATGTTTGAGCAAGCATGGGGGTACATTTTAGTATGCTTGATATGTGTGGCTATTGGTATCGCCATCGGCTTTATCAATGGGCTGCTTTATACAAAGTTTAAAATTACCCCGTTCATCGTCACACTGGCAACCGGCTACATTTTGCGTGGGTTTGGCCTGATGATTTCTGGCTCTGCTTCGCCAAACCTAACGTTGATTAGCAAGCTTTCCAATGGCAGCGTTGCGAACGTGCCGTATGTCTTAATCATCTTCATTGTTGTGGCCATCATTTTTGATTTTGTATTACGCAAAACACCTTTTGGCAGGCACTTGATGGCCATTGGTAACTCGCCGGAATCTGCAAAAAAAGCAGGTATAAAGGTGGAAAGAAACACCGTCATCAGCTTTATGATTTGCGGTGGACTAGGCGCACTCGGCGGTATCCTTTCCGCTGGGCAAATTGGTAGTGTACCTTTAAGTTTTGGCGAAGGTAACGAATTTATCATTATCTCGGCTGCAGTATTAGGCGGCACCAGCCTGTTTGGCGGCAAAGGCAACATCATACCCGGTGCTGTTATTGGTATTGTGCTGATAACGACAATTATGAACGGCTTGTCCATGGTCAATGCATCGCCATATATCTATACAATCGTACGTGCGTTCATCATTTTCCTAGCCGTCATGGTGGATTCGATAGAGCATAAAGGCGAACTTAGATAAAAGATTAAAAGTAAAGTAAACTAGTGGAGCTATATATGAAAGTTTTTGACTTAATGGTTATCGGCGGCGGGCCGGGTGGCTATCTTGCAGCAGAACGCGCCGGTGATGCTGGTTTAGCGACGTTGCTTATAGAAAAAAACAAGATTGGCGGCGTGTGCTTAAACGAAGGATGCATCCCAACCAAAACACTCTTGCATTCTGCTAAGCTATATCACGCGGCAATATCGTCACAAGCATATGGTATAGATGTAGCGCATGCTACGCTTTCGCACGAGCGCGTGATAGCAAGAAAGCAGGGCGTTGTACGCAAATTGGTTGCCGGTGTGACGGCTAAACTTAAAAAAAGCGGCGTTGAAACAATTAAAGGGCACGCAACCATTACTGGCAAAAAAAACGATGCATTTGTTGTTACGGTTAATGACGTTGCATATTATGGCAAAAAATTGATTATTGCAACGGGCTCCAGCCCTAGCGTACCGCCGATTGACGGCATACACGATGCGATTAAAGACGGTACGGCCATAAACAGTAAACAAGCATTGGATTTAACAACGGTGCCAAAACGCCTTGCCGTTTTAGGCGGGGGCGTCATAGGTTTAGAGATGGCTGCGTACTATAGCGCAGCAGGTGCAGCGGTAACCATTTTTGAGATGCTGGACCACATTGCCGGCGAAACAGATGTTGAAATTGGTGAGTTGTTGCTTAAAAACCTTAAGAGCAAAGGTATCCAGTTTAACCTATCGGCAAGCGTGACAAGCGTAGCTGATAATAGCGTTGCATTTGAGACGAACGGCAAAACCAGTACACAAGTATTTGATAAAGTTTTGGTAGCTACCGGCAGAAAGCCCAATATTGATGAGTTGGGGCTAGACAGCATTGGTGTTGGTACAGTCCGTGAGGCAATTGCTGTTGATGAGCAATTGTTGACCAACATACCAGGAATATATGCGGTAGGAGATGTAAACGGAAAATCGATGCTGGCGCATACGGCATACCGGCAAGCGGAAGTGGCGGTCAACCATATTCTTGGCAAGCAGGATACGATGCGCTATAAAGCGATACCATCGGTTATCTACACCAGCCCAGAAGTGGCCAGTGTTGGGGAAACCCAAGCGAGTGCGCAGCATAAAGGGCTTAGCGTAAAAGCCGTTAAACTGCCGATGAATTATAGCGGCAGATACTTGGCAGAAGTGGACAAAGGCAACGGCATATGCAAACTGATTGTGGATATCGACCATAACCGTTTGCTGGGCGTCCATCTAATTGGCTCGTACGCATCTGAGATAATAGTTGGCGCTGCTGCAATGATAGAAGCTGAACTGCGTATCGATGACATCAAGGAACTGGTTTTCCCGCATCCGACAGTCAGTGAGATAATTAGAGAAACGGTTTTTGAGATATAGGAGTTAACACATGAAAATAAAAGCCAAACCCATGATAGATGAAAATTTTTCTGAATACGGACAGTTAATACGTCAGCCTGAGCGAGTGCGTGAGGCTGGTGATAGTCATGCATACGTTGGCAACTTAGTACATTTAAAAGCGAACGAGATTACAGTGGGTTATTTAACGGCGTATGCGCACGACCCGTTTTATGAGACTTTGGAGCAACATAAAGACACAGCAGAGATGTTGGTCATTCTTTCGGGACAAGGGGCTATACCGTTTGCAAAACCAGGTGACGATGCAAATGATGGCTTAACAGCGCTGCACGTTAAGCAGGGCGACACGATTTTGATGAAACCCGCCGTTTGGCACGGCTTAATTACGCCGGTAGACTGTGAATCTGTGGATTTATTGGTTGTTTTTAAAGTAGGTACGGAGGAGAATGACCTGCATTTTGAGGACTTAGAAAACACGTTAGAAATTGTGCTTTAAGTAGCAATACATCGTAAAGCATAGGAGGCGACTCATGAAATTTGGCACACTTTTTGCATACTGGACGCAAGAATGGCACGGTAACTATCTGCACTTTGCAAAAAAGGTAAAGGCGTGTGGTTTTGATATTCTAGAGATTTCTGCCGGTGATTTGCTGGACATGACGGATGATGAGATTTTTGCGCTAAAGCATGCAGCTGCTGATTTAGGTATTGAGATTTCTTCCAACATTGGGCCGCCTAAAGATAAGGACATTGCATCAAAAGACTCACTGGTGAGAAAAGCAGGCATTGCGTTTTTAACCGATATTATGAAGCAGATGGATAAACTAGGGTCGCGCACGTTGGTGGGGGTGCTTAACACCTATTGGCCATGCGAGTTTGACGACTTGGATAAACCAGCCATATGGGAAAGAGGCGTTAAAAGCGTAAAAACACTGGGCAAAGTGGCCGAGGATTTTGACATAGACTATTGCTTAGAAGTTGTTAATCGCTTTGAATCCAATATATTAAACACCAGCGGGGAGGCTGTGGCATTTTGTAAACAAGTTGATAATAAGCATGTAAAAATTCTGCTGGATACGTTCCATATGAATATTGAAGAGGCAAATATTGCGGACGCAATCCGATACGCCGGTGACCACTTGGGCCATGTGCATATTGGTGAGGGCAACCGTAACCTGCCTGGTACCGGGTCTTTACCGTGGGGCGATATTGGCAAAGCACTTAACGATATTGATTTTAACGGCGGCGTAGTGATGGAGCCATTTGTTAAAATGGGCGGAAAAGTTGGCGAGGATATTAAGGTGTGGCGCGACATCTCTGAAGGCGCGACGGAAGCAGATATGGATGAACGTATAGCAGCATCTTTGCAGTATCTTAAAAAAGCATTTTTGGCATAGTGTTAAAATTTTTGAATCTTAAATAATAAACGGAGGAAAAAAATATGAAAATGGTGAAGGATAAAAAGCTCTTGGTTGGTGCAGATGTTGCTGGCTTTTATTTAAAAGAGGCGATATGTGAACATCTTAGAAAGAAAGGCTGGGAGATTACCGATATAGGTGCAAAGACTATCGATGACACCGATGTGGAGATGTTCCACCGTATGGCGATACGTGTGGCGTCTAAGGTGCACGAGAAGGAGTTTGAACGCGCCATGGTTTTTTGCGGCACGGGCATGGGTGTGCATATGGCTGCAAATAAAGTGCCTGGTATTCATTGTGCGGTTGTAGAAAGTGTGCCCGCTGCACTTAGAGCGATTACAGGCAACGGCGTTAACATGATGGCGCTTGGTGGTCACTATATTTCGCATCAAATGGGTATAGAGATTGCAGAAGCTTTCTTGAATAACAGCATCGGTAAAGGATACGAATGGTGGCCTAATTTTAAAGAATTCCATCAACTGGCCATTGATGAAATGGACGCATTTGATTACGATGAGTATAAGGCCAATGGGTTTGTGTTTAAAAAGCTAGGCGATGTTGATTTACCGTATGATGCGATTAACGAAAAAGAGGACGAATAGGCCGTTTTAAATAACGATAACAAGCACCGCTAAGTTTGGCGGTGCTTTTAGGTATTTGCGTTATTAAAGTGGAGATTATGTACTACTGCAATTAATAAAATGAAGTAAGTGAGAAAAACAATGTGTGAGATTTGGACGATGGGTGAAATGCTGGTGGAGATTATGCGTCCGACGGTTGGCGTAGAACTTTTTGATGCAGGTGAGTTTAGAGGGCCTTTCCCCAGTGGTGCACCGGCGATATTTATCGACACCGTAGCACGGCTTGGGCACACCAGCGGCATTATGGGCGGTGTGGGCAACGATGACTTTGGCAAGAACATTCTAGACCGCTTAAATAAAGACGGTGTCAACACCGATTATGTGCTTAAGAGCGATGAGCAGTCGACGGCAGTTGCGTTTGTTACCTACTTTAAAGATGGCACCAGAAAGTTCATCTATCACATTGGCAACACGCCAGCAGTGCACCCTAAGCCATTCGATATCAAAGATATCAATAACCCCAAGTATTTTCATATGATGGGTTGTTCGTTAATGGCAAGCGACGATTTTAAGGAAAAAATTATCGATGCGGCCATGACATTTGCAAAAAACGGTGCAAAGATATCGTTTGACCCGAATATTCGCCCCGAACTGTTGGGTAACCGTACGGTGGATGAGGTGCTGGGCAATGTGCTGGAAAACTGCGCGGTGCTGATGCCGGGCGTTGATGAACTGAGAATGCTTACAGGAGAGACCGACATATATAAAGGAATAAACAAGCTGTTTACTTACCCCAAAATGGAAGTGGTTGCGCTTAAAAAAGGCAGCAAGGGCACCACTCTGTACAGCAGAACCGAAACAGTGGACTGTCCGCTGTATAAAGTACAGGAAGTGGACCCAACGGGCGCAGGCGACTGTTTTGATGCAGCGCTGCTATGCGGTTTGCTGGAAGGTAAGTCGTTGCTTGAGGCAGGCAAGATGGCGTCCGCTGCTGGTGCACTGAATGTGATGAAATTGGGTCCGATGGAAGGGGATATAAGTCCTGCAACTATTTCAACATTAGTATTAAGCAAGTAAAATAGAACCGTATACTTTACATGAAAAGTACAGCTACCGTACAGCTACCTCAGTACCATTGGGTACCACTGTATGCCATTGTATGCCATCGAGCGTGAAAATAATCACGAAAATTACCACTGTATGCCATTGTATGCAGTCGTATGCAAGCATCAAAGTCATCTGGAAATCGTGTTTACGTTTATAGCGTAACAGGGGTTCAAATCCTGTCGACCTCAAAAATAAAATGCAATGAAATATAAGTATAACTGTAGAGCAAAAACAATCGTTTTTTATTATTGAGGTCGACAGCCAAAATTTTTTTGTACCAGAACTCGAAAATGCTCTTATATTAGAGTAATAAACAAATCTGCTAATTTCGGGTCAAATTGGGTACCTTTACACTTTATAATTTCTTTTTTTGCCGCTTTATAACTCATAGCCTTTTTATAAGTTCTTTCGGATGTCATGGCATCATAGGCATCGGCCAAAGAAATGATTCTGGCTTCCAGCGTTATCTCCTCACCCTTTAATCCCATCGGATAGCCTTTTCCATCCCAGCGTTCGTGGTGCTCTTTTACAAACTCGGCAAGGTAAGAAAACTCATCTGATGCAGCCAAGATACGCCAGCTGCTTTCGGGATGTTTTTTTATTTCTTCCCATTCGTGCGGCGTTAGCCCGCCCTTATTGTTCAGTATTGATTCTTCAATACCAATTTTTCCGATATCGTGCAACAGACCGGCTGTTTTAATTTGATTCACATCATCGCGCTCCATCTTAAGTGCATTAGCCAGCATCTCGCAGTACGTGCTGACTCTTTTTGAATGCTGCAGTTCGCGGTGGCTTTTTTCAAACAATGCATTCATAATCACTTCTACTGTCTTACTATGCATGCTTGCGCTTTCATAAACTTTGTGTTTATACAGGTAATCCTCAGCATTGGTCAGCATTTCAAGGAAGTTTTCTTCTACCTTAACCTTTGTATCGTATCCGAATGAAATAGACAGTTGAGCCAGTTTCAACCGCTTGGTCAATATGGCTTTTTCAACGCGCCTTACAAACGCTGCGGCTTGTACTTCATTAGTATGTGGCAGAATAATTGCAAACTCATCACCGCCTGTTCTGGCAACTACATCTTGCTCGCCGCATTCTCCCGATATTGTTTCTGCTGCCGCTATTAACAATTCATCTCCAACAGCATGGCCGAGTGAATCGTTGACAAATTTAAGACCATTCAAATCTGCCATTACAATCGTAATCGGCAGGTTTTCCTCCGTATCAAGCTTTGATACTGCGTCATCAAAATATCTTCGGTTATATATACCGGTCAGTTGGTCGTGATAGCTTAAGTATCTCAGCTCATCTTCTGTTCTTTTTTTGTCGGTTACATCTGTAAGCAGCACAGCAAGATGCTTGCTGTCTGGATAAAAGCAATGTACAGAATAGAATTTTTGATTTATTTCTAGATAGTTGTCAAAATGAACAGGCTCGCACGTTGGTATAATCTCGTTAAACGTTTTAATCCAGCTATCATTTATTTGTGGTAAAACTTCGTCTATTCGAGCATCCAGATGCTTTGGTTTAGATAAGTTAAACAATTTTGAGAAACTGGCATTAAACCCCTTAATAAAGAGATTATTATCGGCATGTCCAGTTGTTGATTGTAACACAACCAGTCCCTGGCTCATCGAGTCATACAGCATTCTGTAATTTGATTCGCTGACAGAAAGTTTATTTTTTGTTTCCTCAACGTCCATGGCATATAAAAGAATCATTGATAAAACAACTGTGCCAGCTGGGAACACCGTCATCAATGGTAATGCAATTTGCATAAAGGTGTAGATAGCTGTATCGAATGGCATAACAAACAGGTCTACAAGATACAAAAGATGGACGATGATGCTGAAAACAATGAGCTTAGGTGGCCGTTTTTGCTTTTCTTTTAACAGCTTTTCAAAAATCAGCAGTCTTGCAATAAGACCGGTAGCAGACGAAGTAATGATTACTAAGACACCCGCAATGGCGCCTTGTCCACCCATCAGCAGCCTTGTTGTGGCCATCATCACTGCGGCAATTACTGTGGATACTGTGCCAAAAAACAGCCCAGCTGTGCACAGCACAATAGACCGTGCATCAAACTGGATACCAGGACGTATAACTGTTGGGTTTATCATAATTGCAATGCCTATTAGGCCAATCAGTACACCAAAAACCCATTTTACAGCTTTTCTGTATTCAAATTTTCCATACGGAATAAAGACGTAGATTAACGCAAGCATAAATAACAGTGCAATATTATAAACTAAGCCTATACTTAATCCAATGAAGCTCATATGACCACCACAAATCTGTTTACTTGAAAAATCGCTAATAACGGATAAAACTAGAATGTTAAAATCTT
>Ga0180435_10000536_pt1 | contig 39855 bp, 31 predicted proteins | sample SS_ome_3_FD_132467 | JGI IMG/M metagenome (GOLD analysis project Ga0180435, IMG submission 132467) | Hypersaline lake sediment archaeal communities from the Salton Sea, California, USA - SS_3_S_1 metaG | ecosystem: Environmental > Aquatic > Non-marine Saline and Alkaline > Hypersaline >... | reverse complement strand
TATTTAACACCACGGGCCACGACCGATCTTACGGAGCCTTTAACACGAGTTTTGGCCGAGTTCAAAATGATCACATGCGAGCCCCGCTCTGTAAACCAACTTGAGTTTTATAGATAACCGCTTAGATTTAAGTATTGATCGTATCGATCTTGGATATCACACCGTCTGCCTTAAAATGGATACAGAGCCAAGTCAACTTAATTATCTCGCTTTAATTATTGTTTAATAAAATTGGAAAATCGGAATCAGGAAAGAAAAGATTTAAATCGATACCGATACCGATTTTAATTGCGAGTTGCGCGTTGCGCGTTACAAGTTCAGCCCTTAGCACTTTGGGGTATGCAGCCTAATAGTCTTCAGCCTAAACACCTAACATCCTATTGAATCTCATATTGACAAAGTCAGCCGAGTGCGCAATCTTTTTCAAATCAGAAAGGAAAATATATGCAAATATATACGTACCCATCCAAAACCGCCGAAAAAAGACTCCAAGCCATCGAAAATCGCACCATCGATTTCCGCAAAAAGGATGTCACCGCCGTTAACCGTATTCTGCAGAGAGTTAAAAAAGAAGGTGATGCCGCCCTGGTCGATTACACCCGTCAGTTTGATTCCAAACGGGTGACGCGAGCATCGCTCCGGGTAAGCTCACAAGAAATTGATGCTGCCAAAGAACAGGTGGACCGATCCTTTGTGCGAGCCCTCAATCGGGCTGCCAGGCAGATTCGGTCTTTCCATCAAAGGCAGCTGCAGCAGTCATGGATCAGCACGGAGCGGGACGGCGTGCTACTGGGTCAATTGGTTCACCCGGTGGATGCGGCCGGTATCTACGTCCCCGGCGGGCAGGAAGGTAAGACGCCGCTGGTTTCCACCGTACTCATGTGCGCCATTCCAGCCGCCTTGGCGGGTGTGGGCCGCGTATGCATGTTGACGCCGCCCATGAAAAACGGTGGGGTTAACCCGCATCTTCTCGTAGCGGCAAAAAAGGCCGGCGTGCACGAAATTTACAAGGCCGGAAGCGCTTGGGGTATTGCCGCCCTGGCTTATGGTACCCAAACCATCCCCAAAGCCGATGTTATTGTCGGACCTGGGAATATATATGTAACCCTGGCCAAAAAACTCGTATCCGGTGATGTGGGCATCGACATGCTGGCAGGCCCCAGTGAGATTTTGATTCTGGCCGATGAGAGCGCCTGCCCCGATTATATTGCCGCAGACCTGCTTTCTCAAGCGGAGCATGACGTTTTGGCCTCAGCCATCTTGCTTACGACTTCGAGACAATTGGCCCAACAGGTTAAATCAGCCCTGGCCCAACAGCTCGAAAGCTTGCCCCGAAAAATTATCGCCGCCGACTCCCTGGCCAAATACGGCGCCATCCTGCAGGTAGCCGACATTCCGGCAGCCATCGAACTGGCCAATCGAATTGCGCCCGAACATCTGGAACTCCAGATTACGGACCCCTTCAATATTATCGGGGAACTGCGACATGCCGGGGCTGTTTTTATCGGCAAGCACACGCCCGAACCCGTCGGGGACTACATGGCCGGCCCCAATCATGTGCTGCCCACCGCCGGAACCGCACGCTATGCCTCCGCCCTATCGGTGGATCATTTTACCAAAAAGACGAGCCTGATAAGCTATGCCGAAGAGTCCTTCAGAAAGGAAGCCGCCGACATCATGGAGCTGGCAAAAGTGGAGGGGCTGGATGCCCATGTGCGTTCGGTAGGCATTCGTTTAAAGAAGCTATAAGCGATAAGGTATAAGCATTAAGCTGCAAAGAGCTTAAAGTACAAACATCTAAAGGCCTAATTGCATTAGCGAATGTCAGGCTTCGAAGGAAAGAAGCAATCAGCCCTTAGCCATGAGCAGTTTACCGCTTTTTGCTAAGGGCTGATTGCTTATGGTTAGGTTGCGACGATGGCGATGCGATAGCACCGAAAACAGCGTTTGGCCTCTTTGATGGCCTCGGGGATGGTGAATCCCTGCTCCACCTCATCAAAGGTGGTTTTGCGCACATCCGGTGCCAGCATATCGAGATGTTTGCGTTTTTCTTTTCCCAGCTCCCCCAGATCTTCATCTTGGTCGTAAACCTTTACATCCTTGAAATATTTATGGAAACAATCTGAGGTTTTGTATTCCAACGGCAGCCCGTTGATCATGCGGTCGATGCTTTCGGCGGCCTTACGCCCACCGGCACAGGCGGTAATCAGGGCATCCGGTCCGGTTTCGCAGTCGCCGGCTGCAAAAATTTTGGGCCGCGATGTCTGCTTGGTGACATCATCCACAATGAAGGTCATCCAGGCGGTGGTTTCGATACCGTCGACACCCGCCAGCAGGGATAGATCCACGCGCTGACCAATGGCCGGCACCACGGTGTCGCAGTCAAAGGTAAACTCGGACCCTTTGATGGGAACCGGCCGGCGACGGCCGCTGGCATCCGGCTTACCCAGCTTCATACGGATGCACTCCAGGCCCACCACGACCCCGTCTTCCTCGATGATGCGCACCGGTGTGGTTAAGAAATGGAATTGGACCTGCTCTTCTTCCGCATCCACGATCTCCACCTCGTCTGCCGGCATTTCGTTTCGGGTCCGGCGATAGACCAGGTTTACATCCTCCTTGTTGATCCGAAAAGAACTTCGCACGCAGTCAATGGCCACGTTGCCGCCGCCGATCACTACCACCCGCTTGCCTTCGGGATAGGGATCGCGCCCTTCATTGATGTCCAGCAGGTATTTAACGCCCGGGATAAAGCCCTTGTAGCCCTTGTCCTCACCTTCTACCCGCATGGGGCTGCTGTTCTGAGCGCCGATGCCGATGAAAACAGCATCAAAATCTTCTTCCAATTGAGACAGGGTAATATCCTTACCGATGGTGGTGTTGTATTTAATCGCCACCCCCAGCTTTTCAATCTCCGCCACCTCACCGCGCAGGATATGCCGCGGCAATCGATAGTCGGGGATACCCACGGCTGACATGCCGCCGGGTTCGGACAGATGTTCATACACGCTAACGGCATGTCCCATTTTCGCCAGATGAAAGGCACAGGTGACACCGGCCGGGCCGGCTCCGACAATAGCGACTTTGCCTGTTTTCTCGGAAGGTTTGATCTCATACACCGGTTGCTTGTGATGACACAGCTCCTCATCGGCCACAAAGCGTTTAAGATATTTGATGGAAACGGGATCATCCAGATTGGCCCGCCGGCAGTGCTCTTCACACGGTCGCACGCAGACGCGCCCCACGATGCCGGGTATGGGCAGGCGTGTACGAATGATGTCCAGGGCCTCCTGAAAACGGCCTTCTTTAATGAACTCCACATATCGCGGGATATCCAGATGAATCGGACAGGCTTCCATACAGGGCGCCGTGACGTTGACCGCATACTGGCCAGGTTCCAGGGGCACCTTGTTTTGAACCGCGTCGGCAAACTGCTCTGGAAAATGATCCAGAGCCTTGATAATCGGCAACGGACCGGTCTTACCAACCCCGCATTTGGCGGTTTGGGTGACCGTTTGGGCCACCTCCCGCAGGTAGGTAATATCGGAAGGTTTGCCCTGGCCTTGACACATGTTCGCCAGGATCCTGGCCATAACGGTCGTACCGGATTGACACGGAATACATTTCCCACAGGACTGGTCCCGCACGGCTTCCATGTAGGCCCGGCACAGGTCCACCACCTGAACATCTTCTGAATGCAGCACAAACCCGTCCCAGCCCATAAAGGCCTTGATGGGTTTGTCTTCTTTCAATTTTTCGGGCCACTTGGCCTGCTCTAGCCCCGCGACATCGGTCTGGGGGCCACCCCGGTTGTCGATCACATCCTCCGCCCACGTGCTGAATAGTATATCACTCATGCAAAACCACCTATCAAGATATTAAGATTGTTCATTCACTTACAAGTTCAAATGCAATCCCGATTTCAATTCCGATTGTTGCAGCGCATCGGTAATGGGCGTATAAAATTAAATTTTTCCAATAATGTCAACATTTGAATTCATGCTGGTCCCCACTTCGCAGGCCATAAATTCAGGATTAATGTTGATAGGCTCGTAAAAAGTCCGATAATTGGCACTATCCAAATTTCACGCTTAATAACTTCAACAGGTTATCGAGTCAAAATTTAAGTATTTTGACTTTTTCCGAGCACATCAATGTTTAAAACTTCTTTGTCCGGTATACACCATGGTAACACCGGCTTCGTTGCAAGCCTCAATCGACTGGTAGTCATTGGCAGATCCACCGGGTTGGATGATGGCGCTGATCCCTTCGCGGATGCCCACTTCGACACCGTCACGAAATGGAAAAAAAGCATCACTGACCATGGCGGCTCCCATGAGGCCCCCCTTCTCCTCCGCAACCCGTTGGTCAATCTGGGCCCGTACATCGGCATCCTTCATTTCATTGTAGGGAACCTGATGGGTTTCAAAACAATACCGGTCAGCCAGTTTACGATAAGCCTTGTCCCGGGCAATCTCGGCCACCCCCACCCGGTCCTGTTCACCGGTGCCGATTCCCACAGTGACCCGGTCCTTGACGTAGATTACCGAGTTAGAGGTAATGCCGGATTCCACCAGCCAGCCAAAAAGCATATCCTTATATTCGGCCTCAGTGGGCTCGCGATCGATTTGATAGCTTTTATCGCGATAGGTGCAGGTGGCCGGCACTAAATCCTGTTTGGAACGTGCGGCGGGTACGAATGACCATTGGGCGATCAGGCCGCCGTCTATCAAGCTTTTAAATTCAACGCAGCGTTTGCCGATGAATTCTTGCAGCCGGTTGATATTGTCGATCCGGATAACCCTTAGATTCTTCTTTCGGGCAAAGATATCCATAACCCCGGGTTCAAATTCCGGCGCCACCACCACCTCAGCATACTGGCTGAAAATGGCCTCGGCTGTTGCCTTGTCCACAGGGCGATTGAGAGCAATACATCCGCCAAAGGCTGCCACCCGATCAGCCATGTTGGCCTTGATGTAGGCCTCGCTCAACGAATCTGCCTGGGCAACGCCGCATGGATTGTTGTGTTTGACGATTACAACCGTGGGATCATCCACAAAATAGCGCAAAATATTGAGTGAATTATCGGCATCGGTTAAATTGGTTTTTCCGGGATGTTTGCCAGACTGGAGCAAGGCCACATCCGATGCCAGATATTGACCCGGTTGAATGGTTTGGGTTTCCCCCAATATCAGATTTCCATTGGCGAGCTTGTAAAGCGCCGCCTCCTGACCGGGGTTTTCGCCGTAGCGCAAACCTTTTTGAACCCCGTCGATGACCCAGGTTACTTTTTCATAAAACAGTGTTTGACGTTTGTCTTGGTCAACAAAGCTAATCTCCATATTGGCGGGAAAACTGTCGGCAACGATGGTACGGTACATTTTTTTGAGATCATCAGACATTTTTTTCTCCTCGTATTACCAGCCATCAGGGATGCACATTTCTTGGCCGCCTACCCTGACCCCGGAAAAAGAATATGAGACTGTCGGCTGAAGACTGTCAGGCCTTTAGGCGCCTACAGCCAAGCGCTTTCAGCCCTCTTTAGTTGGAGCCTTAACCGGATCATCCGGTTAAAGCATCCTTTCTGGATCCCCGATCCCCTCCTTCGAGGGGACACGTATTTTCGGGGATGACAACCGTTAATCCGCAGCGTCCAGCCTTACGCTTTAAGCAGCTCATGGCTCCAAGTCATAGCATTCCCGCACGTCATCCAGATTTTCGGCGGCCAGAAAGTCGGCTATGGTGCGATCATACTCGGCTGTATGCGCAAAAGCTTTTTGAGCCAGCTGAAACCGCAATCCCAGGGAAATACGTCCGTCACCTTGCTGCATCTCTGCCATGATCTGGCCATAGTCGGCGGGATCCACCACCGAAGCGACCCGGATAAAATTCTTAGCCGAAGCCCGGATCATACAAGGCCCGCCGATATCGATATTTCCCCGCGCTTTTTCGGTTGTGACATCTGCTCGGGCAATGGTTTCTTTGAAAGGATAGAGGTTGACCACCACCATATCAATGGGAACTGCTTGGGTCCGCTTCAGATCACCTTGATGGGCCGCGTTATACGTTTCTGTCAACAGCCCCAGATAGATCTTAAAATCAAGCGTTTTGACCAGCCCACCCTGTGTTTCGGGCTGGCCGGTATAATCCGAAACCTGTTGCAAATGGCTGGCAGCCTCGGCACCCAGTATTTCCTGAAGTCGCGCATACGTTCCCCCCGTAGAAAAAAAGCGGATGTCTGGATTGATGGCCAGCAACCTAGGGACCAGTGTATCCAGGCCCTGTTTATCGGATACACTTAATAAAACATGTTCTATTTTGACGGCTTCATCTATCCTATCTACGACATTGATTCCCATGGCGGTGTTTACCTCCCCTTTGCGTGGTTTGTTGGGTTTATTGGGTTAAATTAGATCGGTATCGGGATCGCTATCGGCTGTTTTCGATACCGATACCGATCTCGATACCGATTTGGATTTCGAGTTGATCGCTATTATTTCTCATTCAACCCCGAAAACTCAAAACACAAAATACAAAACACCAAATACAATCAAACAGCCGTTAGCGGCGATCAGCTATCAACCTCAAGCCGTCAGCCGCCGACTGCTGATCGCTGATCGCTGACATCTGACCTCTGATCGCTGATTGCTCAAAGTTCCCCCGCATGCTCAGCTAAAAACCGGTCAAAAAAGGCGCACATATAGGCATGCCGGTCGGCGGCAAGACGCTTGCCCTCTGTGGTTAATATGCGTTCGTGAATTTTTGAGAGTTTAACCCGAAACTCGCGATAGCCAGTATCTTCCGCCGAGTAGGGGCGCGTATTTTCAATTTTTGAGTCAGAATTATGCAATCGGGCGCCAACTTCTCCCGCGAATTGAAAGGCGCGTGCAACACCCACAGCACCGATGGCATCCAGTTTATCGGCGTCAAACAAGACCCGCGCCTCAACTGTACGGGGTGGCGTTTTTCCGCGAAAACGGTGGGAACGGATACAATGCAAAACGTTTTCTTTTTGATGCGCCGTTAAAGCAAGTGCTTCGATCAAAGGCGCTGCCAATTCGGCCCCTTTTTCGGCATGGCAAATGCGGCCATTGCTGCAATCCTGATAACAGCGACCGATGTCATGCAGACAAGCTGCGATTAAGACCACCTCCATGTCGGCACCCTCCTTGATCCCGACACGTTCACAAATCTGAAAGACCCGCAGGGTATGTTCCCAGTCATGGCTACCCGTGGCATCAGCAAACATGTTTTCAGCAATTTTTTTTATTTGCGTCACGGTGGGTTGCCGTGCTGGCGCATGGACTGTGCTGGTTGCCATTGAATGGACTCCCTATTAATATTGAAATGCATACGTCCATATTTATTCTTACTTTCTTGGCAGTAACTAAAAATTTCAATCTGGCCCAGGTAACCAGGTTTTCCGTGCCGGGCCAACCATCGAACTGGTGCTCCGATATCTACCAACCTGAGGGAATTGTTGTCAAGATACTCGCATCGTTTTCATCGAACTGCCTATCACCGAAGTCCAACATCGAACATCGCAGCTTGAAGACCAAAGCGAAGGCGATGCCACATTCGGCCATGGGTGGTCACTGTTCGGCGTTTATTATAGTATACTCCACATAACTCCACCGATTTTTTTTATTAGAATATCTTATTAACATTCGTAAATTATTATAAATAATTTGATCAATTTTTTATTTTTTTCTTGACTTTTTATTAATAATGTACTTTTATGCTCTCGGAGTGGATAAATGTGGATATTAGTATATTTAATCCGGGCTTTTATAACGCTCACGCTGGATAGGTGATAAATGTTCCGCGGCAGCTCATTTCATACCATTGACCCCAAAGGACGCATCATTATCCCCAAGCGCTTTCGGGACGTGATCTGCGGTCAGGGCGGCCAGGAGTTGATGGTCTCGCGGATGGACCGCAGCCTGGTGGCTTACACCCTGAAAGAATGGGAAAAAATCGAGTCGCGCATCCTGTCCCTGGCTGAAAAAAATGACACCATGCGACGATTCAGACGCGTTTTTATCGGCGGAGCCTTTGCCTGTGCCTGGGACAAACAAGAACGCATTCTGATTCCCCCCACCTTGCGTGAATATGCACGCCTGGACAAGGAAATCGTTTTGGTAGGCGTACTGGATCATTTTGAAATATGGTCTCGCGAAAACTGGGACAAGGAGAATACCACCATGGAAAAAGATATGAAAAAAGAGGAGGTTCGCAACGAAATTGCCAAGTTAGGAATTTGATCTTATGTCCTATCGCCATGTTCCTGTGATGGTATCCGAAGTCATCGCCTATTTAAATTGCCAACCAGGCCTTACGTATCTGGACGGCACCCTCGGCGGCAGTGGACATGCCATGGCAATCTTGAAAAAAATAGATCCCGGCGGCTGCCTGATCGGAATAGATCAAGATTCGGATGCAATTGAAAATGCAAAAATCATATTGCCGCAAGGCAAAACCAAAATACACCTCCATCGCGGTAACTATTCCCATTTTCCCAATAGTTTGGCAGCGTTGAACATTCAGGCAGTGGACGGTATGTTGCTCGACCTGGGGCTTTCGCTTTACCAACTAGAATCGAGCCAGAGAGGGTTTAGCTTCCAAAAAGATGAACCCCTGGATATGCGCATGGACGTTCGCTCGGACACACGTGCCAGCGATCTGGTCAACAACCTGGACCAAAAGGCGCTTGCGGATCTGTTCACAACCTATGGCGAAGAACCCTGGGCCAAATTAATTGCCCGCCGGATTTGTACACGCCGCCGGCACAAGCCGATCGATTCCAGTCGCCAGCTGGCGGACGTCGTGGCCAATGCCATCCCCAGAGCAAAGTGGAAACCCGGCAGGCATCCGGCCACACGTGTTTTCATGGCGCTTCGGATTGCGGTCAACCAGGAATTGGAACGGCTGCGAGAATTTCTGGCGGTTTTTACGGACTATTTAAATCCCGGAGGGCGAATCTGCATCCTAAGTTTTCATTCGCTTGAGGATCGCATGGTTAAACATGCATTCAGAGCCTTGGCTCAAAGTTGTATCTGCCCGCCGGATTTTCCCATTTGTGTGTGCCAAAAAAAATCACGCATCCGGGTGTTAACCAAAAAAGGGATTAAGCCTTCGGCGCAAGAAATCGCTGCGAATCCCATGGCGCGTAGCACCATCTTGCGGGCGGCAGAAAGGTTGGCATGATGTCACCGTCCCGGCATAAAACAAAATTAACCGGTATATGGATGGCGCTCATGTCCATATTTATCATGGAACTCCTCTTTTATACCTGGTGCCGCGTGCAGAATGTAAATTATGGCTACGAAATAACCGAAGCGAATCAGGATCAGCGACAACTGACAACCTATCAAAATAATCTAAAAATTGAATTGGCACGACTGAAATCTCCGGATCGTATTGCCAAAATTGCCAGAGATCAACTTGGCATGATGAAGCCATCAACCGATAGAACGATTGTGTTGCCATGACGTATAAACCGAAACATCCCATCAAGTACCGCGTCGCCTTTGTGGGCATCTGTTTTTTTATGCTCATATCAATTGTTGCTGCGAAAGCTGTTTATCTTCAGGTTTTCTGTGGCACCTGGCTGTCTCAAAAGGCCGCCAATCAATACGAAAAATCCATTACACATGTTGGCAAGCGCGGCACAATTTTTGATCGGCACGGCAATGCATTGGCCGTGAGCATCCAGGGTACATCCATAGCCGCCTACCGGGACCAGGTCGATGCCAACCCGCATACCATCAGAGCCATTGCCAAAGCCCTTAATTCCGACCTCAATCCGATCCGCCGCCGTCTGCAAGGCCGCCAGGGATTTGTCTGGTTAAAGCGACAAGCCTCACCCAAAGAAGTCGAAGCGATCAAGGCGCTTGGTCTTGAAGGTATTGGGTTTGTCCCCGAGTACAGCCGCTTTTATCCCAATAAATCCATGGCGGCCCAGGTGATTGGCTTTACCGGCATTGACGGCAACGGCCTGGAAGGTATCGAATATTACTATGATCGGGCCTTGAGCGGAACCGAGAAAAAGGTAGTCGTGCTAAAAGACGCCCTGGGTCGCGGATTCGCCCAGGACCAGGAGGCCAATGCACCGGTGCATGCATCTTTTAATGCAGGCCGCAACATTCTTCTGACCTTAGATCGCAATATACAGTATCTTACCCAGACAGCGCTGGAAGCCGCCGTGCGCCAATTTACGGCGCGTTCCGGCATGGCTGTTGTCATGGAGCCCACCAGTGGGGCCATATTGGCATTATCACATTACCCCTCCTTTAACCCCAATGTCTTTGAGAAATACGCGCGGCCCCTATGGCGCAACCGGGCGTTGACCGATCCTTTTGAGCCGGGTTCCACCATGAAAATATTCTCAACTGCGGCGGCCCTCTCTTCAGGCATTTGCAGCCCGAGTACCATATTTTTCTGTGAAAACGGTGCCTACAGGATTGGCGCCAATACCATTCATGACACCCATCCAAGGGGATGGCTCTCATTGCAGCAAATTGTAAAATACTCCAGCAATATTGGCATAACCAAAGTGATTGAGATGGTGGGGGCCGACACACTGTATACGACTTTGAGAAAATTTGGATTCGGAAACAAGACCGGTCTGGACTGCCCCGGTGAAACAGCCGGGAGCTTGAGTCCCAACGAGCGTTGGTCCCAAATTGATACCAGTGCCATTTCCTTTGGCCAGGGTCTTTCCGTATCGGCCATTCAATTGATTTCGGCCACGGCGGCAATTGCCAATGACGGTATTCGGATGAAACCGTACATCGTCCATGCCGTTACCAGCCAGGGTGGCCGTATTTTGGAGCAAACCCAGCCACAGGTGGTCGAACAAGCCGTATCACCTGAAGTTGCGACCATTGTCAGGCGTATCATGCAGACCGTTGTCACTGAAGGCGGCACCGGAACCAACGCCTCACTGCAAGGCTACACCGTGTGCGGCAAAACCGGAACGGCTCAAAAAATCGGTCCCGACGGCAAATACGCCCGCGGAAAATTCACCACCTCCTTTGTGGGCATCGCGCCGGTGGAGAATCCGCATATTGTTGTTTTGGTGGTAATCGACGAGCCCAATGGCGAGCACTATGGCGGTACCGTGGCGGCACCGGTCTTCCAAAAAATTGCCCATGAAACCTTGCAATATTTGAACGTACCGCCAAACAACCCCAAAGGTCTCATCAAGGCCACATTCATCACAGGGAACAGCAATTGAAGTTAAGCGAACTGCAAATAGTACTGGATCAGTCCGGTCTCACGGCACCGAACGCACGGACCGTTGTGGATCAATATGATCTGGCCGCCATTGATGCGCGCAGTTTGCATTATGATACCCGCCGGTTCTTGCCCGGGGGTGTTTTTTTCGCCATCGCGGGTATGGCAACCGATGGCCATAAATACATAACCGATGCCATCGACCGGGGGGCAGTCGCAATCATCGCCCAAAAGCCGGTGAAAGCGACATTGCCGGTCATTCAGGTGACCGACTCCCGCAAGGCCCTCGCCATTGCGGCCGATCATTTTTACGGGAATCCCAGTCAACACCTGACTCTGGTGGGCATCACCGGAACCAATGGCAAAACCACCTGTGCCTATCTGGTTGAAAATATGCTTACAGCAGGCGGATATCGCGTGGGTGTCATTGGAACGGTGAACTATCGGTACAATCGAAAAATCTTTGCCAGCCCGGTCACAACACCGGAGTCTCTGGATCTACAACAGACCATGGCTGAAATGGTCGCCGCCGGGGTTACGCACCTGGTGTTGGAAGTGTCGTCCCATGCCATCGATCTTTCACGTATCGAAGCCTGTTGGATCCATATCGGTGTTTTTACCAATTTGTCGCAAGATCACCTGGATTATCATGGCACCATGCAGGCTTATTGGGCTTGCAAGAAAAGGTTGTTTAGCCACTATCTGAAGACTGATCCCGCGGCCATTGCCGTTATTAATATGGATAACCCTGAAGGGCGTGAACTCGCATCCGACCTGAGCTATCCAGTTATCACCACCGGACGCAAACCAGGCAGCATGATACGATCCGAGTCCATGGCCATCGATTTCGCCGGTATTCACGGCCGCATCACCACACCCCAAGATGCGATTGAAATTGAATCACCCCTGGTGGGAGCCCATAATCTGGAAAATATTTTAAGCGCCGTTGGGGTGGGTGTTGCCCTGGCGCTACCGTCTGCGGCCATCCAAAAGGGCATCAACATGACCCGTTCGGTTCCCGGGCGCCTGGAACGGGTCTCCCATAATGGCGATATCCCGGTTTACGTGGACTATGCCCATACGCCGGATGCACTTGAAAATGTCCTCAATGCCCTTAAAAAAATGACACCGGCTCGCATTATCACTGTTTTCGGCTGTGGTGGTAATCGCGATAAAACCAAAAGACCCCTCATGGGCAATATTGCCGCACGCTATTCCGATCTGGCCATCGTTACATCCGACAATCCCAGATCCGAAGATCCCGACGATATCATCGATCAGATACTGGCAGGTGAAGTCCTGGCCGGTCAGCGTGCCTATACGCTCGCAGACTTGCCAGACGGCCTGCCGGACCGCGGGTATTATCGCGAGCCCGACCGCCGCCGGGCGATTCAGGTTGCTATTCAGACGGCCCGACCGGGCGACATTGTTTTAATTGCCGGCAAAGGACATGAAACCTATCAGATCTTGGGAGACCAAACCATCGATTTTGACGACCGGATCGAGGCCAAAGCAGCTTTAGCTGCGGGAACCAAAGAGGAAGCCAGTTGCTAATGACTGCCAATCCAAACATACCCTGGTCCCTGAGCGACATCCTTGATGCCACCGGTGGCGAGGTGCTGACCGCCCCCCAATCGATTGAATTTTCGGGGATCAATACCGATTCCAGACAAATCGCTCCGCAGGAATGTTTTGTATGCCTGAAAGGCGATACCCATGATGGCCACCGGTTTATACCCACCGTAATTCAAATGGGGGTACGGGGCATCATTGCTGACCGAACGGCCCTGACCCAGAACCTGTTAACCACGCTGGCAAAAGCCCGCGTCTCCTGTATCGCCGTCCGGGATACCCTGATGGCGCTGGGTGATTTGGCCGCTTTTTTACGGCGGCGCTCCGGACTGTCAATTGTTGCCCTCACCGGATCCAATGGCAAAACCACAACGCGAACCATGATTACCCATGTGCTTAGCCGTCGGTTCACGGTGCTCTCCCCCTTTGGAAACTTCAATAACCTGATTGGCGTCCCCCTGACGCTGCTGAGAATTGAACCCAACCACGAGTGGGCTGTTCTGGAATTGGGCATGAATAGCCCCGGTGAAATTCGCCGGCTGGGAGAAATCTGCGCGGCCGATATCGGCCTGATCACCAACATCGGGCCGGCCCACCTGGAAGGTCTTGGTTCTTTGGATGGCATCATGGAAGCCAAAGGCGAGCTCATGGAAACAATCTCGGTCGATGGCACCCTGATCTTCAATGCCGACGATCCGCTTGTGATGCGCTTGGCCAAACGAGCGCAGTGTCAAACCGTTCTGTTCGGTCAAGCACCGGGGGCAGATATTCGGGCATCGTCCCTAAAGCCCGATTCGCACGGTATTTCCTTTCGATTGCATCTGCCCCACGGCGAACGCCGTATTCAGCTGCCCATACCCGGCTTATTTAATGTATCCAATGCCCTGGCAGCCGCAGCCGTGGGCACCTGCCTGAATATAGACCTGGATGACATCCAGGCAGCACTGCAGTCTTTCACGCCGGTCACTGGCAGGCTCACCATTCTGGAACTCCCGGGTGACGTACATCTTATCGATGACACCTACAATGCCAATCCGGCATCTGTCAAAGCAGCCATCAGTACCCTCAAGGACATCAGCGGCGACCAACGGTGCCTGGCCGTGCTGGGAGATATGCTCGAACTCGGTGAGGCTGCTCCGGATCTTCACGCGGAGGTGGGCTGCAAGGCCGGCAAATCCGATCTGAACAAACTTTTTGTTAGCGGACAATATGCCGCTGCGGTTAGACAAGGTGCCCTAGAATGCGGTCTGGACCCTGAAAATATTTACTGCGGCTCCAAGGAGGAAATAATTGAGCAACTAGCGAAAATTGTGGCACCCGGCGATTGGATCCTAGTCAAGGGTTCCCGTGGCATGCGCATGGAAACAGTGGTTCACGCCCTGAAGCAAAAACACCAGCACCTGGAAAAGTTGTCATGATATATCACTTGCTATATCCGTTCCATACTACCATTTCGGCCTTCAATGTGTTTCGGTATATTACCTTTCGGACCATCTATGCCAGTCTGACCGCCTTTATCATCTGTTTCCTTCTGGGTCCCTGGGTAATCCGCCGGCTGCGGGAACTTCAAATCGGTCAATACATTCAGGAAGACGGACCGGACAGCCACCATTCCAAAGCCGGCACACCCACCATGGGCGGCATTCTGATTTTATTTGCCATCGTTGTTTCAGCGCTGTTATGGGCCAACCTAACCAATCCCTATGTCTGGATCGTTCTGTTGATCGTTGCGGGATATGGGCTAGTCGGCTTTATCGATGACTACTTGATGCTCATCAAAAAGAGAAATAAAGGTCTCTCCGCCAAAACCAAATTCCTGGCCCAAACAGTCCTGGCGCTGATCGCTGGTTTTCTGCTCTATCTAGATCCAAACTTTGATACCCAGGTGACGGTACCATTTTTTAAAACCATATCCCCAGACCTGGGCTGGGGATATATCCTTTTTGCCGTACTCGTGATTGTGGGCACATCCAATGCCGTTAATCTCACGGACGGCCTGGACGGCCTCGCCATCGGTCCGGTCATCATTGCCGCTGCCACCTACATGATTTTTGCCTATGTCACCGGTCACGTCAAACTGGCAGAATACCTTCAAATCAATTATGTGGCCGGTGGCGGTGAACTGACCGTGCTGTGCGGGGTTTTGGCCGGCGCCGGACTGGGCTTTCTGTGGTTCAATACCTTTCCGGCCCAAATTTTCATGGGTGACGTGGGCTCGCTTTCTCTGGGTGGCACCCTGGGTGTGATCGCCGTGGTCACCAAGCAGGAGATTTTATTGATAATTGTCGGGGGGCTTTTTGTGATTGAGGCCCTGTCGGTAATTTTTCAGGTAAGCTTTTTTAAAATGACCAAGGGGGGACGTATTTTCAGGATGGCGCCCTTGCATCACCATTTTGAATTAAAGGGCTGGGCCGAACCCAAGATAATCGTTCGTTTCTGGATTATCGCCATCGCCTTGGCCCTGATCTCCATGAGCACCCTGAAACTGAGATAAACCATGGAGCTATTGAACCGAAAAGCACTCGTGGTGGGGATGGGGCGCTCTGGTTTGGACGCAGCCCGATTCTTAAAAAAACGGGGCGCCTCGGTAACGGTGTCGGACATGGCGCCTGAAAGCCAGGTACCGGCAGGCGCTCGAACGCTCCGGGAAATGGGGGTTCAACTCGAACTCGGCGGTCACAAACTGGGCACGTTTACCGGGGCCGATCTCATCGTGATGAGTCCGGGGGTACCGCACACCATCGCGGCCGTACAAGCGGCCCGGGAAAAAGGTGTTCCGGTCTTGGGTGAAATAGAGTTGGCGTCCCGCTTTATCCATGAACCTATTGTGGCTGTGACCGGAACCAATGGCAAAACGACCACCACCCGCTTGATCGGCGATATGTTGGTACGATCGGGGCACAAGGTGTTTGTGGGCGGCAACATTGGAACACCGCTGATCAGCTATCTGCTCACGCACCAAAAAGCGGACTGGCTGGTTTTGGAGATCAGTAGTTTTCAACTCGATACCATCGCATCTTTTCGTGCAGACGTAAGTCTGCTGCTTAACATCAGCGATGACCATTTGGACCGTTATGATGATTTTGAAGCCTATGCACATGCCAAGGGCCGGCTGCTTGAAAATCAGGAAGCCAGGGATATGACCGTGCTAAACGGCAATGACAAATGGGTCAGACGGGTTAGCCAGGATCTGCCCGTGACAAAACTTTATTTCACCGGACGCAGGGATACAGAAAATGGTGCCGATATCGAAACGGATACCATTCGGCTTCGGGGATTAAAACCGCTGGATAGGATGCACACGCGCAAAGCTGAATCATCAGGGCCCATGGAAACCCCGGCGGCCATATCCCTGAATAAAATTCCCATAACCTGCCCGCATGAACTGGAAAACATGGCGGCGGCTTCTCTGGCCACGATAGCTTGCGGTGGAAATCTAGCCGGCATTCATCAGGCCCTTCAAGGTTTCACGGGTTTGCCTCACCGGCTGGAACAGGTTGCCCGCATCCAGGGTATCTCTTTTTATAACGACAGCAAAGCCACCAATGTGGACGCTGTACTGCGGGCGCTTGAATGCCTGCCTCAACCCATACACCTGATCATGTGTGGACGCGATAAAGGCGGCAATTTCAAACTTCTGACAAAAACAGTCCGTCAGAAAGTAAAAAGCCTGACGCTCTGGGGTGAAGCCGGCTCCAAAATCGAAGCTGTACTGGGAGACAGTGTCCCCACAAAAGTAGTTGCCAGCATGGAGGACGCCGTTGCCAATGCGTTTAATGCCGCGGTTTCAGGGGAATCGGTTTTATTATCGCCCGGGTGTACAAGCTTTGACGCATACCAAAACTACAAGGAACGGGGACTGGCCTTTAGCAGGGCCGTAAACCAAAGGGAAAACGGATGAACGCCAGCAACCAAACCCAGAATCGGTCCATGCGCTATGATGTCACGCTGCTTTTTTGCGTGTTGTTCTTGGTGGGGATTGGGATCGTGATGGTCTACAGCGCCAGTTCAGCGCTGGCCCTAAAAAAATTTGGTTCCGATACGTATTTTTTAAAACGCCAGGCCCTGTATGCATTCATGGGTCTTTTGGCCCTCGTTATATGTGGGCATATTCCCTTGCGTCTGTATCGATCCGTGACCTATCCCCTGCTGGGTATCGCCTTTATTTCGCTGCTGCTCTTGCCGTTCAGCCAGTTCGGCATCACCGCCGGCGGAGCGAAACGCTGGCTCAGCATTATGGGTTTCTCATTTCAGCCATCTGAAGTCGCCCGTCAGGCGATGATCCTATACCTGGCCTATTCCATGAGCAAAAAGCAGGATCAAATCAAGGAATTTTCAATCGGGTTTCTACCGCATGTCATTGTTTTAGCCGTCATGACCGTTTTGATTCTTTTGCAGCCTGATTTTGGTTCCGCGGTCATACTGGCAACCATTACCTGGATACTATTGTTTGTGGGCGGTGTTCGCTGGCGCTATCTGTTGTCCGCCGTTGTGTTAATATTGCCACTGGCTTACTACGTGCTCATTAACGCCGAATACCGCATCCGCCGGATAACCAGTTTTCTCGATCCCTGGCAGTATCCCACCGAAGATGGGTACCAAATTGTCCATTCCCTGATGGCCTTCGGTACCGGCGGCGTCTGGGGTGCCGGCATCGGTCAGGGCTATCAAAAACTGTTCTATCTGCCGGAGCCGCATACGGACTTCATTTTTTCTGTAATTGGTGAAGAGTTGGGCCTGGTGGGGATCTTTGTGATCCTGTGCCTGTACACACTTATTTTATGGCGCGGCATTCATATTGCCCGCAATGCCGACAATTCCTTTGCGACCTTCATGGCCATGGGCATTACGGCGGCACTCCTCCTGCAGGTCTGTGTCAACATGGGGGTTACCCTGGGATTGTTACCCACCAAGGGCTTAACGCTGCCTTTTTTAAGCTACGGGGGTACATCCTTGTTGGTCAACATGGCATCCATCGGTATCCTGATGCATATCGGAGGTCGGCATGTGGCAAAGTAGGACGGCATCGACATCCGCGTGTAATTCTCAGACTTGCTGTTTGCGATTAGGCAATCTGACCTCCGGTGATCCGATCAATCGTGGCAATCCATCCCAAACCCGGATTCAGGATATGACCCGGCCCTTGTCCTTGGTGATCGCCGGCGGTGGAACCGGGGGGCACTTGTTCCCGGGGATTGCGGTTGCCGAGCAGGTCCTGGATTCCCACGACGACAGCCAGGTCCTTTTCATCGGTACCGGCAATCCATTTGAAACCCGGGTTTTAAACCAGCTCGGATTTGCGCATGAGCGCATCCGGGTCAAACCGCTCAAGGGTAAGACCAGAGGCTATCAAGCAATGGCACTCGCCAGCATACCGGCAGGCATTGGGGCATCTATCCGGATTCTGCGGCGAATCCGCCCGGATGCTGTTTTGGGGGTGGGCGGTTATTCCGCAGGACCCGTTGTTGTGGCTGCCTGGCTTTTGGGTATCCCCCGGGCTCTGCATGAGCAGAACCTGATACCGGGTATGACCAATCGGTTTCTGGCAGCGCTTGCCAACCGGATCTATGTGTCCTTTGAACATACCCGAATCCATGTCGGGGTGCAAAAGATCCGCTTGACCGGCAATCCGGTCAGAAAAAAAATCGCTAGCCAGAAGCAAGGGGAACGTGCTTGCAGGGATACTCCCCGACAGGGAAAAGAACATTTCACGGTCCTGCTTATCGGCGGCAGTCAGGGCGCGCATCGCATGAATATGATCATGATAGCGGCCTTGGCCCATTTAAAATCCAGGCACAACCTGGCCTTTATTCATCAAACCGGGACCGATGATGAAAGCCAAGTCAGGCAGGCTTACCGTGACCTTCATATAAAGGCTACCGTGCGGTCATTTTTTGAAGACATGCAGACCTGCTACCACCAGGCAGACCTGGTGATCTGCCGGGCCGGCGCCTCCACCGTGGCGGAGTTGGCCTTAATCGGCAAACGGGTCATCTTCATCCCCTACCCGTTTGCAGCCGATGATCATCAGGCCATCAACGCCGGTCAGCTGGTATCTGCCGGTGCAGCTGAAATGATATTGGAAAAGGACCTGACGGCAATCGGTTTGGCCGATGCTATCAAGGCCCATGCGGATACCCCCGACAAGGGACGCATGCTGGCTGCGAATTTAAAAAAACATGCCCGGCCGCATGCAGCCCGGGACATCGTAGCGGACATCTATGAACTGATCAGCCATAAACAATAAGCTATCAGGTATAAGCTGTAACCAGCTAATAGCATACGGTTTAAATCTGAATAAATAACGGTGAACAGACATTACAAAGAATATTTGGAGGGGTCGTAGGAAGTTCAATTTCAAGGTGTACGAGTTTTGCAATCATGAGGCGTACAAGTCGTACGTTGATTGTTTGCAAAACGAGTACAACGCAGAAGTTGGGCTTCCTACGGACCCGTTAAAGGCAAATTATGTATCATAAGAAGTATCATATCCACTTCGTCGGCATCGGCGGCATCGGTATGAGTGGCATTGCCGAATTGTTGATTAACCTGGGATACACGGTATCCGGCTCGGATCTGCAACCCTCCGACATCACCAATCGTCTCAAAAAGTTCGGTGCCACGGTTCATACGGGTCATCATGCCGACCATATCCAAGATGCCGACGTGGTGGTCATTTCGTCCGCGGTCAAATCCGACAATGCTGAAGTCATGACTGCGCACCAGATGAGTATTCCGGTGATTCCGCGGGCCGAAATGCTGGCTGAACTGATGCGCCTTAAATACAGTGTGGCTATCGCTGGTGCCCACGGCAAGACATCCACAACCTCGATTGTCTCCGCCGTTCTGGCCGAAGGCGGCTTGGACCCCACGGTCGTTATCGGCGGCAAATTAAAAAGTATTGGGACCAATGCCCTGCTGGGACAGGGTGATTTTATTGTGGCCGAAGCGGATGAAAGTGATGGGTCTTTTCTTAAAATGTCTCCGGCCATCGCCGTTGTTACCAATATCGATCGGGAGCATCTGGATCATTATGCCGATCTCAGCGAAATTAAGGACGCCTTTTTACGCTTTATCCAGCGGGTTCCTTTTTACGGTCTGGGGGTATTGTGCCTGGACAACGAGTATGTTCAAGAACTCATCCCCCAAATTAAAAGCCGTTACCTTACCTACGGCATGAATTCCCAGGCAGACGTTCAAGCCAAGAATATAACTTTCGACGGACTCAAGAGTCGCTTTGAAGCCTATTATCAGGGCGATCGTTTAGGGCCGATCACGCTCAACCTGGCTGGTTATCACAATATTGCCAACGCCATGGCCGGCATCGCTGTGGGGCTTGAATTGGACCTTCCCTTTGCGGTTATCAAAGCGGCATTGGAAAAAACCGAAGGGGTTCAACGCCGATTGGAAATCAAGGGTGAGTGCGATGGCATCATCGTTATCGACGATTACGGGCACCATCCCACCGAAATTAAAGCCACGTTACAGGCTTTAAACGATGCCTGGCCCCAGCGTCGCAAGGTGGTTGTGTTTCAACCCCATCGTTATACCCGAACCCAGGCCCTTTTTGATGAATTTACGCGTGCCTTTTATCAATCCGATGTACTTTTGGTATTGCCCATCTATGCGGCCGGTGAAGCGGTAATTGCCGGCGTTAATGGTCATGATTTGTGCGACGGTATCATGGCCCACGGTCACAGGGAGGTCATCTGCACCAACAGTATCGATGCCACTGTTCGAGAATTGCGACAGATTCTCAAAAACGAGGACATCCTCCTGACCCTGGGAGCCGGTGATGTTTGGAAGGTAGGCGAGAAATTTTTAGCGATAAGCAATCAGGCCTTAGCTTTCAGCGGCTGAATGCTGATTGCTGAAAGCTGATTGCTGAAAAATGTAAAATGATGCTGACAAAAAAACATAAAAAGTGGCTCAATGACCGTTTTGGAAATCAGGTGCGCTTCAATGAGCCCATGTCCCGGCATACCTCCTTGCGGGTGGGCGGGCCGGCCGATGCGTATATCGCGCCGAATAACCCGGCGGATCTGGGCGCCCTATGTCAGTGGTGCCGACAAAACAATCTACCCAGGTTAATTGTCGGTAACGGTACCAATTTACTGGTCCTGGACGGCGGCATTGGCGGCATCGTTATCAGCTTGAAGCATTGCTGCAGGGCCAGACAGCTCACCCGTAATGAAAATGGCCGGGGTCAGATCGTCGCCGGCGCAGCCATTCCTTTAAGTGCGCTCTGCAACGATGCCATCCGCCATGGCCTCAAGGGATTAAATTTTGCCCTGGGTATCCCCGGTACCCTGGGTGGGGCCATAATGATGAACGCCGGCACAGTCTCGGGTTGCATGGGAGATGTCATCACGCAGGTAACGGTTTTAACCGCCGCGGGCGAGATCAGGCACTATGGAAAAAAGGCCTTGACGTTTGAATACAGACGCATGACCTGGAACCCGGAATTCATAGCGGCGACAGCGGACCTCCCCCTGATCCTGGAAGGCACGTTGCAACTGGCAATCGCCGATGGAACCGAGCTAAAATCCGAGGCCGAGGCCATATTGAAGCACCGGGCCAAATCGCAGCCGCTGCATCGGTGGAGTGCCGGCTCATTTTTTAAAAACCCGCCCTCCGGGCCTACGGCCGGGCAGCTCATTGATCAGGCCGGCTTGAAGGGTACGCAAGTGGGCGGTGCCCGGATATCGGAGCATCATGCCAATTGGATCGTCAATACCGGCAAAGCCACTGCCACCGATGTGATTCAATTGAAAGACCTGATTCAGTCAACCGTATCGGATCTGTACACGGTCGACCTGGAACCCGAGGTGCAAATTGTTGGCACGTAAGAAAACACGCAAGAATTATTATAAAAACAGTGCGGCCAAAAAGAAAGCGCGGCGGGTGCAGTATCTGCTGGGAATCGTCAAGATCAGTTCCGGTCTATTGCTGGTGGCGACCATGAGCTTTGCCTTCATTTTTTGTTATGATCTGTTTACCCAGTCTGATTATTTTAGCACCGAAAAAATCAGTGTAAAGGGATGTGAACGCGTAAACCAACAGGAAGTCATCGATCAAGCCAAATTAGACCTGGGTATCAATATCTTCTCAGTTAATTTAATGACCACGCGGAAGCGGCTGTTGTCCCATCCCTGGATAGCGGAAGCCGACGTCAGTCGTGAAATTCCAGGGGGCATCCATATCCGCATACGAGAACATGAGCCTTTGGCCATTATTGATATGGGACGCAAATTTCTGCTCAATCGCAAGGGCGAAATTTTTAAAGAATGGCACCAGGCCGAGCCTGCGAGTCTGCCCACCATTTACGGTCTCAGTTTCTCGGATTTGAACGTGGGCAGCCGTCCCGTGAATCGACCGTTTAAGGCGGTCATGGCGGTATTGAAACTCGGTCTGCAAAGCAACAGCATCATCGCGAATCGCAATATCAAAAGCATTCATGTAGACAAGGACATCGGCTTGACGGTTTACGCTGACAATCGCTTTGGCGCCCTCAAACTGGGCTATGGTGATTACAGCGACAAATACAAGCGCTTGGAGGAAGTACTGTCCTATTTGGAAAAAAAGGAAAAAATATCGGCCATGAAATCGATCGATTTGAACAATCCCGATCGGATTGTTGTCAATCTCAATCTGGCGAACTCCCCCAGCGTGGGTCACAAGGAGGTGTAAGGTGCAGGGTCATGAAAATATCGTTGTGGGTCTGGATATCGGTACCACCAAAATCTGTGCAGTCGTGGGAGAAGTTTCTAACGATGACGTCAACATCATCGGTATCGGCACCAGTCCTTCCATCGGGCTGCGCAAAGGGGTGGTTGTAAACATCGAATCCACCGTAGATTCCATTAAAAAGGCCGTTGAAGAGGCAGAGTTGATGGCCGGGTGTGAAATTTCATCGGTTTATGCTGGCATCGCCGGTGGACATATCACCGGGTTTAACAGCCGTGGGATCGTGGCCATCAAAGGTTCCGAAATCACCCCCAACGATGTGGAACGCGTAATCGATGCGGCCCGTGCCGTTGCCATTCCCATGGACCGGGAGGTCATTCACGTTCTACCTCAGGAATATATTGTGGATGAGCAAACCGGTATCCAGAATCCCGTGGGTATGGCCGGCGTCCGCTTGGAAGCCAAAATCCATATCGTCACCGGTGCCGTCACGTCGGCCCATAATATTGTGAAATGTGCCAACCGTTCCGGTCTGGATGTTTGCGACATCGTTTTGGAGTCCTTGGCCTCGGGTGAGGCGGTCTTAACCAATGAAGAGAAGGAACTTGGATCGGCGCTACTTGATCTGGGCGGCGGGACCTCTGACCTGGCGGTTTTTTCCGCAAAGAATATCAAGCACACCTTTGTCCTGAGCCTGGGTGGTAACAACCTGACCAATGATATCGCCATCGGTCTCCGCGCACCCCTGGCCGAAGCCGAAAAAATCAAAACCCGCTACGGCACCTGTGATGCCGCTAGCATTAGTGGCGATGAAACCCTGGAAGTGCCCGGCATGGGCGGAAGAGAGTCTAAAAAACTACCCCGGCAGATCCTGGGTGAAATTTTGGAACCGCGCATGGAAGAAATTTTTACGCTGATCCAAAGAGAAATATATCGGGCCGGTATGGAAAATATGGTGAATTCCGGCATAGTACTGACCGGCGGTACCGCCCTGCTGGAAGGCATCGGCGATGTGGCCGAATCCATATTCAACCTACCGGTCCGTATCGGTAAGCCAAGTGGCATCAGTGGACTCGTGGATGTGGTGAACAACCCCATGTATGCCACGGGTGTGGGTTTGGTGATATACGGCGTTCGCAACCAACCATCTAAAAAATTCCGGATTCGGGATAAACATATTTTTAACGGTGTCATGAATCGCATGCGCAAATGGTTTAAGGATGTGATTTAAAACAAAGGGTCCAAGGATCCAAGGGTTCAAGGCTTCAAGGGTTAGCTTGCAGCGGCAAGCATTCAGCGGCTGAAAGCTTATGGCTGCAAATAGTCTAACAGTCTAAACACCTAGAAAACGATGAAATATAAGAAGCATCATAAGAGATAGAATTGGTATTGGCAAAAAGTGGCAAACTTTAACCGGTGTCCGCCAAAAAAATAGGAAATTAAAAGGCGGTACCAACCAATGGGAGGAAACATGTTCACTTACGTAGAAAATGACAAATCGGCAAAAATCAAAGTCATCGGGGTTGGTGGCGCAGGTGGTAACGCAATCAACAATATGATTGACGGCAGGCTGAACGGCGTCAAGTTTATCTGTGCCAACACCGACGCCCAGGCTTTGGAAGTATCTAAAGCGGAAATGAAACTCCAATTGGGTGAAAAGCTCACCGAAGGCCTGGGAGCCGGTGCCAACCCGGATATCGGTCGCGATGCTGCTCTGGAAAATGCAGATGGTATTCGCAAAGCATTGGAAAACAGTCATATGGTTTTTATTACCGCGGGCTTTGGCGGCGGCACCGGTACCGGAGCTGCGCCGGTCATCGCCGAGATCTGCAAAGAAATGGGGGCACTAACCGTTGCCGTGGTCACCAAGCCTTTTTCATTTGAAGGCAAAAAGCGCTCCCGTCAGGCGGTGGAAGGCATCGAAACCCTGAAAAGTGTCGCTGACACGGTGATCACCATACCCAACGACCGCTTGCGAGGCCTGGCCTCTAAAAATGCCAAAATGATCGAAATGTTTAAAAAAGCCGATGAAATCCTGCTGCATTCGGTCAAAGGTATCACCGATCTGATTATGATGCCCGGCCTGGTCAATTTGGATTTCGCCGATGTCCGCACGACCATGTCCCGTGCCGGTATGGCCATCATGGGTATCGGTCTTTCCCGGGGTGAAAACCGAGCGGTGGAAGCTGCCGAACGGGCAATTTCCCATCCCTTGCTGGAAGATATCGCCATCTCCGGCGCCAAGGGTGTGCTCATGAACATTACCTGTAATAGCGACCTGACCATGGAAGAAATGACCGAAGCCTCCGAACGGATTTACAATGAGGTGGGGGAAGATGCCGATATTATTTGGGGTGCCGTGGTCGACGATTCCATGGATGATGAGATGAGCGTAACCGTCATCGCCACGGGCATCGGCGCGAAAAACGAAGAAGCCCAAGCAGACAATGTCATGGAGCATCCTTTCCGTGGCAGAGTGCGAGATATCACCCCGGCTGATCTCGAAAACATCGTGGATTACGACGAACCCACCTTCATTCGCAGGAAAGAAGCTGTGGGTGAATCCGGTGGTGCCGCATATCGGGGTTACAAAGGCATCGTTATCGACAGCAGCGACCTGGAAGTCCCCACGTTTTTAAGGCGCAAGGCCGATTAATACTATTGATTGCTTTCGTACCTATTAGGGTTTTTTAGCCTTCTATAACTTACGGCGGCTTTAATATCGAAGGGTTGGAAGGTAGGTTTTAAAAGCCATAAAATCAATTGTGAAAATTTGCAAAACAATTCATTTGCCATAGGAGTCCTCCCATATTATGAAACCATATGACTAAAAAACGCGCCAAAAATTCCAAAAGACGAATCGACACGGAAGTCTCCTTGCTAAAGCTCAAGCGGCAGGCGCCCGTCTCCGTGGCCCTGGTTTATCCCAATACGTATCATGTGGGCATGTCAAATCTGGGTTTTCAAACTGTCTATCGTCTTTTGAATGATGTGGATGATATCGTCTGTGAAAGGTCCTTCCTCCCGGATCCTGCCACGATCCCCACAGGCGATATCATCTCAATTGAATCCCGAAGACCGCTGCACACCTTTGATATCATCGCCTTTTCCATATCGTTTGAAAACGACTACCCCAACCTGTTGACCATTTTTGACCAGGCCGCTATTCCGTTGCGCGCAATGCACCGGGATGATTCCCACCCGCTGGTTATATGCGGGGGTGTTACCAGTATGCTCAATCCAGCCCCCATCGCTGCGTTTATGGATTGCGTTTTCATCGGTGAGGCCGAAGCGATTCTGCCGGACTTCATGGAACTTTATAAGCGTAGTTCGGAGCGGAATGCTTTGCTGTTGCATGCCGCCCGCGATCTATCCGGGGTCTATGTGCCGCGGTTTTATCAGGAAGCCTATTACCCGGATGGCTTATATCAGGCACTGACACCCTTAACCGATGTTCCCCCGGTTATTCAGCGGACCTATAGCGCCGACCCCCAAGCCACGCCGGCCTGCAGTGCCATCCTGACGCCTGATACGACCTTTGATCAAACCTATCTGGTGGAAGTTTCACGGGGCTGCCCGCATGGATGCCGGTTTTGCGGTGCCGGCTTTATTTACCGTCCGCCCCGCTACCATGACACAGATAGCTTACGTAATTTTATCCGCATGGGCCGGACCCATACGGATAAAATCGGTTTGGTGGGAGCTGCTGTTTCGGATCTGCCAGATCTGAACCGTCTCTGCAACCTGGCTGAAGAATTGGAGATAAACCTGTCCTTCAGCTCGCTCCGGGCCGATGCCCTGGACGAAAACCGAATTACCCATTTAAAAAATAGCGGCGTCAAAACCGCCACCATTGCCCCGGATGCCGGATCCGAGCGAATGCGTCGCTGTATCAATAAAGGCATCACCGAAAATGACATTCTGGCTGCAACCGAAGCCCTGGTGTCTCATGATATTCCCAATCTGAAGCTCTATTTTATGATTGGACTGCCCACCGAGACCAAGGCCGATGTCGATGCCATTGTCAGCCTGTGCAAAAAGGTGAAACATACTTTTCTCAAAACCAGCCGTCCCCGGGGACGCATCGGCGAAATTACCGTCAGTCTTAATTGCTTGGTTCCCAAACCCCATACACCCTTTCAATGGGCACCCATGGACGACATCCAGAACCTCAAACAAAAGCAAAAGCATATCAAACAGGGCCTCAAACGCGTCGCCAACGTGCGGGTCCATGCCGATGTTCCCCGCTGGGCCTATTTACAGGCCCTGTTCAGCCGGGGCGATGGGCGCGTGGCCGACCTGTTGGAAGCAGCCCACCACAACCAGGGCAACTGGCCCAAAACCCTGAAGAATGCGCTCATTAACGCCGATTTCTATGTTTCCCGGGAGAGATCACCGGACGAAGTATTCCCCTGGGATTTCATCGATCATGGCATCCAAAAAACTTACCTCCTGGCCGAGTACCGCAAAGCACTGCGCGGCATCACCACGGAAGATTGTGATCCCGACACCTGCCGGCGCTGCGGCGTGTGTTAATGCGTTATCGAATCCATATGTTACCTTGTATGTGAACTTTTAAAGACAGATTAATCGGTGGGACTCAAAGGTTTAGGAGGGCCTATATTCTCTCTGACAATTGGGGATATGGCGAAAAATCGTCGCCAACCCGCGGGTCCATATTTCCCGGGAGAGATCACCGGACAAAGTATGCCCCATATTAAAACGTAAACAAGCGTCACATGGGGGCATCAATCGCGTCGGCATACCCTGTGAGCTCGACATATCCTTTGGCCTGCACGCGCTTTGTGACGATCGTTCCATTCCCTGATACGCTGCCTTCCCAATATGTCACTCCCGTGCTGGCCGCCGTTTGCATCTCTTGATCAGATAAATTGGCTGCAACCTTTAAGTCTAAATCGAGCGGCAGGACTTGTATGCGCCAGGCAACTGGATAAACGCCCCCGGTTTCAGGACTTGTCCACTCTTTCAGGACACTGATGTTAAAATCATGGTTGCCGAGATGCTGTGGTACTCCAGATGCGTCAATAAAGGTTCCGCTGGATGCGTCGTTTGTCTGGTTATCCGTTTGTCTGAGCAGATATAACATCAGCTCAGTTTGATTCGATAGCTGTAAACTAAACCAATCCCAACCAATGATACTACTTTCCAGCGGTGCCGTGCTGTATTCATGATCCATCCAGCTCAGGCCCTCAACGACCATCGTTTTGCCATCGGCACCCAACTTTCCCCTTGTCAGTAGTCGCGTTAGCGAGTAGTAACAGCTCGCATTTTTGACCGAAGATCCTTTGCGACTATACCCCGCCTTGCCGTGCAGAACCGGGGGTTTGCTGGACTGCAGGGCCAGATCGATTGAAAAATCAGGTGTTATCGCTGTCAGGTTGTGTGTGTCCGCGCGAATGGTGGCCGACCATGGTCCAATAAAAATAGTCGTGGCACCCTCTTTCTGAGTCGTACCGGCCATCCCAAGAGCCTCCCTGGCCATTCGCTCCGCATGATAATGTTTTTGGCCGCCAAGATCCGAAATAGCAGCATGCCCCACAAATATTTGCTGGGTTCGCCAATCAGACGGCGGCTGAGGCCACGTCTCGTTTGCACCCGGCGGACTTATCTGACTTCGGAAAAACGTTAATTGGTAGCCATATCGTTCACCGGACTTGGCCATTACGTTGCCAGTATAATACCACCACTCGGTGCGATAGCCGGGATGGGCCCCGTGATCTTGCGGAAAGGTTTGATAACACGGTCCTGTCACCGCTAAATAGTCATTTTCTGCAGATGCATGCAACCAGGCACCCAGCATGACCACAATCAAACTGCCCAAATAGATGAATAAAATTTTAATCGTTTTTCTCATCGCTCCCGCAAAATCGTTGCCGGCGGCTTATGAAAAGCCATTTTTACCGCCGGCACCGCCGCTGCCAGGGCAGTCAGAACAATCAATGGAACCGAAGCACCCAGTGCCGGCCAGTTTACGCCGTAGATAAAGGTCCAACCAAAGGACTGTTTATTGACGACGAATACGAGTAAATAGGATAGGATAAATCCGCAGACAATGCCGCAAAATTCACCAATGATCACCATCAAACTCGCTTCCCAAAATATCATTGAACGAATCTGTGTGTAGCTGGCACCAACCGCAAACAAGGTGTTGAGCTGACGGGATCGTTCCAATACCAACACAGTTAAGGTGGTGGCGATTCCCAGAGCGGCAATGACAAGGGCAATCAGTAGTAAGACCGTCGTTACAGCGAAAGTTTCGTCGAAGATTCGTAAAACAGCACGACGCAGAGCTTTGCCGCTGTAAATGTCGACAAAGTCCCCCATGCGGTTGATAATGTCGTTGCGCAGGGTGGCGACCGCGAGATCTAGGTTTTGTGAGCGGTCTTTAAAAAATATTCGCAAACCACCCCAATAAGTTTGATGGTAGCGTGAATTAAATTGTTTCATTGCAAAAAAAACAACACCGCCATGGGTCCGATAATCCCGTACGATACCCAGAATGGGTAGGTCCACATACGATGACTCGATTTGCGCTTTAAACCTGTCGCCGACTTTCAAACCGGTTCGATTTGAGAATACCTCCGAAACAATGACACCCTCTCCGAGCTTAAGCGATTGCCGAATTTTTTGTGGATTTCCCTTCAACCAGAAAAAAGAAGCATATTGCATAAATCCCTGCATATCCATCAGTTCAAATTCATAAGGAAACTTTCCGTAGTTCAAAAAAAATCGTTTATTCGGCAGGATATCCACTTCGTTTTCATATGCTTGCAGATTCTCAAGCACCTGATCGGGTATGGGGTATCGAAATTGATTTATTTCTCCCATTTTAGAGGTCAAGAACAAATCACCCTTGATGGTTTCATACGTCCAGTACGCCACCGTCTGACGAAAACTGTGTATCATGATTACCAGGGCTGCAAATAATGCCACCGCAGTAATCAGGGCACCGACCGACACCGAGGTTCGCGTACCGCTGTCGCGAACATAACGACCGGCAAGATAGGCCGGCATACTGACCTGTCTCAGCAAGAGAGTCGACAGCTTCCGGCTGATGGTATGGAGAATCCAGGGGGCCATCAGCGCGAAACCGATAAAAAGCAGTAAAATTGCCAGATAACCCGGCAGCGGCATTTCCAGTACTGCCGGCAGCCGGGACAAGGGTAGCACAAGCAGGATGCAAACACCCCCCCACAGGGCGAGCTGAGTGGGGGTTTTACGGTTTCGCATATACAGTTGCGACGTTTCCAGTGCTTCTTTGGGAGGCACCTGCATGGCCTCCCGTGCCGGTTGATAGGCGGCTAGAATCGAGATGCCGACGGTAACAATAAAACTGAAAATAAATTCAGCTGCGCTCAGTGAAAGCGAATCAACTTGTACCCGCACAAAAAGCGTTGAAATGGTCTGGCTGATCCCATGCAGCAGATATTTGATGAGCAGATTACCGAGAGGGATCGCCATCAGCCAGCCCACGATACCCAGAAAGGCACCCTCCATTAAAAACAAGAAAAACACATGCTGAGCCGAGGCTCCGGTGGCTCGCAAAATTGCTAGCTCCCGTCGACGGGATGCCGCATTTAAGGCCACCAGGCTGTAGACCAGAAACATGCCCACAAACAAAGAGGCAAAGCTCAAAATGGATAGATTAAGTTGATAGGCCTTAATCAACATCCGTCCACTTTCGCGTTTGGCGGTGGGTGGATTCAGTTTAATGCTCTCAGGCAACAGCTGCCGGATGGATGCCAGATCCTGATCAGTGGCAAAAGGAGTCAGTTGCAAATCGATTTGATCGACTTTTCCGAGCAACCCGGTAAATTCTTGAAACGTGGCGATGTCGGTTAAGGCAATCCGGCCACCTTCTGCCAGGGAAAGACCACCGGGATCCAGTGTTCCTATAATCTTAAATTGCGTTTTCCGATTCACATGCTCGAGATGGAGTGTTTCACCGGGTGATCGTTTTAACTGCCGTGCCAGTGGCGCACCAATAATTAAGGTATAGGGCTCCTTGAGCAGATCAACCATAGCAGGCCTTGCTGACTGTTTTGCTCATTGATTTTCCATTGTCGTAAGGGTCGATCCAGTATCGGATCAAATCCAATCAACAAAAAAGGTTCCGCACCCTCTTGCGAGGTGCGCGTGTAGGTCGTGAGGACCGGCGATGCCGATTGGATCGTCGCATGATTGAGAAGTTTCGGAAGCAGTCTTTCAGGGACAAATCCTCCCGGTCGGGACAGCACATAATGGGCCTGCCCGGCAATCAGATCCATACTTTGGGTAAAGGAATCCAGTGATGCGTTGACCGAAAGACGCACACTGGTAAAAACAGCTGCCCCGAGCGCAATTCCGAAGAGAACCGTACCAACGCGTCCCTTATGTTTACGCATATTTCGCAGGCTAAACCAGCGAAAAAGGCGCAGAAAAAATAGAAGCTTTTTCATGCCAGATCCGTAATCATGCCGTCTTTAAGACCAATTTTAAGCGAAGCGATGTCATCGGCAAGTGCGCTGTGGGTGGCAATTAATACAGTGCATTTCCATTTACGATTCAGTTCGGCCAGCAAATCGATGACGATTTGCCCGTTGCGGCTGTCCAGATTACCGGTGGGCTCATCCGCCAAAATAATGGCCGGATCATTAATGAGGGCTCTGGCAATGGCAGTGCGCTGCATTTCACCGCCGGAAAGTTGGTTCGGTAGGTGATTCAGGCGGTTCTCCAGCCCCAGCCATTCAACAAGTTCCATGGCCTTGGGCCGAATTTCAGCGATTGGTTTCCCGTTTAGGAGAGCCGGCAAGCAAATATTTTCGAGGGTATCCAGCGTCGGTAGCAAATTGAAAGTCTGAAAAACCATACCAACAACCCGCCGGCGAAAATACGTCAATTGACTCTCCGTTGCAACGTTCAGATTATGGCCGCCGACTGTTAATTGACCGCCGGTAGGTCGATCCAGGCCCGCCAGCAATGAAAGCAGCGTGCTTTTCCCCGAACCACTCTCGCCCTTAAGTACCACCAACTTACCAGCTTCGATTTCAAGATTGATTTGGTTAATTCCGATAACCTCGCTCGTTCCCAGGAGATATACGCGGGTTAAGCCCACAGCGGAGATAGCATGGTGCGATGTATCAGGGTTCATGGCTCATAACGATTCTATTTAAAGATTGGACGGCCTTTTTCTAAAATTGCTATCTATACTATATCCACATTCGGATAACTTTCACAACTTTTTCATCAGTGCATACCTGGTACGCCCAACGATGTTGTATGTTTATACGGCCAGAATAGGCTCCGGATAAGTCGCCTAACGGTTTATCAAAAGGCGGTGGTTTCTGGTAGGCGTTTTCTCGCAAAATATCGAGCAACCTTCCAGCGTTTGACCGTAATCCACTCGCAGATAGTTTTTTGGCATCTTTTCCTAATTATCCTTTCCCAATTATTTTAGATCCTTTTAGCCTGGCTGCCGGCTCGCGGCGATCTCCCCATACCTTCCACGCCCTTGCTGGGCGAAGAACCTGACAAACGGCGTGAGGTCCAGCTTCGACCATTTCCAGTTGTAGCGCGGCCATTAACCGTGGAAGCGCTTTTTGAATTTTTGGCCATAGCCGGACGAGGGCATATTCCTGGCAGTGGCGTCTTATATGCAAACACGGTACCTTGGATCAGACAGCTGCTATCAGTAGGGATGAGGAACAACAAATTAGCTCTAGAGGGTGTCGATCGGCAAATCAAGCAATCGGTGGTGATCGCCTGGGAGGATGTAATCTATTGATTTCCGCTTATGGCGATACCTGAATGCTTCATTTGCTACTCTCTGTCGGAGCCTCTTTAAATTACGTGTAAAAGATGTGAAAAATTTGCAGCTATTTTTATTAGGTCCAAAAAGTACTAATCATGTGTATTCATACCGACGGTTTCACGAATATTGCTTTATTCCACCCCCTTGAATTATAAATACAATAGTATTGATAATTATCCATATATGCACTCTAGGTAATTTATGGAATTTGAGTGGAGCGAAACCAAAAACCATATCAACATTGAAAAACATGGTGTTTCTTTTTATGACGCCCAATATGTATTTGCCGACGCCAAACGTCTCATCCGTGAAGGTGGTGCGCATAGTCTCGATGAAAAGCGTTATTTCTGTATAGGCAAAACTATCCACGGCATTATTACAGTCAGGTTTGTTTATCGCGGACATAAAATTCGCATCTTGATTGATAAATATGTTTCCGCGCATACCCACTCTACCTGACCCACTTCACTTTCTATTCAGGTCTCAACTTAATTCCAGCAATAACCACCTCGGGAAGACCCGTATCCCTTTCCGCGTCCGCCGCCCATGAATCCTCTGCCCATATTCGGATATTGCTTCTTCATCTCGATCATATGATCGATCCGTTTCTGATCGAACTCGGCTTGTAGTTCGGAAATTTCTTTTTGAATCTGGGATGCCTTGGCTGCGTCCGGGTTGTCCTTGTTTAGCTCGGCCTGCAGTTCCCTCTCTTTGTCAACGAGTTCACTTCTTACTTCCCGGGTCTCCTTGTGGAAAGCCTCGCGCAGCTCTTCGAATTTGCGGTAATCTTCATCGCTCAACCGGGCACCGCTGTCATTGTCGTAGCCATAGCCGTGATGCCAGCCCGACCCGTGATGGTACCCGCCACCGCCGTAACCACCCATCATGCCGCCGCCTCGGCCCATGCCCCCGTGGGCAACCGCGTTGAGACCGATACCTGCTAGCGTGATCACTGCAATTGTCAGAATAATATTTCTTAATGGTCGCATGTCGAATTCCTCCTTTGGTTGTTTGGGTTTCATGCTACCCGCTCACTGTTTTGGAGCCTTAAAAGAGCAAACAGCATGCCACATAAGGAATTTTTCATTCCAAATCATTCCATCTACTTGTAATTATTGATAATTAACAAGAAACCCTTTAAAATAAGGCAAAACCAAAACGCCTCGCTGCGTATATTTTTTACCCGATCCAAAGAAGTTCTTGCAACTGAAAGTATAATTATTACCCGTATCGTTTTGCGGTGAAGCGGTTAAAAATGTGAATTGGGTTTCTTAATCAGCAATAACAGCGCAGCAGGTTTGTTTGCGATCCTCGCGGTGTTGCTATTTTCTTTTTCAAGGGTTCAGTCGGGCCATAGCCACGGTGGGCAAACACATGGCGCGGAGGCATTCACGGCGTTTCAAGCCGTTCAAACGGCAGCATGTCTCTGCCGGGCAAGGTCCTGGCGAGGAGCATTATTTTTATCGTCATGGGTGGTATCAGCCTGATGCTGGATGTTCACTGCTTGTAGCAGTCATGGCGCACCTCTCATGTGGATAAAGTTCGACGTTTATCCTCGTATTCAGTCTTGTCGATTTCACCGCGGGCGTAGCGCTGCTTGAGAATATCCAAAGGCTTTTGCATGACATCATTGTTTGACTGGGAACGACGGGTGTCATTGATAACCCCGGAAATCAACAGAACAACCGACCCGATAAGAACCACCCAAAATATAATCATTACAATGCCCATGCCGCCTCCCATCATGTGATGATACCCCATGTCCCACCGACCGTTGCCCATCCACATGCCAGCGCTGTGTCTGTAAAGCAGCCATATTGCCGCAGCAATCAAGACAGCGGAAATCCCAAGACTGAGTAAAATTGACGTTTTTCGGTTCATTTTCGTGTATCCCTTTTACGCTCAGATAAATTTTTTTCACACTGACTGTTGAAGCAATAGATATGCCAACAGGGTGTGAAACCAATTCAGAACAAGCATAACATCTTGAGATATCTATTTTTTATTAGAGCAGAGGGACAGGACGCTGATTTCCGTTCGGCCGTTGTCGCCTACGGGTGTGTAAAAATAACCCGGTGGTGGGGAGAGCCTACGGTGTATTGAAGTGGCGCAGTAAATCCGCACGGCACCGATCTGGTATTGTCAACCGCACGGTGAGCGAAGACATGTAAGGTGTTGTTATCACGCTTCCAGCTGGTAATTTTTCAATTTGTTGTGGAGCGTCTTTCGCGTAATTCCCAGGCGACGCGCTGCTTCGGCTTTATTTCCACCACTGGCGTTCAGCGTCTCCAAGATCGCTTCTCTTTCAATCTCCTCCAATGAGCGCGACCCATCCGTCACTTTCACATCAGGCGCCGGCTGTGTCGTCAAATCAGGATACTTTTCGGCGATGTTCAGGGGGAGTTGTTGTTCGGTAATGTGCTCTCCGGTCAGCAGAATCACCGCGCGCTCGATCGCGTTTTCCAGTTCTCTGACGTTTCCCGGCCATTCATAATTGAGCAGCATGTCCATGGCCAAGGGTACAAAGCCCTTGACCGTCTTGCGGTTTTTTTCAGCAAATTTTTTCATAAAGTGCTGGGCCAGCAAGGGGATGTCCTCCTGCCGTTCTCGCAGCGGCGGTGCTTGCAAAGGCATCACGTTCAAGCGATAGAAAAGATCTTCACGAAACCGCCCCTGAGCGACGTCGGATTCCAGATCGCGGTTGGTGGCTGCAATAATGCGAACATCCACCTGGATTGTCTCTTCTCCGCCGACTCTCTGAATCTCCTTTTCCTGGAGCACCCGCAGCAGTTTGGCCTGCATGGCGGGTGGCATTTCACCGATTTCATCCATAAAAATCGTCCCACGATCCGCCAGTTTGAACCGGCCTTCCCGACGTTTGTCGGCTCCGGTAAAGGCACCCTTTTCATGCCCGAAAAGCGCCGACTCCAGCAGTGTTTCCGTAATAGCCGCACAATTGACCACCACCAGTGGATTGTCCCTGCGCAGAGAGTTGAAGTGCAGCGAACGCGCGATCAATTCCTTGCCGGTGCCGCTCTCACCGGTGATCAGGACGGTTGCTTCAGACGGTGCAATCATCGACATCATCTCCAGCAATTTTAGCATGGATGGACTTCGGCCGATGATGTTGGCCATGTCATAATCTTCCCTCAGGTGTGCTTTTAAGGCCCTGTTTTCCGCTTTCAACCCGACATGCTCGCTGGCCCTTTCTATGGTGAGCTTCAAAACTTCGAAATCCAGGGGTTTGATGAGATAATCATAAGCCCCTGCTTTCAACGCCTCAACCGCCGATCCGACCGATGAATAGGCGGTCATGATGATTACGGGGATTGCCGGATTATAGGCTTTGATTTCCTTCAAAGCTTCGATGCCGCTCATATTTGCCATGCGCACATCCGTAAGGACCAGATCAACTGGCTCGGATTTTACCATGTCGACCGCCACATCGCCCTCTTCTGCGGTTTCCACGGCATAACCCCAGCTTCGAACGATCATTCTCACCGAAGCCAGGTGCCCGGGATCATCGTCAACGATCAGTATCTTTGCTGTTTGAGATGTTGTCATCATTGTCTCACGCATTGTCTTTCAAATTGCATGGGATCGATATGCTAAACGTCGTTTCCTTATCCAAGGTACTCATTACGTTTATGTTGCCCCCATGCCCCTCGATTATTTTATATACAATGGCCAGGCCCAGACCGGTACCTTTCTTTTTGGTTGTGAAGTAAGGATCAAAAATTTTGTCGAGATCCCCGGTCGCAATTCCCTGACCGGTATCACTGACGGCAACTTTGACATGTTCAGCATCCACGGCGTGACAAGTAACCGTTAAAGTACCACCATTATCCATTGCCTGAATAGCGTTTAGATACAGATTGAGTAGGCATTGAGCCAAGCGGTCCGGGTCTATCCAAACAGGGCATAAATCATCTGCAGTGTCGACTTCAATCTTGATGTTTTTATTGCTTGCATCCTGTTGAATCAATTTTATCGAACGGAAAATCAGCTCACGAATATCGCTCCTTTCTCTTTTCAGATCGCTGGGCCGGGCAAAGTCCAACAGTTCAGTTATCACCCGATTGAGGCGGTCCACTTCCTGCACCATAACACCGGCCGCTTCCTTTCCATCGCTGCCTTCGGCAAACTGTCCTGAAAAAAAAGTGGCCAGCGCCTTGATGGAGCTCAATGGATTTCTGACTTCATGCGCTACGCCGGCGGCCAGTCCGCCCATGGCAGCCAGTTTTTCCTGTCGCCGGATTTCGTCCTGCAATCGACGGATCTCGCTCAAGTCTCTCAATATACATACCTGGCCGACAAACTCCCCTGCCTCATTATCGATGCGGGTAGCACTGACGCTCACCGGCACCTGCTTGTTACCAGCAAATGTACATTCCATCTCCTGCTCAGCGATCTTTATTCCCTGATCGAGGCTTTTTTGAACACCACACAAGCCATCGGGCAAAAGCGCATCCGGCGTTTGGTTTTGGGCACGTTCTTTTTTCAGGCCAGTTATTTTTTCGGCCGCCTCGTTGAAAAAGGTAATTCGTCCCGATGCATCCGTGGCGATCAGGCCCACCGGCAGATGGCTGACCACTTCATCGGCAAATGCGCTGGTATCCTGCAAAGACTTTTTCGCGGTTCGATAACTGTGCATCCAAAATAACGAAACAAATCCACCAAATCCCAGAAGCAGCATCACAACCGATAATATGACGGTGGTTTGAATATCGCTTCGGATGGCTTCCTCAAAGGGGGTCACATCAAGTCCCACGATAATCAGAAACTGGCTTTGCTTTTCAGGAGAGAACCAGTCATCAGAACCTTGTGCCATCATTCTGTGACGCCGAATCATGTTTTGCATTCGCCCGGCTTCGTTCCCGCGGTACGCACTCAGGGGGCGAAAATGTCGATGGACCTCAAATACCCGCTGGCCTTCAGCCAACGTGACCAACTCCCAATTTTCATGTTGGTGGGGCCCCAGATGCGTTATTTTACGATTGGGATCGAATGGCTGACCAATTTTATGAGGATCGCTATGGGCTACGGCCAGACCGGCTTGATCCATCACGGCCATGTAGCTCACATCGGGCAAGCGCGCGGTCTCCTCAAGCAGTCGCTGGATTTGCCAGCCGCCCCACATCATGCCCATCATACCGGTACGCGCACCGGCTTCCACAGCACGAATAAGCGCAGCGCCTTTGGCTCTCAGGAGCTCAGACATATAACGCCGCTCCCGATTGGTGTTTTGATACGCCAGAACCACTACCACCATCAGCAGAATGATCGTCGATCCCAAAATGATCCACGGTGATGTCTGCATCGCGGTTCGCGGGCTATTTTCTGGTTTTTTGGCCATGGTTTTTGCTTTCTCCTGTAGTCGGCTTGCTTCACGCTACACCGCATTTATTCATAAAGCTAACTACATCGTGTAATTTGTAAACACCTTCTGCGCTACAAAAGTTTTTTTAGTGTAAATTTTATACGTTTTTTTCATCTTCTTATCATTTTTAACATCCCATGATTTACGCGTTAAAAATTATCGTTTGCCATAAAAGGATTCGATTAAAACGGTCTTAACAAATCTTATGTATGTCGCATTAGCTGGTAACTCGGACAGTTAAGCTCAACTACAGATCGAGCCCGTCCTCGTCTTTTGATAGCCATCCGAAATCATTGAAAACGCAAAAAATGGATGGAACAACCAGCAAGACCAGCAGCGTTGATACCAATAGCCCAAAGACGATACTGGTTGCAAGCGGGGTTAAAATCTGGGCTTGGAGACTGTTTTCCAGTAATAATGGCGTCAACCCGGCAATGGTAGTCAACGAAGTCAACAAAATGGCGCGAAAACGTTCCCGACTGGCCGTCTTTGCAGCTTCCAGGATAGAAGCCCCTTCCCGAACCCGGAGTTTGAGAAAACCCACCAACAGGATCGAATCGTTCACGACGATTCCTGCCAGAGAAGCTGCCCCCATAATGCTGGGCATGGATATTTGAAGTCCCATCACCACATGCCCCCAGATCACACCAATCATAGCCAGAGGAATGGCAACCATTACGGCGGCAGGTTCAATATAGCTTCGAAACTGAAAGCTAAGCAGAATGAAAATACCCACCAGTCCCACCAGGAACCCGCGAACCATGGAAAAACCGGTTCTGGTTGACTCCGCTGCCTGGCCTTCGATAAGAATTTCGATATCCGGAAACCTGTTCTGCAGGGCCGGTAAAAATTGCTTGCGGGTGGTGACTATTATCTGATTGGCGTTTCCCTGTTCGGTATCCACATCAGCGGTAATGGTGACGGTCCGCATTCCCTGGAGACGGTTTATCTGGGCAAATCCCCGAACCATAACCACCTCGGCAACACTGCTCAGCGGCACCTGGCCACCGGCTTCGGTAATTATTCTAAAATCGTGTAAATCGTTCAGATGCTCCCGATCGGTGTCGTCGAGCAACAACCGAATCTCATAGAATTCATTGCTCGATTGCACCTCTTGCGGGGTCACTCCCAGGAAAGCATCGCGTACCTGCGCGGCAACGGCCATGGCCGTTAATCCGAAACCCAACGAGCCAGTCTTCATTTTGAGTTGAATCTCAGTCTTGCCCGGACGCATGTCGTCAGACAGGTTCATAATTCCCCGGTACTGTCGCAACCATTCCTGCAATGCCATCGAGGCTTTCTTCAGCCGTTCCAGATCGGTTCCCTGCAACCGCATCTCAATGGATAACCCGGCTACACCGGCCTGGGGCTTCTTGAAATTCAACTGGATAATATCGGGTAATACGCCGATGGCTTTTCGCCAGTGAATCAGGAAATCATCGATGCGACCCTCGCGTTCCTCAGCGCTCAGAAGGTCTGGCCGGATGGTCGCCACATGGGTGCCTGTTTCATTGGCGTCAAAATTTTGGTTAAATTGAATCATCATATCTCTGATCAGCTGTTTATGATCAGGCTGTAAGGGCGTAAAATGATCGTCTACTTGTTTTAAAGCCGTGGCGATTTCGTTCACGACCGTTTCGGTACGCAAAAAAGGGGTTCCCTGGGGCATCAGCAGGCGCGCTTCCATCGAATCCCCGTCTATGTCCGGAAATGCGACCCGTTTCAGATGTCCCCCGGCCAGCATGCCCATCGATGCCAGAAACACTGATAGGACCAACCCTAAAAAAAGATATCGCCATTCGACGGCCAGATCCACAACCCGGCCAACAACTTCTTTGCAAAACCAATCGATGCTATTTTCAAACCAACGACGAAATTTCGGCTGGTAATCGTTATTTTCACTTTTGAGGGCGTGTGCCAAATGATGCGGCAGTATCCAAAACGCTTCTAAGAGACTGATTGCCAGCACGGCTATCAGCACAACCGGAATGACCTGCAGCACCCGGCCCATATTGCCACTGAGAAACGCTAACGGGGCAAACACCGCCACGGAAGTCAGGAACGATGAGATAACACCGGGCAAAACTTGCCGGGTACCGTCTATTGCAGCTTTCAAAGCCGATTTTCCCTGCTTCATATGTGTTGCAATATTTTCTGAAATAACAAT